>ERZ1026860.27-NODE-27-length-103927-cov-12.260099_pt1 | contig 103927 bp, 74 predicted proteins | sample MGYA00380160_ERZ1026860 | MGnify/ENA primary metagenome ERZ1026860 (study PRJEB33269, sample SAMEA4719796) | human gut metagenome | biome: human-associated habitat; feature: organic feature; material: feces | place: Cameroon | collected 2013-10 ... | reverse complement strand
CAGTTGGCCGATTTTTGATACGACAGTTGGCCGATTTTTGATACGACAGTTGGCCGATTTTTGATACGACAGTTGGCCAATTTTTGATACGACAGTTGGCTGGGCATTTGAGCCGCGTGTAAAATACTTTTTGTTTTATCGAAAAAATGATATATTTGCAGGTGGCAGACCGATATACCATCCTGATTATTTGATATTTGTGTAAAACCGCGTAATTTGATTTACAATGAAAAAAACTCATTCGCTTTTTTTGCTTGTGCCGCTGTTTCTCGGCTGCATGGTTTTCATGTACCTTGCTCTTACCGGCTGCGTGCGGGATGTGGTGCTGGATGCGGGGGAGAAGCCGCGTGTGGTGGTGGAGTGCGTGCTGACGGAGAGCAGTCCACAGGAGCTGCGGCTCTCGTTCACCAAGGGAGCGTCCCTCGCAGAAGTTTCGGAGTTGACAGAGGCGACGGCGCGGCTGATTGATCTCACGAACAACTATCCCGTGGGGGAGTTCCGCCGCAGGGATGATGGAATCTGGGCTCTTGATTATGCAGCTGTGCCACGTCACATCTATCGGCTTGAGGTGGATGTCCCGTGTTATGACCTGGTCTGGGCGGAGCAGACGATGCCTGAGCGGATTGTTGTGGAGACTAAGGAGGAGTATCTGTTTCCGTCGTTATGGGCATCATCCATTGCTATCGGGCGGTCTGTGCTGGCTTATCGTGTCTTGAATGCCGATACTCCTGTGTGGATACATGGGGTAATTGATTATGGCTCAGATAAGGATGCGCGATATGTTGAGCGGGTTTGTACTGACTGTCCCGATGTTGATGCTTTTAATCTTACTGGGGATAGTTATGCTCCGGAAATTGTTTATCATGTGAGTGATCACGCATATACTGCTAATTACGGGAGCCTGTATGGTAGATCACTGCACAGGCGTTTCATCCGTATCCCAAGCGTGTCTTCAGACCAGTGGTTTTATGTGTCGGGTGACTTTCTGATTGAGGACGGTCTGGGAGATGAATCCGGATGGCCGAGAGGATGGCAAGTGTGTTTTTCCTCTTTCAGCCAAGATTATGACATCTATCTTAAGCAGGCTCTTTCGGCTGCCGGTAATACTTCGGATTTGACTTCTGTCTTTGCCCGCGACAATTTATACTCAAATATCCATGGTGGCATAGGGATATTCGGTGCAGGTGTTTTGACCACCGAAAACTGGATTTTAGGTGATCAGTATGTTGATCCGGAATGATTTACGATATGATTATGAATAGAATTTTTTTATTTTTGCTCTTGTTCCTGCCTCTGTTTGGCGGCTGTATGCGGGATGTGGTGCTGGATGCAGGGGAAAGGCCGAAGGTGGTGGTGGAGTGTGTGCTGACGGACAGCAGTCCGCAGGAGCTGCGGCTCTCGTTCACCAAGGGAGCGTCCCTCGCAGAAGCTCCGGAGTTGACAGAGGCGACAGCGCGGCTGATTGATCTCACGAACAACTATCCCGTGGGGGAGTTCCGCCGCAGGGATGACGGAATCTGGGCTCTTGACTACGCAGCTATGCCACGACACAGCTACCGGCTTGAGGTGGAAGTCCCGGGGTATGATCTGGTCTGGGCGGAGCAGACGATGCCTGAGCGGATTGTTGTGGAAAGGATAGAGGAAGAACTTCCACTTCCACCAACGTGGTCAAGTGCGAATCCTTTCCCAGTAGTGAGTTACCGTATCATAAATGCAAATACTCCTGTATGGATATACGGAATACTTGATTACGGTCCAGATAAGGACGAAATGTATGTAGAACGGCTTTGTACCGACTACCCGGATGTAGATATTTTTAATCTTACTGGGGATAGTTATGCTCCAAAAATTGTTCATTTGGGTGGCTCTACATATATTGCTACGTATGGCAGTCTATATGGAGAATTGCTTCATAGGCGTTTCCTTCGCATCCCAAATGTGTCTTCAGAGCAGAGTTTTTATGTGTCGGGCGATTTCCCAGGGGTCTATGGCCTTGATGATATTTTCGTATTTCCGGGAAGAATGTATGTGTGGTTCTCATCTTTCAGCCAAGACTATGACCGCTACCTGAAGCAAGCCTTTGCGACTGTTAATGCTGGTGTTACTACGGACTTGTCATCGATTTTTGTTCGAGACAATTTTTATTCAAATATCCATGGTGGCATCGGGATACTTGGCACTTGCTCCTCAAGTGTTCAAGAATGGTTTGGAGCTAGTCAATGTGTTGAAATAGAATGATATATAATTATTTAATTGTTTGATTATGAGAAAGAATTATTCACTTTTGCTCCTCCTGCCGCTGGTTTTAGGTTGTCAGGACAGGCTTGCTGTACAAGGCTTCGGCAATTCCTGCGCTGATGCGCAGTCATCAGCTGATGTGGTATCTACAGTTCAGGTGGATGCTCCTCTGACATTTGTCACCCAGACTAATTTTTCCGCATGGACAGAGATTCGCGGAATAGAGGAACGCTTCAAGGCGTGCGATGTGCCGGAAGCGCAGCTCAAGATGATGACGACAGGCGCTCTTGTGAGATCAATTCTGCATTATCCTCTAAACTATCTGGTCTTTGCGTATAACGACCCTCAGGAGGCCATCCGTCTCGTGTATGAGAACAGCGGTCTTCACCGAGAGTTGGCATCGCGCTACGATGCGGCAGAGGAACTGATTAAAGCGTTCAGTGCATCAAACATGACACTTGATTCAAGCCGGGCCAACATCGCAGAAGCCAGTGAGACATTGTCTTACACTGACGGAATGTTTCTGGAGTATTTCCTCGGCTCCGGACTTGTATCTGGCTTGTCGTCCGGAGCAAACAAGACTGCATTAAGGGAGGCTGTGCGCAAAAAACTGGAGCTCCGTTCTGCTGACACTCTGACGTATAGCGCAAACTCTCTTAGACCTTTATACGATATTGACAGTCAAGAGAATCTCCAGATAGTCACATCCGTAAACGGTGGAGAGTTTGTTAGGTATCAGACGGTATACACTCATGGCCGTAAACCGATTGTTGGATTTGTAATTACAGAATTTAGTTCACAAGAAATTGAGTATCTAAATAATGAATATTGTAATCTTTATCCCAATGCAATAATGAGAGGTCCGGCATCGGCAAGGTATAATTGCCACAGTTATGCGTGGCACAATAGTTCAACGGACAATTCTGTTTGGATAAATGCAGTGTACAACAACGAGCTTCAACTGTCAAAATACTGGACGAATGACTTATATGTCTCATCTACGTCAATGCCTATAAAGGCATATTACTCAGACGGCGATCACTCTGCCAATATCCTATCATCGGGAAAATACCTTTCCAAATGGGGCGCGGCGCCTCTGATGGAACACGATTATGATGACTGCCCTTACGTGACCACAAATCTTGAGTTCTTTAAACCACAGGACATTGCTATCCATGGAGATACTTGGATAATGCCGAATACTACTCACGTGTATACAATACAACCTATTTATTCGACATTGACATATCAGTGGGAGGTAGCATATATGGACAATTTGTCCGGGACACCTGGGACATGTACTTGGACAAGAATAGATGACCATACCTATAGGTTAGAACCTTATGAATATGGCTTATATAAGATACGTATCAAGGTGTATGATGGGGATCTGCAAATAATTTTGAAACAATTGGATGTCATCTGCGCCGGAGTACCATCACCTATTGCAAAAATTGACAAGGATGAAGAAGACTAGCATATGGGGATTACTGGCGTTGATTGCCCTAACCGGCTGTATGCGGGATGTGGTGCTGGATGCGGCCGAGCGAGCATATTTACCAATATCCATGGCGGAGTCGGAATATTCGGTGCTAAGACTGAGGAAATAGGACAATGGATGCGAGCTTTCTCTGACATGAATTCAAAACCCCCATTCCCTCCAAAACCATAAAACAGTATGATTACTACCATTAAAAAGACAACAATCACATTCCTCCTCCTGTTGCCATTCATCATGCAGGCGCAGGAAGTATCAGATACATTGAGCGCAGCCGTGAAGACCGGTGACAGGCGAGTCGAAAAGCGGCTTGGGGAACTAAGAACGGATCTTGGCGGGATACGGGCAGTCGTTTCGCCTCTCGGCGAGGGCGATCCGATACGCTGGGCGCAGGGTCTTCCGGGCGTGACGACCGGCGCAGACGGCAGCTCCGCCGTGTATGTGCGTGGCGGGAACATGGGCAACAACCTGTTCGCCATAGACGGGATCCAGATATACGGGCAATCCCACCTGCTGGGCCTGACCACAGTCGTCCCGCAGTCCGTAATCGGCAATGTGTCCCTGCTCAAGGGCGGCTTTGACGGCAGCGCTGGCAATTTCACCTCTTCACAGATTCGCGTGGAGACAAAGACTCCCGGTCTGTCGAAGACGCGCGTCGGCGCCACGGTCAACAGTTTTCTGCTCGGGGCGGAAGCCGATATTCCGGTGTCCGACAAGCTTTCACTCATGTTCTCCGGCCGCGTCTCACCCATGACATTGGAATATCGTGCGCTCAAAGGCCTGATGCAATCATCGTTGGGCGACCTGAAGGATTTCCGTGCCGGGGTAGGGGATGTCTACGCCAAGCTTCACTGGAATGTTTCGCCTCGGCACACACTTGAACTCTCATGGCTGGGCAGCATTGACCATTACTCGTTCACTACCCCATCAGGCGCTGATGACGCCATGGGCTGGAAGAATGCTATCGCGATCCTCCGTTACCGAGGCCGCTTGGACCGCTCGCGACTCGAAGCCACGGCATCCTACAACCACTACGGCAACAGCCGCGACCAGAAGACGGTTTTCCGCGGTGTGCCGAGCCGCCTTTCGCTTACTTCGGCCATCCGGGAGGCGAACGCGTCCCTTTCGTGGAAGAGGCCGATAGGGAAGCATTTTGACATCGCGGCCGGAGGCCAGTTCAGGTATGCGTTTTTCGCTCCCGGGCGGGTGGCTTCAGTTACAAATGAAGCGGAGACTTCTCTCGGCTCTGTCTATGTGAGCGGCGGCATCAATATCCCGGACAAACTCTCGGCCAAGGCGGCAGTGAGGGGCAATGCTTTCCATAACGCCAAATATCGGGGTTTACGGATAGATCCGGAATTCAGTCTCTCTGCCAAGTGGGATGTGACAAATCATTTCGCTTTTGAAGCCTCGTACGACAGGACGGTGCAGTACTACCATACACTTGAGGGGCTGCCTGTCGGGTGGTCGCTTGATCTGATTGTCCCGTCAGGGGATAAGGTGCTTCCGGAGAGCGCGGCACAGCTTAACGCAGGCGTGTCGTTTGTTCTCGGCGGACATTCCCTGTCTCTGGGGGCTTTCGGCAAGGAGATGAGCAACCTCGTACTCTATAAGGAGGCCCAGACTATGTTCAGCGGCGGTCTGGCGGCCTGGGAGGATAATGTCGACATCGGCAGGGGTAAGGCGTACGGGGCGGAGTTCCTGTATGAGTATCGAGGGCGTGATTTCGGTGCGAGGGTCGCCTATACTCTCTCCAGGACGACCCGGGAAGGATTCGCTTCCGTGAATGACGGTCAGCCGTTCAACGCCCGTTTCGACCGCAGACATGTGCTGAATGCTTCCGCGCAGTGGCGCGGGTTCAGTGCCGCTTTCACGGCCCAGAGCGGACATTGGGAAAACGGTGCCGCGGAAACCTACACGATGCACATTCCCGGTCAGGAGTGGACGGCCGACTATTTCGCCACGATCAACAACTACAAGATGCCGGCGGTGGTACGGCTCGATGTCGGTTACGCTTTCTCGTTCAAGTCGGGGCGTGTCGGGCACGACATCAATGTCGGGATCTGCAATGTGCTCAACCGGTTCAATCCGTTCATGCTTTATTTCGACACTTCCACTGAGAGTTGGAAAGAACTTGCCTTGCTGCCGTTCTTCCCGAATATAAGCTATAGGGTAAGCTTCTGAAACAGTCCGGAGGGACAAAAATAAGAATCCGGGGGAAGCCCCCGGATTCTTAGAAGTTGTTTTGGATGTATTTGTCATAAATTCTATGAAGAATTTTCAACATAAATCAAAACAACTTCTTATTATTTGATGTAAGCCGCGAGCGGGCTTCCGCTTGATTTGAGGGCGTCCGCGAGCGTTCTGCAGTACATGCGCGCTCCGGCCTCAAGGGTGTGTACCGAGTCGGCGAAGTAGTCGGCCTGGGCCTTCTGCTTGCCGATGGCGTCGTATTGTGCTGCCGCGAGTTCGTTGAAGTCGATATACTCGACCCCTTCTTGTGCGGCGACTTCCTTGCACCAGGCGTTGAAAGTCTTGTCGAACCTCTCGATGGACGAGTCGCTTGTCCAGCGGTTCTGAGGGGTCGGGCTCAGCACGACAGGGATTCCGCCGCGCATCTTGGCCTGGCGGATCATCATGCGGATGTAGTGTCCGTAAGAATACACGTCCTCCGGGCCGCCGTTTTTCTCCATCACGACGGTCTGGCATTCATCTGACGTGCCTTCCAGAGTTCCGCGTGCCCGGCCTGTGTTGAGAGGGGACATGTCGTTGTGGCCGAACTGTATCAGCACGAAGTCCCCCGGCTGGATGCGGTCGCGCAGTTGCGGCCACATGTTGTTGTAGAAGGTACGGCTGCTCAGGCCGCCTACGGCCTGGTTGTCCACCACCGCATCGGCGGTCACGTATTCCTGGAAGAAGCTGCCCCAGCCCCACTGGCCGTTGTCGCCTGTGCCGCGGCCGTTCTTGCAGGTCGAGTCTCCGGCGAGGAACACCATAGGCTTGCCTTCCTGCCTTGCGACCTGCTGTGCCATCATGCCGGGGCGGCCCTGCTGCTGAGCTGGCCTGTTGGCGTAGAGCTTCAGCATCTCGGTCCCCGCGAGAAGCACTGGACCGTAGCCGTGTGCCGCGTAGACGCTCACCGGACGGTTTTCGTAGAAGGTGTTGGTCCAGCCGAGGCCCGTGCCGACGCAGGTGTTCTCCACCTGGCCCTGTCCGTTGACCTGCTTCTCGATTCCCGCCCATCCTGCACGGGCGATGTCCTGATATGCGGTGCGGTCTATCCAGCCCTTGTTGATGGCGTGCGCATATCCGTAGACGAACATGGCGGTGGCGCTGGTCTCAAGATAGGATTCCGTCTTGTCGAGGAGCTGGTGCCAGCGTCCGTCCGGAGCCTGATAAGGGGCGATGCCTCTGAGGAGCGATGTCAGCAGTTCGAGCACCACCTCGCGCCCCTGCGCCCTTTCCGGCAGGACATCGAGCACATCGCAGAGCGTCAGCACCGCCCAGCCGTTGGCGCGGGCCCAGTGATAGGCCGGATGCTCGGACATGCCCTCGACCCATCCGTGGCGGAAGAGGTTCTTCTCCGGCACCCAGAGATATTTCTTGAAGAGGAGGATCTGGTTGACGGCCTCATTGTAGAATTTCTGGGTGAGGTCGCCCCGTTCCCTCTGGCTGAGCAGGGCCCTGTATGCTATAGGGGTGATGCCCATATACATGTCGTCGAGCCATACGGAGTTGGTGGTCGGGCGGTTGCGCGCCAGAATGCCGTCGGAGAGGCGGTACTCCTTGTACATCGTGAAGTTGAAGCCGTTGTCCAGAAGGGCCCTGAAGTCCTTGCCCTTCTGAGGGTCGGCGAGGGTGGCCTTGATCATCGCGGCCGTCATGGCTCCGCAGTCGTCAAGCCACTTCGGGCTTGCGAGATACTTGAGTTTCATCGCGTAGCCGGTCGCGTTGTAGTAGTCGCGGACATGAGGGTAGATCTCTCCGAGGAGCTTGAGCCTCTCGTAGGCGTAGTCCGCGTATTTGCTCTCTCCCGTGAACTCGCTCAGCGCGAGCATCCCCGAGTAGGTGACGCCCCATTCGTAGGTGCAGATGCCGAAGTCGCCTTTCTGGAGGGTCGATTTCTCATCGATTTTGCTGTAGTCGGTGATTGTCTTGCCTTCGGCGTCAAGCACCGCCGCCGGGGTGCAGCCGTTGAGATAGTCGTAGATGCGGTCGAGCGTCTGACGGGCGCTGATGCTAGGGTCAACTCTCTGAGGCCTCTGGGCCGGCTGCTCGGCTTTCGCCTTCTTGGCTGCCTTGCCGGCGGATTTCTGCGCGAAGGCAGGCGCTCCGATGCAGGTCAGCGCAAGCAGCGAAGCGATGGTAATTCTGAAAAACTTGGTCATCAGTTGCAATGGTTAATAAATTTCGTTAAATTTACGCGTAAAATTACGCACTAATTCGGAATAACGACAAATTTACCACATAAATGACAGCGAACAAAATTATTTTGCTTGCGGCAGCGGCTTCTCTGCTGCTGTGCGCCTGCACCGGGCAGCCGGCTCCCGGCCCTGATTACCGATACGACAAGATGCAGCGAGAACAGCTCGGGCGCGGCCTTGTCGCCATCCACAACGGCGGCGGACGGGTCTCAGTGAGCTGGAGGTTCCTCTACGGGGAGCCCGTTGATGCGGGCTTCGACCTGTACCGCGCGACCGGAGGCGGCGAGGAGATCAAGCTCAATCGCGAACCGCTTGTGAAATCTTCGTTCTTCGTGGACACTGATGTGGACACCACCGTGGACAATGTCTACACTGTAAGGCCGTCCGGACGGAAAGACCTGCCGTCGGCCAGCTACACTCTCACTCCTGCGCTTGCCGCCAAGCCTTACCTCTCGTTCAAGCTGCAGCCGGTGGAAGGCTTCCCGGAGGGGAAATACACCCCTACAGACGCGAGCGTGGCGGACCTTGACGGTGACGGGGAGTACGAAATCATCATCAAGATGGTCACCACCGAGTTTGACAACGGCGGTGGCGGGCTGTGCACGGAAGGCTCTCTGATAGATGCCTATAGACTTGACGGGACTTTCATGTGGAGAGTGGACCTGGGACTCAACATACGCCAGGGCGCCCACTACACGCAGATGATGCTCTATGACTTCGACGGTGACGGGAAGGCTGAACTGGCGGTCAAGACCGCCGAGGGCACGAAGTTCGGCGACGGTGCGGTGATAGGTGACGTCAACGGCGACGGGCGTACCGATTACCGCATCACCGACCGCTCCCAGCGCGCTTACGGCAAGATTCTGGAGGGGCCTGAGTTCCTTTCTATAATCGAGGGTTCCACCGGACGCGAGCTTGCCCGCACGGACTTCATCCCGCGTGGAGAGAAAGGAGAGTTCGGCGACACCTACGGCAACCGGGTGGACCGCTACCTCGGCGGGGCCGGATACTTCGACGGAGTCCGTCCGAGCATACTCATATGCCGCGGATACTATGCCAAGACCGTGGTGGAGGCATGGGACTGGAGAGACGGGAAGCTCTCCCGCCGCTGGTCTTTCGACACCACGGCCGACGGGGGCAAGTACAAGGACTATGAGGGCCAGGGCAACCACAACCTCCGCATCGGGGATGTGGACGGCGACGGCAGGGACGAGGTGGTATACGGTGCGTGCGTGATTGATGATGACGGCACCGGGCTCTACACCACCGGTCTTGGTCACGGCGATGCCATGTATCTCACTGACATTGACATAGATCGTCCCGGGCTTGAGGTCTGGCAGTCTCATGAGAACGCTCCGCTCAGGGCCAACTCCGAGCTGCGCGACGCGTTGACCGGGCAGACCATCTGGGGCGTGCCGGGCTGGGAAGATGTAGGCAGGGCGGCCGCGGAAGACATAGACCCGCGTTTCCGGGGAGTCGAACTCTGGACTTCCGGCACGGACGGGGTCTATACCGCCGACGGACGCTTCATAAGCTCCTACACCCCGGGCACCAACTTCGCGATATGGTGGGACGGGGATCTCAACAGGGAGATTCTTGACGGCTACTATTACGGCGACGCGGACTTCACCCCTTCGGGCGGACCAGCACCGGAGTCCATGCGCGAACGGATGCGTGAACTGTGGGGCAAGAGTCCGTCCGAACTGCCGGACGAGTTCAAGAGGGTGATGAGGATAACCAAGTGGACGGGAGACGGAGTCGTGCCTATCGACCTTCCGGACCAGATCGACGTGGCCGCGAACAACGGCTCCAAATCCAACCCGTGCATCTCGGCGGACCTGTTCGGTGACTGGAGAGAGGAACTTGTTACGCGTACCCAGGACAACACCGAAATCCGCATATACATGACGGATTATCCGACAAACTACCGCTTCTACACCCTGATGAGCGACAACATCTACCGTATGGGAGTTCTCGGGGAGAACATATGCTACAACCAGCCGCCTCTCACGGGCTTCTATCTCGGCTCGGACCTCGGGAAGTTCTGGAATGTGCGCTTCGAGCGCACGGCGGCGTATTCCAACAACGCGAAGAAGGGCGTCACCGCCGACGGGAAAAAGAACGGCATGCACGCACGCCTCCAGAATACCGTGGAGACTACGGAGAGGGATATTGTGGTGAACGGAGCCGATGAATATACCCTCGACGCAAGGTTTGACTACGACAGCTGCGAATGGACCATTGACGGCAAGAGGGCCGGCAGCGGACGCCGCCTCACGGTCAAGGCTTCCGATTTGGGCTACGACAGGACGGTCAGGCTGGGCGTGAGAGCCACAATCTTCGGTTGCGTATTCGAGGACGAAGGGACGCTGACATTCTGCTCGGCAAAGTAAGAAATAAGTTGCCGATTACTAAATTCCGCACCATATACGGAAGGTGGCCGGAGAGTCTTTCCAGACTTCCGGCCACCTTCTTTCTGTTCGGAGACTTGCGGTTATTCCGCGAAGCTCTCTATCTCCGCGATGAGGCTGTGGCAGTCGCGCTCGCACTCCAGAGCATCCTGGAGCGCGTCGTACCAGACCTCCATCTCCATGGTGTACTCCTCGACGGAAATCTCCCCGCTGCTGAGGGCTTCGTAGAGCATGTCGCCGGGATTCAGTCCGGACAGGGTGTTGCGGTACTCTTCGCGCAGGCGGATGAGACTCAGGGCCTTGGCGTATTTGCTCTTGAGCGAGAGGTGGAACTGGAGGTAGTCGTCCTTGACCTTCTCCTCCGCGGCTTCTCGGCGGGCCTTTGCCGCCCTTACCTTGCCGCTGTTCTCCCACAGCGGGATCGAAATCCCTCCGGTGATACCCTGGAAGGAGCTTCCGCTCACGCTCTCCGACATATAGCCGATAGAGAATTTCGGGAACCATTCTGAGGTGGCGAGCTTGACGCCGGATTCCGCATTGCGCAGGTCGTTCTCCACGGCGAGGATCTCGCTGCTTCGAGACGCGGCGTCGTTGTACCACTGCTCGAAGTCGTCAGGGATGAAAGGGTCGGCGAATTTGCTGAAACTGAATTCCACTGCATGGCCGCCGTTCAGCCTCTGGAGATCCGCCAGAAGCGCCTGCCTTTCTATCTCGTTGTTCTTGGCTGTGCGGGAAGCGGAGAGCAGCGCCATCTTCGCCTTGTTCAGCTCCAGCGCCCCGGCCCCGCCGGTGTCGAACTTGCTCTGCCAGCTGTCCGCTATGGTCTTCGCGTTGAGGAGGCACTTGTCCAGCTCGATCTTGAGGGCGTTGCGGTAGACGAGGTCTATACATATCTGCTTCGCTTCCAACAGGATTCTCTTCCTGCCGATGGCGTAGGCATAATCCGCCGCCGCGCATTCCCCCCGGGATATCCTCTTCCTCCAGTAGTAGACCGACGGGAAGTCGAAGCTCTGGCTGACGCTGAAGTCAACCCTGGTGCCGCCTTCCGGATCCACGGTCTCCCACAGGTAACCCAGTTCCACTTCCGGGTCGGATGGTGTGAGTCCCGTGCGGGCCTCCATCTTGTCGGCTCCGGCTTCGCTGCGCAGTACGCGCAGGGTGCTGTTGTTCTCCTCTATCTGAGCGAGGATGCCGCCGAAGTCCTGGGCTCCTGCCGTCCCGCAGAGGGCGAATGCGGCAAGGGATATCATCAAGTATTTAGTTTTCATTGCTTTTCCTCCTTTTGGCGTACCATTCGTACATTATAGGTATGATGAATATGTTTAGCAGGGTGGAGGTCAACAGGCCTCCCAGCACCACTACCGCCATCGGGCTCTGGATCTCGTTGCCGGTCTTGTCACCGTTGAACACCAGAGGTATGAGGGCGAGCGCGGAGGTGAGGGCTGTCATGAGTATAGGGTTGAGCCTGTCCACGGAGCCATCGATTACGCTCTGTCTCAGGCCTTCACCGTCATGGCGCAGGTGCTGGTATCGGTTGATCAGCAGGACACCGTTGCGGGTCGCGATTCCGAATAGCGTGATGAATCCGATTATCGACGGGATGCTGACTACCCCGGAGCTCACCCACACGGCGAACACGCCTCCGACGAGGGCGAGAGGGAGGCTCGCCAGCACGATGCCGGACAGGGCCACGTCCCTGAACTCAAGATAGAGCAGCAGGAATATCACGAATATCGCGAGAATGGTCGCGAGGGCGAGAGTGCGGGATGCGCTTCTGGCGCTCTCGAACTGCCCGCCGTATTCGATGCGGTAGCCTTCCGGGAGCTGCACCGACTCGGCGATCACCTTCTGGACGTCCTCGACCACGCTTCCGACATCGCGGCCGCTCACATTGGCGGACACGACGAGCTTGCGCTGCACGTTCTCGCGGCTGATGGCGTTAGGACCATAGGTGGACACTATCTCCGCCACCTGTTCAAGAGGGACCTTGCCCCCGTTGCCGGTGTCTATCAGGGCGTCGCGCACACCTTCGATGCTGCGGGTCTCGTCGTCACCGAGGCGGAGCACCACATCGTAGCGGCGCTGCCCCTCGTAGATGTCCGAGAGTTTCTCGCCGGAGAAGGCGAGGTTGACGAAGTCGTTGAAGTCGGCCATGGTGATCCCGTATTGCGCGAGAGCTGCCCGGTTGGCCTTGATGTGAATCTGCGGCGTGGCGGCCTGCTGCTCCACAGATGCGTCCACAAGCCCTTCTACTCCGGAAATCAGGCTCTTGACCGTGTTGCCGAGCATCTGCATGGTGCCGAGGTCCGTCCCGAATATCTTGATCGCGATGGCTGCCTTGGTGCCGGAGAGCATGTGGTCGATGCGGTGCCCGAGAGGCTGGCCCACGGTCACGGCTATTCCCGGGATGGAATTGAGCTTGGCACGCACATCGTTGAACACTTCCTCTCTCGGCCTGTCCTTGAGCTTGAAGTTGACGTCGAGCTCGGAAGAGTTGGTGGCCTGCGAATGCTCGTCGAGGTCTCCGCGCCCCGAGCGGCGGGATGTGCTGGTGACCTCGGGGATGCTGAGCAGCTGCGTCTCCATGAGCTGTCCGAGACGGTCGTTGTCTTCGAGCGACGTGCCCTGCTGGGTGACGGCCGAGATTGTCATCGACCCCTCGTTGAAGTCCGGGAGGAAGCTGCTTCCCATCTGGGTGAATACAATCACGGCTCCCGCGAGCAGGGCGCCTGTGGCCCCCATGACGGCGGCCTTGTGCCTGAGCACCCATCCAAGTGATTTCTCATAGATACCGGCGAGCTTGCGGCTCACCCAGCCTTCACGGTCGTTCTTGGTGAGATATTTCTCATTGGTGAGCATGTCCTTGCAGAGCAGGGGAGTAAGCGTCATCGCCACGATGAGCGACATGAACAGGGAGATGATGTAAGTGATGCCGAGAGGCTTGAGGAGCCTGCCTTCCATGCCGCTCAGGAAGAAGAGCGGGGTGAACGCCACCATTATGATGAGGGTGGCGTTGATGACGGAAGAGCGTATCTCACGCGAGCCCTCGAACACAACGTCGAAGACCTTCATCCTCTCCCCGGCCGGTTTGCGGTGATTCTGCCGCAGGCGTTTGTAGACATTCTCCACATCGATGATGGCGTCGTCCACAAGCGAGCCTATCGCTATGCACATGCCACCCAGGGTCATCGTGTTGATGTCCATCCCGAGGAAGTGCAGGACGATGATGGTTGCGAGCAGGGACATCGGGATGGCTATGATCGAGATGACCGTGGTCCTGAAGTTGCCGAGGAACAGGAAAAGGATTATGATGACGAACACGGCGCCCTCAAGCAGGGCCCTGCCCACATTGCCCACGGAGGCCTGTATGAAGTCGGCCTGCTGGAATATGTGCGTGTCCATCTTGACGTCGGCAGGCAATGATGCGGCCACGTCCTTGAGGTTGGCCTCTATGGCCTTGGTGACCTTGAGCGTGTTGATGTTGGGCTGCTTGCTGATGGAGACGATGACGGCCGGCTTGCCGTTCTGCGACGCCGTGCCGAGCTTGACGGCCGGCCCGATGCGCAGGGTGGCCACGTCGGAGAGGCAGACCGGGCCGCTCTTGTCGAGGCATACGAGGCTCTTGCCGAGCTCTTCAAGGTCTGTCGTGCGGGCGATGCCCCTCAGGGCGTATTCGTTGCCCCATTCGCGGACGATTCCTCCCTCCGTGTTGATGCTGAGCGAGCGTCCGACGGCTTCGAGTTCTGCCATCGTCACCCCGTAGGCTTCCATCCTCTGCGGGTCGGCGAGAATCTGGTACTGCTTCTCCTCGCCTCCCAGCACTGTCACCTGGGACACGCCTCCGGTCGCGAGGATAGCCGGTTTGACTACCCAGTCGGCCATGTCGCGGAGATCCATCATCGAGGTCGTGCCGTCCTGCGACTGCAGGCCCAGGAAGATGATTTCTCCCATCACGCTGGACTGCGGCGCCAGCACCGGGGTCACGTCTTCGGGAAGCGACTCCCCGAGGGTGACCATCTTCTCGGACACGATCTGGCGGGCGCGGAAGACATCCATCCCCCAGTCGAATTCGACCCAGACGAAGGAGTATCCGTACATGGAAGTGGAGCGCACGCGGCGCACATTGGTGGCGCCGTTGACGGCCGTCTCCACAGGGAAGGTCACGAGACGCTCCACCTCCTCGGCGGACATTCCGTGGGCGTCCGACATTATCACTACGGTCGGGGCGGTGAGGTCAGGGAAGACGTCTATGTCTGTCCTGTTCGCGCACCAGATTCCTCCGACCACGACCAGCGCTGCTCCCAGCAGCACCAGCAGACGGTTCTTCAGAGAAAACCGTATGATACCGTTCAACCAGTTCATACTCTTCCTCCGCTAATGTGCGTGTCCTGAGTGTGCGTCCAGTCCGCCTGCGGCCTGGGCAAGCTTGACGATGACGGCTCCGCGGCTTACCACCCTCTGGCCTTCCTCAAGTCCGGCGAGGATCTCTGTGCGCCGTCCGTCGGAGGCTCCGGCCTTTACCTGGACCTTCTCGAAGTATTCCGGGTTGATCTGCCTGTAGACGAAGTAACTTCCCATCTCCTCCACCACGGCTCCGCTTGCGACTGTGAGGGTCTCGGAGTCGCCGCTGGTCTTGATGTATATGTCTGCGAAAGTTCCCGGCAGGAGCCCAGGCCTGTTGGCGATCTCGAAACTTACCGGCAGCAGCGGGCTCTCCGTGGAAGTGGAGCGGCCCACTGAAGCGAGGCGCCCGGAGAGCTCTTCGAGCGACCATGTCCTGTCATCGCCGTAGAACTTGAAGTTGGCTGAGGCGACTCTCTGGAGCGTCTTGTGCCATTTCGGCTGGACTTTGGCCTCCACCAGGAGCCTGCTGTCGTTGCAGACGGCGGCGAGCCTGTCCCCGGCCTGCACATATTCGCCGTTGGAGACATAGAGTTCCGTGAGATATCCGTCGATGTCGGATGAGGCTGCGAAGCGGCCGTCGCGGTAGTTCTTCTCCAGGTTCTCGAAGGTAGCTTTGGCCACCTCATACTCCGTCCTGGCCTGGCTGAGGTCGCTCTGGCTGACTATCTTGTTTTCGGCGAGGCGGCTCTTGCGCTCGTATTCTCCCGCCGCGCGCTCGTACTCGCTCCTGGCTTCCGCGTAGCGGACGTCCATGTTGGAGTCGGCAAGGCCTTCGCTGCCGATGTAGAGCAGGGCGGCGTCCTTGCGTACAGGACTGCCGGCAAGCAGGCTGCCGCCGGCGATCGTCACGATTCCGGACGCTTTGGCTGTGATGATGCGGGTGCTTCCCTGCGAAGGGAGAATCTGGCCGACGGTGCGTATCACCTGGCCGACGCTTTCCCGGCGGCACTCCTCCGTGGCGAAGTCCACCATCCAGCTCTGCTCTTTGGTGAATTTGACCCCGTTGCTTGAGCTGGCCTCTTCCATGGCGGCTTCGGCGTCGTGCTCGCAGTGATATACGGTGACGGTGGAACTGAGTTCGGTGCCGTCCACAGTGAACTTGATTGTCGCCTCACCCTCTGAGGCCGCTGTCAGTTCTGTCTTGTATACGCCCTTGGCGGCGGTGGTGTGGAGTCCGTGCGAGTTCTCCTTGCCTCCGGCGATTATCGACGCGCTGAGGTTCTTGCCCTCATAAGGCTTGAAGTCGCTCAGGGATGTGATGTGGACGAGGAGAACGGTCTCCTCTCCCGCCACGAACGGTTCGGACTCGGTGAAAATCTCGAAGCCTCCGCCATAGATGGTGATGTGGGTTGTGGTCTCATGCTCGTGCCCCTCGTGGGAGTGGGCTTCATGTGAGTGGCCCTCGTGGGAATGGGCCTCTTCGTGGCTGTGGCCGTGTGCATCTTCGTGATGACCGGCATTATGGCAGGCGGTGCACAGCATCGCAAGCGCCGCTGCCGTAGCTAAAACTTTATTCATTTTCGGTAATTGTCTGATTATGTGTTGGGACCGCGCGGGCGGTCTTCTCCTGTGTGCGGGGCAAGTGTCCCGGATATGGATAATCAGACAGCCGGAGGCCCTCTCAGGGTTCCGTGCGGGATGTCGGGAGTGGATTTGCGCCTGAAATGGTCGCTGAAATCAAAAAGCCGTCTCTCGGAAGGATGCGGGACATCCGCCGTGAGGGCCGTGACAGCTGCGGGGAACGGCAAGCAGAAGACGGCCGGTGCCGGTGAGGCTGCCGTGCCTTTCAGAATGTAGGTGTTGAGCCCCTCGCAATGCTGGAAATGATGGATGTGGTTCTCGACCGTCGCGTTGCAGTGATGCTCGTGCGGCACGACCGAGTGGGCGAATACTACGATAAACGCCAGCAAGCAGAAGCAGAGAGATATTGTCTTGTTTCGACCCATCCGCACAAATATAGCGAATATTCCGGATTTTTTCGTAAGTTTGTGCAGTTAGTAATATCCACCTTATCTAATGGACAAATTCACAGCAAACTATGTCGATCGCTTCATGTCTGAGCTGATCGCACGCAATCCCGGTGAGAAAGAGTTTCACCAGGCTGTAAGGGAAGTGGTTGAGAGCGTGGCCTCCTACGTGACGGCTTACCCGCACTTCATTGACCTCAAAATCCTCGAGAGGATGACGGAGCCGGAGCGCGTCATCATCTTCCGCGTCCCGTGGATGGACGACAGGGGCGAGATTCACATCAACCGCGGTTTCCGTGTGCAGATGAACAGCGCCCTCGGCCCATACAAGGGAGGTATCCGCTTCCATGCCAGCGTCAACCTGAGCATAATGAAGTTCCTCGCCTTCGAACAGGTATTCAAGAATTCCCTGACCACGCTCCCGATGGGCGGTGCCAAGGGCGGTTCGGACTTCAACCCGCGCGGCAAGTCCGACGCCGAGGTGATGCGCTTCTGCCAGAGTTTCATGACAGAGCTGTACCGGCATATCGGACCGGACACCGACGTGCCTGCGGGCGACATCGGAGTCGGCGGAAGGGAGATAGGATTCCTCTTCGGACAGTATAAGCGCCTGCGCGACGAGTTTACGGGAACCCTTACCGGCAAGGGTCTCGGGTGGGGCGGAAGCCTTCTCAGACCGGAAGCCACCGGCTACGGTGTCTGCTATTTCGCGCAGGAGATGCTCGCCCTCAAGGGAGAGTCGTTCGAGGGAAAGACCGTGCTGGTGTCCGGCTCCGGGAATGTGGCCCAGTACGCCGCCCAGAAGGCGATGAGGCTCGGCGCCAAGGTCGTGACCCTCTCCGACTCTGACGGATTTGTCCATGACCCTGACGGACTTGACGAGGAGAAGCTCAAGTTTGTGCTGAATCTCAAGAACGTGCGCCGCGGACGCATCAGCGAATACGCCGCGCAGTATCCGGGCGCCAAGTATTTCCCGGGCGAGAGGCCTTGGGCCATACCTTGCGACATCGCGCTTCCGTGCGCGACACAGAACGAGATCGAGGCCGCGGACGCCGAGCGTCTTCTCGCCGGAGGGTGCGGCTGTGTCGTGGAGGGAGCCAACATGCCGACGACCCCGGAAGCCATAGCGCTGTTCCAGAAGGCGCGCATCCTCTACTCGCCCGGCAAGGCGTCCAACGCCGGCGGCGTCGCCACGTCAGGTCTTGAGATGACCCAGAACTCTATACGTCAGAAGTGGACCTCTGAAGAGGTGGACGCCCATCTCCACCGGATCATGTCCGAAATCCATGCCTCCTGCCTGAAATACGGCCGCGAGGAGGACGGATACATCAACTATGTCAAGGGCGCCAACATCGCAGGCTTCATCAAGGTGGCGAACGCGATGGCGGACCAGGGACTTGTCTAGATTCCGGTATGAGCAGCCAGCAGGACTATACGAGACTGATGACCAGGAGGATACGCCGTATCCTTCTGGTTTGCAACAACTACGACAGCTTCTCTCTTGAGGAGGACGGGCACATCGAAGAACTGATCAGCCAGGAATATGCCGAACTCAACCTCAGCAACCCTCCTTCCATACTCAGGGCGGAATCCACAATCGACGCCCTCGAGATGCTCAAGGGGGAAGACGGGCAGTTCGACCTGATCATCACGATGTACAATGTCGGGAAACTGGATGTGTTCGGCTTCTCGCGTCAGGCCAAGGCCCTCCGGCCGGGGACTCCGATAGTTCTGCTGAGCGCGTTCTCGCGGGAAATCTACCGCAACATCGAGAGCGGCGACAGCTCCTGCATCGATTACGTGTTCTGCTGGAACAACAGCACGGACATCATCATCGCCATCATCAAGCTCCTGGAGGACAAGCTCAACGCCGATCAGGACATATTGGAGATGGGGGTGAGGGCCATACTCCTGGTGGAAGATTCGGTGCGCTACTACTCCACCTATCTGCCTCTGCTCTACAAGCTTGTCCTCCAGCAGAACAGCGAAGCGGTACGCGACGCCCTGAACGAAGAACAACAGGTTATGCGCAAGCGTTCCAGACCGAAAATCCTTATGGCGACCAACTACGACGATGCCGTCTCCCTCTACTGGCGCTACAAGTCCAACATCATAGGAGTCATCTCCGATGTGGGTTTTGTCGTCCACAAGGGCGACCGGCCGGAGGACGAGAAGATAGACGCCGGAGTCAGCCTCTGCCGCCTGATAAAGGACGACAACCCGACTATGCCGTTCCTGATGCAGTCTTCCCAGGAGAGCATGCGCAGCGTTGCCGAAGGGCTCGGAGTGGGCTTTGTCCGCAAGACTTCCAAGACTCTCACCCATGAGGTGAGCGAGTACATCGGACGCGAGTTCGGCTTCGGGGACTTCATAGTCACAGATCCGGAGACGGGCCAGGAGACGGCGAGGGCGCGGAACCTGTATGAGTTCGAGAAGATCATCGCCACGATCTCCGACAGCGCCCTGCGCTACTTCTCCGACAAGGACTACATTTCCCGCTGGCTCTATGGCCGCGGCCTCTTCTCCATAGGCGACCTCTTCCGCCCGATACGCATCGGCTCCGATGCTGATGTGGAGCAGGTGAGAAGGCTGAACCTCAGTAAGATACACGATTTTCGCATCAATCAGGGACTGGGCGTCGTGGCGCGCTTTGACCGTGCGGGCTACAACGACGCCATCTGGTTCGCCCGTGTCGGGAACGGTTCCCTGGGAGGCAAGGCCAGAGGCCTGGCCTTCCTCAACCACATCCTCCAGAAATACGACCTCTACGACAAGTGGGAGGACGTCAGGGTGCTGGTGCCGCGGACGCTCGTCATCACGACCGAGTACTTCGACCGTTTCATTATAGAGAACGGTCTCCAGTATGTCATCAATTCGGAGCTTTCTGACGCCGAAATCCTCTCCGAGTTCGTCGCCTCCACCTTGCCTTCGGACCTGATGGAGGATCTCCGGGTGTTCATCCGCAATGTGCGCAAACCGCTTGCGGTGCGCTCTTCTTCCAAACTGGAGGACTCTTATTATCAGCCTTTTGCGGGTGTGTATTCGACCTACATGATCCCCCATACCGAGAACGAGGACCAGGAGCTGCGTCTCCTCTCCAAGGCGATCAAGAGCGTCTACGCCTCAGTGTATTTCGCTTCGTCGAGGGGCTACATCATCTCGACCTCCAATGTGATTTCCGAGGAGAAGATGGCCATCGTGCTGCAGGAGATCTGCGGCAGCGGGGACGGCGGCTATTACTTCTCGACATTCTCCGGAGTGGCGCGGTCCCTGAACTTCTATCCTATAGGATATGAGAAGCCGGAAGACGGTGTCGTCAAGCTGGCTTTCGGGCTGGGGAAGTCGGTGGTGGACGGCGACCAGGTGCTGAGATTCTCACCGAAGTATCCGCGCAGTGTCCTGCAGACTTCGACTCCTGACCTCACCATGAAGGAGACCCAGCAGGCGATGTACGCCCTCAATCTCCAGCCGGACAAGTTCAAGACATCCGTCGATGACGCCGTCAACCTGGAGAGGATTCCGATATCGGAATGCGGCAGTTTCCGCGCCTTGTCCAAGGTGGTCTCCACCTGGGACTATGAGAATCAGCGTATTGTGGATTCACCTGTGCCTCAGGGACCGAAGTTCGTCACGTTCGCGCATATCCTCAAATATAATACCTTCCCGCTTGCTGACATACTCAACGAACTGCTCGAGATTACTCAGAAAGAGGTCAAATGCGGGGTGGAGATAGAGTTCGCCGCCGACCTTGACAGGAACGGAGGCAAGAGGGCATGCGACGTCTTCAATGTCCTGCAGATAAGGCCTATCTCCGCTGACGGGATGTACAACCGCATCGATTGGGGTAAAATCGATGACAGTGACGCGCTGATACGCTCCACGAGCGCGATAGGCCCTGGCCGGATAGGCGGCATCCGGGACATAATCTATCTGCGCAAGGACGCATTCGACATCCTCAAGACCAGACGTATGGCGGAGGAGGTGACGGCGCTCAATCTCAAGATGCGCGAGGAGAAACGCAACTATGTCCTGATAGGCTATGGCAGATGGGGCTCAAGCATACCGTCGCTCGGGGTTCCGGTCAGCTGGAGCGACATATCCGAGGCGAAGCTTATAGTGGAGTGCTGCCTGGAGAACTTCCGCATAGACCCGAGCCAGGGCACGCATTTCTTCCAGAACATGACATCGTTCAATGCCGGATATGTCAATGTCAATCCTTATGCCCGTCCGGGCGAGGTGTGCGACACGGACTTCCTGGACGGCATGGAAGCAGTATACGAGAGCGAGCTGGTACGCCATGTACGCTTCGGGCGGGAACTGCTTGTCTGCGCTGACGGCCACGAGGGCCGCGCTGTGGTAAGTTTGGAGGAAGAGGGTCTCTAGCCCCTCTTCCCTATGAGATATTCTGCAATCTGGACTGCGTTCAGCGCGGCTCCCTTGCGTATCTGGTCTGCCGACAGCCAGAGAGTCATGCTGTGCTCGTCACTGATGTCCTTGCGTATGCGGCCCACGAACACGTCGTCCTTGCCGGCGGTGTAGAGAGGCATCGGATACTTGAGCTGCGACGGGTCATCGCAAAGGGTGATGCCTGGAGCGGCCGCGAGGGCATCCTGCACCTGCTTGACTTCCAGAGGTTTCTCGGTCTCTATCCATACCGCTTCCGAGTGTGACCGGAGCGACGGCACCCTCACGCAGGTGGCCGAGCACCTGATGTCGGAGTGGAGGATCTTGCGTGTCTCGTTGAACATCTTCATCTCCTCTTTGGTGTAGCCGTTGTCCTGAAACACATCTATCTGCGGGATGAGGTTGTAGGCGAGCTGATACTGGAACTTGCTAACTTTCACCTCTCTGCCCTCCACGATGTCGCGGTACTGCTCCTCGAGTTCCGCCATGGCCTGTGCTCCTGCTCCCGAGGCGGACTGGTAACTCGCCACGCGCACGCGGCGGATGTGCGAGAGATTCTCTATCGGCTTGAGCACCACCACCATCATTATCGTCGTGCAGTTGGGGTTCGCTATGATGTGCCTCGGGGCTGAGAGGGCGTCTTCGGCGTTGCACTCCGGCACCACGAGTGGGACGTCAGCGTCCATGCGGAACGCGCTCGAATTGTCGATCATCGTGGCCCCGTGGCGGGTTATGGTCTCGGCGAAGCGCTTCGACGTGCCGGCTCCGGCTGAGACGAAGGCGTAGTCCACGCCCTTGAAGTCGTCGTTGTCCTGGAGGAGTCTCACTTCCACCTCCTTGCCTCTGAATGTGTATCTGCTGCCCGCGCTGCGCTCCGAGCCGAAGAGCAGCAGTTCATCTGTCGGGAAGTTCCTTTCTTCGAGCAGGCGGAGGAGTTCCTGTCCCACCGCGCCGCTTGCGCCTACTATCGCTGTTTTCATCTTATCCTAAATGTTTGCTATTCTCATTATGTCCGCGAACACGCCCGCGGCTGTCACTCCCGCTCCGGCACCATAGCCCTGGATGAGCATAGGGTGCCTGTCGTATCTCTCTGTGGTGAGCAGGATTATGTTATTCGACCCGTCCAGTGACCAGGCCGGGCTGCCGGCTCCCACTTCTTCGAGGCAGACCCCGCACTTGCCGCGGTCCATCCTTGCCACGAAGCGCCACCGGAGACTCTTGCTCTCGAGTTCCGCCCTGCGCCTCTCGAAATCCCCGTCGAGCGAGGGGAGTCGCTCCCAGAATTCCTCAAGGCTGCATTCGAAGAAGTCCTGCGGGATGAAAAGATGCTTCTCGACATCTTCCATGCTGACTTCGTATCCTGCCTCCCTTGAGAGTATCACCAGCTTGCGGATGACATCAAGGCCGGACAGGTCCACTCTCGGGTCCGGCTCCGAAAAGCCCTGCTCCTGCGCCATCCTGACCGCCTCGCTGAACGGCACCGTGGCCGAGATGGTGTTGAAGATGAAGTTGAGGGTGCCGCTGAGCACCGCCTGGAGCTTGAGGATGTGGTCGCCGCTGTTGCGCAGGTCGTTGATGGTGCTGATTATCGGAAGGCCCGCGCCCACATTGGTCTCGAAGAGGAACTTGACTCCGCGATGGAGGGCTGTCCGCTTGAGGGCTACATAGGTCGCGTAGTCGGAGGATGCGGCGATCTTGTTGGCCGCCACGACTGAGATGCCGCGGCTCAGGAAGTCCTCATAAAGGGAGGCGATCTGCGGGCTTGCGGTACAGTCCACGAAGACGGAGTTGAAAATGTTCATCCCCGTCACCTCGGCCTTGAGGCTGTCCGGATTGATGCTTATGCCTCTTTCGAGGGCTTGCCGCCATCCGGCGGGGTCTATCCCGTCGCGGAGGAACACTCCCTTCGTGCTTCTGGCTATGCCGACGACATTTATCTTGAGGTTGCGCTCCTTCATCAACTTCTCCCGCTGGAGGGCGATCTGGTCGAGGAGCTGACCGCCGACGGTGCCCGTGCCGCAGAGGAAGACGTTGAGTTCCTGATACTCTGAGAGGAAGAAGGAGTCGTGTATGACATTCAGTGTCTTGCGCAGGTATGTCCTGTCCACGACCAGAGAGATGTTGGTGGAGGACGAGCCCTGTGCACAGGCGACCACGCTGATTCCGTTGCGCCCGAGCGTGCCGAAGAGCTTGCCGGCCACGCCTATGCCGTGCTTGAGGTTCTCGCCGACCACGGCCACGGCGGCAAGGCCGTTTTCGAGTTTGACCGGGTCGATGGCCCCGCTGGCAATCTCCTCGCTGAATTCGCTGTCGAGAGCCGTCCTGGCCAGCTCCGCGTCATTCTTGCTTACGCCTATCGAGATGCCCGTCTCTGAGGCTGACTGGGTCACGAGGAAGGCGCTGATGCTCTCTGCCGCGAGGGCGGAGAAGATGCGGCTGTCCACTCCGACAAGTCCGACCATCGAGGTCCCGCTGAGGGTCAGCAGGCAGATGTCGTCGATGGAGGATATGCCGCAAATCAGGCGGCTGTCTTCCTTCGTGCGCCGCTTGCGGATGGTGGTTCCGGGGGCGGACGGGTTGAATGTGTTCTTGACTATTATCGGAATCTCCTTGCGGCAGACGGCATAGAGGGTCGGCGGGTAGATGACCTTCGCCCCGAAGTTGCAGAGCTCCATGGCCTCGTCGTAACTCATCTCGTCTATCACATAGGAGGTCTTGATGATGCGCGGGTCGGCGGTCATGAAGCCGTCCACGTCGGTCCATATCTCAAGCTGCTCCGCGTCGAGCGCCGCCGCTATCAGGCTCGCGCTGTAGTCGGAGCCGCCGCGTCCAAGGTTGGTTATTTCTGAGCTGGCGGAGTCGGAAGAAATGAACCCCGGCACCACCGCTATGTCGTCTGACATCGCGTATCCGGCGAAGGCCTTGCGTATGAGCGGGTAGCTGGTCCTGGTGTCTGCCGCGTCCGCCCTCCCGGAGCGTACGGTGCGGATGAACTGGAGTGAGTCATACAGGTGCCCTCCCGGGATCACTTCCGCCACTATCAGCGAGGACATGCGCTCCCCGAAGCTCAGGATTTCGTCCTTTGCCTTGCGCGGAAGGACTCCGAGCATATAGACTCCTCCGCATATCTCCGACAGCCTGTCGCAGAGCGCTCCGACCTTGTCTTTGAGAATGGCTCGCCGTTCGCTGTCTCCGACGAGCTCGTCGCACATGACAAGGTGCCTCTCACGCAGTCCGTCCAGAATGTCCTTGTAGGAAGCGTCCCCGCTCTCCGCGAGGCCGGAGGCCTTGACCAGGCTGTCCGTGACTCCGCCGAGCGCGGATACGACCACTATGACCCGCCCCTTGCAGGCGGAAACTATATTTTTAACCTGGCGGAGACTGTCGGGAGTGCCGACAGAAGTGCCGCCGAATTTCAGTACTTTCATATTTGATAAATTTCGGCCCAAATTTAGACAATATTGACCTTGTGACAAAAAATCATGGATAAAACTTGCTTTTTACGGAATAGAATGCGAACTTAGCGAACAGTTAGAAGTTATTTCCGCTATAGTAAAATGAATTCCGACAGAATTTACATTTTTGATACCACTTTGCGTGATGGTGAGCAGGTGCCCGGGTGCCAGCTCAACACTGTGGAGAAAATCCAGGTCGCCAAGGCGCTGGAAGAATTGGGCGTGGATGTCATCGAGGCCGGTTTCCCGGTGTCGAGCCCCGGGGATTTCAACTCGGTGGTGGAGATTTCCAAGGCAGTCACCTGGCCGACGATATGCGCGCTCACCCGTGCGGTGCAGAAAGACATCGACGTGGCCGCCGACGCGCTCAAATATGCCAAACACAAGCGGATACATACAGGTATCGGCACTTCCGACTCCCATATCAAGTACAAGTTCAACTCGACCAGGGAAGAGATACTTGAGCGTGCCGTGGCTGCGGTGAAGTATGCCAGAAAGTATGTCGAGGACGTGGAATTCTACGCCGAGGATGCCGGGCGCACGGACAATGAGTACCTTGCGAGGGTGGTCGAGGCCGTCATCAAGGCCGGGGCCACGGTGGTCAACATCCCCGACACGACTGGTTACTGCCTCCCGTCCGAGTATGCCGCCAAGATCAAATATCTGGTCGACAATGTGGACGGCATAGACAGGGCGGTCATATCGACCCATTGCCACAACGACCTCGGCATGGCCACGGCCAACACCATGTCCGGCCTCCTCGCAGGGGCCCGCCAGTGCGAGGTCACGATCAACGGCGTAGGGGAGAGGGCCGGCAACACGGCATTGGAGGAGATAGCGATGATCATCCGCAGCCACAGCGACATCCCGCTCGTGACCAACATCAACACATCCCGCATCGCCCCGGTGAGCAGGATGGTCTCCAACCTCATGAACATGCCGGTCCAGGCCAACAAGGCCATAGTGGGGCACAACGCTTTCGCCCACTCTTCGGGCATACATCAGGACGGGGTGCTCAAGAATGTCAGCACCTACGAGATCATCGACCCCAAGGATGTGGGAATTGACGACAACGACATAGTTCTCACGGCCAGGAGCGGCCATGCGGCGCTCAAATACCGGCTGGAAGTGCTGGGCATCAAGATGGAGGGCGAGAAGCTCGACGCCTTCTACGATGAGTTCCTCAAACTCGCCGACAAGAAGAAGCAGGTCAGCGACGACGACCTGCTCGTGCTTGCCGGAGCCGACAGGGCCGGGGACCATCATGTCAAGCTGGAGTATCTCCAGGTGACGAGCGGCAAGGGCCTGCGGCCCGTGGCCAGTGTCGGGCTTGACATTGCCGGGGAGAAATTCGAGGCGTCCTCACGCGGCAACGGTCCGGTGGACGCCGCCATCAGCGCCCTCAAACTCATCATCAAGCGCCAGATGGTCATCAAGGAGTTCACTATCCAGAATATTACCAAGGGTTCCGATGATGTGGGCAAGGTGCATATGCAGGTGGAGTACGACGGCCATGTCTATTATGGATTCGGAGCAGATACCGATATCGTCACCGCATCTGTGGAGGCGTTCATAGACTGTATAAACCGCTTCCGCAGATGAACACCCTTTTCGACAAAATCTGGGACGGTCATGTCGTCTCCCTCATAGACGGCGGCCCGACTCAGCTCTACATAGACAGGCTCTATTGCCACGAGGTCACCAGCCCCCAGGCGTTTGAAGGCATACGCAGGCGCGGCTGCGGCATCTTCCGCCCGGGACGCATAGTCTGCATGCCGGATCACGACATCCCCACCGAGGGGACCGCTTTCGCCGATGAGGTCTGCCGCCGCCAGGTGGAGACCCTTGAGCGCAATGCCGCGGAATTCGGCCTCGCCCACTATCCCATGATGAGTCCGAACAACGGCATCGTGCATGTCGTCGGCCCGGAGAAGGGACTTTCGCTGCCGGGGATGACCATTGTCTGCGGGGACTCGCACACCTCCACCCACGGTGCCGTCGGTGCCGTAGCGTTCGGCATCGGCACGAGCGAGGTGGAGATGGTTCTGGCGACCCAGTGCATACTTCAGCAGAAGCCGCGCTCAATGCGTATCAGGGTCGAGGGCGAACTTGGCAGTGGTGTCTCCGCCAAGGATGTGGCTCTCTACCTCATGATGCGCCTGACCACTTCCGGGGCCACGGGATACTTCATCGAGTATGCCGGCTCGGCTGTCCGGAGCCTCTCCATGGAGGGGCGCCTGACGCTCTGCAACCTCTCTATAGAGATGGGCGCCCGCGGCGGCTTCGTGGCTCCGGACGAGACTACGTTCGCATACCTCAAGGGTCGCGAGCATTCTCCTGTCGGCGAGGATTGGGAGCGTGCCGTGGAGTATTGGAAGACTCTGCGCAGCGGCGACGATGCCGTGTTCGACAAGGAATATGTCTTCGATGCCGCGGATATCAGCCCCATGATTACCTGGGGTACGAATCCGGGGATGGGGATGCCTGTCGACGGCTCCATACCGGCAGATGCGCCTCGGCGGGCTCTTGACTATATGGGTTTCTCCGCCGGCGGGAGGCTGATCGGGCACAAGGTGGATTATGTCTTCCTCGGCGCGTGCACCAACGGCCGTATAGAGGACTTCCGGGCCTTCGCCTCCATAGTGAGAGGCCGCAGAAAAGCAGACGGCGTGACGGCCTGGCTGGTGCCGGGTTCATGGGCCGTACGCAGACAGATAGAGGAAGAGGGGCTGGACAAGGTGCTTGAGGACGCCGGGTTCGAGATCCGCAAGCCGGGCTGCTCCGCCTGTCTCGCGATGAACGCCGACAAGATTCCGGAAGGCAAATATGCCGTCTCCACCAGCAACCGTAATTTTGAGGGCCGACAGGGCCCCGGGTCGCGCACTATGCTCGCGAGCCCGCTGACTGCCGCGGCGGCTGCGGTGAGCGGATGTGTCACAGATCCGAGAGAATTGATATGAAACAGAAATTCAACATAATAGAGAGTACCTGCGTGCCGCTTCCCGTGGAGAATGTGGACACGGACCAGATTATCCCTGCCCGCTTCCTGAAGGCCACGACGCGGGACGAGAAGTTCTTCGGGGAGAATCTCTTCCACGACTGGCGCTACGCTCCGGACGGGAGTCCGGTCCGGGACTTCGTGCTCAATGACCCGCGCTACAGCGGGAGCATCCTCGTCGCGGGAGCCAACTTCGGCTCTGGTTCGAGCCGGGAACACGCCGCGTGGGCGATAGCCGGCTACGGCTTCAGGGCCGTGGTGTCGAGCTCCTTCGCGGATATACACCGCAACAATGAGCTCAACAGTTTCGTGCTTCCGGTGCAGGTCAGCGAGGCCTTCCTTGAGAGGATTTTCGCCGCCGTGGCCGCCGATCCGGGCGTGAAACTTCGTATCGACCTTCCGGCACAGGAGCTTACTCTTCTCTCTGACGGCAGTTCTGAGCGCTTTGAGATCAGCGCATACAAGAAATACTGCTTCGAGAATGCCCTGGATGATATAGACTACCTGCTTGCGCATAAAGACAAAATCGAAGAATATGAAGCTGAACATAGCAAAATTGCCGGGTGACGGAGTGGGCCCGGAGGTCGTGGAGCAGGCCGTCAAGGCCATTGACGCGGTCTGCCGGCGTTTCGGGCACGAGGCCGAGTACAAGTTCGCCTATGTCGGGGCTTGTGCTATCGACAGGTGCGGCTCCGCATTCCCGGAGGAGTCACTGAAAGTGTGCCTTGAGAGCGACGCTGTGCTCTTCGGGGCTGTGGGTGATCCTAAATACGACAATGATCCGTCCGCCAAGGTGCGTCCGGAGCAGGGGCTGCTCGCGATGCGTCGGGAACTCGGGCTTTATGCCAACATCAGGCCGGTCGAGACTTTCCCAAGTCTGCTGGACCGTTCTCCGCTCAGGCCGGAGATAGCCTCCGGGGCCGACTTCGTCTGCGTCCGGGAACTGACCGGTGGGATGTATTTCGGCGAGAAAGGCCGTCTGGACGGAGGCGACACGGCATACGACACCAACATCTACCACCGCTACGAGGTAGAACGCATACTCCGTAAGGCCTACTCCCTTGCCATGCTGCGCCGCCGGCACCTCACAGTCGTTGACAAGGCCAATGTCCTGGAGTCTTCAAGGCTCTGGAGGCAGGTCGCTCAGGAGATGGCTCCGGAATATCCCGAGGTGCAGACAGACTATATGTATGTGGACAACGCCGCGATGAAACTCATCACGGGACCGCGCTTCTTCGATGTGCTTGTCACCGAGAACACCTTCGGGGACATCCTTACCGACGAGGCGAGCTGCATAAGCGGCTCCATGGGGCTTCTTGCCTCTGCTTCGCTGGGTGAGCGCACGGGCGTCTACGAGCCTATCCACGGCTCCTATCCGCAGGCTGCCGGACGCGACATCGCCAACCCTCTCGCGACGATACTCTCCGCCGCCATGATGTTCGAGTACGCCTTCGGCCTGAAGGAGGAAGGCGCGGCGATACGCAGCTCTGTCGGCGAGAGCATCGACATGGGCTTCGTCACTGAAGACCTGGCCCCGTCCGGCGCGTGCCCGAGACGCTGTTCAGAGGTGGGCGACAAGGTCGCGGAATTGATAGAAAACGATAAATAACATATTGACATGAACAATCTTGAATGGGGGAGCCTCGGCTTCCACTACAGAAAGACATGCGCCATCGTCTATAGCCGCTATCGCGACGGACAGTGGAGCGAGCCGGAACTGACCGGCGACTTCGATTTCCATTTCAACGCCTTCGCCGGTGTCTTCCATTACGGGAACTCCTGCTTCGAGGGACTGAAGGCATTCCGCGGCAAGGACGGCAAGGTGCGTCTCTTCCGGCCGGACGAGAACGCGAGGCGCCTGCAGCGCAGCGCCGCCCGCCTTTCGATGGCTTATCCTTCAGAGGAACTCTTCCTGAAGATGTGCCAGATGTGCGTAAAGGCCAATCTCGATTTCCTCCCTCCATACGGGCATAACGCCTCCATGTACCTGCGTCCCGTGCTTGAGGGCATCGATCCGCAGATAAGCATCTGCTCTTCGAGTGAGGTCCTGTTCGCCGTGATGTGCGTACCTGTCGGCACCTATGCCCAGGCCGGTGCGCTCTCGCCTGTGTCCGCTGTCATCTCACGCAACTATGACAGGGCCGCCCCTAATGGCACAGGTTCCTATAAGATAGGGGCTAACTATGCGATGTCACTCTATCCGTATAACATGGCTCATTCCCAAGGGTATACGGAACTGCTGTTCCTCGATCCGGCCACCAAGACCAGAATCGACGAGTTCGGATCGTCCAACTTCATCGGAATCAAGGGCGACACCTATGTGACCCCGCTTTCTGACAGTGTGCTTCCGTCAATCACCAACAAGTCCCTCCGCGTCATCGCCGAAGATCTCGGGATGAAGGTGGAGATGAGGCCCGTGCCGGTAGAGGAGATAGCCGAGTTCGATGAGGTCAACGCCTGCGGCACCGCCGTGGTGATCACGCCTATACGCTCCATCGACGACAAACCTCTCCTTGAGGGGGCTGAGGTCAGCCGCAGCTGGGCTATTCCTTCCGGGAGTGTATGCGGCGTCAAGAGCCGCGCTCTCTATGACCGTATCCGGGGCATTCAGGACGGCATAGTCGAGGATTCCCATAACTGGTGCCTGGAGGTATGCTGAGACGCTGCGTTCTGAATACGGGTGCATTTGAGTTCGAGTCCGGGGGGAGTCTTCCCGGGCTCGAACTTGCATATCACTGCTCTGGCCGGGAGTATCGCAAAGGCGAGAAGGTGGTGTGGATCTGCCATGCCCTCACCGCCAACTCCGATCCGGAGGACTGGTGGCCGCAGATGGTCGGCCCGGGCAAGTTCATCGACCCGGAGAAGTGCTTCGTGGTGTGTGTGAACATGCTCTGCTCACCCTACGGCTCCTCTGGGCCTGCTTCGACGGATCCTTCGAGCGGGCGGCCCTATCTGATGCGTTTTCCGAAGATTACCATACGCGACATCGTCGCGGGCAACATTCTGGTCCGCAAGCATCTCGGCATAGACAGGGTAGATGTCCTGATCGGGCCGTCGATCGGAGGTTTTCAGGCCTACGAGTGGGCCGTGACCGAGCCGGATGTCTTCTCGCGGGTGATCTTCCTCGCCACCACCGACCGCTGTACGCCGTATATGACGGCTTTCAATGAGTCGCAGAGGATGGCCCTGCTCTCGGATCCGACTTTCGGCGAGGCCGCGTCCCTCTCGGGCGGCAAGGCCGGACTTGCTTGTGCGCGCTCGATAGCGATGCTGTCGTACAGGACTTTCGAAGGCTATAACCGCACCCAGTCCGAGACGGATCCGGACACGCTTTTCGCGGACAGGGCCGCTTCTTATCAGCGATATCAGGGGAAGAAGCTCGCGGACCGTTTCGACGCCTACAGCTACTGGTACCTGACCTGCGCCCTTGACAGTCACAATATAGGACGGGGCAGAGGCGGCGTGGATGCCGCGCTCGGAAGGATCAAGGCGAAGACAATGGTGATCAACATAGACAGCGACAATCTCTTCCCGCCGCAGCCCGGACGTGATACGGCGTCCAAAATCGCCGGAGCGGAATATCACGAGATGAGCTCCGCGTTCGGTCACGACGGCTTCCTGCTCGAGTACGGGGCGCTCAGCTCCCTGATGGCTCCGTTCATTTTTTAATCCCTTGCCGTGCGAAGAGTGAAGATAGAACTTGGGGGGCACTATGGGTATGGGAGACTGATTCTGTCTTCTCTCCCCAACATGGCGATGCTGATCATAGGCAGTCTCTACAGTATTGTGGACGGGCTGTTCGTCTCCAACTATGTGGGACTGACCCCATTTGCCGGACTCAACATCGCGTGGCCGGCGATCATGGTGGTGGGCGCCCTCGGACTGATGATAGGTTCCGGAGGCAGCGCCATAGTCTCGCGTATGCTCGGACAGAGGGATCTGGACAAGGCTTGCGAGACGTTCACCTCCCTGATTGCCTTCACGGTGCTGCTCTCCCTGGGTTTCGGCATCCCGATGTTCATACTGATGCCGAGGATTGTCGTGCTTCTCGGGGCGGATGGTGCGGAACTTGTCCGGGCCGCGACCACCTACGGGCGCGTGTTTGCCGCGGGGATGCCTGCCTTCATGCTGCAGATGGCGTTCCAGTCCTTCTACATGGCGGCTGAGAAGCCGGAACTCGGCACGAGGCTGTCGCTTGCCTGCGGCCTCACCAACATAGTTCTGGACACCCTGTTCATCATAGTGTTGAAGATGGGGCTTTTCGGCGCTGCCCTGGCCTCGATAATGGCCAGCTGCGTCGGGGGATTCTTCCCGGTGTGGTACTTCCTTCGCAAACGCGGGACAAGGCAGCTCAGGCTCACAAGGATACGCTTCAATCGGGGAGTCCTTGTCCACACCTGCACCAACGGCAGTTCCGAATACATAGGCAACATCGCTTTCAGCATTGTCAGCATGTGCTACAACCACCAGCTGATGCTCTTCTATGACCAGGCCGGGGTCGCCGCGTACTCGGTCATAATGTATATAGGTTATATCTTCGCCGCGGTATTCATCGGGTACAACCTCACCGTGTCTCCTGTCGTGGCTTTCAACTACGGGGCTGACAACAGGCAAGAGCTTCACAGCCTGCTCTTCAAGAGTGCAAGGATACTTCTGGGGCTCGGCCTGCTGCTCACGCTGACGGCGGAGGTCGCGGCGGCCCCTGCCGCCAGGCTTTTCGTCGGTTACGATGCCGGTATGGTGTCGCTGACCGTCAGGGCGCAGCGGATCTATATGCTGAGTTTCCTTTTCAGCGGGTTGAACCTTTTCGCTTCGGCATGGTTTACCGGGCTCGGGAACGGGAAGGTATCTGCCGTCTTGGCGTTCTCAAGGTCCATAGTCTTCGAGATGGGCTGCGTCTTCATCCTTCCGGCCATCTTCGGGGCGGAGGGTATCTGGTATTCTGTGATAATAGCCGAAGTGCTCTCCCTTGTGATGTGCGTCGCCCTTGTGGCGCGCTTCAGGGGGCGGTACGGGTATTAGAGTTTCCAGGGCGTCTCGATGTCGGAAGGCATCCTCCAGTCACCGCGGGGGGAGAGGGATACGGAGCCGACCTTCGGACCGTCCGGTATGCAGGAGCGCTTGAACTGCTGGGTGAAGAACCTCTTGAGGAAAGTCTCCAGCCAATGCCGCAGCGTGCTCTCGTCGTATGTCCCGGCAAAGGCCTTTCCCGCGAGGAAGAGGAGCTTCCCGGGGGCGTAGCCGAAGCGGAAGAAATTGTAGAGATAGAAGTCGTGCAGCTCGTACGGTCCCACCAGGTCTTCTGTCTTCTGCTTGATCTGCCCGTTGTCGTCGGCCGGGATGAGTTCCGGGCTGATCGGGGTGTCGGCCACGTCCAGCAGGACTCTCCTGACTTTTTCTGCGGAGCTGAACTTGTTCTCGGCGGCCCACACGACCAGGGTTCTCACGAGGGTCTTCGGGATACTGACATTGACGGCATACATTGACATGTGGTCTCCGTTGTAGGTACACCAGCCGAGAGCCAGTTCGGAGAGGTCTCCGGTGCCGATTACGATTCCGCCTTCCTTGCCGGCGATGTCCATCAGGATCTGCGTGCGCTCGCGGGCCTGGCTGTTCTCGTATGTGAGGTCATGTATGCTCTCGTCGTGCCCGATGTCCGCGAAATGCTGCCGTGTGGCTGGAACGATGGAGATCTCCCGCGCCGTCACGCCGAGCAGGTCCATCAGTGCGAGGGAGTTGTTGTATGTGCGGCTGGTGGTACCGAAACCAGGCATGGTGACGCAGATGATGCCTTTGCGGTCCAGCCCCGTCGCATCGAACGCGAGGGAAGTCACCAGCAGCGCGAGGGTCGAGTCCAGTCCGCCGGAGATCCCTATCACCGCCTTGCGGCAGCGGATATGCTCCATGCGCGTGGTGAGGCCGACAACCTGTTCGGCGAGGATTTCCCGGCACCTTCCGTCAAGGTTTTCTCCTTGCGGGACGAAAGGGCGCGGCTCGATGTGTCTCAGGAGCATTGTGCTGAAGTCGGTCGCGGAGGCTTCTCCGGCGTCAGTAAGGGAGAAGTCCGCAGTCTCGCCTTCGAAGCGGAATGTCGATTCTTTGGCCCGGAGCGTGTCCAGTTTCTCTATGTCCACGTCTGCTGTTATGTAATAGGAGTCCCTCTTGTAGCGCTCGCTCTCCTGGAGAACGGTACCGCCCTCGCATATCAGGGAAGACCCTGCCCAGACAAGGTCCTGGGTGGATTCCCCGTAGCCGCAGGAACAGTAGATGTATGCCGCGAAAAGTCTTGAAGCTGTGGATGATACGAGCTGCTTGCGGTATTCGTGCTTCATCAGCACCTCGTTGCTTGCGGAGAGGTTGACTATGAGCTGCGCTCCGGACAGGGCTGCCCAGGTGGAAGGCGGCACAGGTGACCAGAGGTCCTGGCAGATCTCCACCCCCATAATGGCTTCTCCGATGCGGAAGAGCTGGCGTACTCCGAAGCGTATGCCTGTCTGGCCCGCGTAACTTATTTCAGCGCACTTGCCTTCCAGAACCCGTGCGGATTCAAACCAGCGCGGCTCATAAAACTCGCAGTTGCCGGCGAGATATGTCTTCGGGACTATGCCGAGAATCCTGCCCCGGCGGGCGACTACGGCGCAGTTGAACAGCCTCCCGCGGAATTCGACAGGCGCGCCGAAGACCAGTACCGGGTCGAGGGTGGCTGTGCGCGAGAGGAACTCTTCTGTCGATGACTGCGCGTCGTCAAGCAGTTTGCGCTGTCCGAAAAGGTCCGCGCAAGTGTACCCGGTGATGCTGAGTTCCGGGAATGCTATCACGGATGCCCCGTGTCCGCTGATGCTCGTGGCCAGCGCCGCCATCTCTTCGCAGTTGCCCTGCGGGTCCGCCACATGCACTCTCGGCATCGCGGCCGCAACCCTGATATATCCGTAGTTGTCTTTCATGCCATTATCTTAGTAATCGCAAAAATAGGGATTTTTTGAATGTTTGCCTCAAATCCTGCGAAACTTCCTAACTTCGCCGCGTGAAACTGATCAGAAACAAAGAACAGGCCGCCTCTTTGCCGGCCTATGCCGTTGCGGCTCAGGTGACGGAGCGCCTGTCGCGTGAGGGGAGCCTTGTGGTCTGCGCCCCGCCGGGAGCCGGCAAGTCCACGGTGCTTCCTTTTGCCGTGCTGGATGCCGTCCCGCAGGGTGAGAAGGTGCTGATGCTTGAGCCTCGCAGGATTGCGGCGCGGCAGGTGGCGGAACGGATGGCCTTCCTCGCGGGGGAGAAGCCGGGCGGGACGGTCGGATACAGGATGCGCTTCGAGAGCCGCGTGTCGTCAGCTACCAGGATAGAGGTGCTTACCGAAGGGGTCCTTGGCCGCATGATAGTTGATGATCCTACCCTTGACGGGGTAGGGGCGGTGATTTTCGACGAGTTCCATGAGAGGAGCCTTGCCGCAGACGAGGCTCTCGCGCTGGTGAGGGAAACCCGCAATGTGCTGCGGCCGGACCTGAAACTCGTGATAATGTCCGCCACTATCGATGCGCGGGAGATCTGCTCGGGCCTCGGCGCCGGTCTGCTGGAAAGCGGGGGCCGGATGTTTCCGGTTGAGATCGTCCGTACGAGGACGGAGGCTGATGAGCGGAATGCTGCCGAGACTGTCGCTGCGGTGATACGTGAAGCGCATTCCGCTCATGAGGGGGACATATTGGCGTTCCTCCCGGGCGAGGCGGACATACGCCGCTGCGTCGAGATTCTCGGGAGTTCGCTCGGGGCTACAAGGGTACTTCCTCTGTACGGGATGCTCACCTCCGACGAGCAGAGGGAGGCCATAGCCCCGAGCCGCGCCGGAGAGAGGAAAGTAGTGCTGGCGACCCCGATCGCCGAGACTTCCATAACCATCGAGGGCGTCCGTGTCGTCGTGGACTCGGGACTGTGCCGCAAGATGGTTTTCGATCCGCAGAGTGGTCTCAGCCGGCTGGAGACAGTGCGGATAAGCAAAGATATGGCGGCGCAGCGTGCCGGCAGGGCTGGCCGTGTGGCTCCAGGGGTCTGCTACCGTTTGTGGAGTCTGACGACGGAGAGCATGATGGCTGAGAATCGCAGGCCGGAGATTCTTGATGCGGACCTCGCTCCGGTGCTGCTGGATATCCTCTCATGGGGCGGGACGGGCATCGGGTCGCTGCCGTGGCTGACTCCGCCTTCCCAGTATGGCGTGTCCCGGGCTTACGCATTGCTTGAGGCTCTCGGGGCAGCAGATACAGAGGGACGCATCACGAAGACAGGGAGGAAGATGGCAGCCTATCCTTGCCATCCGCGTATAGCCAGTATGTTCTTGAGGGCGTCGTCCGCTGAAGAGAAGTCTTTGGCGGCTGACATCGCAGCGCTCCTTGAAGAGCGGGACCCTCTTCCGGATGAGGGCTCGGACATCGGGATCCGCATCGCCGCCCTGCATTCTGCGCATGGGGCGAGGCGGTCGCGTATCCGCCGTGCCGCCGGGCAATACCGTCATATTGCCGGGGCTGCCGAGGCTGCGCTCTCTTGCGATCCTTATTCTGCGGGGGCACTGATAGCCGCAGCGTATCCGGAGAGGGTCGGGAAGTCTGTTCCCGGTGAACTGGGCTGCTTTTCTCTCGCCGGCGGGGGACGGGCGTCCGTTGACCGGACTGACCCTCTCGCCGACTGCGAATACCTCGCCGTCGCCTCGATGAACTCCTCCAGGGACCGCTCCGGGCGGATATTTCTGGCTTCTCCAGTTCACCCCGACGATCTGCTGCCGTTGGCCCGGCAATACGACAACCTGTCCTGGAGTTCGGCCCGCAAGGCCGTCGTGTCGAGCAGGGAGATGCGTCTGGGGTCGCTTGTGCTGGGTGAGAAGCCGCTCGGTGATGTGCCGCGTGAGAGGGTGATTTCCATAGTCAGCGAGGCGGCGCGTAAAGAGGGGCTGAGCATGTTTGACTTCTCGGATGATGTGGCGGACTTCCAGAGGCGCGTCGCTTTCGTCGCTTCGCGGCATCCGGAACTGGAGTTGCCCGATCTCGGCACGGATTCACTCCTGGAGAGGGCGGGGGAATGGCTGCCGTCGTTCATCGGCCGGGCCGCTTCAGCTGCGGAACTCAAGAAGATAGACATGGTGCAGGTGCTCCGCTCTCTGCTTGAGTACAGTCAGCAGGAGGCTGTGGACCGCCTGGCGCCGTCTCATCTGGAGGTGCCGACAGGGAGCCGCATAAGGCTTGAATACCGGCAGGGGAACGATGTTCCGGTGCTGCGTGTGAGGCTGCAGGAGTGCTTTGGCCTGACGGATACTCCGAGGGTTGACGGCGGGCGTGTGCCCGTCCTGATGGAACTCCTCTCTCCGGGCTACAAGCCTGTCCAGCTCACGTCAGACCTCAGGAGTTTCTGGAGCGGGACATATTTTGAGGTGCGCAAGGAACTGCGCCGACGCTATCCGAAGCACTCCTGGCCGGACAACCCCCTTGAGGCTGAGGCTGTCAGAGGGGCGCGCCGCCCGAAATAGATGCTTTCAATCTGAGGGTAAGACAGGCTTATCTCCTTCTGAGTCTGCGTGAACGGAATCTGGACATGTCCTATGAGGTTTTGCGGTAACTTAATATCGCCCAGGTCGTAGTGGCGGTACCGATACCCAGGAGGCATACAAGATCCTTCCAAGTCTGTGCCAAAGTGGCGCCTTTGAGGACAGTCGAGCGCATAGCATCCGCGAAATACCTCAGCGGGTTGACGTATGTGATGGCCTGTGCCCATTCCGGCATGGATTCGACCGGGGTGAAAATGCCGCTCATGAGCATGAACACCATGCTGAAGAACCAGATGACGAACATCGCCTGCTGAGAGTTGTCGCTGTAGTTCGAGATCAGCAGCCCGAATGACGCCATCACCAATATGTGGGCGAATGTGAATATGATGATGTCGAGGAAACTGCCCCTGCATCCGTACCCGGACACGAGCCAGGCCAGAAGCATGCAGGAGAACACCATGAAGTATGCGACCGCCACGTATGGAATCATCTTGCAGATGATGAATGTAGTCTTGCGCACCGGCGTGACATTGATCTGTTCGATGGTCCCGCTCTCCTTTTCCGCCACGATGTTCAGTGCCGGGAGGAAACCGCACATCATGGTGATGGCTATCACGATCAGCGCCGGAATCATGAATGCCTTGTAGTCCATGTAGGGGTTGTACAGGTAGCGTTCACGGATCTCGAACTGGCCACCTGACGGGGCGGCCGCGGCGTCCCGGCTTGCCGATGCCACGAAATCGCTTACGCAGGCGTTGAGATATTGTGCGCCGATGTTGCCGCGTGTGCCGTTGACCGTGTTGACCTTGATGCCAACCGGAATGGCGTCAGATGTCTCGGAAGCGCTCTCCAGGAAGCGGGCGAAGCCGGAGTTGATCGTCAGGATGGCGTCCGTCTTGCCGTTGTCCATCAGGGCCTGGGCTTCCGTAGGCGATTGCAGCACGCCCCTGATTTTGAAGTTGCCGGAGGATGAGCACTTCTCCGTGAGGAGCACCGACTGGTCCGTCCTGTCATTGTCCACCACGACAAGGTTGATGTTGCGGACTTCCATATTGGCCGCGAACGGGAAGACAAGAATGATCAGGAATGGGAACATCATCACCATGCGCGGCATTCCCGGATCTCTGAAGAACTGCTTGAACTCTTTCTTTAAAAGATATTTCCACATAACTATAACCTTGTCTTAAACTTCTTGATACTGATTCCCAGCAGGAAGATCATCATTCCTGTCAGAACCGTCAGCTCTTTGGCAATGGCCTGCAGGCCCACGCCCTGGATCATTATCTTCTTCACCATGATGATGAACCATTTGGCCGGTATGATGTCTGAGAATACCTGAAGTGCGAGCGGCATGCTTTCGCACGGGAAGATGATGCCGGAGAGCATCATGGTCGGCATGGTCAGGCCCATTCCGCACAGCAGCATCGCCGTCTTCTGGGTCTTGGAGATCACGGAGACCAGCAGGCCAAGTCCCAGCGACGAGCCGACGAATATCAGAGCCACGACGGACAGCAGGAAGATGCTGCCCTTGACAGGGACATCCATCACATAGTGCGCCAGAAGCAGCACGCTGCTGAAGTTGATGACTGACAGCACAAGATACGGGGTCAACTTGGAGAGTATGATCCAGAACGGTTTGACAGGGGAGACCAGTACCAGCTCCAGTGTCCCCGTCTCTTTCTCCCTGACTATTGAGACGGCGGTCATCATGGAGCATATCAGCATCAGGATCAATCCGATGACTCCCGGGACGAAGTTGTACGACGAGTTCATCGCTGGGTTGTACATCAACTGGACATTCGGCCTGAATGAGGCCGTCTTCTTCCCGGACATCTTCTCCGAAATCTCAAGCTGCTCGTTCTGCAGCACGCTCTTGATATAGCTGGTCACCGTCTGTGCCGTATTCGGGTCAGCCCCGTCGCTGAGTATCTGCACGACGGCTTTCCCGTTCGCGGTGAAGTCATGCGCGAAACCGCTCCCGAAGCAGACGGCGGCCTTTGCCTTGCCATCCTTGATCCGCGCTTCCGCTCTGGACGGTGTGGGCAGGATCTCTCCGACACTCAGGTATTTGTTGCCGTCGATATGGCTTACCACTTCGCTGACGAGCGGGTCGGAAGTATCCCCGACGATATCTACCACCGCATTGTTGACTTCCGTGCTGATGGCGAATCCGAAGAGGATAATCTGGACGACAGGCATGATGAGGACTATCAGAGTCGTCCTCTTGTCCCTGAAGATGTGCCTGAATTCTTTTCGTATGAATGCTGCAATCTCTTTCATTACTCTCGCTCGGCCCTGCTGGCAATTTTTGTGAACACCTCATCCATGTCCCTGGCTTCGAAATTGTCTTTCAACTCTTTCGGTGTCCCCAGAGCCTCTATTTTACCGTCAACCATGATCGATACGCGGTCACAATATTCGGCTTCGTCCATATAGTGTGTGGTGACGAAGACGGTCACGCCGGCTGATGCCGCGGCGTAGATCCTCTCCCAGAAATTACGCCTCGTGACGGGGTCCACGCCTCCCGTCGGCTCATCCAGAAATACAATCTCCGGGTCATGCACCATCGCGATGCTGAACGCGAGCTTCTGCTTCCAGCCGGGAGGCATGTCACGTACGAACATGTTCCTGGCGTTTTCCAGCGAGAGCGCTTTCAGCATAGAGTCGGTCTTCGCGGCTATCCGGGCGTCGGACAGCCCGTATATGCCGCCGAACAGCTCGATGTTCTCCCATACCTTGAGGTCGGGATAGAGGGAGAACTTCTGGCTCATATAGCCGATGTGGCTCTTGATCTTCTCCTGCTCGTTCGTTATGCTGAAACCGGCCACAGTGCCTTCGCCCGAGGTGGGGAAACTGAGTCCGCAGAGAATTCTCATCGCCGTGGTCTTTCCGGCGCCGTTCGCTCCGAGGAAGCCGAAAATCTCCCCCTTGTAGACATCGAAGGAGATGTCGTTCACGGCCGCGAATGAACCGAATTTCTTGACGAGATGCGAAATCTCTATTGTTTTGATGCTCGTGTCCATAATCAAGACAGTCTGATGAAACAATCTTCTATGCCGGGACTGATTCTCTTCACGGTGCATCCGCTCATTCCGGCATCTTCAAGCGATTTGGCGAGCACAGTCTCGTCCGGGCCGTCCGGGGTCACTGATACGTGGCACTCGCTTCCGAATGAACTGCAGTTCAGCACGCCGTCCACATGCCGCAATACGCCGAGAATTTCGAACATGTTCTCGCCGCTCGCCGAATACAACCTGTCCGGGTATCGGGCGACAATCTCGGCCGGGGTTCCCTGGCCGATGATCTTGCCGTCGAGTATCATGGCTATCCTGTCGCAACGGCTCACCTCGTCCATGTACGGGGTGGAGACCATTATGGTGACTCCGCTCTCCTTGATCCTTTTGAGCATCTCCCAGAATTCCCTTCGGCTGACCGCGTCGACGCCGGTCGTGGGCTCGTCGAGCAGAAGCACTTCCGGCTTGTGCACGAGGGCGCAGCAAAGCGCCAGCTTCTGCTTCATTCCTCCGGAGAGGTCGCGCGCACGCCTGTCCTTGAACATCTCGATCTGAGAGTAGATTTCCTTGATGGTACCATAATTCTCTGCCACTGTCGTCCCGAATATCGTGGCGTAGAAATTCAGGTTCTCCTCCACGCTCAGGTCCTGGTAGAGGGCGAAATGCCCCGGCATATAGCCTATTATGCGGCGGATCCCGCTGACATCGCGGATCACGTCCAGACCGTTGACCGATGCGCCGCCGGAGTCCGGCAGGGTGAGAGTCGTGAGAATCCTGAACAGGCTTGTCTTGCCGGAGCCGTCAGGGCCTATCAGTCCGAAGATCTCGCCCTTGCGGATCTCCAGGCTGACATCCGTCAGGGCTGCGACCTTCTTGTTGCTCTTGCTGATATGCCGGACTTCAATGGATGTGTCCATGGCTATTTCTTCAGGTATGCGTACATTCCGAGTCTCAGGCTTCCGTCGTTAGGGACGGCCACCTTGACCGCATATACCATCTCCGCGCGTTCATCTCTGGTCTGGATGTTCTTCGGGGTGAACTCTGCCTGGTCAGAAATCCAGGTGATGCGTCCCTCGTATTGCTTAGGGGAGCGGCTGCCGTCATCAGGGATGACCTTGATGCTGTCGCCGATCTTCATGCCGGCGAGCTGTGAGGTGCTGAAGTAGGCGCGCACATAGGTGTGCTCCAGGTCTGCGATTTTGAAGACAGGCTTGCCGACGGTCACGCTCTCTCCGGCTTCGGCATATTTGGTGAGCACGGTGCCTGAGACAGGTGCGGTGATGTGGCACTTGGCGAGCTGGTCCTCTTTCTGCGCGAGCTGGATCCGGTATCCCTTGATATCGGACTTCACTGAGGTGTTGTTGCGGCTCCAGCTCTGGTCCTGTGCGGATATCTGGGCCTTGAGGATTGCGATCTTGTCATTTAGGTCATCGACCTGCTTCTGGGTGGCCGCGTTGTTGTCGAGGAGTTTCGTGTATCTCGCGAGGTCGTTCTGGAGACTCTTCAACTGGCTCTGGTTCGGCTCGCCCTGCCTGGCGATGTCGACCATCCTTGAGTCGGCTCCGTCTATCCGCTCCCGCAGTTCCTGGATCTGGAGATATGTCTGGAGAGAGTCTATCGCGCCGACCTCCTGGCCGGAGCGGATCTGGTCGCCTTCGGCGATGTCAAGATAGAGAATCTTGCCGCTGCTCTCCGCCGATACGGTCACGGTCGTGGCGTCAATCTGCCCGCAGGCGTCAAAGTCTATGTCTCTTCCGCAGCTGACCGCCGTCAGCGTCAGGACGATTGCAAAAAGTGTCTTTTTCATATTCCGAGTGTGTTGTTAAGATCCAGCATATCCATCATATATTGTACTTCGTGTATATTCTGGTTGAGTCTTGCCTTGAACTCCTCGTCAAGGAGAGAGAGGTAGTCGTTCATCTTGATCACGCCTTCCTTGTATTGCTGCTCGGCGGTCTCCCGTATGCTTTTGCGCAGTTCGATGATCTCCTCGTCCCTTGCGATCACGTCCATGTCCTTGGTCACCTGGCTCTGCTTCTGGGCGGCTTCCACGGATGTGTTGAGCAGGAATGACCTGCGGGTGGCGTCGATCCTCTGCTTCTCCGCTTCTGATTTGCGGCGGTCATTCTTGAGGGTGTAGAACGAGCCGATGTTCCACTGCATCTTAAGCCCGGCGATGAAGTACGGGTCGAACTCGCCGGACAGCATGTTGAGTCCCGGACGGCCGTAGCCTGCCTGGAGATTGAGGTTCAGGCGCGGCCACAGTGAGGTGTTGAGCTGCTCTTCCTGCGCCTGGGTCTGAAGGGCCTGCGCGTCGTAGAGCGCCAGTTCCGGGCGTTTGATGTCCATCGATGAATCCGCCTTGAGCTGCGGCTCCGCCAGTGTCTGGCCGGTCAGGTCCTTGCCTGTGAGAAGTCCGAGCATGCGGACATATGCTTTCCTGTCTTCCATCAGCCCGGCTTTCTGCTGCTCGCAGGAGAGGAGGTTGACCCTGATCTGGTCGATGTCGGACTTGCCGGCGACTCCGCCTTCGGCCGATGCCTTGACTTCCTCCAGATTCCGCCGGAGGTTGGTCTCCAGTATGTCGTTGAGTTCTATCTGCTTGTCCAACAGGATGATGCCAAGGTAGATGCTCTGGACTTTGGACTTGATGGAGTAGAGGTTGACCTCAAGCTGCTTGCGCTTGACTTCCGCCCCGGCCTTGATCTGCTTGCTTTTGGACGCGGCGGCGCCTCCGTCCCAGATCTGCTGCGTCAGGTCGGCTGTGACCCCGTATTGGTCGTGCGGGATTTTGATTTCCATCCCGGGGATGCTGAACGGCATTTCCACGACATCGGATTGCCAGCTGGCCTTGGCGGAAATGCTCAATTGCGGCAGCCATGCCATCGCGGCGTTTTTGAGGTCGTAGCCCTCGCTTGCCTTGATCAGATCCATCTCTTCGATCTGGGGATAATTGTCGAATGCTGATTTTATGCATTCGTCAAGTGACACTTGGGCGTTCGCGTGCAGACACGACAACGCGAGAAGCGTCATCAAAGTTTTTCTGAGCGTTTTCATATTCTTCTGACTATTCGATTTGCGATCAACTCAACGGCTTCTCGTTTGCGCGATTCCAGAAACTCCTTCTTGCGTGCGGCGTCCATTTTCATTATGTTGTCCACTACCGGCTCGAAGAAGAAGGGGGAGGCGCAGACGCTCACTATGTCCAGCAGCAGGTCGGAGAATGAGATGTCGTTGATTTTGCCTTCCCTGACCGCCGCCTCTGTCCTCTCCTGATGAGCGGTGATAGCGCCGCCCATGTAGCGGCCGAGTTCAGCCACATATTCTTCCAGAAGTTCGGGCCTTTCTTTTGCCACTTCCAGGAACAGGCTCATCTGGCCGCTGTGGGCGCTGAAAAAATCAAAGCATATCTCCGTGACCGTCTTTATCAGCCCCACATCGTAGACGGCCGGTTCCATTATCGGCCTGAGTTCGCTCCTGACTTCCTCCATGTAGCTGTCGCAGACCTTCAGGAATATCTGCTCTTTCGTCCTGAAATAGTAGTGGAGCATGGCGTGGGTGACCCCGGCCTCGGCCGCGATCAGGCTCGTGGTCGCTCCTTTGAATCCTTTCTCGGCGAACAGCTTCTCGGCTGCGAGGAGGATTTCCTGTTCTTTGTTGTCTTTCTTTGCCATTTGTTAACCGACCTGTCTAACAGCGTTGTTAATATCAGTGCAAAGATATAGATATTTTCAGACAAACAAAATTTTTAGAGATTATCGTTAAAAAACAAGTTGCATCACCTTGGGCAATCTTTGCCAAATCTGCGGCAACTTACTTTTTGCCGCATACATATCGGAGGGTTATCAACTGCTGGCAGCCGCTGAAAGAGAGATTGTTGAAGTGGAATACGGCGGAGAATTTCAGCTGGAGGCTGCGCCCGAACTGCGGGGCGTAGAATACTTCCAGACGGTCATAGCTCCCGGCCGTGCCGCCTCCGCCGGGGCGAATGCGGAAGAAGGGGTCATTGAAGTAGAGCCGCTCCCCGTAGGCTTCTCCGGCAGTGTCGCAGCTGCCGTAGAGAGTCATCAGGTCCTTGCCATAATATAGGGAGTTGGCTGCTCCGAAGCCGCTGCGCGAGAGAAGGAGGGACACTTCTCCAAGTCCCGGAGCCGCGAAGTCTGACGAGACCTCCCTGTCTCTCTGCAGGGACTGGAGGTAGCCTGCACGGATGGTGAATTCGTGGAATATGCCTCCGAGGCTCCCGAGATCCAGTTCGGCATAGGCCTCTCCCAGGAAATTGTCAGCGACCCCCGGCGCCTCGGCCGAATTGGCGAGGTGCATCATGTATGCGCTGTATCCGAACTTGAGGCGGCTCCAGGCGGAGATCTGCCCGGAAGAGAAGAGCATGAACTGCTCCTTGACGGAAGGGGAGGCCCCGTGCATCCCGATCCAGTCGCATCCGAGCTCGACATGTCCGTGTGCGCACTCGTAACTCATCAACATCCCTTCCATATATGGATGGTACCACATGTACTTCTCGGAAAAGAAGGCCGTGCTCCAGCGCTCCCGGCTCGCGCTGCGCGGGAAGATGCCGGCCGTGAGGGAGAATGCGCCATCGTCGAAGCGGCGCTCGAGCCCGTAATAAAAAAACGCTTCCCGGAAAAGCGCGGTCCCATCGGTGCGTATGTCCCCGAAGTCCTTGAAGAAGTCGGCTCCGGCCATCAGCGTGTGCCTGGAATTGTATGTCCCTTTTACGAAGCCGACGGACGGGGCGAGCCGGGCGCCGAAGATGGTGCCGGAAGGCTCGAAAGTCTCATCTCCGTATTCACGGTTGTCGAAATTCATCCCGAAGTCGACGTTATAGACAAATTGCGGCCTGTATGCCTCTGCGTGTGTGCGGGCTGTGTAATTTCTTGACATCATGGATGTTGGGCCGGCTGCTAAACCGAGGCAGAGCAGGGCGATCCTGAGATATGGGGACTTGTTCATTCGGGACGGATGTTTTCTTCTGCCGAAAATGCGAAAATTTTCTTGCCTTTCCAAAAATAATATGTAAATTGCGCCCCGAAATCAAAACGAAACAACAGTGCTTTACTCTACACCATTGAATGCGCAGCAGCAGTTCCAGCAGCAGGGCCAGCGTCAGCAGGTTCTGAGCTTTTTCGTGTTTGCCGTTGCCCGGATGTAGGTAAACGAAAGAGATAGTTTTAATAGATTATGGTTTAAGAGAGCCGGGCCTTTTTTGGGGTCCGGCTTTCGCTTTTTTGAGAAGAAAACTTAGTTATAACCTTATAGTATTATGAGTATTGACAGAACAGATCTGGTAAAAGAGTCCTTCGAGAAGAAGGCTGTACCGGTGGAAGTGCCTGCCGGCAGGACCTCTGATTATTACGGGGAACTCGTCTTCGACAGGGCAAAGATGTGCAAGTACCTCGACGCCGACACGCTCAAGGCTCTCCTTGAATGCATCGACAAGGGCGTGGCCCTCGACCGCAAGACGGCTGACGGAGTCGCCAGGGGCATGAAGGAATGGGCCATGGCACACAATGTCACCCATGTTACGCACTGGTTCCAGCCGCTCACTGAGGGTACGGCAGAGAAGCACGACTCGCTCATCGACTACGACGGCAAGGGCGGCGTCATCGAGACCTTCGACGGCAAGTCTCTCGCCCAGCAGGAGCCTGACGCTTCCTCTTTCCCGAGCGGAGGCATACGCGCCACCTTCGAGGCCCGTGGCTACACGGCCTGGGACCCTACATCCCCGGTATTCATCCAGGGCGACACCCTCTGCATCCCTACAGTTTTCATTTCCTATACGGGGGAGGCTCTGGACTATAAGACTCCGCTCAAAAAGGCGCTCAAAGCCGTTTCTGACGCTGCCGTGCCTGTGTGCAGGCTCTTCGACCCGTCTGTCAACAAAGTCTATTCATATCTCGGCTGGGAGCAGGAATACTTCCTGGTGGATGAGTCACTCTATTCGGCCCGTCCTGACCTGATGATCACCGGCCGCACCCTGATGGGACACAATTCATCCAAGAACCAGCAGCTCGACGACCACTACTTCGGGGCGATTCCTTCCCGCGTGGCCGCGTTCATGAGAGATCTGGAAATCGAGGGGCACAGGCTCGGCATTCCTCTCAAGACCAGGCACAACGAGGTGGCTCCTAACCAGTTCGAGCTTGCCCCGATATTCGGGGAGACCAACCTCGCCAATGACCAGAACCAGATTGTGATGAACCTGATGAACAAGCTCGCCCGCAAGCACGGCTTCGTGGTTCTCTTCCACGAGAAGCCGTTTGACGGGGTCAACGGTTCCGGCAAGCACAACAACTGGTCGCTCGGCACCGACACGGGCACCCTCCTCTTCGCCCCTGGCAAGGACGCCACCGGCAACCTCCAGTTCATCACCTTCTTCGTCAACACCTTGGCCGCAGTGCAGAGGCACAATGCCCTGCTGAAGGCGTCAATCGCCACCGCGACCAACGCCCATCGCCTCGGTGCCAACGAGGCACCACCGGCAATCGTATCCGCCTTCCTCGGCAAGACCATGACCGATGTGCTTCACAAACTGCTTGAAGTGCCTTCCGACACCCCGATCGAGATCGCCGGCAAGAAGGGCAAGAGCGTAGGTCTTGTGGAGATTCCGGAGATATTCCTTGACAACACCGACCGCAACCGCACATCACCGTTCGCGTTTACCGGCAACCGCTTCGAGTTCAGGGCCGTAGGCTCATCAGCCAACTGCGCCGGCGCCATGACGACCCTCAATGCGGCCGTGGCCGAGCAGCTCACGATTTTCAAGGCTGACGTCGACAAGGAATTAGCCAAGGGCAAGAGTGTCAACGTTGCCGTGATGGATACCCTCAAGCCGATCATCGCGTCTGTGCTCGATGTCATCTGCTTCGACGGCAACGGCTACACCGAAGAGTGGAAGGCCGAGGCGGTAAGGCGTGGCCTTGACGTCGAGACGAGCGTGCCGGAGATGTTCAAGGTTTTCACCCGTCCGGACTCCGTCAAGATGTTCACTTCAACCGGCGTGTACACCGAGAAGGAACTCGCCGCGCGCAACGAGGTGAAGTGGGAGACATATTCAAAGAAGGTTCAGATCGAGTCGCGCGTGCTTGTCAGGGTGGCCATCAACCACATCATCCCGGCCGTGCTTGAATACAAGTCCCGTCTGCTTAAAGAGGTCGCCTTGTGCAAGGAGGTCTTCGGCGGCACTGACAACTGCGCCACCGAGCTTGAGCTGATCGCCAAGATTTCCGGCTATGTGGAAGACATACGCCTGAAGGCGGCTGCCATGAAGGAGGCGCGCAAGGCTGCGAACGCCATCACCGACGAGTACGAGAAGGCCGTGGCCTATCACGAGATCGCCGAGGCTCTCTATGACCTGCGCAAGCCTATCGACAAGCTCGAGGAGATCGTAGACAACCGCACATGGCCTCTTCCTAAGTACCGTGAACTGCTGTTCATCAGCTAACATTTCCTAATAAATCCCCTTGAATACCATAAGCGCGGCGGCCTGTACAAGGCCGCCGGAGGGGATTTTTGTATTTTGACGACAAAAAACAACAGTGTATTCCTTATGAAAAAAATTGAAGCAATCGTCAGGAAAACCCATTTCGAGGAGGTCAAGGCAGCATTGTTCGCCGCTGACATCAACTGGTTTTCCTATTCTGAGGTCAAGGCCATCGGCCAGGACAGGGAGGACCGTATCTATCGAGGTGTGATGTACAGCACAGACATCATTTCCCGCATCGAGATAACGATAGTCTGCCGGGATCAGTTCGTGCAGCCGGCGGTAGAGGCCATCATGAAAGCGGCACACACCGGAGAGGTTGGAGACGGCCGAATATTCGTCAGCCCGGTCGATAACACCTGGTCCATCCGGACAGGTGAGCACGGAGACACAGTGCTCGCCGACAGAAAATAGTTTCATTTCCAAATCACAAAAATCATGACTACGATAAGTGGCCTGGACACCGTATGGGTGCTCCTGGCGTCTATGCTTGTTTTCTTTATGCAGCCGGGATTCTCCATGGTGGAGGCCGGTTTCACGCGCCCCAAGAATACTGCCAACATCCTGATGAAGAATTTCATAGACTTCATGATCGGGACTTTCTTCTTCTGGATGCTGGGCTTCTCCCTGATGCATGCTTCAGGCAACGGATTCATCGGCACTCCGCATCTGTTCAGTTTCTCTTTCTATCCAGATACCAACATCCCAAAGGAGTGCTTCCTGGCGTTCCAGACAATGTTCTGCGCCACGGCGGCTACAATAGTCTCCGGTGCGATGGCTGAGCGTACAAAGTTCTCCGCCTATATCATAATCTCGATTGTCATCTCCCTGCTCATCTATCCTGTCGAAGGTCACTGGGTATGGGGTGGCGGCTGGCTCAGCAAGCTCGGTTTCCACGATTTCGCCGGCTCCACGGTGGTGCACTCCTGCGGCGGAGTAATCGCCCTTGCCGGAGCCATGGTGCTCGGCCCGCGTATCGGGAAGTATACCAGGGACGGCAAGTCTGTGGCGATTCCCGGGCACAATCTCACCATAGGCACGCTTGGCGTGTTCATCTTGTGGTTCGGCTGGTTCGGCTTCAACCCCGGTTCGCAGCTGAGCGCCGAGGGTGCGGCCAATGCCACTGCCATCTCCCATGTGTTCTGCACCACCAACATGGCTGCCGTGATGGGCGGAGTCAGCACTATGGCCCTGACCTGGTTTCTCTATGGCAAACCGTCCCTCTCACTGATGTGCAACGGAGTTCTGGCCGGACTTGTGGGCATCACGGCCGGCTGCGATCTGGTCTCCCTCGCGGGTTCTGCCGTGATAGGCGCATTGAGTGGCGTGGTGATGACTCTGTCAGTGTCATTTATTGACAAGAACCTGCATATTGACGACCCTGTGGGTGCTGTCTCAGTGCACGGGGCATGCGGAATCCTTGGTACGCTCTGCACGGGCCTTTTCGCCGTGGATGGAGGCCTTTTCTATGGCGGCGGCTGGCACTTCTTCGGGGTTCAGGCCCTTGGCTCGCTTTGCGTGTGCGCCTGGTCATTCGTCATAGGCTTTGCGGCCTTGAAGATTCTGGACAAGCTTATGGGTATCCGGGTCTCACCTCGTATCGAAGAGGAAGGGCTTGATATTTACGAGCACGGCGAGACGGCCTACAACAATTAGAAGTGCCTGAAACCAAGGTAGTCGCGGTCTGAACCGACCCACTCCAGATTCTCTCCGGAAGTGATGCGCCCGATGATGTGATGTTCCACATCCAGTCCGGCCTGAGCTTCCGGAGTTATTGTAAACAGGAGTTCGTAGTCTTCTCCGCCGCAGGTGGCAAGTTCTACCGGATCCCAGCCGTGGCTGGCGCAGACCCTCTTGAGTTCTCCGGAAAGGGGGAGGGCGTTCACGTCTATCTCGGCACCCTTGTGCGAGGCTTTGAGGATGTGGCGGATGTCGGATCCGATGCCGTCAGAGATGTCCATCATGGCGTGGACGCCCGGAGTGGCGGCAAGCTTCTGGCCCGCCTCGACCCGCGGCACAGGCTGGTAATGCTTCCCGATCAGGTGTTCGGCGTCGGTGTCGCGCTTCTTCTTCTCGAGTATGATCCTGAGCCCCGCCGCCGAGTCTCCGAGATTGCCGGTGACGCAGACAAGATCGCCCTCGCGTGCCATGTCGCGGCAACGCTGCCTGCCTTGAGGGCATTCTCCGAGTACGGTGACGCAGATGCACAGTCCACCGGGGGAGGATGTCGTGTCGCCGCCGAGAAGAGGACAGCTGAACTTCAGCGAAAGGTCGCGGTAGCCGCGGATGAACTCCTTCATCCAGGAGTTGTCAATCTTGTCCGGAATTGCCAGGGCGAGGAATGTCGCCGTCGGGGTTCCACCCATGGCCGCGATGTCGCTGATGTTGACGGCGGCGGATTTCCAGCCGAGGCGGTACGGGCTGATGTCGTCCGGCAGGAAGTGGCTGCCTTCGACCAGCATGTCGGTGCTGACGAGAGTGGCAATGCCGTCTCTCTGAGGGATGACGGCGCAGTCGTCTCCTATGCCCCTTGTAGCCGGGTTGCTGTCTATGCCTTTTCCGCTTTCCTGTTCCGGGCCGTGCTCCCCGTCCCGGAAAGCGTCCCTGATCTCTCCGATCAGTCCGAATTCTCCTATGTTCTTGAGGGACATGTCTTGTGTTTTAGACCATAAAGATACCTTTTATCCGGCTCTCCTGCAAGCGTACGCCTTGGTCGGTGGCGTCTTACGATACAAGCCCCGGGGCTGATGGGAGTTGGGTGGTGCTTTTGTCGGCATCCGTCCATCGGCCCCGGGGCGTCGTATGCAGAGGTGGTGACGCTATTCCGCCAGGTTGCCGCATTTGTCGAGCGGCAGCTCAAACCAGTCGGAGCAGACCTGATACTCGTACGGGATGTAACGATAGCATTGCACGAAGACTTTGTTCTTGGCTTTGGAGCAGAAGATGTCCACCCTCAGCCCCTCCTCGGTGCCGCTCTCCGTCCAGTCGATGGATGAAGGGTCGGTCTTGAGGGCGTTCAGGACCTCTTCCTGACGCTTGGCCGGGTAGTATTTGATCTTCAGTTTATAGCAGATGCCGGTCTCGGTGTCCTTGCGGCAGGACTTGAGCATGCAGAAGAGGACTATACCGAGGATTATGGCACAGCAGCCGAGGATGTTGACCCCGACAGGAGTCTTGAAAAGCACGCAGGCGAAGCCGGCGATGACGAGTGCAAGTGAAATGATGATGTCTTTCGCACTGCGGGTGCGGGAAAATTCTTTGTTCATGATTGTAATTGTCTGATTGTCGATTGAGAGGGCGGAAACTGACCTCCTGTCCTGGACGGATCCGGGACACAGAGGTGAAGGCCGCTCTGCCCGGGCGGTCTTCGGCTTAGCGGTGTACGACAATCAGAGCCGGAATTTTCTCAACAGGATGAAGTGCGAGGCGCTGGACAGCGTCCCTGAGATGAAACTGCTCTGCTCTTGGACGAAGCCGACAGGGTTTGATAGATTGACAAGGCTTCTGGCCTTGATGAACACCTTGGCGCTTCCGGCAGTGCGGCGAGTCCCTCCGCTGCGGAGGCGTGCGGAGGAGGAGAAATGCTCAGGGACAGTGTACTCATAGCCCTGGGCGCACAGGTAAAGGTCCTGTATCCTGGTGTCAGCGGTCGCCGGGCTCTCTTTCTGAGTGATTTCTCCCGTCTCGGCGATGACAGGTACGGTCTCGCTTCCGGATGAAGGCAGCGCGTTCTCGCGGCATACCAGCATCAGGGTGAAGACAAGGAGTATCTTGAGCCACCGTTTCATCTCGGCAAATATAGCAATTTCTATAGAAATCTACCCGTAATGCTGTGCGGGTCGGCACTTATTTCGCGAGGCGACCCCTGCGCCACGATTCTTCCGCCCTCTGAGCCGCCGCCCGGTCCCATGTCGATGATGAAGTCGGCGCTGCGGATCACATCGAGGTCGTGCTCTATCACTATGACCGTGGCTCCGTGGCCGATGAGGCCTCTGAATACTTCCAGCAGCGTCTGCACATCGGAAGGATGGAGCCCGATGGTGGGCTCGTCGAACACGAACACGGAATCCTGCTGGCCGCGTCCCATCTCGCTGGCGAGTTTCAGCCTCTGCGCCTCGCCGCCGGAGAGGCTTGGAGTCTGCTCCCCGAGTGTGAGGTATCCCAGCCCCAGGTCGCGGAGGACGCGGAGCCGCTGGCTTACTGTCCGCAAGTCGCCGCAGGCGTTGAGCGCGGAGTTGACATCCATGTCCATGAGTTCCGGCAGGGAATGGAATTCACCGGCGGAGTTCTCGCGTCTGATGCTCTCCGCCGCGCGGCAGTATCTGGACCCGCGGCAGTCCGGGCAGCTTATTTCTACATCCGGGAGGAACTGCACATCCAGGCTTATGACCCCGGTGCCGTCACAGGTGGGGCATCGCAGTTTGCCGGTGTTGTAGGAGAAGTCTCCATCCTTGTAGCCGTGCTTTTTCGCGTCGGGCGTCTTGGCGAAGACTTTCCTCAGTTCATCGTGGACATTGGCATATGTTGCCACGGTGGAACGCACGTTGATTCCGATAGGGGAGGCGTCTATGAGTTTGACCTGCCCTATGCCGCCGGCCTCGATGCCCTTGACGTGAGCGGGCAGACTGGCTCCGGAGATTCGGGCCTGCAGGGCCGGGATGAGGCTCTCGAGCACCATGGTGGTCTTGCCGGATCCGGAAACACCCGTCACAACGGTGAGGCGCCCTTTCGGGATTCTCACTTCAAGGGGCTGCACGGTGTGTATGCGCCCTGTTGACATCGTGATCGCGCCGTATTTGAAGATCTCTTCGCCGCTGGCGTGGCTCGGTTCCGTCCTGCCCTTGCCGGCGAGGTACGGTCCGATTATGGAGACCGGGTTGCGCTCCATGTCAGCCACCGTACCCTGCGCGATCACTTCTCCTCCCTGCGAGCCGGCGCCCGGCCCCAGCTCTATCATCCAGTCGGATTTGGACAGGATTTGCGTGTCGTGGTCCACGAGCACCACGGAGTTGCCGTCCGCAATCAGGTCATCCATCACGCCGCAAAGGCCCTCGAGGTTGGCGGGATGCAGCCCGATGGACGGCTCGTCGAGCACATAGAGCACCCCGCTTGTCCGGTTGCGCACGGCCCTGGAGAGCTGCATCCTCTGCCTTTCACCGGTGGAGAGGGTGGCGGCGGAGCGGTCAAGGGTCAGGTAGCCTATGCCCAAGTCGAGCAGGCGTCTGGCGGTGTCGAGGAAAGAGGCGCAGATGCTTTCGGCCATAGGTCGCATCTCTTCCGGAAGCGAGGCCGGCACGCCTCTGACCCATTCCACAATCTCGGTAAGCGTCATCGTGCAGGCCTCGGCCAGGGATATTCCCCTGAGCCTTGGCGCCCTGGCCGCGTCGGAAAGCCTTGTGCCTCCGCAGTCCGGACAGACATCGAGCCTCAGGAACTTCTCGACCCTCTTCATCCCCTTTTCGTCCTTGACCTTCGACAACGCGTTCTCGACAGTGTATGTGGCGTTGAAGAAGGTGAAATCCAGTTCGGCCGCGTCATTGGAGTTCTTGGCCTTGTAGAGAATGTGCTTTTTCTCGGCCGGACCGTGGAGGACTATGTCTTTTTCCTTGTCTGTCAAGTCTTTGTAGGGGATGTCTGTCCTCACACCCATCGCGCGGCAGACATCCTTCATCAGCGACCACATCAGCGTGTTCCATGGCGCGACCGCTCCTTCATCTATCGTAAGGTTCTCGTCCGGGATGAGGGTGGATTCGTCAACCGTACGGATGGTGCCGGTGCCGTCGCAAGTCCGGCATGCTCCCTGACTGTTGAACGCGAGGGCTTCAGCTTCCGGCGGGTAGAAATGCTCTCCGCACACGGGGCAGACGAGGTCCTTTCCTACGGCGACCCGCAGTGAGGGCTCCACATAATGCCCGTTGGGGCAGCGGTGGCTCGCGAGTCTGGAGAACATCAGCCTGAGGCTGTTGAGCAGTTCCGTGCCCGTGCCGAAAGTGCTCCTGATTCCCGGGATGCCCGGCCTCTGGTGCATGGCGAGGGCGGCCGGAACATACAGGACTTCATCCACATCTGCTTTTGCGGCCTGTGTCATTCTCCTTCTCGTGTAGGTCGAGAGGGACTCAAGATAACGCCTTGAGCCTTCGGCATATAACACCCCGAGCGAAAGCGAGGATTTGCCGGAGCCCGACACCCCGGCTATGCCGACGATCTTCCCGAGGGGGATGTCGACATCAATGTTCTTGAGATTGTGGACCCGCGCTCCGCGGATCAGTATCTTGTCCGGTTTCTTTTCCATGTTCAGGCTGCGAATTTAAGAAATTGTCTGCTAAGTAAGCGGCAAAAAATAAGTTGCCGCAGATTTGGCAATTTATTTTTTAACGATTACTAACTTTGCTGCCTGTATGGACAATAAAATCAGCAGGGATGCGGTCGAGTCGGCCTATTGCATCTTTCACCAGAAATATAGGGTCTACGAGTATTCCGACAGCCCCGTGCAGCGCGACGAGATAGAGTCCGCCGTGGCTTCGTATGCCATCGGGATGAACCGGGAACTGTATCTGGCACTGGCAGGCGGCAGGGAGGGGTTTCTGATGGAGCATGGGAGATTCGCATCCGATCTGAAGTCCGCTATAGGGAGTCTCGAAAAAATGATGCAATATGGACCGTCTGCCGCAGAATGACATGCCGATGCTCGTCTCGGCTATCAATTTCCTCCTCAGGGACAACTTGTTCGACAGCCTCGACGAGGTGTGCGATTATTATCATGAGGACAGGACCGCGCTTGAATCAAGGCTCAAGGCGGCCGGATACATATATTCCGAGGAGCACAAAAGGTTTATCTGAGTGCTCGTTTCCTCTGATGGTGAGCAGGGCGCTCTGGTCGCTAAATGTCTATCCCGAAATCGTCGCCGACCTTGAAGTAGGGCGTCCCTCCGTCAAAGTTGATACCCATGTTCTCATCGAGTTTCATCCCGAAGCCGAAGTCCCCCTTCTCGTTGATGAAGGTGTCGATGCTCCTGTCGTCGCTGTCGTCTAAGAAAAACTTGAACATAGTGCTTTTGTGTTGGTTGAGTTATAGGCAAATATACAAATTATACTCTAAACGACTTCTCAGACACCGGCTTCTTTTTTCGAGATTTTTCTGATGCTCTCCGGGATTCCGGTCCCGAACTGCTCCGCGAGTTCCGCTTCCACTATGGCGGCCACTTCACGGCGCTTTCTTGCCTGGGCGATCGCGAACTGCCTGTTTTCGCGGCGACGGCGGCGGTATCCGGCCCACTTGTCTTTGTTTATCTGCAGCGTCGCCTCCACGCGGTCCATTGTCTCCCGGAGCCTTGACTTGCCAAGTTCGCACTCCCAGACGGTCATGACTCTCCAGCCGATGGATTCGAGGCGCTGGGCGTTCGTGAGGTCGCGTGCCCGGTTGCGGGCTACCTTGTCCTGCCAGAACGTGGTATTGGTCTTGGGGACGGTGTAGCTATGGCAGCCTTTGTGCCCGTGCCAGAAGCAGCCGTTGACGAAGATGGCGGTGCGATATTTGGGGAGGACGATGTCAGGGGTGCCCGGGAGATTCCGGACATTCACGCGGTACCGAAATCCCCTCCGCCAAAGCTCGCGTCTGGCGGCCAGCTCGGGGCGCGTGTCCCTGCTGTGGATGTGCGACATGCAGTCGTGCCGCTGCTGTGGTGTCATCCTGTCCGGCATTGTGATTCTCTTTGTCTCTGCTTGCGTGTCGTCCCTTGGCTTGCGAATGTTCTGACTCGCCTTTGCCCGTGGCTCACTGTTGTTCTTGGCTTGCATGTGTCCAGGGTTCGCGTCGGCGCCGCTCGCGGCTGGCTCTTCTTGCTTGCAAGTGCTAAGTTAGCAATTATTCTTCATGTGGGCGGAGGTCACTTGCGATTTACGTCAGATTTCCGGCAGGCTCGGTCATGAGTATACGCATTGGAGAGGCCTGTGGACGGCATGCGCCAGACCGACCCACCCTGGCAGGGGGCCTCGGTCAGGCAGACCACCGACAGAACGCGATCTGGAGGGGGCTCCCATGACCGAGCCTGCCGGAAATGAGGGGGATTCTTTGTCTGACTATTTCGGGAAGCCCTTTTTTCGGAGGACTTGCAGATTTAACCAGAATGTGTATTTATATGTGTCGGTCAACGGTTTCTTCCCATTGGCCACATCACTCATCACTTTCCATTTCCAGTCCTCCAGAATGCGCCGACGTTTGTCCCAGTCAACCATTTCCTTGACTAGATCCAGGGTAATTTCAACTTCGTCGATGCCGGAGGCCTTGCGTTTCTCCTCCTTGGCCGCTTCTCGGGCTTCTCGATCTGCGCGGTCTTTCTCGGCAAGTTCATCAGCTTCGTCCAGAAGTTCGATATTGTATTGGCAGACAATATCGTAGATGGCCATTGCACGCTTGCGGTCGGTTTCTGAAATCAGGTGGTTGTATTTCAGCTTGTAAGCGGTGTCCCTGGCGGCACTTTGGTAATGGATAGCGAGATGGCCGGAAGCCTGCCCCCATTCTGCAATTTTGTTCCAAAGTGACGGAGGTATGGAGCGGATTATGCCCATCTCATGTTCATATGTTCCGCTGTTCAGCTGGTCTTCTCCGGCAACCCGCCTAGCCGGCGGATTGTTGGGGTCAATCAGATCGTCAGCAATATCCGACAGGTCATATGCGAAGGTATGGTCTTTTATCTTTTCCCAGCACTCCTCTTTTTTGGCCCACTCAATGTAATGCGATCCGACCGAGTTCTTGATAATGAACTCATTTACCTGAACCATCAAGTCAAAAATGAAATCCGAGAGTGCAGGAGAAAGCTGTTGTGCCTTCCATATCTTGTACAAATCAAGACGTCCTTTTGTAATCTTAGTCAGGAGAGCAATCGTGTATGGAACTGTCACATTTTTCAGCTCACCAATATGCACGGCACTTGCTTTGGTTCCGTACCGTTTGTCAGCAGTCTTGAAAAGAATGGCTTTTGCGATTGTGTCCTCAAAGTACACATTGTTGATTCGCTTGAGATTGTCTGGCAGATTATTATTGATGAACCTAGCGTAGTTCTTTTCGTTACCGCGGGCAACAATATGGGGGCCAATGACAAGTTTCTTGCCCTCATATACTTCATCATAGGCATTGATGTACTTGGCGATATCAGTCTTTGTAAGGACCTGATTCTTGGGGTATTTCTTGTCAAATGCAGCTTGGCGCGACTTGGTGAAGCCTTCTTTCTGACGCATGGTCTTGTATTGACCACGAGCTCTCTCGAAGAACCAGTAAGTCTGCAAAGGACTGTCAGAAGAAAGAGGAGTCAGCGTATATCTGGACAGCTTTTCAAATTCAATCAGTGCCTGATTGTTTGCGCTGAAGTCGGCATTGTTCACCTTGTTCTGGGTATTTGCATACTTGGAAATACGGGAGACTATATCGCTGAACTGCTCTTGCTTCTTGACAACGGAGATCTTCATCTGGACATAGATGCTGGATATGTCCGCTTTGTCATTCTTCTTTGTGTAGTAGATGGAAGCCGTGGTCTGGCCACCGTTCACAATCTGCAGATTCCGGATTTTCTTGATAAAACGACCTGATTCGTCAAGCTCAATGTGATCAGCTGTTACTGCGAGACCGTTGTTGTAGGCAAAGAACATATGCGGCTCCGTTTTGATTGTGTCACGTATACCCTTGTTGATATTGCCATTGAATTGCAGGAAAGAACGCACATTCTGTTCCAGCAATCTTGAGCCGTATTGCCAATACAAATCGGCCAGACAGGTCCCTGGAATGATAGCCACATAGGCTTCATAATCCTCATTCTCGGAACTGGCCGCAAGACATGGAATCAGTGTGTGCTGTTCTTCAAAATCGATCTCGATGGGAACATGGGAGGCTTCGGATGCTTGGAAAAGATAGTTGATATCAAGTATTCGATAAAAAATGGCGTTCCCGTTCAGGCTCGTGGAAGCCGGAATTTCCCCCTTGTATTCGCCATTGGTCAGAATGAAAGCGTTGACCCGCACAAGTTTTTCCTTCAGCTCCGGATATGAACCGAGAGTATGAGCGAATTCAAATATCGGTGAAGACTCGGCTATATCATCCTCATAATTGTTGTATGTAGCCTTTCGGAAGAAGTTCGTTATACGGGTAACGGCCTGATCGATGTCTTTTTTGTAGATGACCGGAATTTCTTCTTCCGGCCGATAAATACTGATAAAGAGATCCACCGTCTCATAGTTGTCAGAGATGGCGTAACCATTGATTTTATGCTGTTTCTTATTTCCAATGTCCTTCTCGTCGAATGCGACAGTAGTATTCTCGGTCTCGCCAGCTTCTGAAAGCAGATCCAGGAACAAACGGGTAAAGGCCTGCTCCTGAGTATCGCCATCTTCATTGGCAAGCTGCCTGGAGGTCACCTCCTGACAAAGTTGCTGGTAGTATTTCTCAATATCAGTCATCGTGTTTTATTGTGCTGAAAACTGTGGCTTCTGATTGTCTGTAAGCGGTACATGCGGAAAGGACAACGCTATATGTCAAATTGCCTACACCGCCGCGCAAATCGCTCTCCTTGATACGGGGGAAATCGTCATCTACCCGGTATATGGATTCATCACGGAGCTTGTACGCCCTGAATGCGTACAATTCTTCATCTTCATCGAAATAACCGGCTGTGATGAGCTTCTCATTGAATTTCGACAGGGCCGCCGGTTCACTCTCTAGGGAACGGCGCAGTTTGTTTATCCTGTCGGGCAGAGTTTCGCCATTCCGTTTGGTTGTTTCCACCGAGCAGTGATATAGGTACAAGTTGTCAAACAGGGTCTCGTCAAGCTGACGTTCACTGTTGATGGTCACTTCCTGCGGGTTGCTGGTCGCAGTTGTCTTGACTTCAACAGCCCAAGCGTCTCCCATGAAGTCTCTCTGGGCGGCATCAACCCCGACCCAATAATCCAAGGCCTCACTTGCTGGGAAAACACTTTTAGAAATAAGTTTTTTCAGGAAGCCCAGTTCGCCATACAATCCCTGTTGTTCTGCAGGTGACAAGCCTTCCGAACCGGTTTTGTCAAAAAGATTGCGCCATTTGTCCAGTTGGGAGATAACACTCTTGATCATCGATTCCTCGGAATCCATGTCTTTGACAGTGTTGATAAGGCTCTCGCATAGGCAGGAAAATGTATCCCGCTGAGCCGGAGCGAGCAGCTGAATAAGCAGCATCTTGGAGTCGCCCAATGTGCCGTCACTATAGATGCCCACCTTCAGTTTTTTCAGATTCTGGAAAGGTGCCGTATCAATCCTGATGCTGTCAGGGAATGTGAACGAAATACCGTAGCCGCGTTCGTCGCTCGCATAGGTGGCATAGATATGATATGGAAGAGAAGGATCGTACAGCAACTTGGTGATCCCCATATCATTCCGGGCCTCCATGACAGCCCAGAGGTCAAGCATGCGGTTATTCATTGTCATATGTGTTATCATTATCATTCTCAAATGTCGCTTCATCCTCAGCGTACTCGCCCACAGGATTCACAACATAGTCAACGGCCATATCTTTACGGTCGGTGTTTGGGAAGGAAATAACGAGTCCTATGAAGGGCGTTCCATTATCCGGGAAATTGCTGTCGGCGCCCCGAGGATTAAGAGGGTATATCATCAGCATAGGCTGATCTTTCGGCCGGTATTCTTCACGCACGATATCAGGTGCCGGATAACTCTCTTTCCAGGGTTTTGATGTTTTCTTCTTCCTTTCAATTGTCACCTTGAGTGCCTCATCGAGCAATTTCTTGTCAAGATCAATGAACTCATCGGTTCGATCACCCACAATGTGATTCTTGCGGATGTAGTATGAGTCGGGAGAATTGCCTGCCTGGGTGTCCGTAGCATGATTACGGAAATAGCAGTTGGCATCATATTGCCCAGCAAATTCATAGTGTGAATTACGTTCTCGTACAGAACGGGACATCAGGGCCACGCTCCAGAATGTAAGCTCGCCTGAGCCGTTCAGCTCTTCGATATACTCGCAGATCAGGTCGAAGTTGACTTTGACCAACTGCTTGCCAACCTTGAATTTGTGGAAGTAATCGCAAATGTCATCCGGTTTGACGCCCGTCCATAGGAAGCATGTCTCATGGCCTGCAGGTTTCTTTGGCGTGCCAAGTCCAGCCAGGAGATCCTCGGTATGACGAAGATTGTCGGCGCGTACTTGGGGGTCCATAGAAAGTTGATACGTTTCGACCAGACGAGTAGCCCACGAAACCTGAATACTCTTTGTGTATCTCATCTTGGACAGCGATGTGATCTGGAGCGTCCCTGGATGAGAGCGGACCTTCAGTGCATACTTGTCCGGAGTGCTATGTGCTTCTGCCAAGTAATCAAATTCGGAACGCAACTCCTCACTTGCCATTGTGATATGACGGAACCAGCCATTAAGTTCGGAACTCGTGAAGAGACGGCACAAATCAACATAACCGGGACGATAGCCAAACCAGCGTCCCATCTGCATCAGCGTGTCATACATTTTCGACGCGCGAAGGAAATAGCTGACAGAGAGTCCTTCCAAGGTCAGGCCTCGGGATAATTTGTCCCCACCTATAGCTATAACTGAGATTCCGGTCTGCTCGTGCTCATAATATGTCAGGACATCTCCGGAACTGCCGTTTATGGATTTGACTTCAATCTTATGGACTGCCTGAAACAGAAGCGGCTTAATTTCAGCCCACGTGTGAACCTTTATTCTGTTGTCGACACTTCTCAGGGAGGACTCCAGAATATCGGAAGATACCGTTTTGTAAGACTTGTATTTGTCGTGGTCTTCCTCAAAGATGCAGCGGAGTTCTTCCATCACGGTCGGATCATTAGCTTCGATTTCCGCCTTGTAATAACCGAACAGCTTTTCTACCAGCGCCTTGATTTCGTTTTGCCAAATCTGATACCGTGTAATGTGAATGAGCATCGAGTTGTGCTTATTGCCCTGGCCACGGGCAATCCGGATGGCGCAGGTCATAATGAAGCACTTGATGGCTGTTCTCAGCGACTCCGGGATCTCATCATATGTCGGAAGTGGATCTGTTCGTTTATGCTTTTCCGGTACGAAGTCGGTATAATCATCTATAGTGTTGACAATCGGGAGGAGATCATCGCAGGACTCGTCCGGTATCACTGACGTGCCGAACACCTTCTCTGGGCCGATGTAGTTGTCAGGCGCAGGAAGATTGATGATGAAATCGCGCGGGAACAAATCATCGTCTGCCAAGGGGATGAAAATGTTCGCGAACGGTGTTGCTGTATAACCAACATATGCAGAACGGGCAAACTGGGAAATAATGGCGCGTATCTGTTGATTTATTTTGGTGGGATCGAATTCCTTCTTGTTGGTGTTGATGGAGGCATTATCAGCCTCGTCATCAATAATCAATAGTGCCTTGGATGTAATCTTTCTGTCACCCGCGTGGGTATGCAGCCAGGTGTACAGACGTCTGAGTACAGAAACATTCTTCTTGACCACAAGAAGGAAGGGATTCGGCGTCTCGAAGTTGATGCCAAGTGATTCGGCTCTTCCCTGGGTAAAATCGCCCTTTTCTTCACTTGTGGTAATGGAATTGGCAATGGCGTGTTTATATCCCTTGAACCGGCCGACACCTATCTTCTGTGACAAACCTTCTTCATACTTGCGGACATATTGGGTGTCGAAGCCAAGGAAACCTTCATCCAAACGGTTTTGTGTCTGGCTTCGCAGATTGTTGTGGATGCCGGCCAGAACAACAATGAAATTAAACCCGGCATCTGCCGCCTTGCAAATCAAACCGGTATAATTGGCTGTCTTTCCAGACTGGACCTGACCAACTACCAACCCTTTCTTGCCAATCTGGATGTTTTCGATCTGGGGATTGAACAAATGGTCCAGTACTTCATCGGACAGATTATCCAAGTGCTGGATGACTGCATCCGGGAACTGTTTGTCTTTCTTCAGATATTTGACGTAGCGGTTCCAAAAGTCCCATTCTGAACTCTGAGCCGCCTTGAAACCCTTCAGCCAAGGAAGCCTTCTTTCGCGACCTTCCAATATCTTGAAATCATCTACTTGGGTGGCGTGATTGGCCAGCAAGGTCTTCTCAAGCAGATCTCTGTCCAAGTCCTGGAACAGGAGCATACACTTATCGACGGCCGCTACAATATCTTTGTCTGTGACCGGTTTCAGATTTTCAAGCAGCTCGTCAGCTATGTTATAGGCGGTCTGAAAATTGTCCTGCATATTATGATAGGGAATCTATAAGGTCTTCGTATTCATTGAACGGAGCGATGCTTTTCAGCGATTCGCGTACTTTCTCCGGCGATAGTCCGGATGAAATCTTGGAGTCATATAGCGATTGGGCAACAAGAAGAAGAGAGTCGGTGTCAAAGCCTTCGAAAGCATCCTTCTGAGATGCCTCATTTTCCACCTTGTTTGCATAAACGGCATTGGTGGGTACTGACTCTTCGACGAAGCGCAGCAAGGTCTCAATCGCACTGTCCGGATTCGTTCTGGCCATTTCCTTTACTCTTGCTATCACCTCATTATCACGGTTGACAACGAAGAACCACTTTCCGTCTTTCTTTTTGTCCAGCCAGAGAGGTTGGAATGATGCTCCGGCCTTCTGCTTGAGTATCCGTCCCCGGTGTTTGTAAACTTCCAAACCTTGCCTGCGGACTGTTCTGGCGTAAGATTCAAGAAGTTCACGACAGCTTGCCGGAGGGTATGCCTGAGATTTTTTTATATCGATTTTCCACTCGGAATCCTGCGTGTTTGGAATGTCAACCTGGATTCTGACCAACTTGTACGGTTCCTCCTGCTTGAACATGCCAAGCCAATTGCCTGCAAGAAGAAGACGCTTGCCCCGATAGATGTAAAACCCCTGATGAGCTGTCCATCCGTTCATGCCTTCGGCATCATTATAAGCCTTCTCTGTGGTGAAGTTCTTCTTGTGCGGAAGCACATAGCCACGAACAGTGACATTCCCGGGAAGGTGGTCTTCTGTTTGGAGCTGGCGCTTGTTCTCATTGGGACAAAATGGATTCCAGGGCTCAATTTCGTTTCCGCACCAGTACAACTTTATCACTTTGTCCTCTATGAATCGGTGGAAGGTCATAGCAATCTGCTTCTTGACACGATCGAGATCGCGAGAAAACTTCTCATGAGCATTTACGTCAGATTCCGAAACGCTTGGTTTTACAACACGGTCAAGGTCGCTCCAAATGACCAATGTGCCGCTTTCAATATCATCCAGCTCATTGGAGAACTCTTCCGGCATCCATTTGAGCAGGTTCCAATTATCGGTGGCGGCAACGAAATCAAGATCCCATGTCCAGAATGCCGGAGCATAATCTTTCCTTTTACTGAAAACGGATACCTTTCTGCATTGGGAGAAAGAAGCTGTCTTGAGGCCGAGACCAAATCGTCCAAGATCCTTCTCGCTTCTTTCATCACGAGGATTCTGGGAGCCCGGGCGCATGGCTTGAATAACCTCTGGGCTAGTCATGCCATGGCCATCATCTTTTATGGTAATGAACGAGCGGCCACCGTGCCAAATTCGGTTTATCCAGATATTCCTAGCATCAGCAGAAATAGAGTTGTCGATAATGTCGGCGACTGCTGTTTCCAGAGAATATCCGATTGCGCGGAATGTCTCGACCATTGACGAGGCCTTCGGCGCAGCGGATGTGGTTTCTATTTTACTATAGTCCATAGGCTAATCGTGTTCCAATTGCGGTATAAGCGCAATTGCTATGTGATATGACATCATCACCGGAACGGCGTTTCCAATCTGCATAAATGCTGATGTGCGACTTCCTTCAAAAAAGTAATCATCAGGGAAAGACTGGAGCCGGGCAGCCTCTCTGACAGAGATGGAACGGGCGTTCTCGATGGTCGGCTTCTCTGATGGGAAAATATAGTAGTGACCATCCATAGCGATATGGGCAACAACTGTATGACAGCAGCCGTTGGGGTCTACCACGCAGAAGCGGTTCAGGAAAGAGCTCGTATTCTTGTGAGTCTGGAGCATGGGAGGAAGCTTGGCGTAATTCAAGCGTCGACCATGATTCCATTCTTTAATGGCGGTGCAGTAGATCTCTCGGTCCCGCGCATTATTGCTTCGCGTGACATGTTGAGTTGTAAATTTAAATGTGCCACGAATTCCGGTCTTGTTCAGATACTCCATTTCCTCCAAGGGGCGAGTATACTGGACAGGTTCATACAACTTGCCCTCACCGTTTTTCCGCTCTGGTAGGTCGGCAAAAATATCCCGACGCGTTTTGTACTTGTTGGGAATCTTTGTGAGCTCCGGGTAATGGTATCCTGTCGGGAGATGGTTGTCATCTTCACGACGCCAGCCGACAATTATCATTCGATGACGGTGTTGTAAAACTTCATAATCAGATGCAACCTGCTCATGCGCTTCTACCTCGTACCCCATTTCGTCTGCCACATGCTTTAGGTCATCAAAAGGTTTGACCTTATCCGCAGTTTGCGCAGTGGTGATGCCCATGACGTTCTCGAAAACAAACATCTTGGGCCGGAAGTGATCTATGAAGCGAAGGTAGAAGCGGTAGAGGTAATTTCTTGGATCTCTTTTCACATCTTCTCCCATCTTAGCCCTTCCGGCTATCGAATACGCTTGGCATGGTGGACCGCCAATAACGATGTCGATAGGATTGCCGCCTGCAAGTACATCAAGGCGTGCCATGATGTCATCCAATGTTTCTTCACCGATTGTGGCTTGAATAACCCGGTCGGTCACATCGGCGGGAACCTGATTCCAGAGCGCAGAACCATCAGTACCTTCGCGTTTGCTACGAAGGTAGTTCTCATATATTTCAAGCTGGTTGTTCTCGCGCAGATAATGGAAGGCAGCCCGTGTTCGTAATGTATCGCAGGCGTCCTTCTTCATTTCCACGTGGGCGATAGGATTATACCCGGCTTTAATAAAGCCTTCAGACAGGCCTCCTGCCCCAGCAAATAGGTCGATAAAACGGGACAGGTCTGGACATGTTTTATCTGGCCTATTGACGGCGTGTTAGCTCGCTCGTCACAGTGTATGCGTGCACCGGGGCAGAGGTGTGACGACAAAATTTCGTTTCTCAAGAAAAACGAGTATATTTACACAAATAATTGAGTATAGGACATGCCAAATAAACAGCTGACATTTATCGACCCTTTTCCGTCACGATAAAGCGGGCTATGAATCTGCTGAGTGTTTTCCTGTCCACGTGGCATTCCGCGGCGATTTTACAGAGAGAATCGCCTTCAGTAAGCATTGATCGGATCAGTTCCTTTTTATGAAAGAGTTTCAGTTTTTCGGGCTGACTTACGGCTCCTTTCGGTCGCCCAAGCACTATTCCTTCCGCTTTTTTGCGGGCGAGGGCTTCCTTGGTGCGTTGACTGATAAGATTGCGTTCGATTTCTGCGGAGAGCCCGAAAGCGAAGGCGAGTACCTTGCTCGGAATGTCATCACCAAGTCTGTATCTGTCCTTGATCGTCCAGACGCGGCAGCCCTTGTTCATGCAGATGTTGAGGATCTCCATGATCATGAAAAGATTGCGTCCAAGCCTGGAAAGTTCAGAACAGATGATGAGGTCTCCGCTTCCGACCTTCTTGAGAAGCCGGCCGAGCCTTCGCGCAGAGTAGTCACGGGTACCGCTTATCGTCTCTTCGATCCAGCCGTCGACAGTGAGCTTCTGCGCCTCGCAGAACCTGCGAATCTCGAACCGCTGGTTTTCCACGGTCTGCTTGTCACTGCTCACTCTAATATATCCATAGTTCATGTCCCCTCATTCTTGCGCACATTGCAAAGCCCAAAATTAAACAATACTCTCAATTTCTACAAACGTCATGTCTGAATATTCGAAGCTTGTTGACGGCTACCGGCGCGCGTTCATCGATGCCTCAGTGGATGCGGAACCAGCATACACGCCTCAGTTTGTCTCTAATCACAAAGGTAACAAGGTTATTACCCAGATCGAAAACGAGCTCCGGGAATGCGACTCGATGTTCATGTCTGTAGCGTTCATCACAGGAGGCGGCATCCAGCACTTGAAGGGCGTGCTGAAGGAGATGGAGGCGAGGAATGTCCCGGGTAAGATTTTGACCACCGATTATCTGATGTTCAGCGAGCCTGCTGCCCTTGATGCTCTTGCTGGCCTTAAGAACTTGGAAGTCAGGATGTACAGAACATCAGGCGTGGGATTCCATACAAAGGGATACCTTTTCCATAATGGTGACGATATCCGTATAATCGTGGGCAGCTCGAATCTGACACAGGACGCCATAACACGCAACTTCGAGTGGAACACCAAGATAATCACCACATCCGGCGGGCAATACGTCCGGGATATTGAAGAAGAATTCAACAACGTCTGGGAGAGTTCTGTCGACTATGAGACTTGCCGTAGTGAATATGTCCAGCAATACAATGAAGCGAGATCTCAGAAAGCGGCCCTGGACAAGATAGTTTCGTCTCTGGATCTGTCCCGCTCCCAAGTCATCCGTCCCAACAAGATGCAGGAGGCATTTATGTCGGAGGTTGTCCGCTTAGTGGGGGCGGGCCAGAAGAAGGCCCTGCTCATTTCTGCGACGGGTACCGGCAAGACTTACGCTTCGGCTTTTGCAGTCCGCGGCCTCTTCTCCAATGAACTTCCACACAATGGAAAGGTCCTATTTCTCTCACATCGTGAGATGATTAACGCGCAGGCTGAGAGCAGTTACTCTAAGGTGTTGGGAAGTGCATTCCGGACTGCGCGGCTGTCTGGGAACAGCCAGGATATGAAAGCCATAAAAAATGCGGACGTTCTCTTCTCGACTATGAGCATGATGGCCAAAGACGAATTCCGCGGCGCGCATTTTTCGCCCGATGAGTTCTCGGTCATAATACTAGATGAATGTCACAGATCTGGCGCGGCGGGTTATCAGAGAATCCTCGACTACTTCAAGCCGAGATTCTTGCTCGGCATGTCGGCTTCGCCGGACAGGACGGACGGTTTTGACGTGTACGGGCTTTTCGACCACAATATCGCCTGCGAGATCAGGCTTCAGACCGCCTTGGAAAACGATCTTCTCTGTCCTTTTCACTATTTCGGAATCCAGGACATGAGGGTTGACGGGAAGCAGGTGGATGTGAATGATTTTAAAGATCTGGTATCCGGGGCGCGCGTGAGAAACATTATCGATGTCATCGAGTATTACGGGTACAGCGGCAACAGGGTGAAGGGGCTGGTCTTCTGCAGCCGTAATAGGGAGGCCGAAGAATTGTCCGAGATATTCAATAACACATATAAAAAGGGCTCCGGCCGCAACTACAAGACCATTGCCTTATCCGGTTCAGACAGCGAAGAAATGCGCAGGGCGGCGGTGGAGATGCTGGCGTCCGATTCTGAAGATGTTAAGGAAACGCTGGACTACATTTTTACGGTTGACATATTCAACGAGGGCGTGGATATCCCGGAGATCAACCAGGTCGTCATGCTGAGGCCGACGCAGTCTGCAATAATCTTCGTCCAGCAGCTCGGGCGCGGTTTAAGGAAGGCTAAGGGTAAGGAATATGTGGTTGTCTTGGACTTCATCGCAAATTACGACAACAATTATCTTATCCCGGTTGCCTTGTCAGGTGACCGTAGCGGGAACAAGGACAATATACGTCGCTATCTTATAGAAGGCAACAATGTCATAGAGGGTGCGTCAACCATCTATTTCGATGCCGTCAGCCGCAAGAGGATATTCGAATCCATCGATGCGGCCCGAATGAATACGAGGAGATCGATTCTCGAAGCCTATAGGCAACTGAAAGAGAAACTTGGGCGCCGTCCTACGCTGATGGAGTTTGACAAGTACGGAGAGATGGATCCGCTGAGAATACTGGCCTATATGGACAACGTGGCGGAATTCAAGAAACGGCGCATATGTTCTTATCACGGATTTCTTGTTTCATTTGACGGCGCGGAAGAGTCGTTGACTCCAGAAGAGAATCATTTCTTGGAGTTCATCTCTCAAAAATTCGCTTCTGGCAAGAGGCTTAACGAAATCCTGATGCTGGAGGTACTCATGCGGGATTCTGGAACGAATGTGCTGGGCGCCTGGGAGGAGGAAATGCGCATGAATGGCCTGGATTGTGGCGAATTATCAAGAGAGAATATCGTCAACATAATGTCCGGCACATACTACAACTGCGGCTCGGCTGCCAAAAGGTTCTCGGACTGCGTGTTGATAGATTCAACCCCAGAAGGTTTCCGCATATCCAAACCGTTTGCTTCCGCTTTGACAAACAGGGCTTTTCTGAGTGAACTTGGAGATCTGATTGCTTTTGCCCGCAGCCGCTACTCCGCCAGATATATGTCATCTGGAGAGTTCGCCGAGGGGATGAAATACACATATGAGGATGTTTTCAGACTGCTGAACTGGAAGAAAAATGAAGTGCCGCTCAATGTGGGCGGCTACAAGTATGACGGGCGTACCGGGACATATCCGGTTTTTGTGAATTACGAAAAAGATTCCGACATAAGCGCGACGACACGCTATGAAGACCACTTCGTTGATCAGTCTACCCTGATTGCCATATCCAAGAGCAACAAGACATTACAGTCACGGGATGTTGTTACGGCCACAAACAGTGAGCCGCTTGGGGTGAAGATGTATCTGTTCGTTCGCAAGAACAAGAATGACAGTGAATCAAAGGAATTTTACTATCTTGGTCGGATACGGCATGATCCTGGAGGCGTGCTGAGGCAGATCGTGATGCCGGGCACGGAAGCCACGGCCGTGGAGATTGAATATAGGCTTGAAAAGCCGGTGGAGAGGAATCTATATGACTACCTCACATCGGCTAACATTTAACAGATATACAATGAAGACAATAAATGTAGTAGCTGCGGTGATTATGAGGGACGGTAAGGTGTTCGCTACGCAGCGGGGATATGGTGATTTCAAGGACGGGTGGGAGTTCCCTGGCGGGAAAGTCGAGGCTGGGGAGAGCCCGGAGGACGCTCTGCGTCGTGAAATCAGGGAAGAGCTGGAGACCGAGATCGGCGTCGGACATCTGATCGACACGGTAGAGTATGATTATCCGGCGTTTCACCTGTCGATGCGCTGCTACGCGTGCAGCATAGTCTCCGGGAATCTCCACTTGGTCGAGCACGAATCTGCCCGCTGGCTCTCCGCCGCCGAGCTTCGCTGCGTCAACTGGCTCCCCGCCGACGACCAGCTCCTTCCCCTGATTGAACGGGAGTTGCTTACGGCTTCAGAAGATTGATAGGTGCCACATAGACGCCGCCCTCTCGCTTGTAAGCGCCACCAACGGCAGTGAGGACCAGCAGGAATGAAGGCGAATTCTCGTCACTCTTCTCCTCAATCTTCGACTTGAGCGTTTTCAGGGACGTGGCACCGGCCTCTATCAGTTCATCCCCGCCCAATTTGATTTCAATGGCGCCCCAACGGCCATCTTCCAGATGCACCACGGCGTCGCACTCCAGCCCGACATTGTCGCGATAGTGACGAACCTCGCCGCCCAGGGTGCCGGCATATACGCGGAGGTCCCTGACGGCCAGATCCTCAAAGAAAAGACCGAAACTCCCCAGGTCACGCATCAAGTCTTCCGGCATGATGTTCAATGCCCGGCAGGCGATGGACGTATCCACGAAATGCCGGGCGCATCTTCACCGGCGCAATCCTGCCGGCCCCGCTATGGTGCACTTCCGTCTTGTCTGCAGGAGTAGAACTGCCCGTGAGGATGTACTTGCCGAACTCATATTTGATGTCAAGGTCATCCTTCACCTGGTTCCAGATGGCCGGAGCCTTCTGCCACTCGTCGATAAGGCGCGGATTCTCGCCCGGCAGGACTGCCTTAGGGTTCATCCGGGCCATTACAATGGCCTGCTTCGTATTGAGTTTGATGAAACTCTTCTGATAGAGCATACAAGTGGTAGTCTTGCCACAGAACTTCGGCCCAGCCACCACAATAGCCCCCCGATGTCCTCAGTTTCAGCTCGATCTCCTTTTCGATAAGTCTGCTGTAGTACATAACTCAATCTCGTTAATCGCTATGCAAAGCGATAAATTCCCAAGATTTTCAACAAATAATTCCCAAGATTTTCAATCAATCCCTCCGTGAGTAATCGGGAATCACAACTTATCACTCACCTCCGTCTTCCTCGCGTGCTTGAAGTTGATGGAGGTTTTGCCGAAGCGCCAGGTCAGGCCCAGGCTGAACTGGCGGGGATTGTACCAGACTTCATTGTGTTGATAGTAAGTATCCGTGCAGGTATCGCGGACGGGACCGGCATAACGGTTCTGGAAGGGCATGATGGCCGACACTGACAGGATGAGCCGGTTCTGGAGGAAGCCTTGCCGCAAGCCGAGGGAATACTCATAATCTACGCCGCGCCAGGTGCGCTGCAAGGTGATCTCGCCACCTCCCGCATCGGCAGACGCATACGCCATGGCTCCTTTCCACAGGAACACGTTGGCGCTCAGGCTGACATTCCAATTGATACCGTCGTTCTTTTGATCCAGCGCGGGCGCGTGATAGTAGTCGTACCCGACCAGGGCCGATGTCTGGAGGCTGAACTTGTCGGAGGGATTCCAGTTGAAACCGAGCATCTGGTCGATATGATTGTACTTCACGGCGTTCTCGTAAGTCGATACCTTGACGCCATCCGGACCGACCACGGACAGATATTCGATTTTGTTGTCCGTAAGACTGCCATAGGTACGTGCCGTGAGGTCCCATTTGTCCCCGCCGGTGCGATATGTGAGCGTTAGAGCATCGGAGACAACGGTCCGCAAATCAGGATTACCGTGCATCCGGCTGTAAGGAGATTCTTCGAAGATATAGGGATTGAGGTAGCTCACGCTGGGCCGGCCCAGGCGGCGGGTATAGGATAGCGCCAGTGCGTTCTTCGGGTCAATCTGCCAGGCGGCATTGAAATACGGGACGATGTTGAAGTTGCTGTTGTCGAAAGTGATGTTCCCGGAAGCGCTCTTGGAGAGCCCCCGGTTCAAGGTATATTCCAGCCGGGTGCCGGCCTTCAAGGTCAGCTTGCTGAACTTGTACCCATAACTGGCATAGGCCGCAAAGATATGCTGCTTATAGTCCAGGTCGTTGACATTGGAATTGTCAATATACCACTCGTTTTTGGCGTAGTCCCACAACTCATCCTTGGAATCGGCCACGTGGCTGCGCAGCGTGTATTTGCCTCCGGCCTCAATCTGGTGCTTCTTCCGCAGGGTGGCGAAATAATCAATCTGGCCGATCTGCTGGATGGTGTGCTCCGTATTGAAGGAACGCCGGTGATAGTCCGGATAGTTCAAGACCGGGGTCACTATTATGTTATTGTCCGTGCTGTTCGGGTTTCCGTCGATGGAATAGCTGAAGGTCAGGATACCTCCGTCATTCCGGAATGTTTTCTGGTACGCCAGTTCGCCGGAGAAGGTGTCGTATCGGTTCGTACGAACCGTCGGCTCCAGCATCTCAACGGTCTTTACATGGCTGGTATTCCAGAAAGTCTCCGTGATGTCGTAATTGCTCAGAATCTTCTGGAAGTTCGTCCAGCCCGAAAGCGTGATAAGATTCAGGGAATCCGGCTCATAACTGGCTTCCAGGGAAAATGCGCCGATGCGATAGGTATTATCGTTGTCGAACGCCAACTTCTGATAGTGGTTTGTCTCGCTGGTATAATTCTCTATGTCGGTGACACCGTGGGCAGTCTGACTTTTGTAATAGGTCCCGCTGGCATTTGCGCTGAAAGTGAATTTGCCCAGCTGGGCATTCAGATAGCCGTTCCCGCTTAGGGTGCCGAGGGTGCTTGCATTGGCTCCCAGCGAACCGCTGTATCCCGATTTCAGGCGCCTGGCCATCACGATATTGATGATGCCGCCGATGCCTTCCGCATCGTATTTTACCGGCGGATTGGTGATGACCTGGATCTCCTTGATGGACGATGCCGGAATGGTCTTGATGAGCTGGTTGAAGTTCCGGGCCAGCATCCCGGTGGAACGGCCGTTCACCAGCACCTTGTAATCCTTGCTGCCGTTCAGAAGCACCTCCTCGTCACCATTGATGCTGAGCATCGGCACATTCCGGAGGATGTCGATGAGGTTGCTGCCGGCCGACAGAGGGTCTGCTTCCACATTATAGGTAAGCTTGTCGGCATCGGCCGTAATCAGTTCACGGCGGGCCGTGACGGTCGCTTCCCCCAGCTGCTCCACTTTTCCGAGGGTATCCGGCTGCTCCGTCACCGGGTCTTGCGCCCCGGCGGCAAGGCCGGCAAGCAGGGCGGCTGCGGTAAGAATAACTGTCTTCGCGTTCATTGCATTTCTGGCGTTTTAGCGATAGCAAAAATATCCGGAAAAAGTTTTACACAGCCTTGTTATAGAGCAAAAATATCAGCCGTTATGTGACTGATATTCAATTGGGATAGAAAGATTTTCGCCCCGTAGGATTTCCGAAAGTTTTACATCAGCGCTCCGTCTGCAGAAGAAGCTCCCTCAGATAGATGCTGATGTTGGTGTCGTGCTCGTCCAGGCCCAGTTTCTGACGGATCTCGTGGCTGATGATGTAGTGACGCTTCTTCTGGATATACTCCCCGATGTCCTTGCCCTTCAGCCCGAGGGTATAAAGGCAGCAATAGCCGATTTCCCAATCGGTGAGCCCCTTGTCCTCCAGGTACGCCGTGAACTTGGGATGGTTCTCCTCGAAGAGAATCTTGGTGGAACGCAGGAATTCTTCCCGGTCGGCCATCATCACGTCTAATTCTTCCTCGCTGCTGCGGTAGAGTTTGTCATCAGAAGAGATTCGGGAAGCGATGATCTTGTCCAGTACGGAAAGCCGCTCGCGGATGACGGCCATCGCCTGGTCATCCGGTTTCGAACGGAGTTTCTTGGCGATAAAATGGATGATGAGCGCGAGAGCGGCCAGGGCAAGGATGGAGATGATGATGACGTCACGCATCCGCTCGTCCTTTTCCACCAGCGTCATCTTGTCCGAATAGCGCTCCTCGATGATACGGGCATTCTGGACTTTGAGCGTATCGGATGGGGCCAGCATACTGGCGTTCTCGTTAATCCTGTCAAGGCACGCTCGCGCCTTCCGGGTATTCTCACTGTCGCCGATGGAGGCGTAGTAATCCAGCGCGATGAGGATGATGCTGTCGTTATATATCTCAATACCGCATTTCTCCAGGGCCTGAGAGTACAGAAGCGCGTGGCGGGCACGGAGTTCCGGCGTATCCAGCAGCCTCCTGTCAAGTGAATCAAGCGTCACGAAAGCACTGTCCGGATGCGACTCCATGCACATCTCCGCCCGGTCCAGGATGGGCCGCACCTTGCCGGTATGCCCGCACGACCATAGGCAGGTCACAAGGATAATCGCGAATATGTAGTTCTCGAAGTTGCGCATAACTCATCAATGCCGGCCCGTTTTGCTTCAAAAATCGTGCAGAGATAAGAGCCTCCGGCCGCTTGCACATTTTGCGGACAATTACTATATTGCGTGCTTTAAAAAACATCTTATGAGAGAATTGTTTTGTGCGTCTGTGCTGGCCGTCATCTTCACCCTCTCCGCACGGGCGCAAGTAGTGGTCCTCAACGACAATATGCTTTCCGGCCGCATGAGCGAAGTCAAGACCTCCGTGCTGGACTCCCTTACAAGCGAGCCCATATCGTTCGCGTCGGTCTATGTGATTCCGTCCAAGGACACTGTCATCACCAATTTTACGCTCTCCGACGACAAGGGAAGCGCCAAACTTGAGGAAGTGCCGTTCGGCAGTTATGTCTTCCATGTCGAGATGATGGGATACAGGCCATACACGAAGCAAGTTTATTTCAGGGACCGCGTGGTCGACATGGGGACTGTGCGCCTGCAGCAGGACGAGAAGTTCCTCAGCGCCGCCGTGGTGTCGGATGTGGGCAATCCGATAGTGATCAAGAAAGACACGGTCGAGTTCAGCGCATCCTCCTATCAGGTCGGCACCAACGCCATGCTCAAAGACCTGATCCGCCGCATGCCGGGTATGGAAATTACGGTCGACGGCAAGGTGAAGTTCAACGGGGAGGCGATAGACAAGCTCACTGTCGGCGGCCGCACATTCTTCTTCAACGACCAGTCGGCTGCCCTCAACAACCTGCCGGCAGCCGTGGTGGACAAGATCAGGGTCATCGACCGGGCGTCCGAGGAGTCGCGGGCCACCGGGGTGCAGGACGGCTCGCGCGAGAAAGTCCTTGACGTCGCCCTCAAGAAAGAATACGAGAAGGGCTGGTTCGGCAACGTCGGGCTCAAAGGCGGCTCCACGCTCTCCGGCGGAGACGAACCGTTACGGGACAACCGCGGCCTTCTTTTCAGCGGCAACGCGCTCGCGTCCGCCTACTCCGAGAAAGATCAGGTCACCGTAATCGGCAATGCCCAGAATATAGACGACTCCGGCATGACCATCTCAATCATCGGCGATTCCGGGGATTTCATATCGCTCAACCAGGGCCTGTCCACCACCGCCCAGATTGGAGTCAATGCCAACACCTCCCGCATCAAGGACGTGGAGACCACCGTGGCCGCGAACTACAAATATGCCGACACGGACTCCGGCAACAGGCGGGAGCGCACCACATTCCAGCAGGACGGGGATATCTTGAGCCTTCAGGACAACAGGGGCAAGCAGTATTCCCAGTCTTTCACGGCAAATGCCGAGATGAAAAAGGAGAAGGGGGACGTATGGTTCCACGTCAGCCCTCAGATCAAATATGGCAAGACCGACACATTCGGCCAGACCTCCTCCAAGACAAGCAGTGCCGGGACGAGCCTCAACAGTTCTGAAGGCAACACCGGCGACTTCTCGACCAGCCGCAGCGCCGCCCTCAACTCCGATCTGACATTCCGCAACCTTTTCGGGACGAAAGGCCGCTCGCTCCGCCTTTATGTCTCCGGAGGCTATGAAGATAAGGGAGGGAACAGCTTCGAGAACTCTGTGTTCCGCTCTACGGCCGGGGAAGAGAGCCATGACCTGCGATATCTCAACGACGAGAAGGCGTACTCGGCCGGTGGATCACTGCGCTATGTGGAGCCTCTCGGGGACAAGTGGAAACTGACCGCCGCCGCCCAGCTTAATTTCTCCAAGAGTGACATCACCCGTGACGCCTCGGACATGTCGGGTCACAATGACTTCTATTCGTCACTCTCCAACTCGAGATATATAGCCCAGAACTACGACCTCACGGCCCAGTATACATTCAATGAACGCAGCTTCATCTCCCTCGGCGCCAAGACCAGCGGAATGCTCAACGAGACCCGGTCCCGCAGCTACGGGGTAGCGGCGACAACCGGGGAGGGGGAGTGGAACTGGTTCGTGGCCCCGACGGTGGATTTCCAGTTAAACGGTGACATGCAGCGGGTGTACTTCTCCGTCTACGGCTACAACCGGAGACCGTCATCCGGCAATATGCGCCCCGCACTTGACATATCCAATCCGTCAAGCCTCCGCGTCGGCAACATCTATCTGCGCCCGTCGTTCACGACTTCCGTCAGCGGGAGCTGGAGCGTCAACAACAGGGAGCGCTTCTCCACCATGATGCTTTACTGGTTTGGCAATGTGGACTCCTCTCCTGTCACTCACGCTCAGTGGTATGACGGGACAGGCACATTGTACTCAATCCCGGTCAATTCTCGCCGCCCGGGCCTGATAGGCCAGGTAAACGCCAGCTACACGACTCCGCTCGACAAGGACAAGGCCTGGTCGCTCACCCTCGGCCTGTCCGCCACCTATGCCTCCTCGACCGGCTACCAGTCTAAGGGACAGCTTCCCGGGCTGGACAAGGAAGGATTCAACTATTCCACGTTCATGGCTTCTTTCTGGGGCGGTCCGGACGGAGATCGTTTCTATGGCGGGCAGAGCGGATTCTCGGAGAACAGGACCCGCACTTTCGGGCCTAATGCGCGCATAGGTGTCAAGTACACCGGGGAGCGTTTCTCGTTCGGCCTCGATGCCGGAAGCGCCGGCCGTATTTCGAGCTATTCGCTGTATCCGGAAATAAGCCTCAAGACCTTTGACAATGATATCAATGCCCGCGGCTCCTACACCACGAAGCATGAGTTCGAGTTCAGCACCGACCTCAGCTACACTTTCTACAACGGCTACGCCGACGGCTTCGGGGAGCCTGAATGGAGGTGGAACGTCGCGGTATCCAAGAATATAGGCGCGTTCAGCCTGAGCCTCACGGTGCGTGACATACTCGACAGCGCCCGCAGCCTCTCGCGCAGCGTCAGTTCCAATTATGTGGAGGACAGCTATCGCCTGATCAGCGGGAGGTATGCGATGTTCGGAGTCAAGTGGAATTTCGGCAAGATGAATGCCGCCCACAGCCGCAGGGCACAGGAGGCGGCCTGGGGCATGGCATTCTAGGCTTTTATTGGTAACTTTGCACAAAAGTCAAGATCATGTTCAAAAAACTTGTGGCCATAGAGCCGGTTTCCCTCATTCCTTCCGCCGAGAAGAAGCTCCGCGACTACGCGGAACAGGTAGTGCTGTTTGAAGATGTCCCTTCCGACGATGACGAGATTGTCCGCCGTATCGGGGACGCGGATGCCGTACTCCTGAGCTATACTTCGAGGATAGATTCCTATGTCATAGACAAATGCCCGTGCATCAGATATATAGGGATGTGCTGCTCCCTGTATTCGCCGGAGAGCGCCAATGTCGATATACTTCATGCCAACTCGAAGGGGATAAGCGTGACAGGTATCCGCGACTATGGCGACGAGGGCGTCGTGGAGTATGTGGTGAGCGAGCTTGTCCGCTGCCTGCACGGATTCGGGATGGAACCGTGGGAAGGATGTCCGCGCGAGATCACCTCGCTCAAGGCCGGCATAGTCGGACTCGGGAAGTCAGGCGGCATGATAGCTGACGCGCTGAAGTTTTTCGGGGCGGAGATCTCCTATTTCGCGCGTTCTTCCAAGCCTGCCGCGGAGAGGAAAGGCTACAGTTTCCGTGAACTCGGCGACCTGCTCGGCTGGGCCGATGTGGTATTCTGCTGTCTCAACAAGAACACCGTTCTCCTCCATGAGGCTGAGTTCAAGAGTCTGGGAGCGGGCAAGATTCTCTTCAACACGGGCCTGTCTCCGGCGTGGGACGAGGCCCCGTTCCTCGAATGGCTGTCGTCACCTGTCCCGGGGCGGCGCAACCTGTGTTTCTGCGACACTGCCGGAGCGCTCGGAGGGGAGCGCCTGATGAATGTCCACGGGGTTCACTGCATGAATGTCTCCACCGGCCGGACCAGTCAGGCTTTCGACCGGCTCAGCGCCAAGGTTCTGGACAACATAGCCGCATATCTAGGCTAAGTGGTTGCAGGTAAATAAGTATGGCGACTTGTTTGCCTGCCGCTTACTAAAATACAATAGGGGAGACAAGATTCCTCAATACGCGCACCACTGACCATGCCGCTATCTCGGAGGTCCGGCTGTACACGTCAACTGTGGCGTGCACCTGGTCGTTGCGGATCTCGACCCGCTGCGTGTCGCCCTTGAATCCCGGGGTTGAGAGCATCCTGACATGGAGGCTTTCCGGGCCTACTGACGCCCGGGCTGCGGCCACCGTGACATTGACCTTCGTCGGGAAGAGCCTTATCGCCTCGCTTGCCGTGCCTTCAAACACTGTCTTCTGCTCGCGTTGCAGAGAATCGTCGTATACTGGCGTGCCTTTGAGGGCGTCAGGACCTTTCTCGTTGAAGAACCCGGCCGTGGCGTCACCCATGAGGGCGGCTGTCTGCAGGACGTCGAACCCGCCGGTGGCTCCGGATGCGATGTGTACCTTGGCTCCGCCGCGGAGCGCCGCCTGGCGCACCTCCTCATAGAACGCGTCGTCCGCGAATGCCCCTATTGACAGGGTGACGATTGAAATCCCCCTTTCGAGTGCCGGGACGGCGATCCGCTTCATCGCGGCGGGGGAGGCGGCTTCCACTATATAATCCGGATGCAGTTCCAGCATCTCTTCCTCCGATCTGCAGGCCTTGGCAGAAGGGCCGCAGAGTTCCGCTGTCCTGAGGGCGCTTTCGAATGTCCTTGAGCAGCAGGCGATGATTTCATATTCGGGGAGGAGTCCGTCCATGGCCGCGCGGGCCACGATGTTGCCGAGTTTTCCGCAACCGTAGATTGCAATGCTGTGTTTCAAAATAGAGTCTTTTTTTTGGGCACAAAGGTACTGATTTTTCCCTCAAACTCCGTTTTATTGATTAAATTTGCCTGTTAAACACTCACATGATGAATAAACACTTTTTGATGGCCGCTGTCGCCGCCGTATTGGCGCTTCCGGCCTGCACTGACCAGCAGAGCGCCAATGTCGGAGTACGCACCGGCGCGCTCGACAGCTCTTTATGGAAGAATTCCGAATGGATATCGGCCGCAGACGCTCCGGTGGCGACTCACATTGTCACCAACGGCGCGAGCGAAAGGGCCGCTGACGGGGCCAGCTGGTTCCTCAGCGAAGTGACCAACACAGCGAAGGTCAAGGAGGCCGTATGGATGACGAGCGGACTCGGAGTCTACAGGATTTTCCTCAACGGCCGGGAGGTCGGCGAGGAGATTCTCAAGCCGGGCTTCACGCATTATGAGAAGACCAAGCTCTCATTCACCTACGATATCACTGACGCTTTCCGCAAGGGCAAGGGTGATGTAAACCAGCTCTCCGCGCAGTTGACCCCAGGCTGGTGGGCGGACAAGATAGTCACCCCTAAACATCACGAGGGGATGGTCGGACGCAAGCCGGCGTTCAGAGGTGTTTTGAGACTCACATATTCCGACGGTGCCACGGAGGTCTTCGGGACAGACTGCAACGGCTGGAAGGCCGGCGTCGCGGGTCCTGTCACCCACGCCGACATATTCGATGGGGAGGAGTACGATGCACGCATACCTCAGGGCTACCTCACCCCGGAGAAACTTTCCACCCCGGAAGTCAACACCGAGTTCCAGGGCAGCATCGCCCCGTCTGACGGGGCGGAAGTGTACCTTCGACGCGACATCGCGCTCGGCTCGCAGTCGGCATACATCTGGCAGGACATCACCGGAGCCGCAGACCGCGAGTACGGCAAGGTCGTGATCACAAGGACTTATGCTCCGGGCGAAGAGATGACTGTGCTCCCGGGGGAGAATCTTGTCATCGACTTCGGACAGAACTGTGCGGGTGTGCCTGAATTCGAGTTCTCAGCAGCCGAGGGAACTGTGCTGACATTCCTCCCGGCGGAGCTGCTCAACGACGGCAACGGCGCCCGGAGCAGAGGCATGGACGGCCCTGAGGGCAGCGTCCACAGGACAAATCTCCGCACTCCGGACACCGGTATGCGCCTGGTGTACACCTTCGGCCCGCAGAAGGGTTATGTCACCTACCACCCTCTCTGCACATTCTTCGGCTACCGTTACGCCTCTGTGAGCGCTACGGCTGAAGTCAAGATCCGCTCTGTGGAGACGCTTCCGGTAAGCTCCGTCACCGCCGCCATGGAGACGGGACGCATCACCACTGGCAACGAACTGATCAACAAGCTTATATCCAACACTCTCTGGGGAGAGAGGTCAAACTATCTCTCCGTACCTACCGACTGCCCTCAGCGCAACGAGCGTCTCGGCTGGACCGCGGACACGCAGGTTTTCGCGGAGACGGGCTCGTTCTTCGCTGATACGGACCGTTTCTTCCACAAGTGGACGCGCGACCTGCGCGACACTCAGTCTCCGCTCGGGGCGTTCCCCGGAGTGGCCCCACTCGCGCAATACGGGGCGCGCGACACCGAGATGATGAGGGTCGGCTGGGCCGATGCGGGCGTGATCGTGCCGTGGGTGATCTGGAGACAGTTCGCCGACCGCGGCATCATTGACGAGAACTGGGATGCCATGGACAAATACATGCGCCATGTCAATGCCAGCAAATATGACCACAAGGCACTCAGCGCCGAGAACGGCAACTATCAGTGGGGCGACTGGCTCAGCTACGAGCCGCTCGAGAGCAGGGGATTCGGCATCTACGAAAACGGGGATGACAGCAAGAAGATCCTCCGCAAAGAAGCCGTCGAGTACTGGAACTATCTCGGGGCCTGCTATTGGGCGATGGATGCGCAGATGATGGCAGACATGGCGAAGGCCACATCCCGCCCGGCCGGTGAGTACGAGGCGATGGCACAAGAGGCCAGGGCCTACCTCAAGTCGCGCTTCCTTGACGGGCAGGGCATGTTCAAGACGAAGATTTTCAACACTATGCAGACTCCGGTGCTATTCGCCCTGAAGAATGCTCTCGTGGAGGGCAAGGCCAGGGAAGATATGATCGCCCGCCTGCGCAAGAACTTCGAGGATCACGGCAACTGCCTGCAGACAGGTTTCCTCGGCACATCCATCCTGATGTCAACCTTGTCTGAGAACGGAATGACGGACATCGCATACGAACTCCTCTTCCAGCGGAAGAATCCAAGCTGGCTGTATTCTGTGGACAACGGCGCCACCACTATCTGGGAGCGCTGGAACAGCTACACACTCAAAGACGGTATGGGACCTAAGGACATGAACAGCTTCAACCATTACGCCTACGGCTGCGTATGCGAGTGGCTGTGGAACACGGCGGCCGGCATCGAGGCCGACACTGCGGAACCGGGATTCCGCCATATCATCATGAGGCCGGTTCCTGACCGCCGCCTCGGTTATCTGAATGCCGAATACAAGTCCGCTTCCGGACTTATCACAAGTGAGTGGAAGTATGATGGCGACATCTGGGAGTGGAATTTCTCCATCCCTCAGGGTTGCAGTGCAACCGTCTCCCTTCCTGACGGCAGCGCCTCCCGGGAGTATCAGTCAGGAAGCCATTCCGTGCGTGTTGAACTTTAACCGTCATGCGACTCAGAAGTATAGGCGCGCTGATCCTGCTTCTGCTCTCGGGGGCGGCTGTCAGCGCACAGCAGCATAGCCCTAGGTCGGAATACAGATTCGACCAGGGCTGGTCGTTCCGCCTCTGCACTTCCCGACAGGAGGTGGAGGCTCTTGTCAAATCGCCGGAACGTGGTGAATTCCGCCCGGTACAGATTCCTCATGACTGGAGCGTCGAGTTGCCGTTCGACCGTGAGGCGGGCGGATCCGCCGGTTACCTTCCGGGCGGACTCGGGCTGTATGTCAAGGAGTTCACACTTCCGGCGGCTGCCGCTGACGCGGAGATGGTAAGCATCGTCTTCGACGGGGTCTATCACAAGGCCACGGTATGGCTCAACGGACGCGAACTTGGACGGCATGTCTACGGATACACGGATTTCTCATTTGACATCACCCGTCACCTGAAGAAGAACGGCCCGAACAGGTTGGCGGTATTCGTCGATATGGAGCAGCAGTCCCGCTGGTACACCGGCGCCGGCATCTACCGTCATGTGTGGCTGAAGACTTCCGGCCGCCAGCATGTCAGACACAACGGCCTGTGGGTCAAGTCTTCCGCTGACGGGAATGTGGAGGTTTCCACGCAGGTTGACGGAGGCAGGCGCTACAGGTTGGAGCACACGCTGTTCGGACCGGACGGAGCTCTTCTGACCCGGACCGGCGGAACTTCACTGAAGGTGGAGAACCCTCAGCTCTGGAGCCCGGACTCGCCTGTACTGTACACGCTCAAGACTGTCGTCTATGACCATTCCGGCAAGCCGTCAGACGAGCAGATTACAAAGTTCGGCTTCCGCGAGGCGCGCTTCGAGGCCGCGACTGGCTTTTGGCTCAACGGCCGGAACATCAAGCTCAAGGGCGTGTGCCTGCATCAGGATGCGGGGAGCCTGGGCGTGGCTGTGCCGGATGAGGTGTGGCTCAGACGCCTCAAGACTCTCAAGGCCATAGGCTGCAATGCCGTACGCTGTTCCCACAACCCTCCTTCACCGGAGTTCCTGGACCTGTGCGACTCGTTGGGGCTCCTGGTGATAGACGAGGCGTTTGACAAGTGGAAAGCGGGCTACTACAGCGCTTCTTTCGATGAGCACGCCCGCCGGGACATCACGGACATGGTGCTCCGCGACCGCAACCATCCTTCTGTCATTGTCTGGAGCATCGGCAATGAGGTCACAGAGGCCCTCCTTACAAGTGACGAGGGAGTGGAGCGGGCGCGCTTCCTGCATGACATCGTGAAGGCTCTCGACCCGACCCGTCCGACCTTGGTCGCCTGCCAGAGCAAGTTCGCCGACAAGTTCGGAGATGTGACCGATCTCGTCGGGTACAACTACATGGAACCGCGGATGATAGAGGATCATAGGCGTCATCCGGAGAGGAAAATGCTCGTCACGGAGGCTTTTCCGTATTATTCGGGCCTGAGGATGGACAATGTCCGGGATTTCGTCGAGCTGAATCCGTGGAACTTCGTGGAGGACAATCCTTTCATCGCCGGCTCTTTCGTATGGGCCGGAGTGGATTACCTGGGAGAGTCTGCCCCATGGCCGGCCAAGGGCTGGTGCGCGTCGCCTTTCGACATCACCATGAAAGAGAAGCCTCAGGCGGCCTTCTATCATCCTGCCTGGTCACCGGAGAAGGATTATCTCAAACTCATGGTGCGTGACAACTGTTTCGACCAGCCGGCAGGCAAGGACCACTGGCAGTATCCGGCTATGGCCGATACGTGGGATCTTCCGTATGTGGATGAGCGTTGCGTCGAGGTCCGCTGCTACACGACCTGTGACTCTGTGAGGTTCTATTTCCCGATGTGGAGCAATCCGCAGATGCCTCTTAAGACCCGTGTCACTGCGGACTATCCTGACCATTGCATCAGAGTTCAGATTCCGTCCGCCCGCGGCAAGGTTCTCGCTGTGGGATTCAAGGGAGGCAGGGAAGTGCTGCGCGACTCGCTTGTCAACCACGGCCCGGTGGCCGGGGTGGAACTTGAAGCTGATCACACTGTCCTTGAGCCTCTCACCGGGGATTTCAGCCCGCGAGGGGAGACCTGCACCGTGTCGCATATACGCTTTCGCCTCGTGGACAGTCTGGGCCGGCTCCAGCAGATGGAGCCTAAGCGCTTCAGCGTTGAAGTGGAGGGGCCGCTGCGGTTGCTCGGTGTGGAGACCGGGGATCTGCGCAGGGAGATTTCCTGGCGGACCACGGAGATGAACACATATTTCGGTGAGGGACTCATCAGGGTCCAGTCAACACCGGAATGCGGAAGTGCGCGCGTCCTCGTCCATGTGGAAGGGTTCGAGAAGCCGTTTGTCAAGGAGATAGAGGTCATTCCCGTGCGTGAGAGAGGCTATGTGCCCGTGACGAACGGCGGCCGTATCTACTATGAGTCCCGCGGCGAGGGCACAGCTGTGATTCTTCTCCACGGTCACACTCTTGACCGGAGGATGTGGGATCCGCAGTTGAAAGACTTCTGCGGACGCTACCGTGTCATCACGGTGGATATGCGCGGATACGGACGCTCGTCGCACCAGACGGAAGGAGTCCAGTTCACCCATGTGGATGACGTCATCACGGTGATGGATTCTCTTCGTGTGGACCGCGCCCACATCGTGGGGCTGTCTATGGGAGGTTTTGTCACCGGAGACATGGTCGGGATGTATCCTGACAGGATGCTGAGCTGCGTGATGTGCAGCGGAGCGATGAAGTCCGACTACAAAAGTCCTCAGGAGCCGATGGAGCCGCAGGAGATGGAGCGTAAGCGCGCTTCGATTGCCGAAGTTCTCGCCATGGGAGTGGACAACTGGAAGGCTGAATGGATAGACAAGCTGGTACTGAACGGGGGCTCGCATGCCGCCGGCATCAGGCCCGCCATAACGGAGATGGTCACGGACTGGGATGGTTTCCAGCTGACCCATATCGAATCCAGGCTCTATTATGGGCGCGAGGCCTTCGCCGGACTCAAGAGCAGGCGGCCCGCCGTGCCTACGATGTATCTCTCCGGAGAGACGGAGCACAAGGGACACATGAAGATGCTGGACTTCCTGCCGGACAGCCGCCAGGTGGAGCTTCCCGACTGCGGACACATGTCCAATATGGAACGGCCGGCGCTATTCAACAAGACGGTCCTTGACTTCCTCGAATACGCTGACTCGAAGCGATAAAGAAAGAGAGGCCGACTAAAAGTCGAAGGACTGATAGTCACCTTCTTTTTTTGTGTTCCGTCCGCATGGTATTGCCATCGGCGGAACTCCGTTCGGCTTCGCCTCACTCCGGCCCCTCCCACAATCTACTTCGTCATCGCTACGCGATAACTCGTATCTTGCGGGCCCCTCCCCCTGCCCGTGCCCGGGGGTGGGCACGTCCGCCTTCATGGCAACACCACGCCTCCAAGCGCTTCCGTCTCAAGTCAAACGTCAAGGTGAAGGTCGAGTTCGGCCTGGTTATAACGTCAGAAAACTGATTGCAGTAAAAAGTGCGGCGCGGCAATCAGTGTTGGCATAGCCAATCTGAGGGCCTGTCCACCCCCGGACAGGGGCAGGGGGAGGGGCCCAAGCTTGCTTGGGAGGGGCCGGAGCGAATGAAATGAGCGGAGTCCCGAAGATGGCTATGCCAACACTGGCGAAGTCCTACCGCTTATAAGAACAAAGAAACCGGCCAAAAATCTCTTTTTGGCCGGCCTCTTTCTTATTAAATCAGAAGCCTCGCAAGGAGACCCCCTCGTAGTAATCCTGGAATATTAACGGACCCGTAATCGTGCGTTTGGAGGTGTAGACATATTTGCGGACCGGACGGAACCATTCTGCGTCCACATACATGATCTGTCCGCTATATGACTCCACTATCGGAAGGAACTTTGAGTCTCCGCCTGCACGCGGCCCGGTGACCCAGACCCTCTCGCCCGGAGCATAGATGCGCCAGGTGCTCATTTCCGATTCCGGAACCAGACAGGCGTTCCCTGAATAAGATCTTCCGCCCCCTTCGCCCCAAGACCTGGCCTGGTACCAACCGAGCTGATGGGCGTGCGTGCACTTCTCCGTGAGGTCTATGGCCTCTTCGACGGTGCAAGTCCTGTCCGGAGCAATGGTGCTCCCTGCTGCTCCTTCCATGAGACCGAGGGCCTCCATGAATGCCATGGCTTCGGTAGCCCAAGGGGCGATGCTCCCGCAGTCTGAATACTTGTCAAGTCTGGAAGTGAATTCAGTATACGAATATATCTTGCTCTCTTCTATATATCTGAGGGCACGGTAGAGCGTCGCCGCCATTTCCTGACGTGTGACAGGGGAGTCATCCGGGCGGCTTTCGCCTCCGAATACTGTGTCCAGACCGATGATGGAAGACTTGGATGCTCCAGACTTGCCGCGTGACTTACGCGACGGCTTGACTTCGCCTGCGCTAAGCTCCTCGACCAGCCGCACGGCCAATGAGCGGAGCTGCCCGTGATTCAGAGGAAGAGTATAGTCATCGCCCAGGATGCTGTCGTCGAGGAGGTTGTCATTGAGGGCATAGTTGACGCTGCTCTGGTACTTCGGACTCATCCTGGCATCGGATTTCCTTTTCAGGATGAATGTGCCCGGCTGAGCTGTGGTAGTCAGGAGGGCATCCTCTTCGAACTGACGGGCCTGGTCGGCCATAGCTTTGCGGAACTCCTCATAGCCCGCCTCGTTCCCGCTGCCTTTCCATTCCCCTTTGGAGATGTGCTTCTCACCATAGCCATGCGACTGGCCGCACCAGATGCAGCTGTACCACCACACATGCTGGCCGGCGGCGTTGACCCCGATATAGGCGGCATCATCGGCAATCGGCTGGTCATACTGGTGCACAGGGACTTCCCAGCTTTGTCTCTTCTCGCTGAAAAGGTGCTTCGGGTTGTGTTCGCACTCGCCGCAGATTCTGCATGAATAGTAGTATTCGGTCCAGCTGTCACATGTCCCGTACCTGTAGATCTTGTCGGCGGCGGCCACCTTGTCGGTAAACTTGTGGTCGGTGCAGATCGGCTTTGCCGACGCCGCTCCGGCTCTCTGCGCGGAGAACACGTCCCCGCTGTAGGTTTTGATAGTGAACAGCGTATGGTAATTCCATGTGGAGCGGCTGAAGATGGCCATCACCTCGTTTCTGGCGGCCTCCGGTATGAAAAGGGTGGCGCGCCGCGCGTGGAAGAGCACGCTTGTGTACGGGTAATAGATGTTTTCATCATAATCATCAAAACCCTGCATCGATTCGAAGATGGCGCGGATGAACTTCACGGCGTCCACCTTGTCGCTTAGCCATACTTCACGGATGTTGTACGTACCCTGTATGGTGTTGTTGACATCGGACGCCACCTGCGAGCAGATGGCCGCATTGTCGGTGTCAACCACGAGTTTCGTGACGAGCATGGTTTTCTGCCCCATGAACTCTCTGTTGTCGATGCCATAGCCATTGGCGTAGAACACCGGATGGTAGTCATCGTTGATGGTTATCACATCGAGAGGCTTCACATCCGGGCAGGCGGCGTCGGCTTCGGCGATCGAGTATGCTTTCTGCGAGGCGCGATATGAATCCTTGTTGAGCTCGTAGTCGGTCGGCTTGCTCTGGGCCAGATCGCGCTCCGAACCCTTGCCTCCGGCCCCCACAGGCAGGCTCACTTCAATGCTGATGACATATGGCGCGCTGTATTCCACCTTGGCTTTGAGCCCGTTGAGCGTGACGCTGATGCGGGTGCCGTCGATGTAGTATTCGTTGTTCTTGAATACGTAGTCGGTCTCATATTTCCCGCTCGGGTCTACCAGGAACTGGAGTCGCACCTTGTAGGTGAATCCGTCCTTGAAGAACATGTCTCCGTCATCGTCCTCCCGGAAATCCCCGATCCAGTCGAGATCATGGACCGTGATCCCGCCAGTGGCGGCAAGGTCACCGAATTCGGTTTTGGCGGAGGTAAACTGGTATTCGCGGGCGTCAAAAAGCGATGTGCCGGGGGCGGGGACGGGGAGAGTCAAATCCACGGACTTTATCTTCGGCTTGCCTTGGGCGAGGCACAGCAGCGGCAGGAGCGCCGCAAGCGTGAGCGTCAGTAATTTTCTCGTCCTCATGGCCTAGTCGGTGTCTACGAATATGAACCCCGCCGGGAAGACATACTCGTTGTTGATGTATTTGACTTCGAGCAGCGGACACTCCATGAATTCATCATAGGTCTCCATGAGGAAGTCCTCTTTGAGGCTGGAGTTGAGCTTGACGGTCTTGAGCGCCTTGCAGCCGGAGAAGCAGAAGCCCTCGAACTCCTTCACGTGGGAGAGGTCAAGTTCGGTGATGCCGCTGTCTCCGAATGCCTGCATGCCGACCTTTGTGACGGTAGGCGGGACATCCAGCCTGGTAAGCTTCTTGCAGCCTTGGAACATCGAAGAATAGATTTCTTTGAGATTCTCAGGGAGAATGACTTCAGTGAGGTTGGTGCAGCCCTCGAACATGTCGTAGCTCATCAGTCCGACGCGGCGCGGGAATTTGACGCTTTTCAGACTCGTGCACTTCTGGAAACATCCGTGCAGTTCTTCCATCGTGTCGCTTTCAAAAACTACTTTCGTGAGGTTTTTGCATCCGTAGAAAGCTGAGCCCTGGATTTTCTCGACCGATGCCGGGATGACGATTTCAGTGATAGGTGTCTCGCGGAAGGCGGCGTTGGAAATCTCGGTCAGAGTGGCCGGGAGCTTTACCGACTTGATGCTTGTTCCCCGGAACAGATCGGCGCGCATGTCCTCGACCGGATATTTCCTGCCGTTGTAGTTGACATAGTCCGGGATCACGATGTCTTTGCCCGCGACGGCCGTCTTGTAGACTTCGGAGATGAAGGCGCGGCCCGCCCGGCCGCTGTTGGTATTGTGAAGCACATAAATTATACCCCCTATGTCCACTGTGGCGCCGGAGGCGTTCTCGTCCACGACTTTGCCGCTCTGGCCCTCCTCCGATGTGCCGATGCTCTTCTTGTCGGGCTGAGGGTCCCAGACGGTCATCGTGACATTTATTGCATTTTCGTACCCGCCATGCGCGGCGAAATATTTTTTCGTCTCGTCGTTTATGAAGTCGCCTTTCAGGGTGAAGAATGGAGTCAGGGAGGTGCGGATCACGGTCTTGTATTCTCTGGATTCGAGGATGGTGGCAATCTTGCGGTGGATGCCGTTGATGACCCACTGGTAGGTCTCGGAATCGTACTCGCCCTTGGCCTCGTTGTATTGCTCCACCATCCCGTTGAGCGCGTCGGCGCGTGCGATAACTTCACCGATCACATTATCATACCTGCTCATGGCTGGGGTAAGGTTCTGGATATATCCGTCCTCCTTGCACTGGTCAAGCAGAAGGTACTCATCGATAAGGCTTTGGTTGTCAAGATCATATATAGACGGCAGCTTGTCCACCCAGTCGACCTGCTTCGCGGCCGCTTTCGGCGGCAGCTGCGGCTTCGCTTTCTTGACTCCCCAGGCTGCCTCTATCGGGTAGCCGAGCGGGGCGAAAAGGGCTGTGTGGGTCTCCGGCAGCCGGACAGTGGGGGCCTCGTCCTCTGCGTTTCCGACACCCGGGCCGAGCATGGCTTCATACTGTTTCTCGAGTTCTGCATTCCGGGCGGAACTGTTGCCGGATCTTTTTGCGGTCTTGCCGGTTTTGACCGGGATTTTTTTTGATACTTCCTGTTCTACCTGCTTGCCGACTTTTTCGGCGGCTTTCTTGAGGCTTTCCCTCAGTGACTGCGCCGACGAAGCGGGGCTTGCGGCGATGAGCGCCAGACTGAGAAGAAGAATCGTACGTGAGTTCATTTTTTATTTTTTTGATATTCGGTTCTCTGTGATGAAGGCCTCGAGGGCGGTCCCGCCGTCTATGCTGCGCACGCAGTCCATGATGATGCCGACTTTCTGCGCCGGGACGAGTTTCAGGATATTGGCTGTACTTTCCTTGACACAGTAGTCCCCGGCGATGCCGCAGATGTCGACATGTTCGCTGGACGTGAGCCAGCGGTACTCGGTGCTGTCGGGTGCGAGGTCTTCGAACGCGCCGTACTGCTCCTTGCCTTTGTCCTGGCCTTTAAAATGGAGTTTGACCGAGTCCCGTGCGAGAAGTCCTGCAAATTCATCGGGGAGTCCCGCCCCCTGGGTGTAGGCCACGCAGTGGGACGGCCATGTGCCGCCCTGCGAAGCGAAGGAACAGTGGTCTCCAGGATGCCAGTCGAGGGTGAAGATAACGGCGTCGTATGCTCCTGCGATGGCGGCGATTCTGGCCGGGAGCGACTCGCTGCCGCTTACATAAAGCGAGCCGGACGGGTCGAAGAAATCTCTCTGGACATCCACGACCACAAGAAGCTTTTGTTTCGGATGATTCATATCATCAAAGATAGCGAATGCCGGTGATTTTGCGCAAAAAAACATCGTAAATTTGCGCCCTGCTCCAGACGGTCTTCGTCGGAGCCGCCAACCTGCTCTTCACTGGCATCGCTCCGACGGAATTGCTCCGCACATACCGCCTGAGAAAGGCGGCTGCCATGCTGCGGCGAGGTGGTTATACCATAAGCGAAGTGGCATATTCCGTAGGATTCTCCACTCCGGGGTATTTCTCGAAATGCTTCAGGGAGATGTTCGGCGTCAACCCTTCAGACTTTTGATGCTTTTGTGAGGGTGCCGATTGCCCGGACAATGTCCGGTATCACCAGGACGGCGCTCGTCACCAGGAAGATCCGGCCCCAGTCCCCTGCGGAGAGCGGAGCAACCTCGAAGAAGTTGCCGGCGAGATTGACGATCGTGACCTGCCCGGCGAGGATGACGGCCGTGATGAGGACGAAGCCCCGGCTGAAGCAGTCGGAAAGGCGGCGTCTGCGGCAGATGACTCCGGCAATGTCCGTCAGGAGGCTCCTTCCGGTGTCATAGTAGCGGATATTGAAGAGATTCCAGAACTGTATCATCACGAAGACGGAGAAGAACACGCCGGACTCATAAGGGCTGAGATGGGCCTTGGGCCTTGACAGGTCGAAGAAGCCGGTGAAATATTTCTTTATCTCCGAGAACTCGAACAGATCGCGTACAGCGCTGATGTCGCTGTGCCAGAGGAACTGCCACAGCCCCGAGAGGCAGACGAAAAAGAGCAGGCCCGTGAGCACCATGCGGCGTATCATCTTGCGGCTTATGATGTGGCTGTCCGGGTCACGCGGCTTCTCGCTCATCACCCTCTTGTCGGGAGGGAGCGAAGAGAGGGCCATGGCCGCGAAAGTGTCCATTATGAGGTTGACCCACAACATCTGGGTGACATTGAGCGGAGAGTCTATACCGGTGAACGCGCCGGCAAGCACCACTAGGCAGGCGCAGATGTTGATGGTCATCTGGAAGAGGATGAACCTGCGGATGTTCATATAGAGGGAACGCCCCCAGAGTATGGCCTTGTTGATGCTCGTGAACGAATTGTCGAGGATGGTGATGTCGCTGACCTCTTTTGCCCTGGCGGTGCCGTCGCCCATGGAGAGGCCGACCTGTGCCTTCTTCAGTGCCAGGGCGTCGTTGGTCCCGTCTCCCGTGACGGCGACCACTTCTCCGCACTGCTGGAGCAGTGACACCAGCCGTGCCTTGTCCTCGGGTCTCGCTCTTGAAAGGATTCTGAGATCCGGGAGGAGTTCGAGCACTTTCTTGTCCGGCATGGCCGCGAATTCGGCACCGGTCAGGCAGAGATTCTCACCCTTGCCTGTGAGCCCGAGCTGCCTGCCTATCTCCATCGCCGTGGCGGCCACGTCTCCCGTCACCATGATTACCCTGACTCCTGCCTTCATGCAGGTTTCTACGGCCTCCTTGACATCCTCACGCACAGGATCCGCTATGCCGGTGATGCCGGCCATGACAGGCCTCGCGCTTCCTTCGGGCTGGCAGGCGAAAGCGAGTGTGCGCATCGCCTTGGCCTGATACCCGGCCAGCTCGGCCTTGAAAGCCTCCCTTTCGGGAAAGTCCTGCCCGCACATGTCCATGACAATCTCCGGCGCGCCCTTGATGAATTTCACGACGCGTCCGTCCCTGATGTTCCGCGCGGTCGTGCTCATGTATTTGGTCTGGGTGCTGAAAGGCTCCCGGGAGATGATGTCCCATTCTGATCTGAGAATGGCATAGTCGGCGGCGTATTGCGCGGTGATCCATGTCAGAAGCGCCGCTTCCGTGGGGTTGCCGATGCCGGTGGTGGAGCCGTCCGCTTTCTTTGAGAGTTCGGCGGTGGAGTTCACGGCCACACTGTCTAGTACGGTCGCCTCGTCGCAGACGAAATGCGAACGGACGACACTCATCCTGTTCTGCGTGAGAGTGCCGGTCTTGTCTGTGCAGATGACGGTGGTCGCCCCCATAGTCTCACAAGCGTGGAGCTTCCTGACAAGATTGTTCTCTTTCAGCATCTTGCGCATGCTGAGTGCGAGACTGACGGTGACGCTCATCGGAAGGCCTTCAGGGACAGCCACGACAATCAGCGTCACGGCGATCATTATGGAATGCAGGAGGTACTCGACAAAAAACAGGGGAGTGTGCTGCGAAGGATCGACGGCGAGCAGGTAATAGAGGATGCGGCCAATCACGATGAGCCCGGCGATTATGTAGCTGGTGCGGGTGAGGATCCTGCCGAGCCGGCCAAGCTGCCTGTTGAGCGGAGTCTCGGTCTCTTCTTCTTCCTGCAGCCGTCTCTCGCCTTTGCCTTCCTCGGTGTCCGGCCCTGTCGCCGTGACTTTATAGTAACATGAGCCCTCCAGCACGATTGACCCGCGCAGGAGGAAATCCGTATCGTATGTCTCGTCTCCACAGGCTCTGGAGCCTGCCGTCGCAGATTTGTTCGTGTACGGTTCTCCTGTATATGCGGATTCGTCCACCCGGACCATATCCCCGAGGACTATGCGCCCGTCGGCCGGGACTTCGTCTCCTCCCTCCAGTTTGACCAGGTCGCCCGTTACCACGTCACATTTGCGTATGGATACCATCCCCGGCTTTGCTCCCACCGAAGGGCGGCGTATGACTTTTACGGGTTCCCCGTCACGGACCTGTTTCCTTACCTCGAACTCGCGGGCGGCCTTGACTTCAAATATGAAGGCAATCCCGGTGGACAGGAGTATGGCGAGAAGTATGCCCGCCGGCTCGAACAGCAGCCGCATCCCCTGTCCCTGGCAGATCTCGTATGCGGTCACTGCACAGGACAGCACGAGGATGACGCAAAGTATGATGATGAGCGGGTCCTTGAACTTCTCAAGATACAAAGACAATAGAGAGCGTCTCTCGGGTTCGGGGATGCGGTTTTTCCCGACACCGTCCCGCACCTCGGGGGAGTCGGAAGAGAGACAATGCCGCTCCCATATATCGTAGTCGTTGGCCATGAGTTATCTGCACTGAATTTTGCGCAAAAATGGCGGAAATCACTGGAACGGGAGGGCAGAATCCAAACGCTTGGATTCTTAGCGCAGGCCTTTCCAGAACCGGGAAGCGGCCAGAGGCGTCATCTGCGCACCGTCTTCCTCGATCATGAACATGGAAAGGCCGATTCCTACCTTGTAGGAGCGCGCCTGGCGGTCGAATGTGACATTGTACATCTCCCGGTCCGAGAGCTCACGGATGGCGGCGAATCCCTTGTTTATATAGGATTTGAGCGAACTGCGGTGCGAGAGTATACTGGATATGTACGACAGGAAGCCGGTGCTCTGCTCATCTTTTGTGGAGATGGCCTTGTATATTCGTATCGTGTTGAAGATAAGCCGCTTGTAGCTTACACCTTCTGCGAGCAGCCCAGCCTCGAAGGCGTCGATGTCGAAGACGCCGTCTGCGGTGAAACGTCCGGTGTCGACCGTCTCCAGGTAGCGTAGTGCGGAATCAAACTCCTCCTGTGCTATGCCTTCATGTCCATATCTCAGGAGGAGAAGATATAGCGTCCGGGCCTGCGGGGAAGACTCGAATATGATACGCCTCCCGTCCAGTCCCGGCAGGGTGAAGTTGAACTCCCTGTCGATGCGGACCTCGCTGTTGATCTTGGACTCTGAGCTGAAATGCTCGAAGAGCATCTTGTAATACCCGTCATATGGCAGCAGATGTGAGTCGTCTCCGAACAGGGACACGAAAGACAGAATCCTGTGCTTGACTTCCCGAGAAATGTCCAGACATAAGAAGTCTGCCGTGCCATGAGCCGCATTGTCATCGTCCAGGATGACGCTTTCCTTGATTTTTACGAGGAGGAACGCGTCGTATGGGAAGAAATCCGGTTCGACGCCGAAGCGCGAAGTGACGACCTTGAAGAAAAGGGCGGAATCGAACGAGGTGAGGGCCTCCTTGAGGTTTTCAAGCTTGAGCAGGTCGCCGGCCGGCATCAGGTAGCTTATGGATTTCTTGAGCAGGCCGAACTTGTCCGTGGAACCCTTGCCGGCGAGTCCGAAATCCCTCAGGACATCCGGCAAGTAGAAAAGCGTCAGCCCGATGTCGCCGAAGGCCTTGGCGATGAGCAGATTGTCATAGCGGTCATCCAGCACTTTGTGGGACTCCCCGGAGAAGCGCTTCTCAAGGTAGAGTATCTGCCTGTCCGAGATGTCCGCGTCGATATCCTGGACGGAGAGTACGGAAGACCATTCCCTCGACTCCGGAGCGCACGACGTGATGACGGCCGCATAAAGCAGATTCTCTTCCGGGTCAATGTCGCTGTCGCTTCTCATGATCGAGTCGAATACCCCCATGGCGGCATCGACGGCAGTGGCGTCCATCCCCCTCACTGCGGCGACCGAGTCGGCCAGGGTCGCATAATGGATGAGGTCCAACTCCTCCTGCGTGAGCCCCAGGCCCCGCTGCAGACTGTCGAGAATCGAAATCTCCTTGCTGTGGATTCTGTTGTCCGCCTTGACCAGTTCGATGGCGATCTTGATGACGGACCGCTTCTGGACCGGGGTGCAGCGGGCCAGGCCGGAGAGACCCGTATTCATGTCGATGCTCTTCATAAACACAAAAATAGAACTAAAATCGCTAAATTTATCCAACCTTTCAGGCACTTTTTGCGTTATAGGTATGAGTCCATCCAGTGACGGACTGTAATGAACTTATAAAAGCTTGTAAAAATGAATGATTTTGTAGAGATTTTGATCCCATTGGGAGTATGCGTGGCGCTGCCGGTGCTGATTGTCTGGCTTATCGGCCGCGTGCAGCAGAATGAGACGAACCGCAAGGCGGACATCATGTTGAAGGCCATAGAGAGCGGGGCTGCCGTCGACACGGACCTGTTCAGAAGCCAAGGCGGCAAGACGCTCAAGGAGCGGCTTCTGGGGAGGCTGGTCGCCGCCTGTGTGACAAGTCTGCTCGGTGTCGCATTCATCGTCCTGACGGTTGTGTTCGCACATCTCTCAAGGTTCAAGTTTGACAACGGCCCGCAGCCATTCCTGCTGATAATCGGCGGCGTGCTGCTTGCCATCGGCATCTCGCTTTTTGTCGTCTACTTCGCCGGGAAGAAGATGTTGGCCAAGGAGATCGAGGCTGAGGAGAAACGTCTTATTGAAGGCAAGTAACCAATGACCCGGGAACGGTTCATCTCCGAGACGAGGGCGTGTCAGGGGCAGCTGCGGCGGTTCCTGACATCGCTGTGTGCTGATGCCGCTCTCGCGGATGACATCGCGCAGGAGGCGCTGGTCCGCGCCTATGTGATGTCCGGCCGTTTCTCGGGGAACTTCAAGGCATGGCTTTTCAGAATAGCCTACAACTGCTTTATTGATAATTTGAGAAGGGTTCCGCCGCCGGCACTGGATATGGACTCTCCGGCCGTGAGGCATATCGCCGGCGGCGAAGAGACGGACGCCGCGTTTCGGCACGAGGACCTGAAGCGGGCTCTCGCGAGAATCCCTGAGAAGGAAAGGACTGCCATCGTGCTGCATTATTTTGAAGACCTGCCGGTGAAGGAGGTGGCCTCTGTCATGGGAATCCCGGCCGGAACCGTCAAGTATTATCTCTCGGTGGGACGCGACCACCTCAAAAAACACATACGCTTATGAAGGACATCGAACAGTATCTTCGTGAAAACAGACCGGAAACGCCCGTGGAAGGGCAATTCCTGATCGAAACCAATGCGCGGCTGAGCAAGGTGGAGGGTATCAGACGGAGCGTCGAGGAGGAGCGCCGGAGGGGCAGGGCGGCGCTGATTGTCGCGCTGGCGGCGGGGCTTGTCGTGGGCTGCCTGGCCACGCTCTTCGTGTTATTCTGCCCGGTCCCGTCCATCGAGCTGGAACGCTCCGCCGTCATCAAAGCGGCGGCGGCTCTCCGGGAGTGGTGGTTCCTGCCGGCGGGGCTTATCGCCGTGTGCGCGCTGTCTCTGGGCATCGTCTTCGTCACGCGAAAAAGGGAAGTGCTGTAGTTTCGGATGTTTTGTTTATGATTTTTTTAAACTTACCTTTGTCAGAGATAAAATAACACTGTTTTCGAACTGATAATAACAATTCATCATGAACGAAGAGAAATTCAGAATTGAATCTGATCTTCTTGGAGAACTTCAGGTTCCGCTTGAAGCCTATTACGGTGTCCAGACACAGCGGGCTCTCAACAACTATAAGATTTCCAACACCCGGATGTGCGACTATCCGGAGTATGTCATCGCGATGGCCTGCATCAAACTTGCCGCCGCGCAGACGAACAAGGAGCTCGGGGCCATGGATCCCAAGATAGCCGACGCGATCGTCGAGGCCTGCCGCGAGATCATAGACGGGAAGTTCCATGACCAGTTCCCCGTGGACATGATGCAGGGCGGCGCCGGAACCTCCGTGAATATGAACGCCAACGAGGTGATCGCCAACAGGGCACTTGAGATTATGGGGCACAAGAAGGGCGAGTATCAGTACTGCTCTCCAAACGATCATGTGAACTGCGCCCAGTCGACCAACGACGCATATCCGTCAGCTTTCCGCTATGCATTCATCAGGATGAACAGGAGCCTTGAGAAGAGCCTCAAGGACCTCATCGAGGCATTCAAGGCGAAGGGCGAGGAGTTCAAGGACGTGATCAAGATGGGACGCACCCAACTTCAGGACGCCGTGCCTATGACTTCCGGACAGGAATTCCGCGCCTACGCGACCAACCTCGAGGAAGAGGTGCTCAATCTTGAAAGGAATGTGAACCTCCTCTACGAAATTAACATGGGCGGCACCGCCATCGGAACAGGTCTGAACGCGAAGCCTGGCTTCGCCGAACTGTGCGCCAAGAAGATGACCGAACTCACGGGCGAGAAGTTCATCGCGGCGCCGGATCTCGTGGAGGCGACTCCGGATACAGGGGCGTATGTAAGCTATTCCGGCGCGCTGAAAAGACTGGCCGTGAAGCTTTCCAAGATTTGCAACGACCTCAGGCTCATGGCCTCCGGTCCGCGCTGCGGCCTCAAGGAAATCAATCTTCCTCCTATGGCGCCGGGCTCTTCCATCATGCCTGGAAAGGTCAATCCTGTCATTCCTGAGGTGACCAGCCAGGTGTGCTTCAAGGTTATAGGTAACGACACGACCGTATCATTCGCCGCCGAGGCCGGTCAGCTCCAGCTGAATGTCATGGAGCCTGTCATAGCCGAGTCCATCATGGAGAGCATCACATGGCTGACCAATGCGATGAACACGCTTCGCGAGAAGTGCATCAATGGCATCACGGTCAACAAGGAGCGCTGCTATGACATGGTCAAGAACAGCATCGGTATCGTGACAGCCCTGAACCCGATGATTGGCTACAAGGCCAGCACCAAGGTCGCCAAGGAAGCCCTCGAGACCAACCGCTCAGTGTACGATATTGTCCTTGAGAAGGGCATACTCACGAAGGACGAGCTTGACAAGGCTCTCGATCCGAAGAATATGATAGGATAATCCTTTGATTATTATACCTGCAAGGCCGGCGGACTGGATTTTCAGCGCCGGCCTTTTTCATTGGCTTTCCGGCTGTTGGAGATGAAGCGGCAGGCGGCGAAGAGCAGCATGGGGCCGAGGCCTGAGTAGAAAGACGCTATGAACTCAGCCGGAATCCCGGGTATGAACTTGAGGGAAATGCCAAGGCACAGCATGAATACGATCAGTATCCAGCCGCTTGGCGGGAATGCCCGCCACGGGGCGGTCTTCCGGGCCTGGGCCGCGATATGTGCCGAGTATTTGTCCGCAGCCCGTCTGAATATGAAAAAGAAGCCTGCAAGGACTGCTGCGGTTATGAGAATGAGCCACCAGAGCTTCCGCCCGGGCATCGTCAGGTACGCTTCGACGCCCTTGATGGTGATGATTACTCCCGGGGTGCCCCACAGGGCTGCGGCGATGTAGTAGAGTGCGGTTCTGTTCATATCAATCATATATGTGTCTCTCCGGATACCGGCCGTATCCGTATTTTGCTCAAATATAATAGAATCTTCTTATTTTTGGCGTATGACAGGTTCAATGCTCAAAAAACTCTTCGCGGCTGCGGCACTGCTGCTGGCTGCAACTTTACTTTCACCCGCGCAGACCGGTACCTGGTCCGGGAAGCTGGATGTCCAAGGCACCAGGTTGCCGCTCGTGTTCCATCTTGACGAGGAGAATCCCACGGTGGATTCGCCTGCCCAGGGTGCGAGGGGGATTCCGGTGGAGGTCACGCGGACATCATCCGGCGGTATCACCGTCAAGGTCCCCTCCATCGGGGCTATGTATGAGGGGCTATGGATGATAAAGCAGATTGTCGGGACCTTCAGACAAATGGGCACTTCTCTGCCCCTTACCCTCACTCCGGGCGAAGAGAAACTCAAACGGCCGCAGACCCCTAAAGGACCGTTCCCTTATACGCAGGAAGAGGTTTCTTTCAGCAACGGGGACGCTGTCCTCATTGGTACCTTAACTCTGCCGGAAGGATACACCCGCAATACGCCTGTGCTGGTCATGGTCACCGGCAGCGGTCTCCAGAACAGGGATGAGGAATTCTTTGAGCACAAGCCTTTTGCCGTAATCGCCGATGCGTTGGCACGCTCCGGGATCGCCACGCTTCGCTACGATGACCGTGGCTTTGGCGAGTCCACGGGGGATGCGGTCAACTGCACCACAGAGGACCTCAAGAACGATGCTCTTGCCGGTATCCGGCTACTCAGGGAGCGTTTTGATAAAGTGGGCGTCATCGGCCACAGCGAAGGCGGCACCATCGCACTGATGCTGGCCGCCGAGGCAAAGGCCGATGTTGTCGTCTCGCTGGCCGGAATGGTCGTCTCCGGCAAGGAGACTCTGCTGTGGCAGAACCGCATTGCGCTCACGGCCGCCGGCGTTCCCGCAGAGACGGTAGATGTCTACTGCAAGGCCCTCGGCGAAATCTTCGACGCCTGCATGGCGGGGGAGCCTCTTCCGTCCGTCAGCGGGTATGGGCTGACTGCCGCCTTGGCTCAGAATCTTGCCGTTGTGTCGGCGCAACTCCAGGCTCCCTACATGAAGTATTTCATCGCGTTGGACGTCCGTCCTCTGCTGGGACGCATAAGCTGCCCTGTCCTGGCCTTTAACGGTACAAAGGATATGCAGGTCGAGCCTTGGAGCAATCTGGGAGCGCTCCGCGACGGTCTGCCGGACAATGCCAGGAAGCAAGTGGAAGCGATAGAAGGCGTGAATCATTTGTTCCAGCATTGCCAGACGGGCATGGTGAACGAATACCGGGAGATCGAGGAGACGATCGCGCCGGAAGTGCTGGATAAGATGGTGCGGTGGCTTCTATGCCGTGAATGACCGGGCGAAAGCTTTCTCATATCCGGGAATTTCACCATGAAGACAGATTATATTTGGCGCTACGAGTCGCCTCTCGGCGGGATTACCCTCGGGAGTGACGGCGAAGCCCTTACGGGGCTTTGGTTCAACGGCCAGAAGTACTTCGCCGATACGATGCAGGGGACAGGCGAAGAAAAATGTCTTCCCGTATTTGCCGAGGCATGTGGCTGGCTGGACATTTACTTCAGCGGCAGGAATCCGGGATTCACCCCTCCTTTGGCTATTAGGGCCACGCCCTTCCGGAAGGCTGTCTGGGAAATCCTGCTCACCATACCATACGGGAAAACCATGACTTATGGCGAAATCGCGAAACGGATTGCGCTGCAGAAAGGCGCACCGCGGATGTCAGCCCAGGCTGTCGGAGGCGCTGTAGGCCACAATCCCATCTCACTCATCATCCCCTGCCACAGGGTAGTGGGGGCGGACGGCCGACTCACCGGCTATGCGGGAGGCATCGACAGGAAACTGGAACTGCTCAGATTGGAGGGCATATTATGAATGGCCGCAGGTCCGGCGTGGCGCCGGCCGGTCGTATGTTCCGGCGACGATGCCGGGCAGGCGCATCTACATTACATGCCTATGAATTCCTTGAATATGCGAATAATACGCTCGCCCTGAATCTGTGCCTGGCTTTCCGATGCCGGAGTTAGATGAAATGTACTATTTGAAATATAAACCGTTATCGTTTTTAGCGTTTCATTATTGTCCACTGTCTGTCCACGAAATATGAATTTTTGTTTTCAGGGACATTTTTTTTACCGCAGTTCCTTGAATTCCATTATGTCAAGCATTGAGAACAGGACTCCGTCAATACACGAACTCCAGCTTTGATGAAAATGTCCATAAAACCAACGTTCAAGCGGATGGTTATCAATGATTCAGATTGTTCCAATGAGGCAGGAGTCTTTCTTGCAGGTATGTGACAACCTCTGAGATTTGGCCTGCAAGGTCGATAACTGCGTGCATCTTTTCTGCAACGACTGTTTCAAGTGAGCAGGCGAGAATGTTGGCGGTGCCCCGGCCATAGGCCGACAGTCCCGCTCCCATGTCAAGAGTGATTGAAGCATATATTCTCATTCGGACAAGGCATCTGCAATCATTTGCTTCTCCCGCGAACCCGCTGTACTCAATCTCAAAAGCGGCAAGCCAATGGCAGAGAGTACAGAATCCTTTATTATATCACGTCGTCCCTGGGCTGAGTTTGATTTGTGATATTGCGTTCCATCGACCTCTATGGCCAGTTTTGCCTTGTGCGTAACGGTATCATAGAGCAGAAAGTCGACGTGTGTCCATGAGTGCGATGCATAAGCGCGTTGTCCGGGCGTCAGATTGGAGGATGACATCACCAAATGACGGAGAGGATAATGCATCAGAATGCCCAGATGCTGAAATCCATTCTCTCTGATGGTGTCGGAAATGGCCCAATATGCCAGATTCTCTGAGTCGTATTCAGACACCCGCCGGTGAGTCTTGTAGAAGTCGAGCAATTCCCGGGTGTATTCCTCATAAAGCAGATCGAAAACAGAAGAAATTTCGCTTTGCTCTATGCGGCCTTGATAATATTCAATGTAGTCGATCAGGTCGCGGATATTGGAATCCGGCTGCTCATCGGCAGAAACGACCAGCGTAAATTGTTTTTTTGCCCTTGACACGGCGACATTCAGCAGATGCGGGTCGTCAGTGAACTCCTGAACTTGATTGTCTACCGTAGAGAGGACAATGGCATCATCCTCGCGCCCTTGAAACTTATGGACTGTAGCCGCCACATAGCCGCGACCAGAAGCCTGCAAAGCGGTGTTGAGAGCATTCACCTGATTGTTGTACGGGGCGATAATTCCAATGTCAGTAAACTGCTCCTCCAATGTCGGCAGAATCTCCCTGGTTATAGTTTCCACCTGGCGGATATTGACCGTGCCGCGCGCATGATTGCCTTTTACAGTTCTGACAACGCGGACGGGGGTAAACTCTCCTTCGCTTTTCTTCATCGGAATCAGATCGCCGTTGTAGAACTGCTTGCTGCAGAAGCCAATGATGAGAGGATCACAGCGATAATGCTCTCTCAGCATTATCTGCGGAATCTTCGGATACAAGGCGCAGAGGGATGACAGGAAACTATTCGTAGAGTATCTGTAACCCTCAGCAATGCCGTACTTGGCGAAGATGGCGCTGACAATCTCTTCCGTATGGTTGTCCACGACGTTCGGCAATTGCTTGAGGTCACCGACAATGACAGCGTTTTGCGCACAGCTCAGAGCCAACGCGCCTGCGGCGATGTCTACCTGCGACGCCTCGTCCATAATCAGGTAGTCGAACTTGCAGACGTGATTTATGTTGGATGTGGCCGAGAATGTCGTACTGAGAATGACTGGATATTCCCGCAGGAAGTCCTTTGACTTCAAGTATATCTCATCGGCGGCAAAAACCATCCTTGCCTTTGTGGCATCATACTTCCTGGACAGATGGTCCTTGAGGACGAGCATGGAGATCTCACGCAAACGATCATTCTTCGCGTCAGCGCCCTCCACAAAAAGGGAGTATTGCTTGCGCTGCCTCTCCATCTCTGTGATTCTGGCAGTAATGAACAGGTATTGAAGTTCATCCGGAGCATCTTCCGTGGCAGGGAGCTTATGATAGCGCAACCTGAAACGCGTCCACCAGGACAGACGATGCTTCCGTTCCATTTCCCGACTCGTGAGCAGGAAGTATTTCTCGAGGGTTTCAGAGGACCAGTTTCGCACGGCTTCGACCTTTTTAGGGAACTGCAGGGCCTGCCGTTTATACTCTGCAAGCCGCTCGGTGCAAAGAGCAAGCTTCTCCTGGCACTCATACAGCTCCTGCATCTCACGGGACAGGGCAACTGCTTCCTGGCGAAGCGTCTTTGCGTTGCTCAATTTCCAAGAGGAGATATCCGGGAACGCACCGGTCTGGGCTTCCACGAATTCTTTTTTGTTGCTGGCCCGGCCCAACTGGGCACAAAGGAAATCAAGTCCGCTTGCCTCCAGCTTCTCTTTCACATTCTCTACGGCGGAGTTGTTGTTCGACACGATCTCCATTGTCCTGCCGTCGAGCAGGAGGTTTGCCAGGATGTTGAGAATCGTTTGTGTCTTGCCGGTTCCCGGAGGTCCTTGAATGACGCTTATTCTATTCTCAAGTGCGTTTCTTACGGCCTTATACTGGCTTCTATTGCATCCGAACGGGAAGATGGGCGCGCTCTGTCCAGCTGTGGGGGCTACATATGTCTCGACATTGAGGTAGGCTTCCAGCAGGGAGTTTTTGGCCACAAACTCCATCTTGGCATATTTGTCGGCCAGGCTTACCGTTTTGTCGTCATCCATGTGGATGACGTTGTATTTGGCAACCTCATTCAGGTACTCCCATACATTGATTGACCGGTGGTCGTCTATGTGTTCTTCTACGTCCACATAGTCGACAGGATAATTCTTGCCGGCGCCGTTTTCGAAGATGATGCGGTATGCATTATTCTCACGCCCCTCGAATACACGCACTCCCAAAACATGGAAGAACACCTCTCCATCCGTCTTGCGTGTTATGCGGAACGGTGGCTCAAGCTGTCGGGTGAACTCAGCCACATCCACATTTGACGGATTGTAAAACAGATAGTTGTCACCTTTCTTGAATTGCACGTAAAACTGCCCTCGCCGGTCATCAAAGCCAAACGACCTGATATCATCGCGGAGTTTGAATTCTCCTGATTTATCTTTGAGGAATATGATCTGCTTGATTTGTGGCATCTTTGACGTCTCCTTATTCCCGGCATATCACCGCTTAGCGGTACGATATAGAATAAAAAGCCCCGCCTGTCCATGCATTCTTAAGAGGCTAGGCGAGTCCTTGTGATGTAAAGATACAGAATTTTTAGTTCTCTCAAAAGTTTTTCAAAGAATCATCAGTTCGTCATGCCCCGCCAGAACCGCCATGCCAGTCCAGTCCGCGACAAGCTGTGATTGCATGAACCACGGTCAACTGGCTTTGACTGCTTCCCCGTACACTTCCGCATCGTATGAAAAATGCCGGCGAAACATTGCTACAGTTGCGGATAATGTTTATTTTTGTGGCAAATGTCGGACCAAATATGAATAAAAAGCTTTTTTTTCTCCTACTTTTTCTAAGTACTGTGCATCTCATCTCGTGTAACAAGAATAATCCAGATAAAGATACAGATAACGGAGACACATCGCTCTGGGTTGCACTTCATGATGGAGAAGATGGTTTTAGCGAGTTTAAAGACGATAAGTGCTACATATACAGAGACGGTAATCTTCAGTATACATGCCCTTTTTCATCAGCAGTAGTTCGTAAAGGGACAGATATTTATGCTCTCGCTCGCGGAGAGTCCAAAGCTGGGAAGTATTCAATATGGAAAAATGGGAAACGCCTCTACGGCTTAGATTCAGAGGGCGGATTTCCGCTAGACTGTGCGGGAGCCTGTGGTTTATGTGTAGTTAATAACGATGTATATTCGTGTGGTACTGATGCCGTTTTTGATTCAGGGGGGAAGCTGAAATCATATAAGGGAAGAGTTTGGAAAAATGAAAAACCTATCCTTGAATTAGAATCTCGCGGGTCACTTATTTGGCCTTACCGGATCTTGGTAGAAGGCACTGATATTTATGTCGCCGGAGCCCTTGATGATCCAGCGAATAAAGAGCAAGGCCCCGCTGTCTGGAAAAACGGCAAGCTTTTTTTCCTCGGTAAGGGTTCCGGTTGGGGTGAGATTAATGATATAAGGTGTTATTACGGAAGCCTTTATTACGCAGGGACTCAGTATAACGAAGGTAGTGACGGACAAAATCCAAAAATATGGAAGAATAATACGGTTCTTTATGATTTGACGGGAGGGTGCGAGTGGGCATATGTATATAATATGGCATTTAAAGGCAGCGACCTATATGCAGTTGGCGATAGATGTAGAGATACCGGAGGTGACGTTATATTTGATGGTGCCATCTGGAAAAATGGTGAAATAATGTGGGCGATAGAAGACACCGAACAGACGAGTATAGCTATAATCGGGGATGATATCTATACTGCCGGCATTGTAGAAACCAGTAATGGAAAGAATGGGACAAATCGACTCGCGCAAATCTGGAAGAATGGTAAAGTATATCAAACTTTTGATTATTGTCAAGAGGTGCTATTAATAAATGCTTGCAACTAATCATCTGAATATAAGCTGATTTGCGCATAACGAAAGAAGAGCTCTGGAGAAGGGATACCCGCTTCAACCGCTGTGCGATTCTTAGTCGGCTGATACATCATCGTGATGGCCACACGCAACGATAGTGACTGCTGTCAAATATTTCATCCTATCGGTCTGATCCAAACAGTGCTGAAGCCGAAGGCCTTGCAGATATCACCCTGAGAGCCGACGAATTGCCTTCAATTAGTCAGCAGCGAGCCACTTTCCGATGCAATATATGTTATGAAGCCGCAATTTATTGATAATCAGATATATTTTTTGCGACTTTTTGTATTGGGG
>ERZ1026860.25-NODE-25-length-108933-cov-15.661089_pt1 | contig 108933 bp, 86 predicted proteins | sample MGYA00380160_ERZ1026860 | MGnify/ENA primary metagenome ERZ1026860 (study PRJEB33269, sample SAMEA4719796) | human gut metagenome | biome: human-associated habitat; feature: organic feature; material: feces | place: Cameroon | collected 2013-10 ... | reverse complement strand
TGCATCTGCTTTGTGGCTTTGAAAGTATACAAGGAATTGGAGCGTATGCTGAAAGCTTCAGAGATTAAGATGAGTGTAGACAAGGTGCTTGCATTGGCAAAGACAATCACCACCATACAAATTAAGCTACCTCTGAACAAGGAGGTTTACACCCAAACAATGTTAATGGCAAGGCATCAGAAAATAGCTAAACTATTTGACGATGACTTTTGGGGTACGCAATGACGATGTCAGGAGGGCTTATTTGACCCATATAACGCCATATAAATTGTTTACAAGGCTCTTTTTCGTAGAAAAACAAAAACTCGTTGTACATCCATACAAGAACGTACAACGAGTTTTTAGTTATTTATATTGGGAGTTTTGACACGCCCTCCCCTGATCCTGGAAAGTCCCGAGTAAGCCCCGGGAATTACATAGCCAAGATCAATGGTGTTCATCGTGAGGTGATGTGTTGGCATCTCCTTTCCACAATCCATGCAGGTTGCAATACTCGCGAGCTGATACCTCTTTGGCTTCTGTTAGGAAGATTACCTCTGGCTTCTCGCCTGGCTGTAGCTCATGGCGAAGTACATCGGTAGGAGTGAGCAACTCTATCCATTGGATATAATGCTCTGGGAGCATCGGATGCTCTACGCTTCCAACTTTTACACGATAGCCGCCCTCGATTGGTTCTATAACGGGCACATGCTTCTCTTTTGCCGCATCCGTGGTGTTCTCCTTCATCAGTTTCATGGGCTGACCGCAGCAGCTGAGCATGGCTCCAGGATTCACTACCTCTACCACGTTGCCACAAACCGTGCAACGGTAGATTTCTCTTGTTTTAGTCATAATCGTTCCTCCTAAAATTTAGAAATTTAAATGACGTCTTTATTCTTTGACGATTATAAAGATACTCGTTTTCTGTGAGTTACACAAATTTTAGAGCCTTTTTTATTCCAAAATAAAGTTAAAGCTTGTAGATATTCACTTGCGAAACTTTAGTAACCGAAGGTTTTCGTTAAGCCAGATAAGCAGAGCTAAGTTTACTTAAGCTTTGCCATGGCGAGAAAATGTGTTCGTGAAATGTAACAATCTACACCTTAGACCGAGGGTTGAGTGTTAGAAAAGGCATACAAGCATGGTGCGCTCACGAAAGGCAACATCAACAAAAGAGGTTACAATAAGTTTTTATCCATGGATGGTGAGGTGAAAGTCGCCATCAACTATGACCGTATTGCCGACGACTCCAAATGGGACGGCCTAAAAGGATATCTCACAAATACGGATATACCAATACAGGATGTATACACAGCATACCACAACCTTTGGCACGTAGAACGGGCTTTCCGTATAGCCAAATCAAAGATAGAGATACGTCCCATGTTTCACTTTACACGCAAACGCATCGAGGCTCATATATGCATCTGCTTTGTGGCTTTGAAAGTGTACAAAGAATTGGAACGTATGCTGAAAGTCTCAGAGATTAAGATGAGTGTAGACAAGGTGCTTGCATTAGCAAAGACCATCACAACCATACAAATTAAACAACCTATGAACAAGGAGGTTTACACCCAAACCATGCTGATGGCAAGACATCAGAAAATCGCCAAACTCTTTGATGAAGATTTTTGGGGTACGCAATGACGAAGTCAGGAAATAATCTACAGTCGGAAATCCTGGGCGGACCTTGTCGCCAAAGAGATCTATCACTCCCTTGATATCGTCCACATTGCCGCCGCCACCGGTCGGAGTGGACACTATGCCTTCGATATCGAAAATATCCGAAAACATCAGCAGGTGTATCATCGACTGGTAGTCGTCCTCGTCCGGACCGCCAAGGTCGGTGCTGACAAGAATGCGTGGCTTAGGCTGTGATGAGTTGCCGCAGCAGGCACAAAGCAGCAAGCACGCCGCACAAGCAAATGCACACGATACGGGTCTAAAACTCTTTATCATTTCTATCCTCGTTTTACGGTCATCCGGTATTAAAACCTAGTTTTCGACAAAGTTAAACAATCGAAACACACCATATGCGTCCGCCTTTACGCATCTGCACATTATTCCTTGCGCAGGGTAAGCGACGGGTTGTCGGTGGCGGCCTTATAGCTGCGGAGCGTAACCACAGCCACCGTGACAAGCAGCGTAGCTGCCAATGCCATCACGAACACCCAAGGATACATCGGCACCTTGAAGGCAAAGCCCTGCAAATAGCGGCCGATCACCAGGCAGCAAACCGGGACAGCCAAGACAAAGCACACGAGGACAATCCTGAGGAATTCCATATTGAACATCCGCAGTATGCTTCCCACTGTGGCCCCGTTGACACGCCGCACGGCTATCTCCTTGCGCCTGTGCTCAGTCTCGAACATCACCAGTCCGAACACGCCCATCAGGGATATGATTACGGCAAGCAGGGAGAAAAGCCCTATCTGGGTGGAGAGCATGGACTCCTGCCGATACTGATTCTGTATCTGCTGGTCCAGCATCTGGACATCAATGTCCTCCGGGGACATGGACGGGTCCGTCTTTTCGACAACAGACATCACATATTCTTTTATCGCAGGAATATCCGCGTTCTTGTCCGTGCGGACAAGAAGTGTCTTGAGTCTGCGCCAAGGATGCTTTCCGAAAACATACAGACACAAAGGCGAAACCCCGTCACGCAACGAACGGAAATTGAAATCGCGACAGAAACCGGCGATCTCCGCCTCTCCCCTGTGCCCTTCCAGCTTATCGTCCAAGGTCAGGCCAAACTCCTTCTTGGCCGCCTCGTTGAATATGAACACCCCATCCTCGCTCTGTTCATCAGCCTCAGAGAAATCACGCCCCTCCACAATCGGGATTTCCATGAACCGCAGGAAATCCCACGACACAGGATAGCATTGGAAACTGATCTGCTGCCCCTTGAAGGACCGGCCCCAGCCCATCCTGCTCGAACGCACGATGTCTCCGTCCGCCCAGGACACGGCCTTGATCTGAGGATTCTCCATCAGCTGAGCCTCCACGGCGGCAGCAGACGATGCAGCCGCGTTGCTCACATTCGCGACGAGAAGCTCTTCCCGGTCAAATCCCATGTCGTGCTTGACCATGTAGGCCCTCTGCAATGTGATAAATGTGGCGCAGATAATAAGTGACATGGAAATGAAAAACTGCACCCCTACCAGAGCATTCCTGAACCCTCTGCCTGAGCGGCTCGCGCCGAAATTGCCCTTCAGTGCAAGGGCCGGGGAGAAGGATGTGATGTAGAATGCCGGATAAAGGCTGGAGGCCACCGCCACCAACAGGCCAAGAGCAACGGCAGACAAGGCTACGCCGACATTATCCGCAAAAGCGGTCGAGCACGAAATCAGAGAAGCGAAACTGCTCCTCTGGAACAGCACCGTCACTCCGGCGGCAAGCACGAGCGACACGGCCACCATCACCACGGCTTCAAGTACATAGCCCGTCACCAATCTGCTCCTTGAGGCTCCAAGGACCTTGCGCGTGTTGACAGAATGAACCCTGAGCGGCACGAGGGCGAAGAAGAAGTTGATGAAATTGATGAAGGCGATGACAATCACAAGGACGGCCACGGCAAGCAGGGTCATCGTCGTGGCCTTGTTGCCGATAGCCCCGGGAGCGTTCGACACCGTCTGGTCGAAATAGCTGTCCGTGAGAGGAATCAGGTGCAACCGGAACCTTTTGGCCTGTTCTGCCTTGTCTTCTTCGGACGCATCCGCATCCTGCCCCAGAACATCAAGGAGCAGCTTGCCTCCAGCCTGCTCCAGTTCATCCTTGGAAACACCTTCCCTCGCCTTCAGGAAGTAGTTGTAGCTCCACTCGCTCCAGTCGTTGATGTTCTCTTCGCCCACGGCGACGAACATCTTGAACGAGTCAAGGTCTGAATTGTGCGGGGAATCCCTGTAGATGGCCTTGACCGTGGATCTGAAATTGATGTTGCTCCCCTGTTTCAGTATGACTTCGCTTCCGGGATGCAGCCCCAGACGGGCCGCTTCAGACTCAGCCACGGCAAGGGTCGCGGAGGAAATCAGGTCATCGGCACTGCCGCTGACGAATTCCACGCCCAAGGCTTTCGCCGCACCGGGATTGAGACTGGAGACGGTCGTTGACAGGGCTGGCTCATCGCCTTCGGGCGCAGAATCCCCCTTCCCGACGATGATCTTGTACTGCTGGCCGAAAATATAGCCTGTCCCGCCGGCCTCAATATACGAGCAGGAAGAGATAAGCTGCTCAAAAGGAGGACGGTTCACCCATGTCATGTATTTGCCTTCCTCATACCAGTCAGGCAGACTGACGATGTACACCCTGTCGGCATCCTTGACCCTGCGGTTGTAACTCAGGTCGTGGTTGACCTGCACAAGGATGATGTAGAAAGCGGCGAAAGCCGCCGTCATCCCCAGGATGTTGAGAATGGCGGAGGCTTTGTTCTTAAAGTTCATTCTTCACATCGCTTACTATCTGGCCGTCGAAGAGGTCGATGGTGCGCTGTGCGACGGCGGCATCCCGCTGGGAGTGGGTCACCATGACGATTGTCGTGCCCTCGGCGTTGAGCTCGCTGAGCATGTCCATCACCTCCTTGCCGTTCTTGGAGTCGAGGTTGCCGGTAGGCTCATCGGCGAGGATCAGCTTCGGCCCGGCGACTACGGCCCTGGCTATCGCGACCCTCTGCTGCTGGCCGCCGGAGAGTTGCTGAGGGAAGTGCTGCGCACGGTGGCTGATGTTCATCCTTTTCATTATCTCCGTGACCCTTGTCTTGCGCTCGGAGGCGGAGATGTTGAGATAGCGGAGAGGGAGTTCGATGTTCTCGTAGACATTGAGCTCGTCTATCAGGTTGAAACTCTGGAAGACGAAGCCGATATTGCCCTTGCGGAACTTCGTGCGCTCCTTCTCCTTGAGATTGGCCACTTCCACTCCGAGAAGTTCATAGGAGCCTGAAGTCGGATTGTCAAGCAGGCCAAGGATATTGAGAAGCGTTGATTTTCCGCATCCCGAAGGGCCCATGATGGCGACGAATTCGCCGTCCTTGATTTCGAATGACACTCCGTTGAGAGCCGTTGTCTCGATTTCCTCGGTCCTGAAGACCTTGGTGAGGTTTGTAACTTTAATCATATTCTGAATCGTCTTTGATTTCTGAAAACATGCTGTTTCCCTCAAGGCAATCCACCTTCGTGCCAAAACACCTTACCCGCTGTAAATAAGCACTTTAGCGGTACATAATACAAACATCGCATGTAAAGATTCTTTACACGCGATGTAAAAATTCTTTACACCCGCCACGCTCTCCCCGATGGCCGGCGTACGGGGTTGGCACCTACTTCACGGTCATTATCACGCGGCCATAATGTGTCAGGGACGGAGTCCCGTCATCCTGCACTTCGCAGATGATGTGCAGCGTGTCGCCCGGGCGGGCGCCTCCGGGCACCACCAAGCAGGCTCCCGGTCTGTCGGCATCGTGGATTTCGACAAGCTCGCGGCAACTGCCGGCCTCCGCATACTGCCACCACCTGTAAGTCAACGCGTCACCGTCCGGATCCGTCGTGCCGCTCGCGTCAAGGCTCACCTTTTCGCCAGGCGCCACTGTCATCTCAAGCGGATTTGAAAGGCGCACGCGGGGTGCATGGTTGGCCTCGCCATACGGCTTCACACACCAGTCGGCACGTGAAGCCCAGTCATTCTGCGCCGCGACAAGCCAACGCTGGAAAGTATAGTGGGTGTCCGGGTGGCCGGCGACCATGTCGGCTCCGTCCTGCATGTGAAGCCCGTTCCAATATTCAGGCCTGCCGCCCCAGCCGCCCCAAGTATAGTCCAGGTGCTGCAAGAGTCCATTGTCGATGAGCGGCATATATGAAGGCGTGTCTCCCTCACTGGTGTATTCCTGCGGATAGGCTGCGCACAGCGGGCCGTGGCCGGACTTGATGTGCTCGGCAAGCCACGGCTTGTCCATTATGCGCTGCAGTTCCGGAGGGTTCTTGCTTAGACGGTCCTTGAAATAATGGTCTACGCTCATGTAGTCCCAGACATATCTCCAGGCCCCGTCCCTGTCGGGAGCGCCGGACTCATAGATGGTGATGTCGGGCAAGTTCTCTTCAATCCACTTGCCGCCGCCGTCCTGATACCAGATGCAGTAGAGGCGGGCCTTTGAAGCGGCACGCTTCCACGCCTCGTCGGGATAGTTCTGCTTGATCTGCCAGAGGGCGTTGGCCTGAGTGTTGGCTCCGCCCCAGGCCAGGATGTGGACTGGGCGAGGGTCATCGTCCAGAAGAGTCTTGATAATCAGCTGCGCGCCCGGGCTGTCGGACAGGAGCGGCGGAAGTTTGTGGAGGTCTTCCCGGTTCTCGTTGCCGACCGTCAGCACGCTCAGAAGCTGTCCGGCATCCGGATAATCAGGGTTGTGCAGCCTGAGCATAGGCAGGCACTCCTCATATTTCGCAATCTGCGCCTCCACCCACTTGTCTTTGCTGTGTCCGTCTTTCTGGACACCGTTGACCTGGACTATCCCGGCAACATCGAAGTCACAGGTGTAGAGCAGAAAACGGACCATTGAACTCTGGTCGTCAATCTCGCCGTCGGTGGTCACGATGACCCTCGGCTTCTGCGCGGCCAAGGGCTGAGCCGCCGCCGGCAGGACAATGCACATAAATGCGAATAAAGAAAACATCCTTTTCATGAGTGTCTGGAACTGATTTCTATGTAAATATAAAGAGAATACCCAGTCAATCATAAAAATCGACTGGGTTTTCTCCGTGTGGTCCCTGCAGGGCATGATCCTGCGACTCCCTGATTATGAGTCAGGTGCTCTAACCAACTGAGCTAAGGGACCGGTAGGCGGTCTTGATACCGCCTGATATCAGACTTTGATCTCTACTTCTACACCTGAAGGCAGTTCGAGCTTCATAAGAGCGTCAACGGTCTTGGCGTTGGACTCTTCGATGTCGAGAAGCCTGCGGTAAGAATCGAGCTCAAACTGCTCACGGGCTTTCTTGTTGACGAAAGTGGAGCGGTTAACCGTGAAGATCTTCTTGTTGGTCGGAAGAGGAATAGGACCATTCACCTTCGCGCCTGTGGCCTTCACTGTCTCAACGATCTTGGCTGCGGACTTGTCCACGAGCATGTGATCGAAAGACTTGAGTTTAATTCTAATTTTCTGGCTCATATTGAAATGATCTTTTTTCGTTAATTATTCGTCGTCAGACGGGAGCTTGTAACCGCTCTTCTCGATGATGTCCTTGGCCATTGAAGCCGGAACCTCCGCGTAGTGGTCGAATGACATCGTGCTGGTGGCGCGTCCTGAAGACAGGGTGCGGAGCACGGTCACATAACCGAACTGTTCTGAGAGAGGAACATAGGCCTTGACGATACGGGCACCGTTAGAAGTCGAATCCATAGCGACAATCTGTCCGCGGCGACGGTTGAGGTCACCGACAATCTCACCCATGTAATCCTCAGGGGTCACAACCTCGAGATGCATGATAGGTTCGAGCAGAACAGGGTGGCACTTAGGGCAGGCATGACGGAACGCCATACGTGCTGCAAGTTCGAATGACAACTGGTCTGAATCCACAGGGTGGAAGGAACCGTCGATAAGGGTAACCTTGAGCGAAGGAACCTCGTATCCTGCGAGCACTCCGTTGGCCATGGCAGCCTCGAAGCCTTTCTGGACGCAAGGGATGAACTCCTTAGGCACGTTGCCTCCCTTGACGACATTCTCGAACTGGAGGCCGGTCTTGCCTTCGTCCGCAGGTCCGATCTCGACGATGATGTCGGCGAACTTGCCTCGACCGCCAGTCTGCTTCTTGAACACCTCGCGGTGCTGGACAGACGTGGTGACAGCCTCTTTGTAGTTGACCTGAGGAGCACCCTGGTTGATCTCTACACCGAACTCACGGCGGAGACGGTCCACGATGATGTCAAGGTGAAGCTCACCCATACCGCTGATGACGGTCTGACCCGTGTCAGGGTCTGTCTTGACGGTGAAGGTCGGGTCTTCTTCAGCAAGTTTGGCAAGGGCCATTCCGAGCTTGTCGAGATCCTTCTGGGTCTTAGGCTCCACGGCGATTCCGATAACCGGATCCGGGAACTCCATGGACTCAAGAGCGAATTTGCAGTTCTCCGCACAGATGGTGTCACCGGTGCGCAGATCCTTGAAACCTACTGCCGCGCAGATGTCACCGGCCTCCACGAACTCGATAGGGTTCTGGTGGTTGGAGTGCATCTGGTACAGACGGGCCACCCTCTCTTTCTTGCCGGAACGTGTGTTGAGCACATAAGAACCGGCATCAAGGTGTCCGGAGTAGGCTCTCACATAAGCGAGACGGCCGACAAACGGATCGGTGGCAATCTTGAAGACAAGTCCGCAGAACGGCTCGTCTGGAGAAGGCTTGAGGTCAACTTCCTCTCCGGTGTTGAGATCGGTGGCCTTGGTGTCGCCGATGTCAAGAGGAGACGGGAGATAACGCATCACGGCATCAAGAAGGAACTGTACGCCCTTGTTCTTGAATGATGAGCCGCAGCAGGCAGGGACAATCTGCATGGAGATGGTACCCTTGCGGATGGCTGCGATGATTTCGTCGTCAGTGATGGACTCAGGATCTTCGAAATACTTGTCCATCAGAGCTTCGTCACACTCGGCCGCGGCCTCGACGAGCTTGTCGCGCCAAAGAGCCACAGCGTCTTGCATGTCGGCAGGAACATCCTCTATCTTATAATTGACCAGTTCGTCGCCAGCATCATAAATGATGGCCTTCTTGGCAATCAAGTCAACAATGCCGCGGAACTTCTCTTCTGATCCGATAGGGAGACAGATAGGGACGGCGGTAGCGCCAAGCTTGGTCTTGATCTCCTCGACGCAAGCGAGGAAGTCCGCACCGACGCGGTCCATCTTGTTGACATAGGCAATCTTCGGAACACGGTACTTGTCCGCCTGACGCCACACGGTCTCAGACTGAGGCTGAACCCTGCCGACAGCGCAGAAAGTGGCCACGGTACCGTCAAGAACACGCAGCGAACGCTCAACCTCGACAGTGAAGTCAACGTGACCCGGAGTATCAATCAGGTTGATCTGATAAACCTGCCCGTTGTAGTGCCAGAAAGCCGTAGTAGCGGCGGAGGTGATGGTAATACCTCTCTCCTGCTCCTGCACCATCCAGTCCATTGTCGCGGCTCCCTCGTGAACTTCACCGATCTTGTGAGTCTTGCCGGTGTAGTAGAGGATACGCTCCGATGTCGTAGTCTTGCCGGCATCGATGTGAGCCATGATGCCGATGTTCCTTGTATATTTAAGATCTCTTTTTGCCATCTGACGTTATCAACTAAAAACGGAAGTGCGCGAACGCCTTGTTGGCTTCCGCCATTTTGTGCATATCCTCCTTGCGCTTGAATGCACCGCCTTCGTTGTTGTAAGCGGCGACGATCTCTGCACAGAGCTTCTCGGCCATTGAGTGACCGGAACGCTTGCGGGCGAAGTTGATCATATTCTTCATAGAAAGCGAAATCTTCCTCTCCGGGCGCAACTCAGTAGGCACCTGGAAGTTGGCACCGCCGATACGGCGTGACTTCACCTCAATCTGAGGTGTCACGTTCTCGAGAGCCTTCCTCCAAATATCTAAAGGAGCCTTGTCAGAATCTTTCATCTTCTCGCCTACCAAATCAATGGCATCGTAAAAAATAGAATACGCGATACTCTTCTTCCCCTGCAACATAAGATTGTTCACGAAGCGGGTAACCTGCGTGTCGTGAAACTTAGGATCAGGAAGTAGAATCCTCTTCTTAGGCTTTGCTTTTCTCATTACTTGAAAAAATTAATAATTAAACCATCCTTCAGGCAATTACTTTGGCCTCTTGGCACCGTAGAGGGAGCGCGACTGAGTGCGTCCTTCAACACCGGCGGTATCCAAAGCTCCTCTAAGGATGTGGTAACGTACACCTGGAAGGTCCTTCACACGGCCTCCGCGCACGAGCACGATTGAGTGCTCCTGGAGGTTGTGGCCCTCGCCAGGGATGTAGGCATTGACCTCTTTTGAGTTGGTGAGACGTACACGGGCAACCTTACGCATCGCTGAGTTAGGTTTCTTAGGGGTCGTAGTATAGACCCTGAGGCATACGCCACGCTTCTGAGGGCAAGCATCCAACGCACGAGATTTTGACTTGATTTCAATAACCTCGCGTCCTTTGCGAACCAATTGTTGAATTGTTGGCATAAATGGTTGTTAACAAAAATTATAAAAGCCCCCGGTAAAATCGGGGGCTGCAAATATACGCAAAATTAAACTATTTGCAAAAAATATCTTTCAACCGGACTATCTGTAGTTCGCGAACTCGACATCCTTCTCGGCCCTGGCCTTGAGCGCAGGGTTCTTCTTGGCGATCTCAAGATACTTTGCGACATCGGAAGCGTTACCCTTGCGTGCGGCGATGATGGCGCGCAGATAGTTGCTGCGAGGGCAGTTGCAGGTGATGGCTGCAGAAGCCTTGTCAAGCTGGCCGGCGAGGATGTAGGCGACAGCTGTGTTGTGGCTGCCTGTGCCTGCGAGCTCGGAAGCCGCCTCTGAGTACTTGCCTTCGAGGAGGCTCACGGTGCCGAGGTTGGCCTTGGCCTCTGTGGTGCCGGACTGCTTGAAGAGCTTGACTGCGGCGTCGTAGTTGCCCTTGCGGAGCTCGCAAACGCCCTTGGCGTTGACAACGTCAGCATCAGCGTCCTTGACAGCGCCAAGATACTTGGCGGCATCGTCAATCTTGCCGTCGTTGAGAGCGAGCACTGCGAGGTTGAAGTTGGCCCTGTCTGAACCGAACTTCTTGACAGCCACCTTGTAAAGCTCTGCCTTGCGTGCAGGATCGTCGGACTTGGCGGCCACTCTCAGGAGAGCCTCCTCATCGAGGACGTCGATAGCCTTGCGTGAAAGCTCCTCGAGCTCGGCCTCGGAGAAGTTCTGATAATCCACGTCGGCGATGAAGCGGGCGCGGCGGAGCTCAGGGAAGACGTTCTTGTTGATCTCGGTGTAAACCTGGGACATGTTCCTGATCTCGCTCTCACGTACTGCAGGGTCGCTGTACATGGAGAGGACGCGGAGGATGAGCTCCTTGTCGGAGATGTCGGACTTCTGGACAGCCTCCTGGAATCCCTCCCAGTCCTGGCCCATGCTCTTGATCTCAAGGTTGTCGGCCTCCATGCCTCCGGTCACCTTCTTCCATACCTTCTTGGCGGAAGCGGCGCGCTTGTCGGAAAGCTTGGCGTTGTATTCCTGGCCACCCTCAGGTGAAGCGTAGGCTACAACCCTGGTGCCGGTCACGGTATAGCGAGGGTCGGACTCGATCTCCTCGAGAGCTGCCTGAAGCTCCTTCACAGAACTTGAACGGAGCTGGCTGTTCTTGACATTGGCGGAGTTGTAGTCGTAGAGGATCTGGCCCTCTGCGCTCTCCTTGATGACATCCTGGTATGCGTCCTTCTTGAACTCATACTCTCCGCCGGTTGTGGCGAGCATCTGGGTCACATTGCATCCGTCAGCCACCTTGATGGCAGGGATCTCGATAGGCTTGCCGTTGTAGTAAGCCACGCTGCGGAGCTCGAGATAAGACTTCTCCACTCCCTTGGCATACTTGAAAGAGACGCTCTCCTTGACGGTGCCTCCGCCATAGGCGACAACGGTATAGTTGTCCTTGACCTTCTCGCCCTGATAGGTGAAGGTCTGTGCGGCCTGCTCACCTCCCTCGTAAACGAGGACCGGGGTGACTTCGAGAGTAGCCTTCGGATGGAAATACTTGGCAGGATAGGTAACTGTGATCTCTGCCGGAATCTTGTCTCCTACAAGAGCAAGCACCTCCGGGGTGCAGCTGACCTTGACATTCTCTGCCAGCTTCATCTGTTCTGCCCTTGACTTTGAGCAAGAAGCCGCTGCGACTACGAGGCCGCAGAGTGCGAAAATCTTAAAAATCCTTTTCATAATAGCGATAGAATAATATTCGTAATTACTAATCTCTACAAAAATAAGGAAAAATCCTTAACTTTGCTAAATATGGATGCACAAGATCTGCAAAGGTTAAAGAACAAGTTCGACATCGTAGGGAACGATCCCGCCCTCGTCCACGCCCTTGAAACGGCGGTGGCCGTGGCCCCTACCGACCTGACCGTGCTCATCACTGGAGAGAGCGGCGTCGGCAAGGAGGCGATCCCACAGATTATACATCAATTCAGCCGCAGAAGGACCGGCAAATACCTTGCCGTAAACTGCGGCGCGATCCCTGAAGGGACAATAAATGCAGAACTTTTCGGCCACGAGAAGGGCGCCTTCACCGGAGCCATAGGGGAACGCAAGGGATATTTTGAGGAGGCGGACGGCGGCACGCTCTTCCTGGACGAGATCGGAGAGCTCCCCAAGGAGACCCAGGCGCTTCTGCTGAGAGTCCTCCAGAGCGGGGAATACATAAAGGTAGGCTCATCGAAAGTCGAGAAGACGGATGTCAGGATCATCGCCGCCACCAATGTCAATCTGGCATACGCCGTGGCGACAGGCAAGTTCCGCGAAGACCTATATTATAGGTTGTCCGGAATCCAGATCAAGATGCCCGCCCTGCGCGACCGCAACAAGGACGACATCTACCTGCTCTTCCGCAAGTTCTCCTCTGACTTCTCCGAGAAATACGGCCTGTGCAAGGTCAATCTCTCGCACGACGCCATCAATGAGCTCACCTCATACCGGTGGCCCGGCAACATCCGCCAGCTGAAAAACATCGCCGAGACGGTGACAGCCCTCGAATCAAGGCCGGTCAGCCCGTCCGCCGAGAGGGTCGAAATCGGCCCGGAGACACTTATTAAATATATACCGCAAGAGCAGGGGGCCCTCATGGTCGCTCCTCGCGGAGGGGAGGGCGGAGCCCTGTCCGACGACGAGAAGCAGCAGCTGGTCAAGGCTCTCCACTACCTCAAGCAGGAGGTGGACGCGCTGAAAGAGACTGTCGAGGAGATGAAAGCCTCCTCCGCAAGACCGCAGCAGAGCAGCGGCGCCCCTAAGCTCATAGACTTGTCGCGCTACTCGGGCGAGGAAAGCCGCGAGGAGCCTCTGCCGGGCACGAACCCGGAGATACGTCCGCTCAAAGAGTCGCAGGACGACATGATAGAGAAGTGCCTGGCCAAGCACGGTGGCAAGGTCAAGCCGGCGGCGGCCGAGCTCGGCATTTCGGAGAGAACCATATACAGGCGCATAGCGGAAAAGAAAGGCAAATGAGAAAGTTTCTGGTCCTGGCCGCTCTGACGCTCTCGGTATGTTCCTGCGGTATATACTCTTTCTCCGGCACATCCATACAGCCGGACGTCAACACCATAACCATCGGTTATTTCGAGTACAAAGCCCTGAAGGTCAACCCTTCCCTGAGCAACGAGCTTACAGAGGCGATACGTACCCGCTTCCGCCGGATGACACGCCTGGAGCAGGTCGATACCGACGGCGACCTTGAGATAACAGGAGAGGTGACCGGGTACACCGTGGCCGCTTCTGCCGTGGCCGCCGGAGACGTGGCCTCGAAAAACAGGCTGACCATAACGGTAAAGGTGAACTTCACCAACAGGAAATACCCGGAAGACAATTTCGAAGACAAGAACTTCTCCGGCTACGCGGACTACGACTCCACCCTCTCGCTCGACGCTGTGGAAGCCGGCCTCACGACCGAAATCGTGGACAAGCTGGTGGAAGACATATTCAACGCCACGGTAGCACAATGGTAAACGGCATAGACATACACGTCCTCACGCTGGAAGAGCTTTCCGGAGTCGTCTCGATGTACCCGTGGTACGCGGGGGCCAGGGTCGAACTGTGCCGCAGGATGGCGGAGCTCGGAGCCCTGTCGGAAAGCCAGCTCGCCGAAGCCGCCCTGCACATCGGATCGCGAAAGATACTCTCCGACCTCGTAAGGGCCGAGCGCAAGGTCGACTGTACGGACAAAGACATCGAGGTGCTGGCCAGAACCTACCTGCCGTCGCCGCAGAAAGAGGAGCGGAAAGTCTACGTGGTCGGCGGCGACTACTTCTCGCAGAACCAGTACAACGAGGTGCGCAAATCCGACGACGGGATTTTCTCCCGCTTCGCCAGCAAGGCGCGCGAGGAAGGATACACCGACGAGGAGCCGGAAGCGGAAACGGATTTCTGCACGGAAACGCTCGCAAAGATTTATCTTGAGCAGGATTACACGGAGCAGGCCATAGACATTTATTCAAAGCTAAGTTTGCGATATCCGGAAAAAAGTGTTTACTTTGCAACCCTTATTGAAGAAATAAAACAAAAAGACAATAACAGATGAATACCGTATTTGTAATTTTGACCGTGCTCGTCATCCTTGCGGCGATCCTCCTGATCATCGTCGTACTGCTTCAGAACGGCAAGGGCGGCGGGATGGCCAGCAACTTCGTGGCAGGCAACCAGACATTCGGTGTGCGCCAGACGGCCGACCTGCTCGAGAAGGTCACCTGGGGGCTTGTAGCCTTCATTCTCGTCATCTCCATCGTGACCTCTTTCACGACCGGGAGCAATGGCGCCAACGTTGACATCACCAACAAGATAGAGAACGCGGCCGGCAACCAGCAGCCAGCTTTCCCTACCGCTCCTGTACAGCAGGAAGCCCCGACAACCGAGGCGGAATAACGCCCCGCCTTCTCCCGCTGACAAATTGTCAGTGGTATATGTTTTGAGATTTCAGTCACCGGTCTCCATTGTGAGGCCGGTGATTTTATTATGGAAAACAGCAAGTACGAATTCTTAAGCAAGTATGCCATAGACCTCAACGAGGCCGCGGCAAATGGAAAACTTGATCCGGTTATCGGCCGAGATGAGGAAATCAGGCGCGTGCTGCAGATTCTGAGCAGGCGAACCAAGAACAATCCGATTCTCGTTGGCGAGCCGGGTGTGGGCAAGACGGCCATCTCCGAAGGCATAGCCACAAAGATAGTCAACGGACAGGTTCCGGAGAACCTCAAGGACCGCAAGGTCTTCTCTCTTGATATGGGTGCGCTCATCGCAGGTGCAAAGTACCAGGGCGAGTTCGAGGAGCGGCTCAAGGGCGTGGTCAAGGAAGTCGTGGACAGCGACGGACAAATCATCCTCTTCATAGATGAAATACATACTCTGGTGGGAGCGGGCCGCTCTTCCGGCGCGATGGACGCCTCCAACATCCTCAAGCCGGCGCTGGCCCGAGGCGAGTTGAGAACCATAGGCTCAACCACACTGGACGAGTACCAGAAATATTTCGAGCAGGACAAGGCCCTCGAACGCCGTTTCCAGAAGGTGATGGTGGACGAGCCGAGCCCGGCGGAATCCATAGCCATCCTGCGTGGCCTTAAAGAGAAGTATGAGAACCATCACCGCGTGAGCATCGAGGACGATGCCCTGATCGCGGCGGTGAACCTCAGTCACAGATACATCAACAACCGTTATCTCCCGGACAAGGCCATAGACCTTGTAGATGAGGCGGCCTCCAAGCTGCGTCTTGAGATGAACTCCGTCCCGGAGCCTATCGATGACCTCAACAGCAAGATACGCCAGCTGGAAATCGAGAAGGAAGCCATCAAGCGCGAAGGAGTCAGCCTCAAGTCCGAGAAGATAGACGAGGAACTGAAGAAGTGCAAGGCGGACAGGGATGCCCTCACCAAGCGCTGGGACGAGGAGAAAGGCATAGTCACGGAGCTCAACAACCTCCGCCAGAACATAGAAGACTACAAGCGCGACGCGGCGATAGCCGAACGCGCCGGAGACTATGGCAAGGTGGCGGAAATCCGCTACGGCAAGATGGCCGAAGCCCAGAAGAGGGTGGAGGAACTCAGTGCCAGGCAGGCGGCCATAAAGGATCCTATCATCACTGAGGCCGTCACCCCCGAGGACATCGCCGAGGTCGTGGCCCGCTGGACAGGAATCCCCGTCAACAGGATGCTGGAGAGCGAGAAGGAGAAGCTCCTCAGGATGGAGAGCGAACTCCACAAGAGAGTGGTCGGCCAGGACAAGGCCATCGAGGCCGTGTCCGATGCCGTGAGGCGCAACCGCGCCGGACTTTCCAACGAGCACAGGCCTATCGGTTCATTTCTCTTCCTTGGTACTACCGGTGTGGGTAAGACGGAGCTCGCCAAAGCCCTCGCGGAGTTCCTGTTCAACGATGAGAGCATGATGACCCGTATCGATATGAGCGAGTATCAGGAGAGCCACACCGTCAGCAGGCTTATCGGCGCCCCTCCGGGATATGTGGGTTACGATGAAGGCGGCCAGCTCACGGAAGCCGTAAGGCGCAAGCCTTATTCCGTTGTGCTGCTCGACGAGATCGAGAAAGCCCATCCGGATGTGTTCAACATCCTGCTTCAGGTGCTCGATGACGGTCGTCTGACCGACAACAAGGGCCGCACCGTGGACTTCAAGAACACCATCCTCATCATGACCTCCAACCTCAAGGAGGAAGAGCTCAGGCTGCGCATGCGCCCGGAGTTCATCAACCGTATCGACGAGATTGTCACCTTCGACCCGCTGAGCAAGGATGACATCCGCAAGATCGTCAGGATACAGATGGAGATTCTCCGCAAGAAGCTGGAAGAGGACAATGTGTCCCTGACTTTCACCAAGGCGTTCGAGGACGACATGGTGGAGAACGGATATGATCCGGAGTTCGGTGCCCGTCCTGTCAAGAGGCTGATCCAGAGGGAGCTTGTCAACCAGCTCGCGAAGGAAATCCTCGAGGGCAAAGTCCACAAGGACTCTGTAATCGAAGTGGACAGCGTGAACGGGCAGACAGTGCTCAAAAACAAATAGTCCGAAATTCTGAATTTTGTGCGGATTTGTTTTGCAGAAACAAAAAATCTGACTACCTTTGTAATCCCAAGCCGATGAGACTTGGGATTTATTGCGGAAATAGCTCAGTTGGTAGAGCGCAACCTTGCCAAGGTTGAGGTCGCGGGTCCGAGTCCCGTTTTCCGCTCAAAAAATCAGCTGCCTTCGGGTGGCTGATTTTCGTTTATGGCACTTCCGTTTGACCCGCGAACTCAACTGTTCCCCTGAGGGGACGGCGGCCTCTGCCGCCAGGGGGTCAGACAAAAGACTTGGCGCAGCAAGGCTGCGCCGCGGGTCCGAGTCCCGTTTTCCGCTCAAAAGATCAGCTGCCTTCGGGTGGCTGATTTTCGTTTATGGCACTTCCATTTGACCCGCGAACTCAACTGTTCCCCTGAGGGGACGGCGGCCTCTGCTCACTCTTCCCCAACGAAGCCGAGGGTGGCGGCGGAGATTCTGGTCTGAGGACCGAAGACCTCCCGCAGGGCCGCGTAACATGCGGCAAGTGTTGAGCCTGAGGTGAATACGTCATCCACCAGCAAGATGTGACGCGGGATGCTGCGGGTATGCCGCGACGCAGCAAAGGCGCCGGCGACATTTCTCCGCTTGTCCTCCCCGGAAAGCCTGGTCTGGGTGCGGGTCCTGTGGACACGCCGGAGCAATCCCGGCATGCAAGCACACCCCAGACGCCGCGCCACCTGCACGGCTATCACCTCCGCCTGATTGTATCCCCTCTTCCACCTCCGTGTCCAGTGAAGCGGGACCGGCACCACCGCATCGACATCCGAGAAGCGCGCCGACCCGGAAAGCCTCTCACCAAGCATCGCGGCGAAGAACTTCCCCGCCCCGAAATCCCTCCTGTACTTGAGCGCCCTGGTGATGTTGGCGTAGCCGTTGTCCGAAGAATAATAGAAAAGAGCCGCAGCATACGCATACGGCTCATATCGTACATCTTCCCGGACAAGACCGGAAAACAAGGAAATGGCTGAGTTGAACCTGTCGGCCATCGGATTATGACCCTGCGCGGCGAAGCAAGTCTCGGGCATATCCGCCAGACAACACAGGCAGATGTGCTTCTCCTGCAGCAGGAGAGGCCGGCCACACACCACGCACACCCTCGGCAGGACCATGTCCGCAATCGCCGAGAGTGAAGTTTTCAAGTCAAGTCCGGTAAGCCGGGGGTCCATCAGCAGTTCATCGCACCGCAGCAGTTGATGACCTGTCCGCTGACATAGGAAGACAGATCGCTTGCGAGGAAGAGGGCGACCTTGGCCACATCTTCCGGAGTGCCTCCGCGACGTAGAGGAATGCTCTTGACCCAAGCCTCGCGCACATCCTCAGGGAGGGCGGCTGTCATGTCGGAGATGATGAATCCCGGAGCGATGCAGTTGGCACGGATGCCGCGAGGGCCCATCTCCTTGGCGATGGACTTGGCGAGGCCGATAAGGCCGGCCTTGGAGGCGGAGTAGTTGCACTGCCCGGCATTGCCGCTCACACCCACGACAGACGACATGTTGATGATGCTGCCGCCTTTCTGGCGCGACATTATCGGGGTCACGGCGTGGATGTAGTTGAACGCCGACTTGAGGTTGACATTGATGACAGCGTCCCACTGGGACTCCTCCATGCGGAGCATGAGCCCGTCACGGGTGATGCCGGCGTTGTTGACAAGGATGTCGATGTGGCCGAAATCCGCGTGGATTTTCTCCACGGTAGCCTGAGTGTCGGCAAAGTCTGCCGCGTTGGACGCGTATGCCTTTACCTTGACCCCAAGGTCTGAAAGTTCCTTGACCGTATCTTCGTTGACTTTGATGTCGGTGAATGCGATGTCCGCACCTTCCGCTGCGAACTTAAGGGCGATGGCCTTGCCGATGCCCCTGGAAGCGCCCGTGATGAGGGCGACTTTTCCTTCGAGTAATCCCATGTGTTAAATGTTTGACATTGCGGCTTCGACATCATCCGCGGCTATCGGGAGCCTCTTGTCACCGAGACGGCGGGCGCCGTCAGCAGTCACCAGGACATCATCCTCAAGCCGGATGCCGCCGAAGTCAAGATATTCTTCCAGTTTGCTGTAATTCACGAATCCCTTGTCCGTCCCCTCACGCTTCCATGCGGCGATGAGGGCCGGGATGAAATATATGCCCGGCTCATCCGAGATGACATTGCCCGGCACAAGACGCCTCGCCATCCTCAGGCTCCCCAAGCCAAGCTGCGGGGAGCGGGTCTGATCCGGGTCATATCCGACCAGGTCTTCCCCGAGGTCTTCCATGTCGTGCACGTCAAGTCCCATGTTGTGTCCGAGTCCGTGAGGCATGAAAAGGCCGGCGATGCCTTCCCTCACCATGTCCTCAACTTCCCCGCGGACTATGCCGAGCGCCCTGAGGCTGTCGAGCATATGCGAGGAGACGGCAAGATGCACGTCGCGATATGCCACACCGGGGCGGGTGAGGCTGAACGCCAGCTCGTTGCACTCGTATACGGTATCATATATATCCCGCTGCTTCGCGGTGTATCTGCCTCCTGTCGGATAGGTGCGGGTGAAGTCTGATGCGTAGTGGGCGTTGCTTTCCGCACCGGCATCGACCACCATCAGCCTGCCCGGCTCAATCACGCAGTCATGGCTGTGGCAGTGGAAGATTTCCCCGTGCTGGGTAAGGATCGTGGCGAAGCTCGTCCCCCATCCCTTGCCCAGGGTGACGCCTTCCATCTCTCCCACTATCTCCTGCTCTATGCGCCCCGGGCGGATGCCGCGACGCGCCGCAGTGTGCATCTCATATCCAAGATTGCAGGCCTGTTCTATCAGGGCTATCTCCCTCTCCTCCTTTATGAGACGAAGCGAGATGACCGCCCTCACCAGAGCTTCCGAAGCCGCAGCGCAGCCCTTCTTGCCGGCAGAGAACACTTCCGTCGGATTCAGACCAAGAAGAGAAGACAGCATGGAAGCGTTATAGTATCTGGATGCCGGCAGGAAATGCACCTTCCGGCCTTTGAGCGCGGCGGGCAGGGCATCATACGCGGCTGTCCTGCGGATGCCGCAGCTCTCCGCGAGCGACCTTACGGACGGCATCTGCCCCATCCAGATGATGTCGTCGAGACTGAAGTCGTCAGCATAGATGACCTCCTCCCCGCTCTCAAGGTCGAGCGTTGCGGCGAAACGGGGCTCGTCGATGCCGAAGAAATACAGCCAGTTGCTGTCCTGGCGCCATTTGTAGCAGTTGTCCCGATACTGTGCGGGAGCATCCACATTGCCGAGGAAGAGAACCATCCCCTTCTCGCCGCGAAGCTTGTCCACGAGCGCCCTGCGGCGCGCAACATATACTTCTTTCTCAAACATAAGGCCTTTGGCATGCCGGCAAAAGGCGGCACGCCCGACAAAGGTAAGAATTTTCTGCCTATATTCGCGGTACGCCTCCGGCCAAAGCCCGGAGCGGACATGAATACAATGATTGAAAGAGTTATAGCGACTGTAAGGCAGGCGGCCTCGCTGATGGATGCCGCTCACATAGAAATAAGGGAAAAGGACGGACTCGAGAACATCGTCACCTCCGCCGACATCGCCGTCCAGCATTTCCTCACGGAAAGGCTCGCCGGGCTGCTCCCGGGCTGCGGCTTCCTCTGCGAAGAAGAGGATTTCAGGGACACGGCGGAAGAATATGTGTGGATAGTGGATCCCATAGACGGCACGGCCAACTTCTCGCGAGGCATTGAGGACTGCTGCATCTCCGTGGCGCTGGCAAGGGCCGGCGAGCTCCAGCTGGGTGTCGTGTACAGCCCATGGCGGGGAGAACTCTTCGCCGCCGAGAGGGGGAAAGGGGCCTTCCTCAACGGCAGGCCGATAAGGGTTTCCGCCCGTCCGTTCGAAGACGGCATCTTCTGCACGGCGATGAGCACCTATCACAAGGAATGGGCAAAATTCTGCTCCGACGTCATATTCGACATCTACATGCGGTGCAACGATGTGCGGCGCTTCGGCTCTGCCGCGCTGGAGATATGCGACCTCGCCGCCGGCAGGGTTGAGCTCTATTTTGAGAGGCAGCTCCAGCCTTGGGACTATGCCGCCGCGATGCTTGTCCTGCTCGAAGCCGGCGGCGCCATCTGCGGTCCGGACGGGGCGCTGCCGCCGCTTGACCGGCCGTCCATGGTGATTGCCGCCAACACGGAAAGCAGCCGCGCGGAAATCCTCCGTACCGTCAAGGCGCATTTGTAGCGGGTTTGACGAAGAAAGAAGCGGAGCCGTATCGACTTGGATACGGCTCCTTCTCCTCTTTTAAGTGCTAAATTGTGAGACTTGGCCACGCATAGCACTGTTTATCTGTCGCAAATGTACAAAGACTTTTCAAATCACCAAAATTATTTTAATCCTGATGCGATTTGGATGGCCGTATAGAGCGCATCATCATCTTTACATTTGTTAATCAACTGCTGCAATTCTCGTTCGAGATCAGCCAAGCGATTGGCAGAGACAACCCCCGTCAGGTATTTAATAACCTCTACAGCTCCCCGCAGGTTCGTCCTGTCGGGCACCGCAGAGAGATTGACCGGACCTTGTGCAGTCAGAGCTTCTGCGGCAGCATAGTCAAATAGAATGCCAGCATGGGCGCAACGATTACGTACACGACGCACAGAGGTCAGGTAGTTGTCAAATGTCTTTATAGAGCGAATCCCATGAGCTCTGGAGATGTCCAAACGCGAAGACACATTGGAAATAGCATCGTATAAGTCCACAATCTCTCCGATGGTCATAAACTCCAGGGTCTTCCATGCCGGAGCATACTTGCAGGCGTGATTATGATGATGCCATTTGATGTAGGTCGAGAGCCGGATTCTTTCGTAGATGCTGTCAAAAGACCTGGCATATGACGGAGATACAATGGCGCTATCGACAAACCACGTGTCTTTATTATGGTGCTTGGCCGACATGTAATTGACAAGAGTAGTTCTCAGATGGACTTCGATACGACTGATATACTTGAGCAGCATCAGCCGGAGCTCAAAGTCAAAATAGTACAACCGCAGTATTGTTCCCAAAGAGATGCCCTCCCGGATGGAATGGTCTCGTCCGGCTTTGACAGGGTACTTTTTCTCAAACGGGAACAGATAAAAACCTAGGCGATAAAAACCAATATCCGAAAGGACTTCAAAGGCTTTAGTATCATCTGGAATAATCAGCCCCAATTCTTTCAAGTGCTCTATCTGCTCTGGCGCTGTCTTTATATAGTCGCTCATAGTTAGTGTTTTGGTTTGTAAATATAAGGCTTTTCATGTGAACTGATGAGAGGAAAAACGAACATAGTTAATAATTCCTTTGACGTGAAGGCCGATGATGGCCTGGCGGCCGAAGGCGGACTCAAGGAAACGGAGGTGCAAATGCGGCACAAAAACAACGAGAATAAAGATACAGACAAGGTGTAAAAGACTGTAAAGTTAATTTACATCTGGTGTAAAGAAATTTTACACAGCACTACGGCAACAACTTACACAAAACCTTAACAATAAAGCTATTGCATACTCAGGCACGGAAGTGGAAAAACTCTACTTGACGACAAAGAATACAATGAAGAGTTTTTTTATCTTTCTGAAGCGCAACAAACTTTACTGCGCAATCAACATAATCGGATTCAGCATCTCGATTGCATTCGTGATGCTTCTCGGAATCTATGTGAGCCGTCAGCTCAGCACCGATTCTTTCCAGAAGAACGGAGACAGGATATATGCCGTCGGAGGAGGCGGGCATTTGTCTTCCGCCTACTACATGCCCCGATACCTCAAGCAGAAATTTCCAGAGATAGAGCGCTCCGCCTCATACTCAGAGGACGGAAGTAAAGAATACACCCTCAATGGACAGACCGTCTATGCCACGACAGCATACGCCGACAGTTCATTCTTCGACATGTTCAGCTTCCAGCTATCAGAGGCTGACAAGGAAGCCTGGAAAAGCGGCACGGACAGAGTCCTGCTAAGCGAAAGTTTCGCCAAGGCCAATTTCCCGGGTACCGATCCGCTTGGACAGATTCTTCTGAGATACGGAAGAGAACTGACAGTGGCCGGGACGTACAAAGACATTGACAACTCTGTCATCAAGCCTACAGACATCATCGTCCGGGGAGAACAGATGGAAAAAGAAAACCGGTCCAACAGTTCTTCCATGAACAATGCCGCAGCCTCAATCTGCTTCGTGATGACTTATCAGGGAACAGATTTCAAAGCGAAAGAGGGAGACATTCTGGACTTCTACAAGGAAATCTTCTGGCCTTACCGCAACAATGGAATATGGGATACGGTGGAAGTGGCCCCGCTCAAAGACATCTATTTCCACGCCTCCAACCTCTCCGACCCTACTGGAAGCCTTCTGCGCGGAGACCTTTCGGTAGTGGAAATCCTGCTCGCCGTGTGTCTGCTGCTGCTGCTTTTCTCAGTGCTCAACTATGTCAACATGACCACGGCCCTCTCCGGCTTCCGGGCCAAGGAGATGGCGACACGCAGGCTGGTGGGTGCGAGCAAGGGTGAAATTTTCAGGACAAGCATGCTGGAGAGTCTCATAATATGCGGAGCATCGACCCTGGTTGCCGTCCTGCTTGCACAGGCCATTTCTCCTGCTATGAGCAGGTTGCTTGAATATAAGGTCTCCGTTTTTGGCTCGCTCAGTTTCAGCACTGTCGTGATATGCCTGTTGTTCACTCTGACTGTAAGCACCATATCCGGACTCGTCCCGGCCCTTATGACAAGAAGAGTCAAGCCTGTCGAAATCGTACGCGGCACTCTCAAACTCAAGACAAAGACACTCTACAGCAAGCTGATAATCGTGGTGCAGTGCGTCCTGTCGGTAGTCATGCTGACCGTTTCCTTGACGATGCAGCTGCAGGTGAAGCATCTGCTCGATGCTCCGCTCGGATACGACACTTCCGACCAGCTGGTCATCGACAATGTTTTCGGGAACGCCGCCGCCATCAATCCTCTTGTTGAAAAACTCAAGTCAGATCCTTCAGTAAGCGCGGTGGGACTCGGGGAAGGACATCCGATGACTTTCACCAACAACCAGACGATGGAACTCGAGAACGGGGACTGGATATCGTTCCAGCAAGTTAAAGGCGACAGGGCTTATTTCGATATTCTGGGCCTGCGGATAAAGCAGGACAACCATCTCTCCGACGCCTGGTCATTCAACGAGGAAGCACTGAGGAAAGCAGGGCTGGATGATGATGCCAAGGCAATATATATCAAAGATGGTGAACCGCTGGCCATAGGCGGCATCTGGTATGACTTCCGCATCGGCAACATCCTTTATTCACAGAAGCCGGCAATGATCAAACGCCGGGATAATGGTTATTCGGGGAAAGACTGGCCATGGACCATCATCATCAAGACAGTCGGGAACCACAAGACCGCTATGGAAAGAGTAAGGGCAATCTGTTCGGATATGTGCCCGGACAAGCCATTCGATGTGACTTGGGCAGAAGACCTGCTGAAAGAGGGTTTCGCAAAAGAAAGGCAAATAAGCAGCATCATGCTCCTTTTCTCAATCCTGTCCATCTTCATCTCGGCCTTGGGACTTGTCGCCATGAGTTCGTATTACATGCAGCAGGAGAGGAAGACCGTGTCGCTGCAAAAAGTCTTCGGGGCTCCGTACGGGAATGTTCTCCTGCAGCTTGTGCTGTCATTTATAAAACTCGTGGGCATCGCCTTCGTGGTGGCGGTGCCGATTGGCTGGGTCCTCATGAACCGCTGGCTCCAGAATTACAGTTATCATATCCGTTTATACTGGTGGATATTCGCCCTGGCCGGGCTTGGTACGGCAATCATTGCCGGAGCCTCCGTCCTATGGCAAAGCATACGCACAGCCAGGACCAATCCTGCCACAGAACTAAAGAAAGAATAAAATGAACTCCTATCTCAAATTTCTGAGCCGCAACAAGCTCTATGCTCTGATCGAGGCTTTCGGGCTCTCGGTCAGTCTCTGCTTCACCATACTGATCGGAAGCTATGTGTGGCAGCAATACGGTATCGCATACGGCAGCAAGGACTATGAGAGGATTTACTCCCTGAGCTCCGAAGACATGGTATGCCTGAGCTATGATGACAAGGACGCCCTGGACAGTGAGATTCCGGAGGTGGAGCTTGCCACAAGATATCACCGGGAAGAATACAACGTGCAGGTCGGAGAGAATCATTACAACATACACAAGGCCGATGTTGACAAGGAGTTCTTCGAGATGTTCCCGTCGACAGGAATCGACAGGACCGGCATTGACGCCCTCAAGGTCAAGGGGAATGTCCTGGTGAGCCGGACTTTCGCCAACACCGTCAGCGTGCCGGGAGAAGACCTGATCGGGAAGCGCATCATCTGCGAAGACGAAACGCTCACGATAGCCGGGGTTTTCGATGATTTCAAGAACATCATCTTCCCCTACTGCGACATCGTGGAGGACATCAGCAACCTGAATCAGAAATACTACTACAACGGCGGCCGCAAGTTCTCCGTGATAGGTAACGTGATGACCCTGTTCAAGGTCAAGGACGGGGTGGACAGGAAGACGATAGAGGAGAAGGCCGCCGCCCTATGCGAGAAAAACTATCCTTCCGGGTGGATTCGCCCTCAACTTCATCGCCTCGACGAACTGTACTTCTTCGACGGGGCGGACAGCATGAAGCACACGAGCAAGTCCATGCTGGAAGTATTGACAGTCGTCTCACTGGCCCTGCTGCTCTCCGCGATGTTCAACTATATCAATCTCAGCGCCGCCCTCACGGGCAAGCGGGCCAAGGAGATGGCTGTCCGCAGATTGCTGGGCGCCGGACAGAAGCAGGTGTTCCTCTCCGGGATACTGGAATCCATAGCGTTCACCGCCGTCTGCTTCATCGCGGGGCTGCTGATGGCGGTGGCCCTGACGCCGATGATGAACTCTCTGTTGATCGGAGAGGATGCGGACCTGTTCACCCCTCTGATGATAAGCGTCACGGGCGGCAGCCTCGGCGTCTATCTGCTGTTCATCCTGATTCTGGGCGTCCTGGCCGGAGTGGTCCCGGCGCGGATGGCATCGCGGTTCAGCCCGATAGACACCGTCAAGGGCGGGTTCCGCCGCAGCAGCAAGATGGTGTTCAGCAAGATCTTCATCATCATACAGAGCGCCCTCGCAGTGGTTCTGCTCTCCATGGGGCTGCTGATGGAGCTTCAGATGAGACACATGATCGGACAGCCGATGCATGCTCAGACCGGGAATCTCTATTTCCTCAACCCTTTTTTTCGCGACGCCGCAACCGCATCTGTGCTCGCCGACAAGATGAAAAGTCTGCCGGAAGTAAAACAGATCGGGCTCGGGAACTCCGTTCCGGGACGCTTCAACATGGGGATAGGAGTCAATGATGAGTCCGGCAAGAACATCATGGTCCAGTTCCTGATCTGCGACTCGACTTTCTTCCGCCTGATATGCCCGGAGGTGGTCGAGGACTTCGGACACCCGCTTGAGCGCAGCCTGTGGCTCGGAGAGACTACGGCGCGGGCCCTCAACATCAAGGACAGCACGGAAGCCTACTACAAGAGGAAGTTCAGCAGCTACAACAACACTGTGGTCGAAAGCATCGGGGGCATCATCAAGGACATACCGGTATGCGGCGCCTCGAACAGCAGGCCGAATACATATCCACACATGGCCATAACCGTCCAGAAGGCGGAAGACCTGCGCTACTCCTGCGGGCTGCTGATGCAGACGACTGACGAGAGCAAGGAAACGGCGGAGATGATCAACTCCACCTGGCGCAAATACCAGAAAGAGGTTGACAACTACGACGAGGCGTCATGCAACTGGTTTATCTCTGACAACATACGCTCCGGGCTTGCTCCGGCAAGACGCTCCATGAGACTTGTCGAGATATTCATGATCCTCTCGATAATCCTCTCCCTCCTCGGGCTTGTCGCCATGAGCACCTGGTACTCAGACCAGAAGGCCAAAGAAATCGCTGTCCGGAAGGTCTTCGGCGGCACTGTGGAGTCCGAGACGGCAAGCAGCGTCCGGTCGTACCTCGCCATGACAGTGGTCTCATGCGTCATCGGTGTGCCTGTGGCAGTATTCCTCGCCGCCCGCTATCTGGAAGAATTCGCCTACAGGATCAGCGGCTACTGGTGGGTGTTCGCCCTCGCCACGGTCATCTCCCTTGTGATTTCTCTGCTATCCGTACTCTGGCAGACCCTGCGCGCCGCCAGGACCAATCCGGCCACGGAGCTCAAAAAAGAATAATTTTCGCTACTTTTGCGTAGTATGAAAAAGGAAGGGAAAATACTTGTCGTGGATGACAATGCCGGGATCCGCTCGACCTTGAAAATCTTGCTGCCCATGCACTTCGCCGAAGTGGAACTGCTCCCTTCACCGGTGACCCTTGTCAGCACGGTGGAGAAGTTCCGGCCCGACGCCGTACTGCTGGACATGAACTTCAACGCCGACATCAACACCGGCAACGAGGGGCTCTACTGGCTCGGAGAGCTGAAAAGCCGTTTCCCCGAACTCAAAGTGGTGCTCTTCACCGCATACGCCGATGTACAGCTGGCGGTGGAGGGGATGAAGCGGGGGGCATACGACTTCATCCCGAAGCCGTGGGACAACGACAGGCTCATCTCCACCCTGCGCTCCGCATGCCAGGTATCCAGAAAGGCACGCAAATCCGATGACGGCGCCGTGCACATCTACTGGGGAGACAGCAGGCAGATGGACGCCATACGCCGCACCGTGGGGAAAATCGCCCCGACGGACGCGACGGTGCTCATCACCGGAGAGAACGGCACCGGGAAGGATGTGCTCGCCTCAGAAATCCACCGCGCATCGCTCCGCGCCGGCAAACCAATGGTGAGCGTGGACGCGGGAGCCATCCCGGACACCCTTTTCGAGAGCGAGCTTTTCGGACATGTCAAGGGCGCCTTCACGGATGCGGTCTGTGACCATCCCGGCAAATTCGAGCAGGCTTCCGGAGGCACGCTCTTCCTTGATGAAATAGGCAATATCCCTCTCCCCTCTCAGGCCAAACTGCTCCGCGTGCTGCAGAACCGCAGCGTGACCCGCGTGGGCGACACCAAGAGCATCCCCGTGGACATCAGGCTGATATGCGCAACCAACATGAACCTCGAGGAGCTCGTCGCCAAGGGAGACTTCCGGGAGGATCTCTATTACCGCATCAATACCGTCCACCTGCACATCCCGCCACTGCGGGAGCGCCCACAGGACATCTGCCGACTCGCGGAACTCTTCATCGCACGCTTCGCGGAGCAATACCACAGGGATGTTACAGGCTTCGACAACGAGGCTGCCGAGGAACTCAAGCGCTACCCGTGGCCGGGCAATGTGCGGGAACTCCTGAACTGCATAGAAAAGGCCGTCATACTCTCGGAGGGGAACATCCTCAGCAAGGAAGACCTGCAGTTGCCGTCCACCCCTGTCCTCAGGACTCCTGACGCCCTCGGAACGCTTGAAGAAGTCGAGGAGCGGACCATACGCGCGGCGATGGAAAAGTATTCCGGGAACCTGTCTCTCGTGGCCAAGGCGCTGGACATCAGCCGTCCGACACTCTACAGCAAACTGAAAAAATACGGGATATGATCTCCTGGCCGGCCGTCATAATGATTGTCGCAGCGGCGGTCGCCATCACCTTGATTCTCTCCGGAATCTTCTTTACGGGAAGGGTCAAGCGCAAAGTGGACTATATGCTTGACGCACTTGACGACGGCGAGACCAACTTCCGTTTCGGGCGCGGCAAACTCCTCAACCGCGGGCTCAACCGCACCCTCAACAGGCTCCGCGACATCTTCGACAAAGAGACGAGATACATCCGCGAGACCGAGAGGTACTATGGCCGGATGCTGGACAACGTGTCCACGGGAATAATCGTCTCGGAGACCGGGACGGGCCGCGTGGTGTACTCCAACCGCAGGGCAAGGGGACTGCTGGGACTGTCCAACATCAACGCTCTCCGGCAGTTGGGCAACATCAGCACGGAAGTCTACGAGGCCTTTCTCTCCGTGGGCGAAGGGCAGGACAGGAAGGCGTCGTTCTACAGCGAGAGCACCCAGCACCGCATCGTCCTGTCCGCCACCTTGGACAAAATCGGAGGCAAGGATGTCAAAATCATAGTTTTCAACGACTTGAGCACCACCATCGAAGACACCGAGAGCGAGTCTTGGACCAGGCTGATAAGGGTTCTCACCCACGAGATAATGAACACCGTCACCCCTATCGCGTCGCTCAGCGAAGCGCTCAAAGATGTGGAAGGAGAAGAACTCCAGGCCGGTCTGGAGACAATCTCGTCATCCTCCCGGAGCCTGATAAAGTTCGTGGAATCGTACCGCAACCTCACAAGGGTGGCGGCCCCGGTCAGGAAGGCGTTCTATGTGCGCGACCTCGCCGCCAAGGTGATTGAACTCAACGACAGCTTCCTCAAGGAACACGGCGCCGTCGCCAGTTTCGAGGAGAAGCAGAGCGACATCCTGCTCTACGCCGACCAGGGACAGATCTCCCAGATACTGATCAACCTCATGAAGAACGCCGTGCAGGCCGGCGCCCGGCACATCAGCATAACCGCCGACATCGACGAGAAGGACTGCACGACAGTCAACGTGGCCAACGACGGCCCGCCGATAAGCCCCGAAAGCCAGGAACAGATATTCGTGCCCTTCTTCACCACCAAACAGGAGGGCACCGGCATCGGGCTCAGCCTCTCGCGGCAGATCATGCGCCTGCACGGGGGGAACCTGCGCCTGCTCCGCAGCGACGCCGGAGGCACCGTGTTCTCCCTCGTCTTCCGCTAGGCTCCGCCGCCCTCAGGCTGTAAAGTTTGACCCTATGCTGAATATCAATAGTTATGATGGAATCGTAACCTACTTGACGTAGTAGCCGCCGGTCCTTTTGGAACCTCTGCGCTCAATGAGGTTTTTCTCCATCAAAATGACTATATGCCTGCTGATTGTGGCCGCAACACGTCCAGAGCGCTCCACGAGGTCTTTTCTTTGAATGCCGGGCATCCCTTTTATCAAGTTGTAGGTAGCAAGGACAGCTGGATTTAATATCTCATTTAATGTCTCATTTAATGTCTCATTCTGTGAGATATTACTTTGATCTGTTAAATATGGCGCCAACGGATTCTTGAAGCGGATGGTCAGGCTGACGAAGTTGGTCACAAAAATGTATTCCGGTTCCGGGAGCCCGGCTTCCTTGCAGTAAGTGAACATGTTAAGGATGCCGCGGCCCCAGCCCTCGGCCTTGCCTCCTTTGAAAAGAGCACCGGCAATCTTCTCGTTGATAGGCTCGGAGTGAGGATGGCGCCGGAACTCTTCCGGAGTGGTGCCCATCGGAAATGCACCGGGGTTCATGAATTCAATGCGGTCATCGAAGATGGCCACGCTTGGCGTCCTTGCCTCGGACCACCAGGTGCGATGTGCCAGCAGGTTCAGGCTGGCTTCCCTTATCACCTTGACGGGAACCGTCAGCTCGTTCTTGCTGTCAAAATCATCCTGATTGCCGGACAAGAACATGTGCTTGCGGCAGAAGTCCTCAATGGCCTTGAACTGCTGGAACAGATTGGCCTCCACCACGACTTGGTCACGGAATTTGTCCATAATCGTACCTTCGAACCGCGCCAGGCGGACCTTGCAGTGATCGAAGAAACGGGACGGGTCTTTTCCAAACAGGGCGATGGCGCCATTGGTGAGGAGGTCGCCCTGCATCAACACCTTGAACGGGCGAAGGCGGTCAACGGTTGTCTTCGCAGCTGCTGCATCGGCAGGAATCCTCCCTTTGGAGATACCTTCATCGATGGCTGTTATCAGCGTTTTGGTATCAATGTCCCTGACGGTTGCACCGGAGCATGGGGCAATTTCCCAGTTGAATTTCTTGGGGTCGCTAAGGCGGATGCGCTCGTCGAACATTTCGCGAGGCATCGGCTTTGTTGTGTTCTCCACCTTGTAGTATGGTCTGCCGTCATAGGTATATGGCGCCGTAAATGGTACCGGAGCCGGGAACCATACTGCAATGACTTTCTTGCCAAGCCTGCCGGGGACGTCAATGTATTGCGCGGCCAGGTCTATGGCCGGGGAGAACTTACACAACTCCCAAGCAATCTCCTGCCGGGTTTTGTCCACAACATCCTGACCGAGTATTTTCAAGGTTGTGGGGTGAACGCCAAAGAAGAGCCAGCCTCCCTCTGTATTGAGGAAAGCACAGCCTGACTGCATGCCTGCATACAGTTCTCCTGTTGTTTTCTTGACTTCCAGAATACGGCTTTCATCGCGGTGAATGATGGTTTCTATGTCTTGTATCGTCAATTCCTTCATGGCGTGGCAGTCAAAGTTTGACAAAGTTACGATTTTTTGCGGACCCTCAAATGTGGAGGGCAGTAAAAGCGACGGAATGATAGAAAGGCTCCGCCGCCCTCAGGCTGTAAAGTTTCTTTACAGAACTTGTAAGGATTCTTTACAGTGCACCGCTCTGTCCTCGTGGAGCAATATATTATCTATCAATATATTATCGTTCTTGGCACAATCACTGCTGCTGATTCTGGCGTCAACAAACAAGTATGATCATGTCAAAGCACAGTATAATAGCAGTCCTGCTCACGATATCCGCCCTGTCCGCCGCAGGGCAGCAGAAGAGCATGGGGCTCAAAGAGTGCATGGAATACGCGGTGTCCAACTCCACCAAGGTCCGCATACAGCAGGCCGAGACCGGAGATGCGAGAATTGAGCGCAGGGAAGCCATCCTGAGCGCCTTCACCCCGCAGGTGAGTGCCGGCGTATCGGCCTACTACAACTTCGGGCGCGCAATCGACCCGCAGACCAACACCTACATCAACACAACCTCGTTCCACAACAACTACAGCCTCTCAGCGGGAATAACCCTCTTCGACGGATTCTCCGCGCTCAACAACATCAAGATAGCCAAGACATCCCTCGCCATGGGCAACTCCCGGGAAGACCAGGTGGAGGCGGACATCTGCCTCGCCACGATGGAAGCCTACTACAACGCCGTATACTACAGCAAGATGAGCGAAATCTACCGCAGTCAGGTCCAGACAGCCCGGAGTTCGCTGGAGCTCGCCCGCAAGCAGGAGACGCTCGGGATGAAGGGCTATGCCGATGTCGTGCAGGCAGAAGCGGAGCTCGCCGAGCGGCAATACAGCCTGACCAACGCGGAGAATCTGCGCGCCGACGCGAAGATGACCCTGCAGGACGTGATGTTCTGGCCGCTCGACTCCGCCCTGGTGATAGACACGGCCTTCGCGGATGAAGACGCCCTCGCCGCCCCGGACGAAAACGAGGAGGAAATAATAAGCTTCGCCATGGCCAACCAGCCATCCGCGCTCATAGCGCACGGCAACATGGAGAACGCCCGTCTGGCCCTGAATACGGCAAAATGGCAGCTCCTGCCGACACTGAACCTCTACGCCGGCTGGTCCACGACATACTTCGAATACCCGGGCATACGCGAGACTGACCCTTTCAGGACGCAGTTCTCCAACAACGGCGGAGAATATGTGCAGCTCTCTCTGAACATCCCGCTCTACGACCGCCTCAAAGGTCTGGGCAACATTTCACGCAAGAGACACGCATACCAGAAGGCGTCCGCAGAATACGACCAGAAACTCCGGGACATCGAGTCCGAGGTGCGCAGGGCAGTACAGGACCGAGACGGGGCGGCGGCGGCCTACCTGCAGGCTGAACGCAAAGCGGAAGTGCAGGAAGAATCATGGCAGCTCAACACCCGCAAATATGAGCAGGGGCTGATCTCGGGCATCGAGTATCAGACAGCTACGGACAGTTACCTCGCGGCCCGCGCCGACCGGCTCAACTCGATGTTCAAATACCTCCTCAAGAAGAGCGTCGTGGAGTACTATGGAGGGACAAGATATATAGACCAGAAATAAAAGATTTACCATGGATAAGATAATCGAAAAGAAAACCGGCTGGAGAGTCGCATTCACGAAGAAAGCCCTGCCGTACTGGCTCGGGGGCGTAGTGCTGGCTTTCGTGCTGTATCTCGTGTTCAGGGACAACTCAAGTTCGTTCCGGGTTGACAAGGACACCGTCAGCATCAGCGAAGTGCAGAAAGGAGAGTTCAACGACTACATCAGGGTAGGCGGCCAGGTGCAGCCTATGACCACTATCCAGCTCAGCCCGCAGGAAGGCGGGGTGGTGCAGAAAATCCTGGTCGAGGAAGGTTCCATGGTCCGCGCCGGGGAGCCCCTTCTCCTGCTCAGCAACGACAACCTTGACCTGGAGATCCTCAACTCGGAGGCGGAGCTCGCCGAGAAGGAGAACATCCTGCGCAACACCATGATCCAGATGGAGCAGCAGAAGCTCTCCGTCAAGCAGGACGAGATGACCTACGAGATGGATGTCAGGCGCAGCCGCAGGAACTACGAGCAGCAGTCCGCCCTGTACCAAGACAAACTCATCGCCCGGGAGGAGTATCTCAAAGCCAAAGAAGACTACGAACTCGCGCAGCAGAAATACAAGCTCGTCAAGGAAAGGGCGGTCCAGGACAGCCTCTATAGAGGAGTGGAAATCAACCAGATGCAGGAGAGTCTCGACAACATGAGGCAGAACATGGCCATGATACGCAACCGCAAGTCCAACCTGACCATCAAGGCCCCCATCGACGGGGAACTCGGACTTCTGGATGTCGTGCTCGGGCAGAGCGTGTCCTCTGGGATGAAAATAGGGCAGATCAACTCTGTCGGAGACTACAAGATAGAAGCCAAGATCGACGAACACTACATAGACAGGGTCACCCCGGGACTCCAGGCCAGTTTCGAGCGCCAGGGCAGCAACTTCGCGGTGCGCCTGCGCAAGGTCTACCCGGAGGTACGGGACGGCAAGTTCCAGGCCGACTTCAAGTTCGAAGCTGAGCAGCCGGACAACATACGCACAGGCCAGACCTACTACCTCAACCTCCAGCTCGGGCAGCCGGAAGAAGGCATCATCATCCCGCGCGGGACATTCTACCAGAAGACGGGCGGCAAATGGATATATGTGCTGACGCCGGACGGCTCAAAAGCCGTCAAGAGAGAAATCCGCATCGGCAGGCAGAACCCAAGATACTACGAGGTTCTTGAGGGCCTTGAACCGGGAGAGAAGGTCATCACCTCCTCCTACGACAACTACGGAGACAGCGACGTGCTGATATTCTAGAAGTAATAGGAATAACGGATATCCACCATGCGGGGGGAATAGCGGAGCTCTGATCCGTTGTCCCCCCTTTCATGTAGCCTGATGTCTCCAAGGTCCACAAAACGGATGGAGATGGCGCCATGGTCGGAAAAACGCATCCCGGCGCCGACAGAAAACGCCGGAGCGAAGCCGACGCTGTAGCGTCTGGTCTGCTTGACGCCGTTCTTGTCGGTGAATACGGCGCGAGTCTGTGTGGAGGCGTTGGCTCCGGCCCTGACCTCTATGAACGCGTGGTGTGAAGGATTGATGAAACCCTGCCCGTCAAAATCTATCTTGCAGGCGACGCCTGCCATCAGGGGGAAGTTCAGATAAGAAGGATAGCGCGAGTACTCAAACCCCATCTGGTTCTGAGCCATCTTCCCGAGTCCGTGACGGATGAAGTCCGCGCTGACTATAGCGTCCAGATACTTGTTGATGCTGAAGTTGTACTGGGCCCCGACATCGAATCCTATGCGGAGCTTGGCGTAGTAGTTGTCATATCCGTTGTCCGTGTACACGGTCCCGGGGAAGGACGCGCCGAGGCTCAACGCCAACTGGGCATCCGAACGCTGAGTTGCCGCAAACATGGCGACAAGGCAGGCAAAAAGAATCTTGATTCTGTCCATCCGTCAAAGTATCTCCGCAAATATATCCAATCCATGCAAAAATGACAAACGGCGGCGCCGGACTTTGCCGTCACCGCCGTCATGTCGTATGTGCTCCGACTAGTCTTCGTCAGCCTCGGCTGCCGCGTACTCGGCAAGCAGCTTGGTCTGCACATCGCCAGGAACCGGCTGATAGTCCGCGAAAGACATCGAGAACGTGGCCGCTCCGGAGGTCAGCGAGCTGAGTGTCGTAGAGTAGCGGTAGAGCTCAGCGAGAGGGACGCGGGCCTTGAGGATTGAGAATCCCTTGTCGGCGCCCATGTCTCCGAGGATGCCGCGACGGTTCTGAAGGTCGGACATGCAAGAGCCCTGATATTCAGCAGGCGTCATCACCTCGACATTGTAGATAGGCTCCATGATCTTAGGGCCGGCATTGCGGAAAGCCTCCTTGAAGGCGTTGCGTGCAGCGAGCACGAACGAGATTTCGTTGGAGTCTACCGGGTGCATCTTGCCGTCATACACATAGACGCGGATGTCGCGCGCGTATGAGCCTGTGAGCGGGCCTTCGGTCATCTTGTCGTTGATACCCTTGAGGATGGCAGGCATGAAGCGCGCGTCGATGGCGCCGCCGACGACGCAGTTGTAGAACTCCAGCTTCCCGCCCCACTCCAGGTCGAAAGACTCTGAGGACTTGATGTTCATCACCATATCCTTGCCGTTGATCTTGAACACCTTCGGTGCGTCAACTCCTTCCTCGTAAGGGCAGATGAGCAGAGACACCTCTCCGAACTGCCCGGCACCGCCGGACTGCTTCTTGTGGCGGTAGGTGGCGCAGGAGGTCTTGGTGATGGTCTCGCGATACGGAATCTTCGGGGCGAAGAGCTCCACTTCGAGCTTGAACTCGTTGTTGAGACGCCATTTGACGATGTTGATATGCTGCTCTCCGTTGCCGCTGAGTATGGTCTGGCGGAGTTCCTTGGAGTACTCCACGATCACGGTAGGATCCTGGGATGCGATCTTCTTGAGAGCGTCGCCGAGCTTCTGCTCATCCTGCTGTACCTTGGCCTTGATGGCGCAGCGGTATTTAGGCGCAGGGTAAGCTATCCTGTCCCATTCAAGGCCGGAACCCGGCGCTGAAAGGGTAATGTTGGAACGGCCGTTCTTGAGCTTCACGGTACATCCGAGATCTCCGGCCTTGAGTGCCGTCACAGGCTCTTTCTTGAGACCGGCCACGGCATATATGGCGGAGAGGCGCTCCTTGTTGCCGCTGGAAGGATCTTCCAGGTCCATTCCCGGAGTAATCGTACCGCTCATCACCTTGAAGAAAGACACTTCTCCGAGGTGCGGCTCCACATCGTTTTTATATATGAAAAGTGAGGCCGGGCCGTCTTCCTTGCAGGAAGGGGCGGGAACGACGTTCTTGGTGAACTCGAGAAGCCTCTTGACTCCTATATCCTTCTTGGCGCTGACACAGAATACCGGATAAGCCTCTCCGGCCACGATGCCGCGGTTGAGGCCCTTGCGGATCTCGTCCTCGGTGAGACTTCCCGACTCGAAGAACTTCTCCATAAGGGTATCGTCATACTCGGCAGCCCTCTCGATAAGCTCCTGGCGCAATTCTTCCGCCTGCTCCTTGATGTTCTCCGGAATCTCCAGGTCCTCACGGGTGCCGTTGTTGTCCTTGAAATGATAGTATTTGTTGGTGAGCACGTCCACAAACCCGTCGAAAGCCGGGCCCACGTTGACCGGGAACTGGATATAGACAAGTTTCTTGCCCATAGCTTCCTGGAGGGACGCCTGCACGCTCTCCCAGTCGGCCTTGTCAGCGTCGAGCTGGTTGACGGCCACCACGAGAGGAAGTTTCTTGTCTGAAGCGAGGCGGATGAAGTTCTCGGTGCCCACCTCGACTCCCTGCTGGGCGTTGATGACGAGCACGCCGCTCTCGCACACCCTGAATGCCGAATATGCTCCTCCGATGAAGTCATCGGCGCCAGGAGCGTCTATTATGTTGACTTTTGCTCCGAGGAACTCGGCATAAAGAGGGCTCGCGTAGATGGAACGCTGGTTGATCTTCTCCAGCTCATTGTAGTCGGAGAGGGTGTTCTTGTCCTCCACGCTTCCGCGCCTGTCAATAACCTTGCCCTCATAGAGCATAGCTTCAGCCAACGTGGTCTTTCCGGACTTTGTCGCTCCGAGAAGTACCACGTTGCGGATCTCTTTGGTTGTGTATTCTTTCATCGTTTCGTGTTGTTATAATTACTTGGTTTTGATGCAAAGTCCACAAATCTAATAAAATTTGTTCCTATTGTCAATAACCTTACAGCCATATGCGGCAAAAATTTCTTCTCCCTCAAGACCGAGTTCTTCAAGCAGGATTTCATCTAGGTCCGGCGGGTACACCCCTAGCCTGCGGCGGCACACGTCAGACAGGCTGAGAGGCCCTTCCGGGCACAGTTCCCCGCCATCAAGCAGGCTCTCCAGCTCCGAGAGCAGCATTTCTCGCTTTTTGTCCATGCCCGCCAAGTTGGACTTTTGTCCACAAATAAACAACACCCGGCAAGGACGGCGGCCCATAAATATATCTTTTTTATGTCTTTTGTTTATTTTTTATGGACATTGTGCGCTTTTTCAGGTATCGGGCTTCGTGGCATACTGACTATTTTTGCCATGATGCCTACTGACAAGACACATACGAGCATTCGGAGAATCAGGGAGGAGGCCGGACTGTCCCAGGCGATGATGGCCGACGAACTCGGCATCGGACGCACGACCTACATCAACTTCGAGACCGGCAAGGTCAACCTGTACTGCAAGACTCTCTCGAAGTTCGCCGCCTATTTCGGACTGGACGCGGGAGACCTCGTCTCCGCCGGCCGGCAAGACAGCCTGCTGGAGGAGAAGCGTAACTTTGACGAGCAGAGGAAAGCCCTGATACGCGACTACGAGAGCAGGCTCGAAGTGTTGGGAGAGAAACTCAAGACGGCCCTGCAGATGGTGCAGACCCAGGACCAGACCATCAAGACGCTCAGCCAGACCAACGCCTTTCTGCTCTCCCGTCTCAAGGACGAATAAGAAGTTGGCAAAGTCGCGAAGTGTTTCTAAATTTGTGGCATTATGCCACAGGAAATCCATCTTTTGGGCAACATGCACCCCGGTCTCACCGAAGCCGGATGCGATGAGGCGGGACGCGGCCCCCTGGCCGGGCCCGTGTTCGCCGCGGCCGTGATCCTGCCCGAAGGTTTCCGCCATCCGCTGCTCAACGACTCCAAGCAGATGAGCGAAAAATCCCGTGACATATTGAGGGAAGTGATAGAGAGGGAAGCCGTAGCGTGGGCGGTGGAGGAAGTGAGCGCAGAAGAGATAGACTCGCTCAACATCCTCTGGGCCTCGGTGGAGGGGATGCAGCGCGCAGTACGGCGGCTCGCCGTCAAGCCTGACTTCCTGCTGATAGACGGCAACCGTTTCCGCCCGATGGAAGGATATGGCTATGCCACGGTAGTGCACGGGGACGCGACCTACGCGTCGATAGCGGCCGCATCCGTGCTGGCCAAGACCCGAAGGGACGAGAAGATGAGGGAGCTCGACAGGCGTTATCCGCAGTACGGCTGGGCGCACAACATGGGCTACCCCACTCCGGAGCATATAGAGGCTATCCGCCGCTACGGACTCACCCCGGAGCATCGCCGCTCATTCCACCCCAAGGCCCTGGAACCAAGTTTATTCGATATTTGATTTTATATGAAGAAGTTTTTACTCACTCTCGCCGCGATTGCGGCTATGCTGCCGTCGGCAAGGGCTGACGAGGGCATGTGGATGCTCCCTCTGCTTGAAAAGATCAACAGCGACGCCTTGCGCAATCTCGGTTCGAGACTCACGGCTGACCAGATCTACAGTATCAACCATTCATCCATCAAGGACGCGGTGGTACAGTTCGGCGGCGGATGCACCGGAGAGATCATTTCCGGCAGCGGACTGCTCGTGACCAACCACCACTGCGGCTACGGCAGCATCCAGGCGCTCTCGTCCGAAGAGCACAACTATCTGGAAGACGGCTACTGGGCCTCCAGCCGCAGCGAGGAGATTCCGGTGCCGGGGCTTAGCGTGAAGTTCCTGCAGAAGATGACGGACGTGACCGGCAAGGTGAAGGACGAGAAGTCGGCGGACGCCCTGATAGCGAAGGCCGTCAAGGAGAACCCGCACTGCACTGCACAGATTGTCAGCTTCTTCAACGACAATGTGCAGTATCTCGTAATATATAAAGTCTACCGCGATGTCAGGTTTGTCGGAGCGCCGCCGGCAGCGTCCGGCAAGTTCGGAGGAGACACAGACAACTGGATGTGGCCGCGCCACACTTGCGACTTCTCGATGTTCCGTGTCTACGCCGGCGCGGACAACGAGCCGGCCGACTACTCAGAGAGCAATGTCCCTATGGTGCCGAGGCAGTTCCTCAACATTTCGCTCAAGGGCATCCAGGAAGGCGACTTCGCGATGATTATGGGCTACCCAGGCAGAACCCAGCGCTTCCAGACCGCTTCACAGCTTGAAGACATGCTGGAGCTCAACGATATACGCATAGCTGCACGCACCGTGCGCCAGGATGTGCTCTGGAAGGAGATGAGGGCAAGCGACAAGGTCGGCCTGCAATATGCAAGCAAATACGCCTCTTCCTCCAACGGGTGGAAGAAGTGGATAGGGATGAAAGAAGCCTTCGCCAAACTCAATGTGATCGGCCGTCAGGAAGAGAAGGAAGCCGAACTCGGCGCCTGGATAGGGGAAAAGAAAGGCAGAATCAAGAAATACGGAGACCCTGTGTCCGAGATAGCGTCCGGCGTGGCCGGGCGCAAGGCGGCCTATCAGGGATACACCCTGATATCCGAGACCCTGAGCAAGATCGAGCTTATCGGGCTCGTCAGGGCCAAGGACGCCTCTGACTACAAAGACTACGACGCTGAAGTGGACCGCAAGGTGGCCCACGCGATGGTGCGTCACTATCTGCAGAACGCCGACCCTCAGGACAGGGTGGATGTGAGCGAGGAGATGATTGACAAGATTTTCGACGAAAGCGTCTTCACCTCATACGACAAGCTCGAGGCCGCACGCGCGGCGGGCGTCAACCTTGACGAAGACCCGGCCGCCGTGCTCCGCGGAGCCATCATAGACAAGCGCGGACCGCTCTACAGGCAGACTATCACATGGGATGACACCCTGGAAGCTCCGACCAAGGCATATGCGGCCGCCCTTCTGGAGTGGCAGAAAGCCAAGCCGAGCTACCCGGACGCCAACTTCACCTGCCGTCTCACCTACGGCACGGTCAAGGGCTACGAGCCTAAGGACGGCGTTGTCTATAAGTATTACACGACCCTCAAGGGCGTGATGGAAAAAGAAGACCCGGGCAACTATGAGTTCCGCGTCCCGGCGCGGCTCAAGGAACTCTACAACGCCAAGGACTACGGCCAGTATGCGGACGCGCAGGGACAGCTCGTCACCTGCTTCCTGACCAACCTCGACATCACGGGGGGCAACTCCGGAAGCCCTGTGATGGACGCAGACGGCAACCTGATCGGACTCGCCTTCGACGGCAACTGGGAGGCGATGAGCGGAGATGTCATCTTCGAGCCTAACCTCCAGAGATGCATCTGCGTGGATATCAGATACGTGCTGTTTATGATGGACAAGTTCGGCGGCGCCGGCTGGCTCCTTGATGAAATGAACATAGTGAAATGATAACTAAAGAAGACATACTTCTGGCCCTTCGCGAGGTCAAGCATCCTGCAAAGAAGGATGCCGACCTCGTCGAACTGGGCATGGTCAACAACATTGAGATGGAAGACGGCAAAGTCACAGTGACGCTCGCCTTCCCGAAGAGACGCGACCCTCTCTCCGAATATCTTATCGGCAGCGCCCGCGCCGCCCTTGTCCGCCATCTGCCGGACAGCGTCAAGTCTGAAGTCAAGACCATTGTGGTGGACGAGGTGACGCCTAAGGCCAGGAAGAGCGGGATAGACGAACTCGGCCTGGAGCAGCTGCGCAATGTCCGCCATATAATAGGCATAGCCTCAGGCAAGGGCGGAGTGGGCAAGTCCACCGTAGCAGTCAACCTGGCCTGTGCCCTCGCGCGGCTCGGCTACAAGGTCGGGCTCGCCGACGCCGATGTCTACGGCCCTTCCGTACCTGTCATGACGGGCACGGAAGGCATGACTCCACAAGCTGAAAGCGAAGAGGGGCAGGAGCTCATAATCCCTATTGAGAAGTACGGGGTCAAGTGGATGTCCGTGGGCTATTTCGCCCAGAAGGGACAGGCTCTGATCTGGAGAGGGCCGATGGCCTGCAACGCTCTCAAGCAGATGATACTCCAGGTCAAGTGGGGAGACTTGGACTTCCTCCTCATCGACATGCCTCCGGGAACGGGCGACATCCATATCAGCCTCGTACAGGACATCCCTGTGGAGGGGGCCGTGATTGTGACCACCCCTCAGGCCGTGGCTCTCGCGGACGTGGAGAAAGGCGTGGACATGTTCCGCAACAAGAATGTCAACCGGACGATTTTCGGACTCGTCGAGAACATGGCCTGGTTCACTCCTGAGGAACACCCTGACGAGAAGTACTTCATCTTCGGCAAGGACGGAGGCGCCAACATGGCCAAGGATCTCGGGATAGAGCTGCTCGGGCAGATTCCGCTCGTGCAGAGCATTCGCGAGAGCGGCGATGCCGGCGAACCGGCAGCCCTGAGCACCCGCCCTGACGGGGTGGCGTTCGTGGAACTGGCGGCCAGACTTGCCGAAAAGCTCGGCTGACGCGATGGAAGTCAGAGCAAAAAAGGCTCTCGGGCAGCATTTCCTCACTGACCAGAGCATTGCCAGGACCATCGTCTCCTCCCTACGCGAAGGGGGCGAGCGGGATGTGCTCGAAATAGGCCCGGGAATGGGCGTGCTTTCACGCTACCTGCTCGAAAGGGACGACATTGACCTCAAACTGGTCGAAATAGACGGGGAATCGGTGAACTACCTGCTCACCCACTATCCGGCCATAGAGGGCAAACTGTACAGCGCAGACTACCTGAAGCTGGACATGCGCGAACTCTTCAGCGGAAACTACCGGGTGATCGGCAACTTCCCCTACAATATCTCGTCCCAGATTTTCTTCAAGATACTGGACGACAAGGACAAGGTGCCGGAAGTGGTCTGCATGATACAGAAAGAGGTGGCCGACCGCATAGCGGAAAAGCCGGGCTCCAAGACTTACGGCATACTCTCCGTCCTGCTGCAGGCCTGGTATGACATAGACTATATCATCTCTGTGGGCTCAGGCGCATTCTGTCCGCCTCCGAAGGTACAGTCCGCAGTGATAAGGCTCCGGCGCAATTCCCGCACGGAACTCGGCTGCGACGAGCGCCAGTTCCGCCAGGTCGTCAAGACCGCCTTCAACCAGCGGCGCAAAACCCTGCGCAACGCCCTGAAGCCCATGCTTCCTGAAGGTTTCGACTGCTCGGACCCGGTGTTCGACCTGAGAGCCGAAAGGCTGTCTGTAGAAGACTTTATCGCTTTGACCTTGAGAATATCCCAGGCACGGCAAAGCCTGACGCAAGCAGAACCACAATCAGAATAAGTATGGAACTCGCGCGCGACACCGCCTCTCCTGTCCTGTAGGACGGCGGGTCAAAACGCATCACGAGAGTGTGTTCCCCGGACGGAACCTCCGCCGCGCGGAGCACTTTTCCTTCCGGAGCGATCTCAAGGCTCTCCCCGCTGTCCTCCAGCTTGAGAGTCCAGCCCACAGGATAATACACCTCGCTGAACACAAGCTTGCCGCCGTCTCGCGAGGAATACTTGTATCTCAGCTCATTGGGCGCGTAAGACAGCATCTCCACCTCTCCGGCCTCCGGATCGGCAAACCACGCCGGCCCCTTGGCATAGCCATATCTGAGCGGCGGGTATTCGTCTCCCACTATTATATAACGGCAGTTCATCTCCGCGAGGCCGGGGAGATAAGGCAGGGCCTGCTCCATCTCCTGAAGCGTCTGCCCCCCGGACAGCGCGGAATACAGGGCGTTGATCTCCCGGCTGAGCGTATCCGTGATGAACTCCTGATACCTCTGGAGCTTGGCCGGAGAATACCCGCCTATGTTCTTGTGCCAGTATGACGGGTGAGAGTCGTTGAACACATTCACTGTCAGGTCGAGGACTCTGTAGGACGGATCCGTGTCCTCAAGGATGGTCTCATCCACAGGACGCTTGTTGAACTGGCTCTGGAAGGAGCGCGGAGTGATGAAGTCGTCCGAACTCAGATACCTCTTGTCAACGATGAAGAGGTCCCCGAGCACGAGCAGGCAGACAAGCACGGCGGCCGTGCGCCGGCGCGAGAAGCCCATCTGCGGCTGCGTGGCGAATGTCTTGGCGGCGGATTTCGGAATCCTGCACCCCCAGAACATCAGAAGATAGGCCGCCCCGGCAAACAGTGCCGAACGAAGCGCGTCAAGCGCGAGCAGGCGCCTCCTGTCCTGTACGAGAGCGTCCACGAGAGCGTCAGGATATGACGCGTCGGAAGCGCCGGAGAACGAGCCGGCAATCCCCGGAAACGCCGCACACAGAAGGCAGAATCCCCCGGTTATGGCAAGCGCTATCCATCCCTTGGAGCGGAACGCGGCCACGCCCTCCTCCGAACGGACGATTCGGTCCAGCATCAGGAAAGCAAGTATCGGCAGGGTGAACTGAAGCACCACCAGAGCCATTGACACCGTCCTGAACTTGTTGTAGAGGGGCACATAGTCGTAAAACAGCCTGGTGAACCACAAGAAGTGGCTTCCCAACGCGAGGAACACGGCAAGCAGCGTCGCGGCGACCACCCACCACTTCTCCTTGCCCCGGTAGCAGAAGAGTCCGAGCACGAAGAGGAATATTGTCACGGCCCCCATATACATAGGCCCGGCGGTGAACGGCTGAGGCCCCCAATAGAGAGGCAGGTTCCTGGCGGTCTCGCGCAAATTGGTCTGCCCGGCGGAGCGGAGCAGGTCAATTGTAGCGGATCGGTCCGGATTGACAGCTCCGGAAGACGAACCTCCGTTGAAGTCCGGAATCAGCATATTCGGGAGCTCCTCCCAACCGTACGACCACGCCGTGGCGTAGTCAATGTCCAGCCCCTTGGTACCGCTGCCGTCCGCAGAAGCCGCCGAACTGCCTCCGCGCATTGAATACGGGGTGTACTCGTAGGTCGGGAGGAGTTTGATGGCATTGGTCGCGATGCCGGTCAGCCCCAGCACGAGCAGAAGGGCGGACGAGGCGAAAAACCTGCCGACAAGCGTCTTGCGGCGGGTCTTGTCCATGAGTATCCATATCACCAGGGCGATGACATAGAGCAATATCATCAGCGCCAGGTAATATGTGATCTGCGGATGATTGGCCTTGACCTGAAAACTGAGGGCAAGACCGAACAGCGCGGCTCCCAGACAAGACAGTGGCAGCCAGCGGCCCTTCTCGCCAAGAGCCTTGCGGTATGTGAACACAAGCGCGGCAAGCACCCAAGGGAGGAAAGCGATAGCCTGCATCTTGGTGTTGTGCCCAACCTGTATGATCTGCATGTTGTAGGAGCAGAAGGTGACGGCTATGGCACCGCCTATGGCAAGCAGAGGGTGCACTCCTAGAGAGAGCATGAGCAGCCATGCGCCGATAAGGGAAATGAATAGATATGTGGCCGGGCGCCTGCCGGTCAGCAACAAATCATATATGCTCTGGGTCCAGTCGCCCTTGGTGGATGCGTGTATTGTCGCCGTAGGCATACCTCCGAACATCGAATCCGTCCAGGCGGTCTGGTCATCGGGGTGGGCGGAGTTCCACTCCATCATCTCCCTCGCCATCCCCTGCCACCCGGAGATGTCGCTCTGGTTCACTATCTTGCCGGAAAGCACTTCCGGCACATAGGCATAGGACAGCGCAAGCAGTCCCAACACCGTGCAGATGCAATAGATTATTTTCTTCTTCATAACAGTTCCACAAGTTGCGCCGTAAGGTTGCGGCGCGAATAGCGCTCCGTCCCGTGCCGCGAAGGGCGGAAGGAGCAGATAAACTCAATCAGGGCGTCTCCGTCCGACCAGTCGAACATCTCTCCGGCCCCGCTGTCCCTGAGAATGTCGGCAGCGGCACTGTCCTTCTGGCCTATCCCGAGCACCGGCCGCCCCGAGGCGAGGTACTCGAATATCTTGCCCGGCAGGACTTTGGAGTATTCCGGTTCCTGCCTCAACGGCAGCAGCAGGATATCTGCGTCCCTCTGCTCCTGCACCGTGCGCTCGTGGGGCAGGTAACCGAGATTGACCAGATTGTCTCCAAGTCCCCTCTCCCGTATCGCCTCTATGATCTCGGGGTCCGTCTTGCCGGCCAGCCTGATCTGAAGCCGGCCTCGGAACTCCTTGTCTTCGCCGCACTTGCGGGCGAGGGCGTCCCAGAGACCAAGCGGGTTGCCGTCCGCGGCGAACAGCCCGGTGTGTACAAGGGTCAATCTGTCCGGATGCGGCCGCGCGGCGATTCCCTTGAAATCGTCCTCGTCATAGCCGTTGGTGATCAGCCTCACGGGGGTCGACGTCCTGGCGGCGAAGTCGGCCTGCACGCGCGGGGACACCGCTATCACCATGTCCGCCTCGTCCAGCACGCTCTGCTCCATGCGATGATGCTTCCTGTCGGAGCAGGGGGTAAGACACAAGTGCTTATAGTAGAACATCTCCGTCCACGGATCCCTGAAATCGGCTATCCACCTCACACCGAGCTTCCTTTTCAGACCGCGCCCGATAAGGTGCATCGACTGCGGGGGCCCCGTAGTCACCACGGCGTCCACCGGATGCTCCCGCAGGTACTTCGAAAGGAAACGCACCGACGGCCGCACCCACGACACTCTCGGATCAGGGACAAAGAGATTGCCCCTGAGCCACAGCGAGATGCGCTTCTTGAGAGACTTTTTCTGCGAGTTGAGTGGATTCACCTCAGCGCCGGTCTTGGAACCGGTCAGGCGGCGGTACAGTTCGTACGGCTCACAGATGCGCGTCTTTATGATTTCCGCGCTGTCGGGGATGTCCGCCAGCAGGCTCCCGTCCACCGCCAGACGCTCCGGATTCTCGGGAGTATAGATGACCGGCTGCCACCCGAACTGAGGCAGGTACTTGCTGAACTTCACCCAACGCTGCACGCCGGAGCCTCCGGTGGGCGGCCAGTAATAAGTGATTATCAGCAGTCGTTTCATGAGGTCAAAGATAGTGAATCGTCACCAAAAAACATTAAATTTGTGGAATATGCCAAAACATACCACACAATGAAACAGACACTGATGACGATTTTCGTCCTGCTTTCCGCCCTGCCGGCCCTGTGCCAGGTCAAGAGCTGGGAAGGCATCCAGGACAAGGGCGTGGAAGAACTGCGCCAAGGCTATGCCCTCCCTCCGGCAGAGTATGCCAGCCATATCCTGTGGGGCTGGGAAGGTGAAATGAACGCCAAGATTATCAAACAGGACCTTGACCTGATGCAGAGCGTCGGGACACGCGTCGTAAACATAGAGCCGGGATACGGATTCCCGTACGAGTACCTCTCGAAAGGGTGGTTCAAGATGGTGAAGACAGCCGTCAGGGAAGCCAAGTCCAGGGGGATGAAGGTGTGGCTCATCGATGACGCCAAATACCCGAGCGGCTTCGCCGGGGGCAAGTTCTCCCGTGAGCGCCCGGATCTCAAGATGTGGGCTCTCGTCCAGATGGACTCGACCTTCACGGTCCCGGCCGGAGAAGAGATCTCCGGCAGACCTGTCCCGGCGGGCGCCGTATCGGCCGTAGCCGTATGTGAAGGGCAGGCCAACCGCATCGTCCCGATAGAGGACGGCAAGATCAGCTTCAACGCCGGAGAGCACGGCTGGACCGTAATCTTCGCCGGATACGCCCACAAAAGCGGCGACACCCGCGCCGTGAACAACCCGACCCATGGCAAGGACACCTCCAACTTCCTCCACGACCACCTCAACCCGGAAGCCGTAGACCAGTTCATAGCCTGGACCCATGAAGCCGCCAAGAAAGAGCTCGGCGCGGAAATGGGCACCACTGTGATGGGATTCAGGGGCGATGAGCCGGAATACATGTACACCCCGTGGACGCCGTCCATAATCGAGGTTTTCAAAGAGAAGAAAGGATACGACCCGACCCCGTATTTCGCCTCCTTCTTCGCTCCGGTCAAGACAGAGCAGGAGAAGAGGGTCAAGGCCGACTACTGGGACGTCTGGTCGGAGATGTTCGCGGACATCTTCTTCAAGCGCCAGGCGGACTGGCACGACAAGAACGGGATGGCCCACATCACCCACCTCAACAACGAACACATCATGCCGGTGAACATCGAGGCAAACGGAGACTTCTTCCGCGTCCTCAACAGGGTGCAGATTCCGGGAGTGGATGTCATCAGCGCGCATGTCGCCCCCGGGGTGGACAACGACTTCCCGAAGCTGGCCTCGTCCGTGGCGCATGTCTACGGCAAGCCGCGCGCCTTCAGCGAGACTATGGGAGCCGTACGCTCAGACCTCGCCACCAGCAAACAGGTGCTCAACTACCAGTTCGCGAGGGGCATCAACTACTTCGAATACAATTTCTGGAGCTCCAAGTCGCAGACAGCCGAAAGCCTGGCGAAAAGGCCCCACATGAAGGAACTCTCCGACTACATCAACCGCACATCATACCTGATGTCCATGGGGGTGCCGGGAGCGCGAGTGGCGATGTACTACCCAACCCTCTCCATGTGGCTGGGAGACAACGAGGTGTACTGGGAGCTGTCTGAACTGTCCCAGATGCTGATGCGCCACCAGATGGATTTCGACTATGTGGATGACGACGCATTCTTCGAGGCCCTGACCGTGGGCCCGGGATATCTGGAGAACCGCAGCGGCCAGAAATACTACACCCTCATCATCCCGTCTGCCGACGTAATCTCCAAAAAAGCATGGGCCGTAATCGAGGAGTTCGTCAATCTCGGAGGTAAACTACTCTTCTGGGGTTCAATGCCGAACAGGCTGGTAGACAAGACATTCACACAGATGGAAGCCTTCCCTGACTGCCCGAAGGCCGTCCACGAGCCGCTGCGCCGCTGGACAGCCCAGGTGGAGAGCGTGATGCCGCACAGGGAGATGCGCATCCTCGCTGAACGCCCGGAAGGGAGCTACATCTCCGGCCCTACGGCCCCGTACAGGGTCAATCCGGCCCCTAAGCCGGCCAAGACCCGGGCAAACGCCGCGCCGCGCCGCCGCGCCGCCGACACACAGGCATGGGTGACAATCGAGTCATTCAAGCGTCAGATGGGACTCACGGAAGTCATCATCCCTACGGACAGCATACGCTATACCCGCAGGATTCTCAAGGATGCCGACCTGTTCTTCATCTTCAACGAAGGCTCCCGCGAACAGACCTTCAGGGCAAGCCTTGACGCCGCAGGAAAAGTCCGCGAATGGGACGGTTTCACCGGAGAGATACGCGACATCCCGTATGAGATAAAGGATGACAGGACTGAGGTCGAACTGACAATAGAAGGATACGGGAGCAGAATCATAACGATCGAAAAGAGCCACGACATCTTCAATGTCAAGGACTTCGGAGCCTCGGGAGACGGAGTCACCATAGACACCGGCGCCATACAGAAAGCCTCTGACGCAGCATACGCCAACGGCGGCGGCACCGTGCTGATTCCGGCGGGCGAGTACCTCAGCGGCGCCCTCTTCTTCCGCAACGGAGTGGATCTCCGTATCGAAGAGGGCGCTACTCTCGTGTCCACTGTGGATTCAGACGACTTCCCGCAGATTCCGACCCGTTTCGAGGGCGTAGAGCGCAAATGGCGCAGCGCCTTCCTGAATTTCGACAACTCCCGCAATGTCCGGGTATCCGGCAAGGGCACCATCAACGGACGCGGCCAGGAGTGGAGCAAGAACAAAAACAAGGACGGCCATTGGGGCCGCCCGCGCATGCTGTGCTTCACCAACTGCCCAGGAGGCAGCATCAGCGGACTGACAATGCTCAACCACGCCTCATGGTGCCTGCATGTCCTCTACACCGACGGCTTCAGCATTGACTCCCTGCACATAAGCGTCTCTTCGTATGTCCCGAGCTCCGACGGAGTGGACATCGACTCGTCCAGCAACATCAAGATGACCAATGTCTACACCAATGTGACCGACGACTGCCTCTCGATCAAGAGCGGCAAGAACGAGGACGGGCGCAGGGTCGCAAGGCCGAGCATGAACATCCTCGTGCAGAACTGCAACTTCGACGGCGGGCACGGAGTGGCGATGGGCAGCGAGATTTCCGGATGCATACGCAACGTCGTGATAGAGAACTGCGTCTGCGGAGAGGAGAACCAGGCTCCGGTGCGCTTCAAGTCCCAGCCGTCACGAGGCGGCATCGTGGAGGACATCACCTTCAAGGATTTCACCCTCAACAACTGCGGGACTTTCATCTCGGCCAACATGATATGGAGGATGGTGGAGGACTACATACCTTACTCGCCGCGCACGGTGCTGCGCGACATCAAGGTCATCAATGTCAGCGGCACGGCGAGAAGCGTCGGGGACATCATCGGAGACCCTGCGGCCCCGCTGCCGGAAGGTACGTTCAAGTTCGAGAACTGCAATCTCACGGTACAGCGGGGGCTCAACCTCGCGAATGTGAGCCAGCAGAACTTCGACGGACTCAACATAACCGCCCCTGAGGGTGTCGCCAAAATACAGAGAATCGAGGTTGAAATCGGCGGCCGAGGCTCAGGAGGAAGAAAAAGACAATAAACAAAAAATATGGCAAAGAGCGGAGAAGACACACCGATGCTGAAACACTACTTCAGCATCAAGGCACAGAACCCGGAAGCGCTGCTTCTGTACAGGGTCGGGGATTTCTATGAGACCTATTCTGACGATGCGGTCCTCGCGAGCAAAGTCCTCGGGATAGTGCTGACACGACGTTCCAACGGGGACAAGGGCAGCACGCAGATGGCCGGCTTCCCGCATCACGCCCTTGAATCCTATCTGCAGAAGCTCATCCGCGCCGGCTACAAGGTGGCCGTGTGCGACCAGCTGGAAGATCCGGCACTCGCTAAGAACAAGCTGGTCAAGCGCGGCGTCACGGAGATCCTCACCCCGGGCATAGCCTTCGGCGCGGGTATGCTTGAGCAGAAGGAGCACAACTATCTGGCCGGACTGACCATGGACGGGGATGTCTGCGGCGCCGCTTTCCTGGACGCGTCCACGGGCACTTTCCAGGTCGCGCAGGGACCCGCCGAATACATCTGCACCCTGATGTCCACATTCGGCCCAAAGGAGCTGGTGGTCAAGAAAGACGATGCAAGGAAAGCGAAGGAACTCTTCGGAGACTACTACATCACGACTCTGGACGAATGGGCCTTCGTGCAGGAAGCTGCGGAAGAAAGGCTGCGCAACCAGTTCAAAGTCAAGAGCCTGAAAGGCTTCGCCGTGGAGCAGTTCCCGCTCGCGATATCCTCCGCCGGCGCCCTGCTCGTCTATCTTGAGCAGACGCACCACGCCGGACTCGGCAACATCTGCTCCATCTCGCGCATCGACTCCGACAAGTTCGTATGGATGGACAGGTTCACCTTCCGCAACCTTGAGGTGTTCCAGAGCAATGCCGGCAAGGAAGGCGTGAGCCTTGTGGACACGATAGACAGGTGCTGCTCCTGCATGGGCTCAAGGCTTCTCAGGCAGTGGTTGTCCATGCCCGTGATGGACCTCAAGGAGCTGGGCTCCAGATACGACATCGTCCAGTATTTCATCGACAACGAGCAGGCGCTTGCAGACATGCAGGAAGACATCAGCGAGACGGGAGACCTGGAGCGGGCGGTATCCCGTCTGGCCACCGGCAAGATTCTCCCGAGGGAGATGCTGCAGCTCGCCCGCTCCCTGAAGATGATGACGCCCATAAAGGAACGGTGCACAGCGAGCGGCTGCGATGCCCTCGTGAAACTCGCCGGGGGTCTCCGCAACACGGACGGCGCTCTGCAGAAGATAGTCTGCACGCTGTCGGAGAACTCCGCCGCACAGCTCGGCAAGGGGGATGTAATCGCATCCGGGGTGGACGGCAAGCTGGACGAGCTCCGCGAAATCTCGCGCGGAGGCAAGGACTACCTGCTGAAGATGCAGGAGCGCGAGACGGAGCGCACCGGCATCGCTTCGCTGAAGATAGGATACAACAATGTGTTCGGCTACTACATAGAAGTCCGCAACTCCGCCAAGGACAAGGTCCCGTCCGACTGGGTGCGCAAGCAGACGCTCGTCAACGCGGAACGCTACATAACATCCGAGCTCAAGGAGTACGAGGAGCAGATACTCAACGCCGAAGCCACCATCTATGAACTTGAGAGCAGGCTCTACTCCGCACTCGTGGCGGATGTCCAGAAGTCCATACGGGACATCCAGGGCAACAGCCGCATCGTCTCCAAGATAGATGTCCTGCAGGGATTCGCGCAGCAGGCCATTGACAGGCGCTACTGCCGACCGGAAGTGGACAGGTCTTCTGCCCTGGAAATCAAGGCCGGCCGTCATCCTGTGATAGAGACGCTGATGGAGCCGGGAGAAGAATATGTGCCGAATGACATCTCGATGGACAGCAAGGGCGACCAGATCATCATCCTCACCGGTCCCAACATGGCCGGAAAGTCGGCCCTGCTCCGCCAGACCGCGCTTATAGTGCTGATGGCCCAGATCGGTTCGTTCGTCCCGGCGAAGTCCGCCCGTTTCGGCTATTTCGACAAGATATTCACTCGTGTCGGGGCCACGGACAACATCTCCAGGGGAGAATCCACCTTCATGGTGGAGATGACGGAGACGGCGATGATAATGCACAATCTCTCGGCCCGTTCGCTGGTCCTGCTCGACGAGATAGGCCGGGGCACCTCCACATACGACGGGATGTCCATAGCCCGGGCACTCGTGGAGTACATCCACAAAGACGGCAAGGGGGCCAAGACCCTCTTCGCCACCCACTATCACGAACTCAATGACATGGAGAACCAGTATCCGCGGGTGAAGAACTACCACATCGCCGTCAAGGAAGACGGCAAGAACGTGATCTTCCTCCGCAAACTGGAGCCGGGCGGCGTGGCCCACAGTTTCGGAATCCATGTGGCACGCCTCGCAGGCATGCCGCGCGAGGTGGTGGAATCCGCAGAGAAGACGCTGCGCCAGCTTGAGGCGAGGGAGAAGCACGCTGACAAGATGACGCTCGAAGACGACGGGAGCATGCAGCTCTCTTTCTTCCAGCTCGACGACCCGACCCTGTCCTCACTCAAGGAAAAGCTGGAGCAGGCCGACCTCAACAACATGACGCCGATGCAGGCTTTCGACCTGCTCAGAGCTATGAAGGAAGAACTCGGGATCTAGTCCCGCTTCCGGCTGTAGACCACAAACTCGAAGCGTATCCCGCTCCGCTCATCCGTCAGGGTATCGGAGCGGGACTGCTCTTCCCAGGCCGAGAGGTCAAAGTCCGGGAAGAATGCGTCCGCATCCGGGACGGAAGTGTGGATGCGCGTGATGTAGAGCCTGTCCATGTCTCCGATGACCTTGGCATACACGGACGCCCCGCCCATTATGAAACAGCGCTCCGACGGTTCGGCCGCAGCGTACGCCTCTTCGACGGAGCCCACTCTCACCACACCCTCCGGCAGGGAGATGTCCTTTCTGGACAAGACTATGTTTTTCCTGCCCGGCAGGGGACGGCCTATGGACTCGAATGTCGTCCTGCCCATTATGACAGGGCAACCCATGGTCACACGCTTGAAATACTTGAGGTCTTCGCCCAGATGCCATGGCATGTCACCTCCCCGCCCTATCGCGAGGTCGTCCGAGACCGCTACTATGAGACACTTTTCCATACTCATACTGCGACAGGGGCCTTGATGGCAGGCCATGGGTCATAGCCTTCAAGGGTGAAATCCTCATAACGGAAATCGAAGACGCTCTTGACATCAGGATTGAGCCTCATCTTCGGCAGCGCCCGAGGCTCTCTTGAGAGCTGCTCGCGCACCTGGTCGAAGTGGTTGAGGTAGATGTGAGTATCCCCTGTCGTATGGATGAACTCTCCCGGCTGCAAGCCGCAGCACTGGGCTATCATCATGGTCAACAGGGCATAGGAGGCGATGTTGAACGGCACCCCGAGGAAGGTGTCGGCGCTGCGCTGGTAGAGCTGGCAGGAGAGCCTGCCGTCCGCCACATAGAACTGGAAGAGACAATGGCACGGAGGCAGGGCCATCTTGTCCACCTCACCGGGATTCCAGGCGCAGACAAGCATGCGGCGCGAGTCCGGGTTCGTCCTGATCATCTCTATCACCTCGGAGAGCTGGTCTATCTTCCTCCCGTCGGGAGCGGGCCAGCTGCGCCACTGGTGTCCATAGACAGGGCCGAGATCGCCGTTCTCATCGGCCCACTCGTCCCATATCGAGACCTTGTGGTCTTTGAGATACTTGATGTTGGTGTCTCCGCTGATGAACCACAGCAGCTCATAGATGATGGACTTCAGGTGCACCTTCTTGGTGGTGAGGAGAGGGAAGCCCTCAGAGAGGTCGAAGCGCATCTGATGCCCGAATATGCTCTTGGTTCCCACTCCGGTGCGGTCGTGACGGACTGTACCGGTGTCCATTATGGTCTGGAGAAGATCTAGGTACTGTCTCATTTCTTGACCCCGAATGCAAAGATTATCGCCTCGTGGAACACTTTCCCCGGTTTGAGGACAGCTGACGGATATTCCGGCCGGTTCGGGCTGTCCGGGAAATGCTGGCATTCAAGGGCCACGCCGCAATAGTCGTGGTAGATACGGCCTCTCTTGCCCGCAGGGCAGCCTTCAAGCCAGTTGCCGGTATAGACCTGTATGCCGGGCTGCGTCGTGTAGACCTTGAGCTCCCTGCCGCTCTGCTTGGAGTAGAGTTCCGCAGCCTCCTGGAGCTGCCCCGGCACATAGCCGTCAATCACCCAGCAGGCGTCGTAGCCCTTGCCGTAGTTGAGGGCCGGGAAGTCTTTCTTGATGTCCCTGCCGAGGGTCTTCGGCACGATGAAGTCCATCGGAGTGCCGGCCACCGGTTCTGAATCTCCGAGAGGGATGAGGGTGCTGTCGGTCGGGAGGTACTCCGAGGCGTTGAGCCTGAGGTACTGTCTGAGCACAGAGCCCTTACCGTTGAGGTTGAAGTAGCAGTGATTGGTCAGGTTGACCACTGTCGGGGCATCGCTCTTCGCCGAGAATGTCAGGCGAAGCTCATTCTCCTCGCTCCACTCGTATCTGGCCACCACCGTGATGTTGCCCGGGTAACCCATCTCCCCGTCCGCGGCAGTGCACTTGAACTCTACTCCGCCCCTGTGCTTGCGGGATTCCCAAACCTTGTTCTGGAACCCGTCAGGTCCTCCGTGCAGATGGTTGGGCCCGTTGTTTACCGGAAGGCTGTATTCCTTCCCTTCAAGGGTGAACTTGCCCGCGGCGATGCGGTTGGCGTAGCGGCCGGGGCACTTGCCCATGCAGGGACCGTCTCCGAAATAGCTCTCCGGCTTGGCATAGCCCAGGGCCACGTCGCCCAGTTTGCCGTCCTTGTCCGGAACATTGACAGATACTATCCCCGCCCCGATACTGCAAAGGGTCACGGAAGCTCCGCCGGAGTTCCTGAGGGTGTATTTATAAATTGCCGTGCCGTCAGGGGACCTGCCCCAAAGTTTTCGTGTGATACTGGTCATTATCGTTATCTTTTATTGATTTGTCTGAATGTCGTCCAGGAAGAGGAGCACCCGCTCCACCGGAGCGTCTTTGTATATGACTCTCTTTTGAGAATCAAGCAGATAGAGAGACGGTATCGCCCTCACATAGTAAAGGGCGTCGCTGTTGATAATCTGCGAGAAGTCGTAGCCGTTGACCCAGTCACGCGGATAGGACGGCTCATACTCGCGCCACTTGTCCACCTCGTCGTCTATATAGATGTTGACTATGGCAAGTTCTCCCCTCTTTATCATATCAGGTACATAAGCGCGGCTGCCTATCTCGTCTATGATCTCCTTGCAGGCGGTGCAGCCCGGGTTGCTGAAAAAGAGCATCGTGTAACCAGCCTTCTCCCCGTAGAGGTGATGCATGCGGCCGGAGGCGTCCTTGAACTTGAAGTCCGGGACCTTGCTCCCGTAAGGATTGAGCCGGCACTTCTCAAGTTCGAAGCGGTAGCCGGCGAGCCTGTCCGGAGGGGTGAACCCGGAGCCGACCATCCCTTCTACGAACGGGAGATACAGATCCTCGCTCCTGAGAGGAGAATTGGGGTCGTACAGGCAGGATGCCAACGATTCGGTGAAAAGGAGATAGAAAAGCGAAGAAGTGTCCTCCTGCTGGCGCGCCTGAATCTTCGAAAAAGCACTTTTCAGCCTCGCCTGCGCCTCGGGTACCGGAAGCTTGTCGAGGAGAGCCACATACAGCGAGATGTTGTCGTTCACCTCGGAGGACGGGACCCCGAGCACCACGGCCGAATCCGTGGGCCAGTCTCCGGCGAAAAATCCGTCCCAATAGTGGTCGAGTATGTAGACCAGCTGCTCTGACGGATCGGTGATCATGGCGGGAACCTCCACCCTCGGAAAAGAACGGGTGCGGACAGCCTGCTGCCCGGAGTCGCCGCGGCGGCCGCAGGACAGGGCTATGATCAGCAATGATGCGAGTATCAGTGTCTTTCTCATCGATGTTTAATGAAACAAGTTCTAAAGTTATACAAAAAATGTTAGATTTGCTCTCATGAGGATAAAAGAGCTTTCAATCGCCGCAGGGCTGTGTCTCGCCGCGCTCAGCGCAAACGCCCAGTTCTACACCAACGGGACAGAGCCGTTCTCCGTCAGATGGAGCCAGATACAGACTGCCAGCTACAAGGTAATCTATCCTGAGGGCTTGGACTCTCTGGCCACGGTATATGCCCGCACCCTCGAGCAGGCGGCGCAGGTGGTGGGAGGCAGCGCCGGCTTCTCTCCCAACGAGAACTATTCGCGCCGCATGCCTGTGATACTCAGACCCTATGCGGCCTACTCCAACGGACAGGTAACCTGGACTCCCCGCAGGATGGAACTCCAGACCCAGCCCGACCCGTACGGCCCGGAGCCGACACCTTGGGAGAGGCAGCTCATAATTCACGAATCCAGGCACTCTTCGCAGATGCAGTTCGGCGCGGCCGGACCGTTCAAGTTCTGGAACATCCTCACAGGGCAGATAGCTCCCGGCGTGCTTTCCGCCATCTATCCGGGCCCGGCATTCCTTGAAGGAGACGCCGTGGTCACGGAAACCGCACTCAGCCGCGCCGGAAGGGGCAGGACGGCAGACTTCCTGGAGTATTACAGAGTCTGTTTCTCGGAAGGAGATTTACGGGATTTCTGGAAATGGAGATACGGCTCCCAAAAAACGTACACTCCCGACCATTACCGTGCAGGCTATGTTGCGATGGCAGGCGTCCGCACCCTGTATGATGAACCTGACTTCACGGCACGGTACTTCCGCCGCATAGCCGACAAGCACGGCATGGCCTTATTCAACCTCAACGGCACAGTGAAAGATGTCTCCGGAAAGAGCTTCAACAAGGCCTTCCGTGAAGTCAGCGACAGCCTCAGTGCTTTCTGGGAGAGGGACGAGAAATCAAGAGCCCCGTTCATGCGCACGGAAACCCTCGGCAAGACGCCTCGCCGCTTCACGGAATACGACGCCCTCGCGATGGCGGGAGACTCGCTCTACGCCATACGGAAGAGCCTCACTTCACCGGAAGAGTTGATATGTATGGACAAGGACGGCAAGGAACGGGTCATTCGCCTGTTCAGTTCCAGCACCACGGGGCTCAAATACAGCAAACTCACCGACAGGCTCTACTGGAGCGAATACAACCCGGACATACGCTGGGAACAGAAATCCTCTTCGGACATCTGCTACATCGGAAGAGACGGCAAGGCCGGGCGCATAAGCCGCGGCAGGAGATTCTACCACCCCGCCCCAGCCGACCATGAACTCCTGCTCTCCGTGACGGAATACCCTCTGGAAGGAGGCAGCAGCGTGACGGTGATGGATCCCGTGACCGGGATAGAGTTCTTCCACTACCCCGCCCCGGACGGCATGCAGGTGGTAGAGACAGTCTGGGCCGGAGAGGCTCTCTACGCCAGCGCCATCACAGAAGAAGGCTTCGGCATCTGGAAAGTCGCGGACTACTCCTGCGTCCTGCAGCCGCAGCCGGTCAAGATCAAAAGACTCTGGAGCCATGACGGGAAGATAATGTTCACCTGCGACAGGACTGGCGTGGGCGAACTTTACGCGCTCTCCCCGGAGGACGGCAGCCTGACCCGGCTCACCTCTACCCGCTTCGGCGCAGACAACTTCCAGTTCAGCCGAGACGGCAAAACTCTCTATTACACCACCTTATCCAAGGAAGGACGGCTTATCGCGGCCACTCCGGCATCCGGGCTCATACAGAGCAAGGCCGACTTCACTCAGCTGCCTGAGTATCCGTTCGCGTCCAAACTCAGCGAAGGTGAGGCGAGGCAGCCGGACTATGCCGCCGAAGTGGCCGTAAGCGCGCCCGAGTCTTACTCTAAACTCAAAAACCTCCTGCGCCTGCACTCCTGGGCACCGGTCTATGTGGACCATGATGCCGTAAGCAGCCTCAGCGTCTCGGACATCAGCACCTCCGCCGCTCCCGGCGCCACCCTGTTCCTGCAGGACGACCTGGGAAGTTTCTACGGTTCTGTCGGCTACAAGGCCTGGGACTATGACGCGGGATGGAGACACTCCGGACATCTCAACCTGACATACCGCGGCCTCGCTCCCGTGTTTGAGCTGAAAGTGGACTTCAACGACCGTAACTCCGTCAAATACAGCCTCGACAACAGTGTGCGCCTCATCAGACAGGACACGGGCAATCCTATGCTCCACACAAAACTTGACATCTACCTGCCTCTCAACCTCTCTTCCGGAGGATGGAACAGCGGGGTCATTCCAAAGATAAGTCTCAGCTCCACCAACGACTGGACAGACGCCTACAACGAAGCGAGATACATAAGGCGGAACACGATAAGCGTCAGGGCCTATATGATGGAGAAGACGCCTTCCTCCAGAATCTGGCCGAGAATCGGCATCGGCGGAGAGTTCGGATACAGCGAACGCACGAGAATCCTGTATCTGTTCAGCCCGAGCTACTATTTCCACCTGTACGGATATGCTCCGGGACTCTTCCCTACACACGGCCTGAAACTCAGCGGCATCCACGAAAGGCGGTGCAGAGGGGGGCAGTTCGCCGACACCTATGTCAACATGGTGCCGAGAGGATTCTCCTCATCTGTCAATTCTTATATCTGCGGTCTCCCGTGGAGGACAAAACTCAGCGCAGACTACGCCATCCCTTTCGCCGCAGTGGACTGGTCGTTCCTCTCCCCGCTAGCCTATATCCGCAACTTCGAACTTATCCCGCACGCAGACCTGACACTGATGCAGGCAGGAAGGCGCCTCAACAACCTGTACAGCGCCGGGGCGGACCTTAAGGTCAGGCTGGGCAACCTGCTCTGGATTCCGTACACCACAAGAATAGGCCTCCGCTATGACTATAACGGAGGCAACTGTCTGGAGAGCCTAAAAGCCGCAGGAGCCCATGTGGACCGCCACAGCCTCCAGCTCATAATGAGCGTGGATATGTAGGGCTACACGCCGCTGAAAGAGCTGAATCCCCCGTCCACCGGAAGCACGACCCCGGTCACGAAACTCGCGGCGTCGCTGCAGAGGAACTGGGCCGCCCCGTTGAGTTCGCTCAGATCGCCGAAACGGCGCATCGGGGTCTTGGCTATCACCTTGACGGAACGTTCCGTGAGAGACCCGTCCTCATTGAGGAGGGCGGCACGGTTCTGCTTGCCGATGAAGAATCCCGGAGCGATGGCGTTGACACGTATCTTCTCCCCGTATTTGATGGCCATCTCCGCAGCGAGCCAGCGCGTGAAATTGGACACGCCCTCCTTGGCCGCCCCATATCCGGCCACGCGGGTAAGGGCGTCGTAGGCAGCCATAGAGGAGATGTTCAGTATGCAGCCATAGCCCTGAGAAGCAAAGAGTTCCGTAAACACATGGCATGGATACACCGTTCCGTTGAGATTGAGGTCCAGGACCTTGGTCCAGTCCTCAAGTTTCATGTCCCAGAAATTCTGGTCCGGCATCACATTGGCCCCGGCGACATTGCCGCCGGCCACATTGATGAGGATATCTACCTTTGAGTACTTCCCCACCACCTCGTCCGCAATGTTCTTGAGCGCTGCGGTGTCCATCACATTGCAGGCATAGGCGCACGGATTGCCGCCCAGAGCGCGAAGCTGCTCGACGACAGGAGCAAGCTGCTCCTCACGGTGGACAAGAGCCACCACATCAGCGCCCTGAGAGGCGAAATGACGGGCAAGAGACCCGCCCAGAGCACCTGCGGCCCCGCTTATTACCGCAACTTTGCCCTTGACAGAATAGAGTTCGTTCATATAGATCTGTTTTCAAATTCGTTCTTTACCGCGGCCATCATGCCCTCGACCTGGCCTAGGGCAAGCATGCGGCCATGGAAACTGTAGCCGGGATTGTAGCCCCTTGCGCTGTCGCCAAGCATGTCCCTGCCATGGTCCACGCGCATCGGAATGTCTCTTCCCTGACGCCCGAATATGCGTATCAGTTCGACAAGGTCGACCCGGCCGGATGTGTGTGGCGCCTCTATGAAGTTGCCGTCAGGGAGAAGATTGCAGCTGCGCAGATGCACGAAATGCGTGCGGGGCGCAAACTCCCTCGCCATCGCCACCACATCGTTATGTGCGCCGGCGGAAAGCGAGCCGGCACAGAAAGTAAGCCCGTTGTGGAAATCGTCCACGGCAGAGAGGATGTTGCGTATGTCTTCCGCGTTGCCGGCTATGCGCGGCATGCCGAACACCGGCATCGGAGGGTCATCCGGATGTATGCACAGCCTAACACCCGTCTCGTGACACACAGGCATGACGGCCTTCAGGAAATATGTGAGATTGCCCAGCAGGTCTTGCTTGTCCATGCCATCATAATGGCTCATGAGATTGCGGAAATGCTGTACTGGAGCGCTGTCCCCTTCTGATATGTTGCCGTTGACGAAGCCCTGGGTCTTGACGATGATGGTGTCTATGAGCTGGCGCCTGTCGGAGGGCGTCATCGTCCTGTCCAGTTCTTCCACCTTGGAGAGGATGTGCCCGGGGTAGTCTTTGTCAGCACCATCGCGGCACAGTATCCTCATGTCGAAGTAGGCGAAACGGGAATAGTCGAAATAAAGGGCCGTCGTGCCGTCCGGCATGGGATGCTCCAAGTCCGTGCGCACCCAGTCTATCACTGGCATGAAGTTGTAGCACACGGTCTTGATTCCGCAGCGCCCGAGATTCCTTATGCTCGCTATATAATTGTCTATAAGAGCGTCACGCTCCGGTCCTGCATATTTGATCGCCTCGCTGACCGGAAGGCTCTCCACGACGGACCAGCGCAGGCCGGCGTCTTCTATGTACTTCTTGAGAGAGAGGATGTCCTCCTCTGTCCAGATTTCCCCGTTCGGGACATCGTGCAGGGCGGTCACTACCCCCTCCACCCCTATCTGGCGCAGCATGTCAAGGGTGATCCCGTCCTTGCGGCCAAACCACCGCCAGGTCTTTTCAAAAGCCCTATACATTGAACAGGAAATGCATTATATCTCCGTCCTGCACCACATAATCCTTGCCCTCTATGCCCATCTTGCCTGCGGCGCGTACCGCGGCTTCGGTCTTGTATCTGACGAAGTCGTCGTACTTGATGACCTCGGCACGGATGAAGCCCTTCTCGAAATCTGAATGTATCACACCTGCGGCTTTCGGGGCCTTGTCCCCGACTTTCACGGTCCACGCGCGGCACTCGTCTGCGCCTGCGGTGAAGAAGGTCTGAAGTCCGAGAAGCTTGTATGCGCTCTGTATCAGGCGCACCACCCCGGACTCTTCAAGCCCCATCTCCTCCAGGAACATCTTCCTGTCCTCGAAATCTTCCATCTCGGCGATCTCCGACTCCGTCCTCGCGGATATCACGAGAATCTGGGCGTTCTCGTCCTTGACGGCCTCGCGCACGGCATCCACATAGGCGTTGCCGCTCACCGCTGAAGCGTCATCCACATTGCATACATACATCACAGGCTTGTTGGTAAGAAGGAAAAGGTCCCGCGCGATGGCGGCCTCTTCTTCGTTGACAAGCGAAACGCTGCGGCAGGACCTGCCCTGCTCGAGGGCCGCCTTGTACCGCGTCAGGAGGTCGGCGAGTTTCTTCGCCTCCTTGTCTCCCGCCTTGCCTGCCTTCTCGGCCTTGGCGAGCCGTGCGTTCACCGTCTCAAGATCTTTTATCTGGAGTTCCAGGTCCACTACATCCTTGTCCCTCACAGGGTCCACGCTCCCGTCCACATGCACCACGTTGCCGTCATCGAAGCAGCGGAGCACATGCAGGATGGCGTCACACTCGCGGATGTTGGCGAGGAACTGGTTGCCCAGACCCTCTCCCCTGCTGGCACCCTTGACAAGGCCGGCTATGTCCACTATGTCCACTGTGGCCGGGATGGTTCGCTGAGGCTTGCATATGTCGGAGAGCACATCCAGCCTCCGGTCTGGGACATTGGTTGAGCCGAGATTCGGCTCGATTGTACAGAACGGGAAATTGGCGCTCTGGGCCTTGCCTGAGCTCACACAGTTGAAAAGGGTGGACTTGCCCACATTCGGGAGTCCCACGATGCCGCACTTCAAAGACATAAATCTTAAAATTTGTCTGCAAATGTACTCAAAAAACACCATATTAGCAGAATGAAACGGACTATGATTACACTTCTCGCCCTCCTGACGCCGCTGTTTCTCCCGGCGCGGGGCGACACCCTCAGGGTGATGTTCTGGAATGTGGAGAACTTCTTCGACTGCCGCTCGCAGGCCGCGCCCCGATACTGGACGCGAGGGAGGCTTCTCGCCAAATGCGACGGTATCGCCAAGACCATGCTCAGATTCGCGGACAGATACGGCGACATGCCGGATATCATGGGTCTGGCAGAGATTGAGAACGCTTCCGTGCTCAAGTCCCTGCTCTCCTCGACCCTGCTCCGCAAGCTGGACTACACAATCGTGCACTATGAATCACCGGACCACCGTGGCATCGACTGCGCCCTGCTCTACCGCCGCTCACGACTGCATCTTGAAGAGAGTTTCCCAGTGCACATCCGGGACAGCGCAGGGGTTACTCTGGCGACACGGGATATCCTTGTCGCACGCTTCGACAGCCTCACCGTGATGGTCAACCACCATCCGTCCAAGATCGGCGGGAAGTCGGACAGGCGTCTGGCGGCATTTTCCAGGATGGAGGCCGTGGCGGACTCCCTCCTTGCGGCCGGAGCGGGACGGATAGTCTCCGTGGGCGATTTCAACGATGACCTCTGGCATTCCGGGGGTCACGGAACAATCAAATACAACGGAAAATGGGAAAAAATCGACGGTCATTTCACCTACGGACAGGTCAGCGTGCGGGAAGATGTCTTCGACGACCCGCCCCTGCTCACGAGGGACAAGGTTTTCGGGGGTCTCAAGCCGCGAAGGACCTTCGTGGGGCCGAAATATGAGGGTGGTTTGAGCGATCATCTGCCTGTTGCTCTAATGGTGACTTTTTGATAAATTTGCGCTCAGCAATATTATTTAAACACCACATAAAAATGGAAATGAGACAAAAAATCCACACTAAATTCTCCGATCTGTTCGGGGAAAGTGGCACTTTCTATGCCGCCGCAGGCAGAGTGAACCTCATCGGAGAGCATACTGATTACAATGGAGGATATGTATTCCCGGGAGCTATCGACAAGGGCATCATGGCCGAAATCAAGAAAAACGGCAGCGCCACTGTCAACCTCTTCTCTATCGACTACAATGAGTCCTGCTCATTCGGACTCGGCGAGGAGGACAAGCCTCAGGCCGCCTGGGCAAGATATGTCTTCGGAGTATGCCGTGAGACCCTCAAGAGGGGCGGCACCGTCGAAGGATTCAATGCCGTGTTCGCCGGGGACGTGCCTCTCGGGGCCGGCCTCTCTTCTTCCGCGGCGCTCGAAAGCTGCTTCGCCTACGCCATAAACGACCTGTTCGACAACGGCATAGACAAGTTTGAGCTCGCAAAGATAGGCCAGTCCACAGAGCACAACTACTGCGGAGTCAACTGCGGCATCATGGACCAGTTCGCATCTTGCTTCGGCAAGAAGGGCCAGCTCATAAGGCTCAATTGCAAAACACTGGAATACAAGTATTTCCCGTTCAAGCCAGAGGGCTATCGCCTTGTGCTCCTGGACTCTTGCGTGAAGCATGAGCTCGCCTCGTCAGCCTACAACAAGCGCCGCGCATCCTGCGAGAACGCCGCCGCCGCCATCAAGAAGAACCATCCGGAAATCGACTGCCTCAGCGACTGCAAGAGGGTTTGGCTTGATGAGGTAAGGGGCGAGATTCCTGAAGAGGACTTCATCCGCGCAGAATATGTCATCGGAGAAGTACAGAGGGTGCTTGATGTCTGCGATGCGCTCGAAAGAGGCGACTATGTGACTGTCGGCGAGATGATGTACCAGACTCACTTCGGACTCAGCCGTCTGTATGAGGTCAGCTGTGAAGAGCTGGATTTTCTCAACACTCTGGCGCGCAAGATGGGTGTCACCGGTTCCAGAGTCATGGGCGGCGGTTTCGGCGGCTGCACCATCAACCTCGTCAAGGACGAACTCTATGAGCCGTTCATCAATGATGCCAAGAAGAAGTTCTCGGAGAAGTTCGGCCACGAACCTAAGGTCTATCACGTCGTCATCTCCGACGGTGCAAGGAAACTGGAGTAATACTCCCCTATCCTATATAGTTTGAGAGCCAGTCCGGGTCGACTTTGACAAGTCCCCGGGCTGCTTCTTTTATGGCCGGGTTGCGCTGAAGGATGCCGGCGCAGTCCTCATATACATTGAACCCCACAGAGATCATCTCCATCTGGCCGTCCTGCGGATAGGTGAATGTCATCTCGGCGTCCGCCCCGTCCATCTTGAAAAACTTGAGCGGCACATCCTTGTTGATTTCCCTGAGGGTCACGAATTTGCACATCTCTACAGCCACATCGTCAAGGCCGGCGTCAAAAATCTTGATTTTCTCTATCAGGTCTCCCGCACTGCTCACAATACGCCCGGTATACCCTTCCGGAAGCCCTTCAGCCTTGACCGGAGCGTCCGTCAGCAGTATCATAAGTCTCTCCTGGGGGTCGTGATAGAGGAAAGGGCCGTGCACCAGGTTGACACAGCCGCATTCCGGGCAGCGCCACACGAAATACTCCCCGCTTTTGACCTTTTCTTTGGCCTCTGGGGAGGCTAGCGCATCCACGCTCCCCTCAAACTCCATACGGTGCACCTTCCCGCACCGGCCGCATTTCTCTTCAATTATAGACTTGGACATCTTATTTTTGCCGCTTATCAGGCGCAAATATAAGAATAATGACGAAAAAACCGGCGGGAATCGCTTCCCGCCGGCTCTAACTAAAACTGTGTTCCTGTTTCACTAAAAGAACCTCTCACGGTTGTCCTTTACATTGTCGTACTCGGACATCACGGAGATAATCATCTGTGAGAGATACTGGCTCTTCTGGGCGTTGAGGTTCTTGGCGTCCTCTTCGGTATAGAAGCTGCCTGTCTGGCGATTGTCCACGCTCAGCACATATACACCCATTGAACCCGGCACAGGGCCGAATACGGCACCGTCCTTAGCCACAGCGGCGGCTCCGAGAACGGCAGGGTCAACACTTCTTGATGAGAGTGAAAGTCCCTCGTTGCGGTCTACAGTCACGCCAAGAGCATCAGCCACGGCATCGATGCTCGTGAGTCCCTGGATCTTTGACGCCACCTCAGAAAGCTTCTTGGCCTGAATCTTATCAGAATAGAGCCTCTCGCGGATCATAGGAGCGACCTCCTTGACCGGAGCATATCCTTCCTTGTGGATATCCTTGACCGCTGCGACAAAGAAGAAGTTGTTGTTGACAGTGATGATGTTGGAAGCCTTTCCGGCCTTGTTGTCGAATATCCAGCGGGTCACCTCCTTGGCCTGATCCACAGCTCCGTATGAAGAAGTGGCCTCGGTCACGTTAAGAGAGTGAGAATATACCTTGGTTGAGTCGACAGCCTTCTTGTATCCTTCGTAAGAGCCGTTTGTAAGGGTGGCGAAGGTGTTGGCCTCGGCGTAATACTTATTGAACGTCTCCTTGCTGGCTATGGAAGTCTTCTCAAGGATGGCAACCTGCTTCTTGGCCACAGGCTTTGTCCTCTCGGATACGAGAACCACATGGGTGCCATACTGGGTGGTAAGCACGAACGGCTTGCCGACCTGAGCCTCGATGACGGACTCCATGCCCGGAATCATATATGTCTGGGTCATCCAGCCTATGCTGCCGAGTTCTCCGTCAGCGGCAGAACCCTTGTCCTCTGAATAGATGGACGCGAGATTGGAGAAGTTCGCGACTTTCTTTGAGAGCACATTGACGAGGCTGTCGGCAGTATGCCTGGCATCAGATCCTACCAGAAGAATGTGCTTTACATACACTGAATCAGGAAGCATCTTGCTGTCCATCTCGCGGGCTGCGTAGAAGCTGTCGCCTGACTTAACAATCTGCGAAAGCTTGCTTCCTGAGAATATCTGTGAGTTGAGCTCGCTGTTGACAGTGTTGAGTTCGCCGTCCTTATACCAGTATGTGGAGAGCTGGCGCTCGGAATTCTTCAGAAGGAAGGTCTTCATGTTGTCTGTGGTGGCAAACTCCTGATAAGCGGCATCCATGGCCTCGCTTGTCTGCGCCACGTCTTCGGCGGAAGGCACCACTTCGAATACCACATACTCGATGTCCCTGCTCGCGTTCTGCTTGAAGAACTTCTTGTGGTCCTTGTAGTACTTGCGAATCTCGTCAGAGCTGACAGTGACGGTGGAATCCTGAGTCATAGGATAGTATGCGAGGCACCAGTCCACATCAGCGGTGGTGTTGCCGGCATCGACATCCTGCTTGAGCTGGAGAGCGTTCTCGATGTCGCTGGCACTGAAGAGAGCACCATACTTCAGATAGTATTGCTGGTTGTAGATGGTGTTCTGCAGATAATTCCAGTAGGTGCGGAGCTGTCCGGACTGGTCGCTGTTGACATTGTCGATGAACGCCTTGAGCATATCTGAAGAGAAATTGCCCGCCTCGTCAAGGAACACCGGGTTCTGAGCCATGACCGGAGAGAGCGTCTCGCCGGAAACAAGTGAAACCATCTCGTCCTCTCCTACGCAGATGCCGGCAGCCTTGGCGTTCTTGACAAACATATACTTGTCAAGCAGGCCCTGCCATGCGGCATTCCTTATCTGGCGCTGTGTCTGCTCGTTCTGGGAAGAAGAGCCGGAAAGCATTTCATTGATCACCGTATATTTGTCCACATCTTCCTGGAAGTCATTGTATGAGATGTTCTTGCCGGCAATCTTGCCGACATCATACTTGGATGACATCGAGTTCAATGCAGACTCCAATGTGCCAGGATCGATAATAAACGAGAGAAGGGCCAGCGCGATGATGATCGAAATCACGAGGCCAAACTTAACGCGTATTTTTTCAAGTACCGCCATTTTATCTTAATTTTTGAATTTTTCCAATAGGGCTGCGAATTTAACTATTTTTTTGGAAACGGGCCAATAAAATTCACAGAATCAATTATAACCGCCGTAGTATCCCTGACCGTCACCACATAGCCATTGAAAGGGCTGTTCAGTTTGGCGTTACGCATACGGTCATCGGAGCGCATCCCATAGCCCTGGGCGAACATGTCCCGGGAGTACATCTTGACATAACAGTCGGTATATATCTCCTTCTTGCTGCTGTCCCAGAATATGGTGTCGGTCTCCATGGTCTCCTGCTTCAACACATTGTGAAGTATCACATTGCCGTAGGCTTTCCATATCTCGTCGCCTGACGACGGCACTGTATGCTCGGCTTCATCGGCGACTATGACTGACTCCAGAAGGCCTTCTTCGTTGTATCCGAACACGGACACCCCGGCTGGGAAAAGGTCGGTTTTGGTGCCGTCCTTGTTGTATCTCTCGAGTCTTACCGCCTCCATCCTCATACCCATCTCCCCGTTCTTGGTCTGCACGGCGAACACATCGTCCACCGTCTGGACAGGAGTGGTGCTCAAGTCGAGTTTGTCAGCCTCGGCGATACCCTTGCTGCAGGAAACGAAATTACTGGCAACCACAAGAGTGACTGCCAGTAACTTCACTGATCTGATAGTCGAACCGCCCAAGTCCTACTTAGATGTACGGACTGTGGTCGTAGCGCGCATACCTCCGCAGACTACCGTGTATGACTGTCCGTTGGTGATGTCATACATGAATGCCTCGGCCGCCTGAGGGAAGTATGAACTGTACTGCCTGATGTGGTCTGTAGCACTTTCGGCAAGAGAAGGATCGGCGTTCTTGGCCTTGTTCATGTAGTCGCATGCAACCCAGAACGGAGCGCGGCTCGAAATCTCGTCTCCGCCGCAACGGGTTGAAGCCCAAATCGTACCGATAAGGAAGTATGCCTTGCCGGCAAGCTCCTCTGAGTTCTCGGCCACCTGGGAGGCATACTCCACAGCCTTGGCGTTGAGGCCGCTCTTGAAGCAGAATGTGGCAAGCTCATATTTCCACTCGGTGTCTGTCTTGGCGTCAGACTCCTCGCTCGCGATGGCCTCCTCCATGTAGGTTATGGCCTCATCGACATTACCCTTGCCGGAGTGGAGCCTGAAGAGGTAGTATGCGGAGCTTGCTGACGGATTGATTCTGTTCATGGTCGTGACAGCCTTGAGGAAGAGGTCGTTGTCGGTGCAGTCCTCGGCAAGGCTCATGGTCTTGACTATGCTTGAAGCGAGGTCAAGGTTGTCCGGATCAGCCTCAAGACGCGGGGTATAGATGGCGAGAAGATGGTCACAGCTGGCCACCTTGCTGGCAGCGAAGAGGTTGCCCATGTCGGACTTGACATTATTGTTCTGCTCTCCTTCGATATCATTCCTTACCGGAGCCTTGTCGATGTAGTCGATATTCCTCTGATAGAGGTTGATGACAGTCTCGGCGTCAAGGGTGCCGGCCTGGAAAAGCTCGATGGCGGCCTGGAGGTCGAAAAGGAATAAGGAGACCTTGGTCTGCTCCTTGTTGTTGGCTATGATGCCCTCATATCCGTCGTAGAGTTTCTGAGGATTTGAAGTCAGGTACTTTGACATGTCAAGACCCTTGTTGTTGAGGGCCGTCACGGCATATTTAGGGTAATACTGGGCCCTGGTGTCGTGAAGCGTGAGGAGAGAGTCCACGAGAGCTTCCTTGTAAGCCGCATTCGACTCATTCTTGGCGATAAGCCTGCGGAGCAGGGAAGTACCGTCAATGAGCATGTTCTGACTTGCGGTGGCAGGGCAGAGTGAGTACGCTTTTCTCCAGTTCGGAAGGGCCTCGTCATAAGCCTTCTGCTTGTAGTACTCTTTGTAATAGGACATGTACGTGATACATTCAGCACTGTCCGCACCCCATTTTCCCTGGGCAAAAACATCTGTGCCGCACAATGCCAGCGCAGCACAAGACACGATTGCAAGTGTTATTCTTTTCATTATCATTGGTGATTGTTTATTCGTACCTTGGTTTCTGGAACCATATGTCAAAAATATTCACTCCCACGGAGAAGTTGACATACCTCTCCCTTATCAGGCCGTCGGAGAGAGACCCCCTCTGTCCGAACTCCACCCCGAGAGTGAGACCGTTGTACCATCTGTATATCGGAAGCGTGGCACCGAGTGTCACTCCCATCGAGGAGATGGTCTTGCCGTTCAGCAGGAAATTCTCCTTCTTGTAGTATGCTCCGGCCCTGTAAGCCACCTTGTTGAAATAATATCGGATGTCGTTCCTGTTAGGAACTATCTCGAACCCGAGCCTGTACGCCTCCGAAAGTGATGTGGCAAAAGGGGAGCTTGACGAAAACCCGCTGATGTTCTCTATTCCAGAGTCTCTCCAGTCAGACCTTGTATAGTCAAATGCAAGCATCCATTTGTCCGCATACTTGAATGACACTCCGGCTCCAATCTCTGAAGCTATCCTGGCGGACCTGGTGACGCCGAGAGTATCCATCTTGTAGTACAGCGTGTCGGACGCCGCATAACCTGCTGAAAATCTCGCATCTTCATAATAGCCCCTCATCTTGGCTCCGGTCGAGTATGTGGCCCCGAAGGTGAGTTTGGACTTGCTTCCCAGAGGCTGCTCATACTGGAGACCGAACTTGCCCCCAACTGCACTTGCCTGAAGTGATGTGCTGCCCTTTATGCTGTTGTATGAAGCGTCAGAGATGGAAGTTGTGAAGGTCTTGGTGAGGTTCCCGAAATAGTAGTCCATCTCGGCTCCCACAGAAAGCCTGTCCCAGAAAGTGATGCCGGCAGCCGCGAACAGCTTGTATATGCTTCCGTTTCCGGATGCGCTGTATGAGATGTTCCCCGTCTGGCCTATCACATCCGGGTCGGTATAGTCAAATGAGTACCCGAAACCAGTATCGCTGTACGGAGATATGCCTACCATCATCGCGGAGGTGCTCCAAAGCGGAAAAGATATGACGCAGTCGTTGATATTGAAAGTGTTGTTGACAGACTTTATATCGTTCTGCGCAAACACTTTATTGTCACCGTACAGAGAGAAGTCAGCCATAAAGGCAAGAGAATCCCTCGCCGTCACGGCAGCAGGATTGAGTATGTTTATGAACCTGTTGCTCCTCGTAGCCACTCCTGCACCTCCCATGGTCCTGTTGTAGGCCGTGCCCTGTCGGCTCAAATCACCTACTCCGAATATAGAGTATGGTGAATAGCCGCTATAAGCCTGACCGTGCGCCGCAAAGGAGGCGCACAGCAGGAGTACAAAAGCGGACATCAGTCTATTTGATATTCTTGCTGACATAATCTTCAGTAATAATGGCCAATCCCATCAATTCAAGATTGCAGACTACAAAGATGGAGTTTTTCATCTTCTTGGCAAAATAAATTGCGTCCCCACCTGTAAAAATCACAATATTGTCTTGACGAGATTTGATGTAGCCCTCTATTTCAAACATTATGCCCAAAATGACTCCGGACTCTATCGAAGACTGGACTGAACTTCCCTCAGGAGACACGTTTTCGGGTGTATCGACAAGGGGAAGAGCCTTGGAATAACGGTTGAGTGCCTTGAAGCGGGTCCGGCATCCGGGGGAGATGTTGCCGCCGAGATATCTGCCGTCCGAACCGAGAAAATCTATGTTGAGAGTGGTGCCGAAATCAAATACCGTACAGTTTTTGTCCTTGAAGAGAAACCTCGCGGCCACAAGGCCGGCAGCCCTGTCTGGACTCAGATACTCCGGAAAATCATACTTCAGAAGATAGTGGGTATGCGAACTGTCAAGTATTATCAGATGGCGGCACAGACGGCTCAGAACAGCCTCTTCTTCTGGCGGGACTCCGTCTACGGACGCCATGGTGAGCACTTCCGGCTTGTCTTTCTCCATCAGGGAGAGCAGATAATCAAGCATCTTCTCACCTTGATAACGGAAAGTCTTGCCGATGGTGACACCATCAGACCACGCAGCCTTGAGAGCTGTATTTCCTTTAATTACCAGAAGATTGGGCATAGTTCAAAAATCCTGAGCCTGCAAATTTAACACTTTTAAAAGTTGTTTTGTATGATTTTAAAGAAAACTTGAAAGTCCTTTCAACTGAGACGGTTCAGTATATTGAAAGCTACCGCGAGAGAAGGCACGCCGCGCGCCACAATCTTGAGTTTGTTCTCAACCTGCTTGAGTTCCAGTTTCCCGCCCATGTCGCTGATTCTCCCCATCACTTTCTCGAACACCTCGGATTTATAGTACGGGGACATAGGATTGGACACGAAGAACGCTATCATGATACCGTTCTTTATGATGACCTTCTCAAACCCGAGCGCAGCCCCCCGATTTCTTATCTTCACCACAAGGAAAAGGTTTTTCACCTCCTCAGGAAGAGTCCCGAAACGGTCTTCCAGACGCTTGGCGTAGTTGTCTATCTCCTTGTCTGAAGACATCGAGTCTATTGACCTGTAGATTCTTATCTTCTCAGCAGTTATGTCCATGTACTCGTCAGGGATGAGCGCCGGCTGATCTGTTTCTATCGTACACTCGGTGACAAAAACGCTTCGTTCGTTGTGCAGGTTCATGCCTGTCTCCACTCCAAGTTCCTCCATCGCCTCGGCAAGTATCTTCTGATATGTCTCGAAACCCATCTCGGTGATGAAGCCGCTCTGCTCTGCGCCGAGCAGATTGCCGGCGCCGCGGATATCAAGGTCCTGCATCGCTATATTGAATCCGCTTCCAAGATCAGAGAACTCTTCTATGGCCTTCAGCCTGCGTCTGGCATCATCGGTGATGCTCACAAGCGGAGGCACAATGAGATAACAGAAGGCTTTTTTGTTGGAGCGTCCCGCGCGGCCGCGGAGCTGATGGAGATCGCTGAGTCCGAAATTCTGCGCCTGGTTGATGATTATGGTGTTGGCGTTAGGGATGTCGAGGCCGTTTTCTATGATGGTGGTGCTCAGCATCATGTCATAGTCTCCACGCATAAAGTCCAGCATTATCTTCTCAAGTTTGGAAGCCTCCATCTGCCCGTGCGCCACGCATATTTTCATATCCGGCACAAGGCGGTGCAGAATCTCGTATATGGACTGGAGTTCCTCCACCTTGTTGTGAAGGAAGAATATCTGCCCGGAGCGGTTGAGTTCGTAATTGATTATGCTCTTTATCTCTTTCTCGTCGAAAAGGATGATCTCGGTCTGCACCGGAATCCTGTTGGGCGGGGGAGTGTTGATTATACTGAGGTCACGCGCCCCGAGAAGCGAGAATTGCAGGGTCCGTGGTATAGGGGTGGCTGTCAGGGTCAGGGTATCCACGGAATGCTTGAGTTCGCGGAGTTTTTCTTTAGCGCTGACACCGAACTTCTGCTCCTCATCGATTATAAGAAGTCCAAGGTCCTTGAATTCAAACTCTTTGCTCAGGATCTTGTGTGTACCTATCAGAATATCTATCTGCCCGGCGGCAAGCCTTTTCTTGATTTCGGCCGTTTCCTTGGGAGTGCGCAGCCGGCTTACATAATCAATGGTGCACGGGAGATTCTGGAGCCTCTGTCTGAATGTGTTGTAGTGCTGGAGGGACAATATAGTTGTTGGGACAAGTACGGCCACCTGCTTCCCGTCAGTGGCGGCCTTGAACGCCGCACGCACTGCTATCTCTGTCTTGCCGAATCCCACATCTCCGCATACAAGCCTGTCCATAGGACAGTCATCCTCCATGTCGCGCTTCACGGCAGCCGTGGCTATCTCCTGGTCAGGGGTATCTTCAAATATGAACGAAGATTCGAGCTCCTCCTGAAGATAAGTGTCGGCAGAGAACGCGAACCCCTTGGATGAACGGCGCTTGGCATAAAGCTGGATAAGCTGCTTGGCGATGTCCTTGACCTTGGACTTGGCACTTGTCTTGAGCGCGCCCCAGGTCTTGGACCCGAGTTTACTGATGCGCGGAGGTTCTCCGTCGCTTGAGCGGAAACGGGATATCTTGTTGAGGGAATGTACGGACACGAACACCACATCTCCGTCTTTATATGCGATCTTCACTACTTCCCTGACTCTTCCTTTGTCATCCCTCATCCTGACAAGTCCGCCGAAAATCCCCACACCATGGTCTATATGCACCACATAGTCCCCTATGTTGAATGAATTCAGGTCATTGATGGTAAGCTGCTCGCTCTTCTCCACGGTCCTTCTCAAGCTCACCCGCTGGAAACGGTCGAATATCTCGTGGTCTGTATAGCAGCACACCTTGTCTTCGGAGTCGATGAAACCGTTGTGTATGTTCTTGCCTTTGACGAATTCAGGCATCAGACCTCCGTTCTGGGACAATATGGACTGTATCCTGTCCAGCTGTGAAACCTTGTCCCCGAAAATCATGACCTTGTAGCCGCCCTCGATGCGGCCGCGTATGTCTTCGGTGAGCAGCTCGAAGTTCTTGTTGAACGACGGCTGCGGGCTTATGTTGAATGCTACAGCGTCATCGGCCTGCGAGCCGAGAGGAATGTCAATGTATACCTTGCGGAAGTTTCCGGCAAACTGGAAGAACTCCTGTCCTGAATACATATCGGAAGAGTCGAGCCAGAGGACGCTTCCCTCGGGGAGCATCTCGAGGATACACTGTCCGTCCTCGCTGCCGGACGACATCACGTCTGACACTATCTCGATATTGTCCTCTTCTCCCGTGGAAAGCTGGGTGTTGCAGTCGAAAGAGTTTATTTTCTCCACCTCGTCACCCCAGAATGATATTCTGTAAGGGTAATTGTTTGAATATGAGAATATGTCAACAAGTGAACCACGGATAGCATACTGCCCGGGCGCGGAAACGAAATCCACCCTTTCAAACCCGCCAGCGGAGAGCGCCGCCACTATCTTCTCGTGCGATATCTCGTCACCCTTGCGGATGCTCATGATGGAGTCTGATATCTCCTTGACAGAAGGGACTTTTTCGGCTATAGCTTCAGGGTAGGACACTATAAGCTTGAGATCATCCTCTCCGGAAATTATGGAGCTGATGGCTGCTGTACGCTGTACCGCAAGAGATGACTTATAGTTGCTGCGCTCAACACTGCGCCCGGACTCAGGAAGGAAGAAAACCCTGTCACCGTCAACGAAATTATACAGATCGGATGTGCAGTACTCAGCCGCCTCTATGTTCGGAAGGATTATAAAATGCACTCCTTTCCTGACCACGCCTGAGAGCACAATCCAGCGCGCGGACAGGAACAGCCCGCGGCAGAAGATGTCCCCGCGTCCCTTATCCAGCCTTTTCTGGAGTTCGGTGCAAGATTTTGTACTTATCAACATTTATCCCTCTATGGCTGTTGAAAACCTGTTCGCAAACCTGTTGATCAAGTCCCGCGATTTGTTGAAATCAGCTTCCGCCGCTTTATCAACACCCCGGTCAACACCGGCTCAACACTGTTTTCAACTTTTAAACTCCCACTCAAAAAATTGATATTCAGAATATTGATTTAGTTATCAACAATATCAACAAGCATTAAGAATACTCAATTTTTATAAATAAAAGAACTATATTTGTATCCTATTTGTTTTTTCGCGATGTCGGATTTTGACCCGCACAATACAAACGAGGGCAAAGATAAGGATTTAGAAGGAATTATCCGGCCCCACGAGTTGGAAGATTTCACCGGTCAGGGTGAGATCGTCTCCAATCTGCGGGTATATATAGAGGCCGCGAAAATGAGGGGAGAGGCGCTTGACCACACTCTCTTCCATGGCCCTCCGGGACTCGGAAAAACTACCCTGGCGCACATCATAGCGAATGAGATGGGGGTGAACATCAAGATCACCTCCGGACCTGTGCTTGACCGCCCCGGGGATCTCGCCGGCCTTCTCACCTCGCTTGACAAAGGCGACGTGCTGTTCATCGACGAGATTCACAGGCTGTCTCCGGAGGTGGAGGAGTATCTGTATTCTGCGATGGAGGACTATGTCATCGACATAATGATAGACAAAGGGCCAGGCGCCCGCTCGGTGCGCATATCCCTCAATCCTTTTACGCTTGTGGGCGCCACGACCCGCGCCGGACTGCTTACGGCCCCTCTTCGTGCCCGTTTCGGCATCAACTGCGGTCTGGAGTATTATGATACCTCAGATCTGGTGAGGATAATCACCAGAAGCGCCTCCATATTGAATGTGGGGATTGAAAGGGAGGCGGCCGACGAGATAGCTCTCCGCAGCCGCGGTACGCCGCGTATCGCCAACTCGCTTCTCCGGAGGGTGCGGGATTTCGCCCAGGTCAAGGGGGACGGCCACATCGATCTTGCGATCGCCAGGTTCGCCCTCGACAAATTGAGGATAGACACCCGAGGGCTTGATTCCATAGACAACAAGATACTGCGGACCATCATCTGCACGTTCAAGGGCGGCCCTGTCGGTGCCAACACCATAGCCACGGCGATAGGGGAGGATCAGGGCACTTTCGAGGAAGTTTACGAGCCTTTCCTCATCAAGGAAGGCTTCATAGTCCGGACACAGCGCGGCAGGATAGCCACAGATCTCTCCTACAGGCACCTCGGGCTTGAGAGGGGAGCAGAAGAAGAAAGTACACTGTTTTAAGAGATAACAATATATAAAATAAGTACAATGTCTGACAAGTTAATTTCCAAAATCCCTGAGGGACCGCTTGAAAACAAATGGACGAAGCGCAAGGCTGAAATCCATCTGGTGAGCCCCAACAACAAGAGAAAACTTGAAATCATTGTGGTAGGTACCGGCCTGGGCGGAGCTTCTGCAGCCGCTTCTCTCGGTGAACTTGGCTACAATGTCAAGATCTTCTGCATCAGTGACTCTCCGCGCCGTGCGCACTCTATCGCAGCGCAGGGAGGTATCAATGCGGCGAAGAACTATCAGAACGACAACGACTCTGTCTACCGTCTGTTCTACGACACCATCAAGGGAGGTGACTACCGCAGCCGCGAGGCCAACGTATACCGTCTTGCCGAGGTGAGTGCGGCCATCATCGACCAGTGCGTCGCGCAGGGTATTCCTTTCGCGCGCGAGTATGGCGGATACCTTGCCAACCGTTCGTTCGGCGGTGTGCAGGTGAGCCGTACTTTCTATGCGAGGGGTCAAACCGGACAGCAGCTTCTCCTCGGTGCCTATGCTTCTCTGAATAAGGAGATTGCCGCAGGTACAGTGAAGTCATATCCTCGTCACGAGATGCTTGATCTCGTGATTGTCAACGGTCAGGCCAAGGGCATTATCGCCCGCAATCTTGTGACCGGACAGCTTGAGAGGTTCGGCGCACATGCTGTAGTGATCGCCACCGGCGGCTACGGCAATGCATATTTCCTCTCGACCAACGCGATGAACAGCAACGGTTCCGCCGCTCTGCAGTGCTACAAGAAGGGCGCTTACTTCGCCAATCCTTGTTTTGCGCAGATTCACCCTACCTGTATCCCTGTCCATGGCGAGCAGCAGTGCAAACTTACCCTCATGAGCGAGTCCCTGCGCAATGACGGACGTATCTGGGTACCTAAGAAACTTGAGGATGTGGAGAAGCTTCGCAAGCACGAGATCAAACCTTCCCAGATTGCTGAAGAGGATCGTGACTACTATCTTGAGCGCCGTTATCCTGCATTCGGAAACCTTGTACCTCGTGATGTGGCTTCACGTGCAGCCAAGGAGCGCTGCGATGCCGGATTCGGTGTCAACGAGACAGGCAAGGCCGTGTTCCTCGATTTCGCGGACGCCATCCAGCGTCTAGGTCACAAGAGGGTTGCCGAGCGCTACGGAAACCTCTTCGAAATGTACGAGAAGATTACAGCTTCTTCCCCTTGGGAGGAGCCTATGATGATATATCCTGCCATCCACTATACTATGGGTGGAATCTGGGTTGACTATGACCTCCAGACCACGATTCCTGGACTGTACGCCATAGGTGAGGCCAACTTCTCAGACCACGGCGGAAACCGCCTTGGAGCGTCTGCCCTTATGCAGGGTCTTGCTGACGGATATTTCGTGCTTCCTGTGACTATCGGAGACTACCTTTCCAAGAAATTCGCCGAGCCTAAGACTGATGTCAACACCAAGGAATTCGTTGAAGCAGAGAAGGCTGTACAGGAGCGCATCGACCGTCTCTTCTCGATAAACGGTACCAAGACTGTGGATTCCATCCATAAGAAGCTCGGTAACATCATGTGGGATAATGTCGGAATGGCCCGCGACGCCGAAGGTCTCAAGAAGGCCATCAAGGAGATTGCTGAACTTAAGGAGGATTTCTATAAGAACGTCAAGGTTCCTGGGGGACAGTATGAGTTCAATCAGGAGCTTGAGAAGGCCCTCCGTCTTGAGGATTTCTTTGAGATCGGAGAACTTATGGCCCGCGACGCCCTCAACAGGAACGAGTCTTGCGGCGGACACTTCCGTATCGAAAGCCAGACCGAGGAAGGCGAAGCCAAGCGTGACGATGAGCACTATATGTATGTGGCTGCATGGGAATACAAGGGAGAGGGAGTTGAACCTGAGCTCCATAAAGAACCTCTCAAGTATGAGTTCATCAAGGTTGCCACCCGTAACTACAAAGACTAATCGAAGATGGAATTCAATTTAAAGATATGGCGTCAGAAGAACGCCAAGGCAAAAGGTCATTTCGAGACTTATCATATTGCCGGCATAGAGGAAGACGCGTCTTTCCTTGAGATGCTTGATATCCTCAATGAGCAGCTGATCCGCGAGGGTTCCGACCCGGTAGCCGTGGAGCGTGGCTGCCAGAGCAGCGGTCCTGTCTCTTTCGATCATGACTGTCGTGAAGGCATCTGCGGAGCGTGCTCGCTTTACATTGACGGACGTGCTCACGGTCCAGATGACCATGTGACTACATGTCAGCTCTTTATGAGACATTTCAAGGACGGTGCAACCATTACCGTGGAGCCTTGGAGGAGTGCCGCTTTCCCTGTCATCAAGGACCTTGTCGTTGACCGTACGGCTTTCGACAAGATTCTTCAGGCCGGAGGATTCATCACTGTAAGGACTGGTTCAGCTCAGGATGCCAACAATATCCTCATTTCTCACGAGAAGGCTGAGGAGAGTATGGATGCTGCGGCTTGTGTAGGTTGCGGCGCTTGCGTTGCGACATGTAAAAACGGCTCTGCAATGCTCTTTGTCGCCGCCAGGGTAAGTTCCCTCGCCCTTCTCCCTCAGGGCCGTCCAGAGGCCGCTAAAAGGGCCAAGGCGATGGTCGCCAAGATGGATGAGCTCGGCTTCGGCAACTGTACCAACACTCGCGCATGTGAGCTTGAGTGCCCTAAGGGTATCACAGTGGCTCATATCGCCCGTCTTAACCGTGAGTTCCTCAAGGCTAAGTTCTCTGACTAGAGGTGATACTTTAATAATGCAGAAGGGGCGGCTGTCAGGCTGCCCCTTTCGTGTATTTGCCGTTCTGTTACCAGAGGAAGTTGTTGAACGGGTATCTGCCGGCGTGGATTTCCGCCACCATCTTGTATATGTCTTCCTTGAGTTTGTCTATGCCTTCTTTCTTGATGGCGGATATGAAGATGCACGGAATCTTCTTGTCGTTGATCCACTTGTATTTGACTTCTTCGAGGCTGAGATTTCTGTCAGTCTTGGGCTGGAGTGAGAATTCGTCATACTCCTCGTATTTGTAGGCGTCTATTTTGTTGAATACCACAAATATAGGCTTATCTGCGGCCGAGATGTCCTTGAGTGTCTTGTCTACGACCTCCATCTGTTCTTCGTAGTCTGAGTGTGAGATGTCTACGACATGCACCAGGATATCAGCTTCCCGTACCTCGTCAAGGGTACTCTTGAACGCTTCTATCAGCTGTGTAGGGAGTTTTCTGATGAATCCTACCGTGTCGCTGAGCAGGAACGGCAGGTTGCCTATGACTACCTTTCTTACTGTGGTGTCAAGGGTCGCGAAGAGTTTGTTTTCTGCGAATACGTCTGATTTTGTGAGCAGATTCATCAGGGTCGATTTGCCGACATTGGTGTATCCGACGAGGGAGAGCCTCACCAGTTGTCCGCGGTTGCCGCGCTGCGTGGCCATCTGTTTGTCGACTTTTTTGAGCTGTTCTTTCAGTCTGGCGATTCTTTCCCTGACGATGCGGCGGTCTATCTCTATCTGTGTCTCTCCCATTCCTCCACGCATTCCGACACCGCCTCTTTGGCGTTCGAGGTGCGTCCACATGCCGGCGAGGCGCGGGAGCATGTAATTGTATCTTGCCAGTTCGACCTGCATCTTGGCGTAAGCCGTCTTGGCTCTCTGCGAGAATATTTCAAGGATCAGGCTTGTACGGTCTATGACTATCGAGGTCTTTACGATTTTCTCGATGTTTCTCTGCTGCATCCCGGTGAGTTCGTCGTCGAAGATGACGTACTTGATCTCGTTTTCTTCGCAGTATTGTGCTATCTCTTCGAGTTTTCCGCTTCTTATGTAGGTCGCTTTCTCGGGTTTGTCCACCCGTTGTATGAACTGTCTGTCTCCTGTGAGTCCGGCCGTCTCGGCGAGGAATTCGAGTTCGTCAAGGTATTCCATTACCTTGCTCTCATCGTCTTCCTGTTTGATTATGCCGACGAATATCGCTTTTCTTTCTTCATGAATATCCATAGTATGTGTGTTTAATCAAAAAAAGGCCATCCTTTTTGCGGGACAGCCTCTTTATGGTCTCTTTTTGAATTATCTCAACTGGAAGATAACAGGGAATGTGTAGGTAACCTTGACTGCACGGTCTCTCTGGCGTCCCGGCTCCCATTTAGGTGAGCTTGAAACGACGCGGACTGCTTCCTTGTCAAGCGATGCGTCCACACCTCTCAGCACCTTCACATCTGAAATCTTTCCGTTAGGGTTTACTGTGAACTGGAGCATTACTCGACCGCTCACGCCGTTTTCCTTGGCGATTTCAGGGTATACGAGGTTGTTGGCAACCCACTTTGAGAAGGTGTTGGCGTCTCCGCCCTGGAAAGTAGGTTTTACCTCCACGATCTGGAACGGAATAGCCTCTTCTTCCACTTCTTCTTCTGCTACATCCTCGACATAGTCCATAATCTCGACTCCGATATCATCGTTGTCCTCAAGGTTGAGGATGTTGTCCTCGACTTTGATGTCATCGTCAACGATGTCGATCTGGTCAGAGAGAACCACTGTCTTTGGAACTTCTGGTGGCGGTGGAGGGGTCTCCTGGGTGATAGGAACCATCTCCTCTTCTTCTACCGCGACTGTCTCTGCGACGAGCACAGCCTCCTCCTTTTCTTTTGTCGTCCACTCAAACGCCGCATAGACGCAGAGCAGGGCGAATACGAAGCCGATTTCAGCGAACAAGAGTTTCTTGTTGTTCAGATCAGCTTTCGGGGATTTCTTAACTTCCATTTTATTAGTTTCTTTAAATATTCACTTTGCGCTCCAAAGATATAAAGAATTCAATTTGATTCCAAAAAATCCTTGGATTATTTCCATAGTCCGCTCTTTAGTAGTAGATTTGCCTAAAATTTGCGTTATGATAAGGTACTTCAACGAGGATATTAAGTTTGTCTTAAAGCAGAAATTGTTGAACAACAGGTGGCTTAAGACCGTCGCCGGGAGCGAGATGCGCCGGATCGGCGATATCAACATCATATTCTGTTCGGACAACTATATCCTTGATGTGAATATGAAGTATCTTGAGCATGACTACTTTACGGATATCATCACGTTTGATTACTGCGAGAAGGATATTCTCTCCGGTGACCTGTTCATAAGTATTGACTCTGTCCGCGAGAACGCCTCTTTCTATGGTACGGACTTCGAGGATGAACTTAACCGTGTCATGGTCCATGGCATCCTGCATCTGATAGGGTATGATGACCACAGCGAAAGCGATATCGCTCAGATGCGCGCAAAGGAGAATTACTACCTTCAATTACGAGAGTCTCTTAAGTAATGGGAGTTTTTTATGATGTCATAGTTGTGGGCGGGGGACATGCCGGCTGTGAAGCTGCTATGGCGGCTGCAAATCTCGGTTCTTCTGTCCTTTTGCTCTCGGCGGATATGACTCTATTTGCCAAGATGTCTTGCAATCCGGCTGTAGGCGGTATTGCTAAAGGACAGATAGTCAGAGAAATAGATGCTCTTGGCGGATATACCGGCCTGGTCACTGACGCTTGTACCCTGCAGTTCAGGATGCTCAATCGCTCCAAAGGGCCGGCAATGTGGAGCCCTCGCGCCCAATGCGATAAAATGAAGTTTTCCGCGACATGGCGCAAATATCTCGAAAAGTGTTGTAACTTAGATATTTACGCTGATTTTGCGACTTCTTTCCTCTTTGAGGGTTCAAAAATCTGCGGCGTCCGTACATCTACTGGGGCAATTTTCAATTCTCGCGCACTTGTTTTGACTGCCGGAACATTCCTTCACGGAAAACTTTTCATAGGGCAGACTGTTTTGACCGGGGGCCGGATTGGCGAGAAGTCCTCCGAAGGTTTGACCGCCCAGCTGGTGGAGCGGGGGATTGTTGCCGACAGGATGAAGACCGGCACCCCTCCGCGTATTGACATTTCTTCAGTAGACACGTCGGCTCTTCCGTTGCAGTTCGGAGACCCGGAGCCGGAGCGTTTTTCGTATCTTGATATTCCTTCTTCGGTGCAGTCAGGCGAGCCTCAGATGCCGTGCTTTATCCTCCATACCAATGAGAGGGTTCATGAGGTTTTGCGGTCCGGGTTTTCCGAGTCGCCGCTTTTTACCGGTCTTATAAGCGGTAGAGGACCGAGGTACTGTCCGAGCATAGAGGACAAACTACGGGTGTTTCCGGAGAATAATGCCCATCAGCTTTTTCTTGAGCCTGAGGGGCGCGACACGAATGAGTATTACCTGCAAGGTTTCTCTTCTTCTCTTCCTCTACAGGTGCAGATTGATGCTTTGCATTCTATTCGCGGATTGGAGAACGCCAAGATTTTCAAACCAGCGTATGCTGTGGAATATGATTATTTCGACCCGTCTCTTCTTAAGTCTACGCTGGAGTCAAAGCTTGTTGAGAATCTGTTCTTGGCCGGGCAGGTGAACGGTACGACCGGTTATGAGGAGGCGGCCGGACAGGGGATAGTGGCCGGTATCAATGCCGCCTTGAAAGTTCAGGAGAAGGAACCGTTTATTCTCAGCCGCGACAGTTCCTATATCGGAGTTCTGATTGACGACCTTGTCACGAAGGGGGTAGATGAGCCATACAGGATGTTTACTTCGCGTGCGGAATACCGAATACTTCTCCGTCAGGATAATGCTGATTTCCGTTTGACTGGATTGTCGCATTCTATCGGTCTGGCCGGCGAGGAGCGTTATTCAGCCATGATGCGGAAGTATGATGAAATCGAGAAACTGAAGTCGTATTGTTATACGAACAATATTTCACCTTCAGTCGCGAATCCTTTTCTCGCGTCGCTGGGGTCGAGTCCTATCTCTGAGTCAAAGAAGATTTCGGACATCGCTTCGCGGCCCGAGGTGAAGCTTCCTGAATTGATGAAGATTGTTCCACGTGGAACGTACGGCAGGGATATTATGGAGAGTGTCGAGATTTCTATAAAGTATAGTGGCTACATTGACAGGGAAATCCAGTCTGCTGCGAAGATTCATAGACTTGAGAGCCTTATTATCCCGGAAGGTTTCGACTTTGACAAGATTAGCGGACTGTCCACGGAGTGCAGACAGAAGTTTAAAAAGTACACTCCTCGAACAATCGCTCAGGCAATGAGGATTTCGGGAGTGTCTCCTTCGGACATTTCTGTCCTTCTTGTATATTTCGGGCGCTGATTGATCAGAGTATTTTTAGGGCCGTCTTGATTATATCCTCCAGGTTGGCTCCCGGTTTGTCTTTGAGAATGGCCTGAATGGCTTTGGAAATATTGGGTTTTGAGAAGCCAAGATTGAGCAGGGCTGTGGCCGCCTCGTCTGCGGCTTTGTTGTTCTCGGCCTTGATGATTGTGTCGAAGTTGGCGTTTTCTCCTTTGACGATCTTGTCCTTCAGTTCCAGAACAAGCCTCTGTGCGCTCTTCAGTCCTATACCCTTGACTGATTTCAGCCTGTTGATATCTTCCGAGAGAATTGCCTCGTTGAGTTCTGTCGGGGATAGCGAAGAGAGTATCATCCTTGCGGATGCCGCTCCCATTCCGGAGACGCTGGTGATATTCCGGAAAAGCAGCCGCTCCTCTTTGGTGGCGAAACCGTAATCCACCTCCTGTCCGTCCCTCTGGTTTACCTGCCGCTGGATATAGATTGTGGCTTCGGATTTGCCGTCCAGGGCGTCATAGGTCTGAAGTGAAATCTCCACGATATATCCTATGCCCTGATTGTCCACGACTGCGCTTGTCGGTGTCAGTTCCGTGATTTTTCCTGAGATGTAGTCTATCATTTTATCTGTGTTTGGTAATCATTGAAAAGCAAGTCGCCTCATCTTTGCCAGATCTTCGGCACTTATTAAGGATTCAAAATTAAGGAATAAATAAACATCTGCGCAAAAAATATTACTTTTGTATTATGAATGTATCTGACTTTAGAAAGGAGTTTCCTGAACTCTCCGAGACAGTATATGGAAAGAGACTCGTTTATCTGGACAACGCCGCCACTTCTCTCAGGCCGCAGAGTGTCATAGGGGAGTGGAATGAGATGTCGGCGAGATATACTGCCAACCTCCATCGTGCGGTACATCATATAGCTGAAGTCGCGACTCAGAAGTACGAGCAGGCGAGGGATGCCGTCCGCGAGTATATCAATGCCGGCAGTCGCGAGGAAATAATATTCACTTCCGGGACCACTGCTTCCATAAATCTTGTGGCCTTCAGTTTCGGCGAGGCCTTTGTGGGGCCCGGGGACGAAATAATTGTTTCGGAAGCTGAGCACCACTCCAACATAGTGCCTTGGCAGATGATGTGCAGCCGGAAGGGCGCCACGCTGAAAGTCCTGCCTGTGGATGACCGGGGACACCTCAGGCTCGATGTTCTACGAGAACTTCTCAATCCCCGCACGAAGCTTGTCTGCGTCACGCAGGTTTCCAATGTGCTCGGGCTGGCAAATCCGATAAAAGAAGTTGTAAATATTTGTCACTCAGTAGGTTGTCCTGTTTTAGCCGATGGAGCACAGGGGATTGTGCATTCAGGTGTGGATGTCCGGGACATTGATTGCGATTTCTATGCGTTCTCGGGGCACAAGATATATGCGGCGCCGGGAACAGGCGTCCTGTATGGCAAGAAGTATTATCTTGACAAGATGCCTCCATATATGGGTGGGGGAGAGATGATCTCAACCGTGAAATGGACAGGTACAAGTTATGCGGCCTCGCCACACAAGTTTGAGGCGGGCACTCAGAACATTTCCGGAACCCCGACTCTCGTGCAGGCATTGGCCGTTGCGTCTGAGACCCGGTCTGCGGAGTTGCAGAAGAATATGGAGGAAGTGGTTGATTATATGTTGAACGCCCTGTCTTCAGATTCTCGTTTCCACTTGTTCGGGCAGCCTGGGGGCGGTTATGAGAAGATTCCGCTGTTTTCGTTCTCCGTGGAACATTTGCACCACGAGGACCTGGCGCTGATTCTTGACAAGATGGGTGTGGCCGTGAGATCTGGCCAGATGTGTGCGGAGCCGTTGATGGACCGGTTCGGGGTCACCGGCATGCTCAGAGCGTCGTTCGCTCCGTATAATACTGTTGAAGAGGCTAAGTATCTGATGTCTTCTCTTGAGAAGGCTATAAAAATGCTTGATAGGAAATGAAGAGTTTAAAAGAAGTGCAGGATGATGTCATCGAAGAGTTTTCGATGTATGATGACTGGCTTGACAAGTATGAATACCTGATCGAACTCGGCAACGGACTTGAGCCGTTCCCGGATGAGCTTAAAACGGACGATAGGTTGATAAAAGGTTGTCAGTCAAGAGTTTGGCTGGACACATCCGTGGATGGTGGCCGCCTTTTCTTCAAGGCTGACAGTGACGCTGTAATCACCAAGGGGATTATTTCCCTGCTGGTGGGAGTGTATTCCGGACGGGAGGCGTGCGAAATAGCGTCCGATGATTTTTCATTTGTCGAGAAGCTCGGCCTCAGGGAGAATCTTTCCCCGACGCGGGCAAACGGCCTTGCTTCGATGATCGAGACCATCCGCAGCACGGCAAGTAAAAACTGTCAGAAATGAGCGACGAGAAGAACGAAGTCCTTACGCCGGAGGATGTCAAGGCCCTGGCTCCTCTGTATGAAAGCGTAGTGCTTGCTCTCAAGCAGGTATATGATCCCGAGATACCCGTAAACATCTATGACCTCGGCCTGATATATGAACTTAACATCAACAAGGAGCACGATGTCTACATCAAGATGACTTTCACGGCCCCCAACTGCCCGATGGCGGACGAGGTGATCGCTGAGGTCAATCACAATGTGGAGTTGACTCCGGGAGTTAAAAGCTGTACGATAGACCTGGTTTTCGAGCCGGCCTGGGACCAGAGCCTGCTCTCTGACGAGGCCAGGATCGCTCTCGGCATGGATCCTGAATTTGACGATGAAGACAAATGATATATATCTGTCTCTCGGCACCAATATAGGGGATCGCAGGGCTAATATCGAGGCTGCGCTCAAGGCCCTGGACGAGGGAATGGGCTGCCATTATTCTGCTCTTTCAAGCATTGTGGAGTCCAGGTCATGGGGTTTCAGCGGGCCGGATTTTCTCAACTGTGTGGTCCGCTACGGCAGTTCCATCCCGCCGGAGGACCTTCTCGCTCTGTGCAAGGCCATAGAACGGAAGATGGGACGCCAGGAGAGGATAGAATATGCTCCTGACGGTTCCCGCATATATCACGACCGTATCATAGACATAGACATACTTCTGTACGGAGACGAGCATTTCTCTACTCCGGCGCTCACTGTTCCTCATCCGAAGATGTGGGAGCGGGAGTTTGTGAGGGAGCCGCTCAGCGAGATATTTGAACAAGATAGAGGAAATGATTAAATTTGCGCGTTGTCGCTGAATATATAAAACACTATAAATATGACACAAGAGGAATTATTCAAGGTGCTCGTCGCCCACTGCAAGGAATACGGTTTTATCTTCCCGTCCAGTGACATCTACGACGGCCTGGCGGCAGTCTATGACTATGGCCAGATGGGCGTGGAGCTCAAAAACAACATCAAGCAGTATTGGTGGAACGCCATGACGCGTCTCAACGAGAATATAGTCGGCATCGACGCCTGCATATTTATGCACCCTAAGACTTGGGTCGCTTCAGGTCATGTCGCGGCGTTCAACGACCCGCTTATCGACAACAAGGATTCAAATAAGCGCTACCGTGCCGATGTCCTTATCGAGGACTACCTGCTCAAGATAGAGGAGAAGATCAACAAGGAGGTCGAGAAGGGCCGCAGGAAGTTCGGCGATGCTTTCGACGAGGCGAAGTTCCGCGAGACAAACCCTAATGTGCTTCGCGAGAAGGCCCAGTATGAGGCTGTCCACAACCGTTATGTGGCCGCCGAGCAGGCCAACGACCTTGCCGAGTACAAGCAGATCATACTCGACTGCGGCATCGTATGTCCGATCAGCGGCACGAAGAACTGGACAGATGTACGCCAGTTCAATCTCATGTTCTCCACCCAGTTCGGCTCCGTGGGGGATGACAGCAACAAGATATACCTCCGTCCGGAGACAGCCCAGGGCATATTCGTGGACTATATCAATGTCCAGAAGACCGGCCGCATGAAGATTCCTTTCGGTATCGCCCAGATCGGAAAGGCCTTCCGCAACGAGGTGGTGGCCCGCCAGTTCATCTTCCGCATGCGCGAGTTCGAGCAGATGGAGATGGAGTTCTTCGTTCGCCCTGGAACCGAGATGGAATGGTTCAAGAAGTGGAAGGAGAACCGCATGAAGTGGCATGTCAACCTCGGGATGGGTGCCGAAAACTACCGTTTCCACGATCACGAGAAACTGGCCCATTATGCAAATGCCGCCACGGACATCGAGTTCAACTTCCCGTTCGGCTTCAAGGAACTTGAAGGTGTACACAGCCGTACCGACTTCGACCTCGGCAACCACCAGAAGCTTTCTGGCAAGAAGCTCCAGTACTTCGATCCGGAGACCAACGAAAGCTATGTGCCTTATTGCGTGGAGACTTCAATCGGCGTGGACCGCATGTTCCTTGCCGTGCTCAGTCACTCATACAAGGTCGAGACGCTCGAGAACGGTGAGACCCGCACCGTGCTGAGCCTCCCGGCTCCTCTCGCGCCGGTCAAGGCCGCAGTGCTTCCTCTCGTCAAGAAAGACGGCCTTCCGGAGTTCGCCCAGAAGATAATGGACGAACTCAAATATGACTTCTACTGCCAGTACGACGAGAAAGACAGCATCGGCAAGCGCTATCGCCGCCAGGATGCTATCGGAACCCCGTATTGCATCACCGTTGACCACGAGTCTCTCAACGACAACTGCGTGACGGTCCGCGACCGTGACACGATGCAGCAGGAAAGGGTTCCGGTGGCTGAACTCAGGTCGATGATAGACAAGAAAGTCAACCTCAACAATCTTCTCAGGAACCTGTAATGGCAGCTACATTCTCCGAACTCGGCAGAGTGGAGGCGATACGGCAGCTCTTCGAAGGCAGCGGATACACTCCTTTCGGGGAGCCGCTGCATTTCAGGGGCGGGGAGGGTGACTCCTGTGTGTCCGCATCGCGCCTCCTTCTTGAAGGGACAGACTTCAATCTGGTCTATTTCCCTCTCAAACATCTCGGCTACAAGAGTGTGATCAGTGTGACAGGCGAGCTCTACTCCGCCCTAGCTCACCCGGAGGCCCTTGCGCTTACTTTTGGGGTTTCTGCCAAACTCGATTTCGAGCAGATCAAAGAACTTTGGAGCGGGGTTGTATTTGCCGCCAAGGAACAGGGATACAAATCGTTGTCCCTTGAACTTGAACCGTCACGCAACGGGCTGGCCATCAGTATTGCGGCGGTGGGGAACAGCCACCCGGCAGTGCGCCCGTCCGCAGAGAGCAAGGATCTTGTCTGCGTGTCAGGGAGTCTCGGCGCCGCTTATCTCGGACAGCAAGTCCTTGAACATAAGAGAGATGAACTTGAGAAATACAAGATGCTCGTGGGCTCTTACCTCAAGCCGGAGCTGTCCCCGGATGTGGTCCCGCTTGTGGAGTCCACCGGCATAATGCCTTCGTATTCTTACTTTGTCTCAAGGGGCTTGTCTGATGCCGTCCTGCGGCTCAACCGTGATTCCGGTCTCGGGGTCAAGGTGTATGCCGACAAGATTCCGTTCGAGGGCAACAGTTTCGCTCTCGGCAAGGAACTTGACATTGACCCCGTGTCAGCGGCCATGAACGGCGGCGATGATTTCCGGTTGCTGTTTGTTGTGCCTATAGGGCGCTATGAAGAGTTCCGTAAGGAGTTCGGAGGGTTTGACATCATCGGCCATCTTGCGCGCCCGGATGTCGGAGCCGTGCTTGTCACTCCTGACGGACTTGAGCATCCGATATCGGCCCAGGGCTGGTAGAGTATCAAAAGCCCCGTACCTGCAAGAGCAGCGTACGGGGCTTTGATGTCAGAGGCTCTGACGGGCTATTTCGCGAGGGTCTCGCGCATGTCGGTGTCCGCCTGGATGTTCTTCATGCGGTAGTAGTCCATGATGCCGAGATTGCCGTTGCGGAAAGCCTCCGCCATGGCCAGAGGCACTTCGGCTTCGGCCTCAATCACTTTCGCGCGTGCATCCTGGGCCTTGGCTTTCATTTCCTGCTCGAGGGCTACCGCCATTGCCCTGCGCTCTTCCGCCCGCGCCTGGGCTATGTTCTTGTCTGCATCGGCCTGATCCATCTGGAGGACGGCGCCGATGTTCTTGCCCACGTCGATGTCGGCAATGTCGATGGAGAGGATCTCGTAGGCCGTCCCGGCATCGAGGCCCTTGTTGAGCACGAGCTTGGAGATGCTGTCAGGGTTCTCCAGCACGGATTTGTGGGATTCTGACGAGCCGATGCTGCTCACGATGCCCTCTCCGACCCTGGCGAGGATGGTTTCCTCTCCGGCGCCTCCGACGAGCTGCTTGATGTTGGCGCGCACGGTGACGCGTGCCTTGGCGATGAGCTGGATACCGTCCTTGGCGACGGCGGTCACAGGCGGGGTGTTGATGACTTTAGGGTTGACTGACATCTGCACCGCTTCGAGTACGTCGCGGCCGGCGAGGTCGATGGCCGAGGCCATCTTGAAGTCCAGCGCGATGTTGGCCTTGTTGGCGGAGATCAGCGCCATGATCACTTTCGGCACATTGCCCTTGGCGAGGTAGTGGGCTTCAAGTTCATTGACTTTAAGCGTCAGTCCGGCTTTGGTGCCGGTAATCATGGCCATCACGATCGTGTGCGGGTTGACGCCTCTCCAGCGCATGAGCACCAGCTGCAGAAGTGACACATACACGCCCGAAAGGACGGCCTGGAACCACAGTGCCACCGGGAAGAACCACAGCACTATGATGAGCGACACGATGATGATTGCCGCAAGAAGGATAGGATTCATCTTTATTGTTCTGTTAAAGTTTTTACTATCACCTGGTTGTCCTCAATCGCCACAATCTCCAGCGGAGTCCCGGCGTCGACGAGCGAGTTGTCTGAGGACTTGACTTCGCAGACCACATCCCCGAAGCGTCCGGTGCCCATAGGCGCGAGCCTTGTCTGAGCCACGCCGCGGTCGGAAGGCCGCAGGGAAGAGGCCTCGTCGTTGACCTTGGAGGTCACTTCTGTCTTGAGTTCAAATCTCTTCCATGTCCTGGCATGCAGGGCCACGCATATTGACGCGACCAGCAGTACCAGCACCAGTACCAGCACCGTCCATCCGGCTCCGGTGCCGATATACACAAAAGTGTACCAGCACGCTGCGGAGAGCGAGGCGAGGCTGAGGATTCCGCCGATGCCGATTCCCGGCACGAGGAGCAATTCGACGAGCATGAAGAGTATGCCCGCAAAGATCAGAGCTGCCGTTATCCACCACATAAATTCAGAATTTCAGTTGTTTTGCAAATATACAAAAAGCTGACACAAAGTTTCTTTCTTTTGAGAAAAATACTAACTTTGCGAACTATTTCGGATAATTTTTTAAAAACCATATTTATGCAAAGTAAAGGTGCTATCAGATTTGTGGCTATCTGCCTCATTCTCGCCTGCCTTTGGCAGCTCTCCTTCACACTCGTGACGAGCATCTGCACAAAGAAGGCCAACGCCTCCGCCGACAAGGCTGTGGCTGAGATGCAGAAGTCGGCCGCATTCGCCGAAATTCCGGATGTGGACAAGGCCTACTACCTTGATTCTATCAGGAAGATCGAAGCCCGTCGCTACACGGACTCCATCTCCACTGAGAAAATCTATTTCGGCTACACATTCAAGAGTGTACAGAACCAGGAGATCAATCTTGGCCTTGACCTGAAGGGCGGTATGAATGTGATGCTTCAGGTGCAGCTCGAGGATCTTGTCAAAGCCCTTGCGGGCAACAACTCCTCTCCGGAGTTCCAGAAGGCGGTCGCCCTTGCCAAGGAGCGCAGCGTCAACTCCAAGCTTGACTTCATCTCCCTTTTCGCCGAAGCGTGGAAGGAAGTTGGCGGAGGCCAGAGGCTCGCACAGATCTTCGGTACCTACGAGATGCGTGACCGCATCAAGCCGGAGTCCACAGACGAGCAGGTCATAAGCGTCATCCGCGCGGAATCCGAGAGCGCAGTAGCCAACTCGTTCAATGTGCTCCGCAACCGTATCGACCGTTTCGGCGTGACCCAGCCGTCCATCCAGAAACTCGGCAACACAGGCCGTATCCTCGTGGAACTCCCTGGCGTGAAGGAGCCGGAGCGTGTGCGCAAGCTGCTCCAGGGCACCGCATCCCTTGAGTTCTGGACAACATTCGCAAGCCAGGAGATCGCCCCTTACCTTGAGGAGGCCAACGCCATGCTCGCCCAGACCCTCGACACCGAGGAAGAGGCTGCTCCGGTCGAGAGCGCCGAGTCAGACGACCTCGTGGCACAGGAGATCAAAGCCCAGGGCGGAGAGGCAGACAACGCTGACGCCGAGGCTTACAAGAAGGCGAACCCGCTCTTCGCAGTGCTTTCTCCTTCACAGTTCCGTGACAACGCATGCATCGGTCTTGCGGCAGCAGCCGACACGGCTCTCATCAACCAGTATCTCCACATGCCGGAAGTCGCCGCCCTTTTCCCGGCCGAGTTCCGTCCGATGTGGTCAGTGAAGCCGACATCTTATATCAAGAACAGCAACATCTACGAGCTCGTGGCCATCAAGGCCTCATCCCGTGACGGCAAGGCTCCGCTCGACGGAGGTGTGGTCACCAACGCCCGTGTGGAATATGACAACCGCCGCGGCGGCGAGCCTGGAGTATCCATGACCATGAACGCCGAGGGCGCCAATATCTGGGCCCGTCTCACCAAGGAGAACATCGGCCGTCAGGTCGCCATCGTTCTCGACGGTACAGTATACTCTTACCCTACCGTCCAGACCGAGATTACCGGGGGTTCTTCTTCAATCACCGGAAACTTCACCATCGAGGAGGCTACCGACCTTGCCAACGTGCTCAACTCAGGTAAGCTTCCTGCGCCTGCGACCATCGTCCAGGAGCAGGTTGTCGGCCCGTCCCTCGGTGCCGCGTCAATCCACGCCGGACTCGTTTCGTTCATCATTGCCTTCTGCCTCGTTCTCCTCTACATGGTGCTCTTCTACAAGGGCGCCGGACTCGTGGCTGACGTCGCGCTTCTCACCAACGTAGTACTCCTTTTCGGTACTCTGTCCGCATTCGGCGCCGTGCTCACGCTGCCTGGTATCGCGGGTCTCGTGCTGACCATGGGTATGGCCGTGGATGCCAACGTGATCATCTATGAGCGTATCAAGGAGGAGCTCAAAGCCGGCAAGGGTCTCGGGAAGGCCATCCATGACGGTTACGCCAATGCCTACTCCGCCATTATCGACGGTCAGGTGACGACCCTCCTCACCGGTCTCGTGCTCTTCTTCTTCGGCTCGGGTCCTATCAAGGGCTTCGCCACCACGCTCATCATCGGTATCATCACCTCAGTGCTCACCTCCATCTTCATCACACGCCTCATCTTTGATGACCGTGTCAATGCAGGCAAGGGTGTCACTTTCGAGACCAAGTTCACCAGGAACTTCCTCAAGAACACCAAGATCAACTTCCTCTCAGGCAAGAAGTGGTCATACGCCATCTCCGGCGCCCTCATCGTGATAGCGATCGCTTCAATGTGTTTCAAGGGCTTCACCTTCGGTGTTGACTTCACAGGCGGCCGCACCTATGTCGTACGCTTCGACAAGCCGGTTACGGCAGAGGATGTCCGCCAGGCTACCAACAAGGTGTTCGAGGCGGCTGCCGCCAAGGACGACAATGTCAGCGGGGCCTCAGTGGAAGTCAAGCAGTTCGGCGGTGACAGCCAGATGAAGATAACAACCTCATACAAATTCGAGGATGAGTCTTCTGCCGTAGACACCGAGATTGAGGGTATGCTCTATGAGTCTCTCAAGGGCTTCTATGCCGATGACCTGACTCTCTCCGAGTTCACTTCCACTCTCGACAACCCGAACGGAATCATATCTTCCGACAAGGTGGGCGCCTCCATCGCCAATGACATCAAGCGCAACGCCCTCATCTCCATCGTTCTCGCCCTGCTGGTAATCTTCGGCTATATCGCCGTGCGCTTCAAGGGCTGGACCTGGGGTCTTGGCGGTGTCGTTTCGCTTGCCCACACCTCCGTCATCGTCATCGGCTTCTTCTCGCTGTTCAGCGGAATCCTGCCGTTCAACCTTGACGTCGACCAGACCTTCATCGCGGCCATCCTGACCATCATCGGATACGCCATCAACGATAACGTGGTCATCTTCGACCGTATCCGTGAGAATCTCGGCCTGCATCCTAACGAGGACTTCAGGGAGACAGTCAACAAGTCGCTCAACGCCACCCTCACACGTACGGTCAACACCTCTGTGTCAACCCTCCTCCCTATGCTTGCTATCGCGATCTTCGGAGGTGAGTCCATCAGGGGTCTGTCAGTGGCCCTCTGCCTCGGTATCTGCATCGGTACATACGCTTCTATCATGATCGGTACCCCGATTATGTATGACGCCACGATGCGTGCCCGCAAGAAGGCTGCACTGAAGAATGTGAAGAAGTAAATTTTTCTGAATATCAAAAGCGTCCGGCCCCTTAAAAGGTCGGACGTTTTGTGTATATTTGCGCTATGTCTTTCGTTCACCTGCATGTCCATACGCAATACTCCATCCTCGACGGGATGAGTGATATAGGAAAACTGTTCTCCCGTGCCGAAGAGCTCGGAATGCCGGGCATAGCCATCACGGACCACGGCAACATGTACGGTGTCAAGGATTTCAAGGATGTGGCGGCGAAGCACCCTTCGGTCAAGCCTATAATCGGGTGCGAGATCTATGTGACCCAGCACTATGACCATCATCTCAAGGACAACGAGCACCGCAAGTACTATCACCTGATCCTGCTCGCCAAAAATTATGACGGCTACCGCAACCTGATGAAGATTGTCTCTACCGGCCACATAGAAGGCATGTACTACAAGCCGAGGGTGAGCCACGAGGTGGTGGAGAAGTACCATGAGGGCCTGATATGCTGTTCGGCCTGTATGGCCGGGGAGGTGCCGCGCGGAATACTTGCAGGGGATTCCGATGGCGTGGACGAGGCCATCAAATGGCACAAGAGGGTGTTCGGGGACGATTACTACCTTGAGGTGATGCTTCACAAGACACAGGTGCCGGGCATGTCACAGGACCTCTACGAGCGCCAGAAGGAGTATTGCGACGCGATCTTCACCCTCGCCGAGAAACACGGGGTCAAGGTCGTAGCCACCAACGACGTGCATTTCGTGCGCAAGGAGGACGGTCCGGCCCACGATAGGCTGATATGCCTCACCACCAACGCGCTGGTGGATGATCCCAAGCGCCTGCGCTACACCCAGCAGGAGTATCTCAAGAGCGAGGAGGAGATGTCCGAGATGTTCCCGGGGCATCCGGAGGCCATCTCCAACACGATGGAGATTCTGGACAAGGTGGAGAATTACGCGATCGACCGCGGACACGTGCTCCCGAAGTTCCAGATAGAGCAGAGCTTCCTCGACAACATAGACTTCTATCTCGACAAATATGCCGACATCATAGAAAACGGCAAATACGAGGTCGAGAAGGACCACGACGGCAACGAGGTCAGCCGCAACTACAGAGGCGACGAATTCTGCCGTTCTGTGGCCTTTTTGTGCCATTTGACATACGAAGGCGCGCGGGAACGCTACGGGGATGTCCTCACGAAGGAGCAGAACGACCGTATCCACTTCGAACTGATGACCATATCCTATATGGGTTTCCCTGACTATTTCCTGATTGTCCAGGACTTCATCAACTGGGGACGGCGCAACGGTGTGTCTGTGGGCCCGGGACGAGGCTCCGCGGCCGGCTCATGTGTGGCGTATTGCCTGCACATCACCAATCTTGACCCTATCCGCTACGACCTCCTCTTCGAGCGTTTCCTCAATCCGGAGCGAATATCGATGCCGGATATCGACGTGGACTTCGATGACGAGGGACGCTACCGTGTGATCCAGTATGTGCAGGAGCACTACGGCTCCGATCATATATCCCACGTCATCACTTTCGGTACCCTTGCGGCCAAGCTGGCCGTCAAGGACGTGGCGCGCATATCGAACCTCCCTCTCCCCGAATCCAACAGGCTCACCAAGATGATTCCGGACAGGCCGATAGTCGTCAAGGAGAACGGGGAGGACAAGGAATACAAGCCGACCCTCGCCAACAGCGTCAAATATGTCAAGGAACTCAAGAACGAGTACGAGAACGGAGACCCTCTTGTGAAGGAGGTCCTGAACTATGCTCTCCAGCTTGAGGGGTGCATACGCCAGACGGGCATCCACGCCTGTGCCATGATTATCGGGCGCGGCAACCTCACCGATTACATCCCCATCACGATGGGAGTGGACAAGGCTACCGGACAGGAAGTGTGGGTCAGCCAGTACGAGGGTACGAAAATCGAGGACGTGGGAATGCTCAAGATGGACTTCCTGGGACTCAAGACGCTCTCTATCATAGACCGTTGCCTGGCCCTCGTCAAGAAGAGATTCGGCACGGAGATAGACATCGAGAAGATTCCGATTGACGATCCGGCAGTCTTCGACCTGTATTCGCGCGGTGACACCAAGAGCATCTTCCAGTTCGAATCCGGCGGCATGAAGGAGTGGCTCATAAAGCTGCACCCTGAGCGCTTCGAGGACCTGATCGCGATGAACGCCCTCTATCGCCCGGGCCCTATGGATTATATCCCGGACTTCGTGGCCGGCAAGAATGACCCCTCCAAGATCACGTACGACCTTCCGGACATGGAGGAATATCTCCGGGAGACATACGGAGTCACGGTCTACCAGGAGCAGGTGATGCGCCTCTCGCAGAAGCTCGCCGGCTTCTCCAAGGGCAAGGCGGACAAGCTCCGCAAGGCGATGGGCAAGAAGAAAAAAGATGTGCTGGATTCCCTCAAGGAGTCTTTCATGAAGGGTGCGCTCGCCAACGGCTACCCGCAGGAGACACTTGAGAAGATCTGGAAAGACTGGGAGGCCTTTGCCAAATACGCATTCAACAAGTCACACGCCACATGCTACGCCTGGGTCAGCTATCAGACCGCCTGGCTCAAAGCCCACTATCCTTCTGAATTCCAAGCCTCCAACTTGACCCAGAATACGGCCAATATGGAGGAGATGAAGGAAATCATGGCCGACTGCCGCAAGAGCGGAATCAAGGTGCTCAGCCCTGATGTCAACGAGTCTGCGGCCCAGTTCTCCGTCAACAAGCAGGGCGATATCCGTTTCGGGCTCAGCGGTCTCAAGGGATTCGGGGACAATGTGGTGGAAGCCATAATCAAGGAGCGGGACACCAACGGGCTTTTTGCCGATCTCTACGACTTCGTCGAGAGGATGTCCGCCGTTCTCAACAGGCGCTCTCTTGAAACCCTCGTATATGCTGGGGCTCTGGATTCCTTCGGCCTGAAGAGATCGCAGTATTTCCAGACCGGCAAGAGCGGGGAGTTCTTCATAGACGAGCTGATGCGCTACGCGACCCTCTACCGCGACGACGAGATGGACAGCGCGTCCTCTCTGTTCGGAGATGTCGAAGAGCTCAAACCTGTGCGTCCGGAGGCGCCGGTGTTTGTGGGAGAAGAGGATACTCTTGCCATTCTCCAGAAGGAGAAGGAGTGTGTCGGCATGTATCTGTCCGCACATCCGCTGGACCGCTACAGGTTCGAAATAGACAACTTCGCCAGCTGCCAGCTCTCGCAGCTCAACTCTGTCATCGAGGAGTGCGAGGCCAAGCGCAAGACGATGCGCGTATGTCTGGCGGGGATAGTGACTGACACCAAGAATGTCATGACCAAGAGCGGTGCTCCAGGCACCAAGGTGATTCTGGAGGACTTCGACGGGAACTATGAATTCGCCCTGTTCGGCAAGGACTATCAGGCTTTCATGCCGTTTATGCAGCCGCACACCCAGCTGTTCATCGAGGGTTCCGTGGAAGAGAGATACTTCATCAAGCCGGAAGAGCGTGCCGCAGGCAAGACGTCACCATACACATTCAAGTTCAAGAATGTGACGCTGCTGGGCAATGTCAGCGATGACATGGTGTCCGAGTTCGTGCTGCATATCGATTCTTCCCGCCTCAACCAGGACTTCCGCAAACAGCTTGTCAATCTGCTCAAAGAATCCAAGGGCAAGATACCTCTCACCATCAATCTGACAGACAACTCAAGCGGGTACAAGATCGACTTCCGCTCCAAGAAGTTCGCGGTCAGCGTGGGGCAGCCACTGATAGATGCGGTCAACCACTTGCAGATCGCCTACAGTTTCACAAGAAAGTGATTCAACCGCGAGGGCTTTTTGCGATTCAAGATTTTTCAATATATTTACCTGAAATTAACCACATACATGAAAACTATCGCAAGAACCATCTTAATTGTTGCAGCGCTGACACTTGCGCTGCCGCAACCATCGCGGGCCCAGATGAGCGCGGGCAACGAACCCCAGCGGCCATCTGCGGACGCGTGGGAATTCATGAAGTACGGTGAGATACATCCTTCCCTCTATACCGGGACTCTCAGTCTGTCGATACCTTTCTACACCTACAAGGACCCGGACTTCGAGCTCCCCATAAGTTTTGACTATGCCACCACCGGACACATCCCCAACGTGGTGTCCGGCATCCTCGGTCCGGACTGGACCCTGAACTTGGGCGGCGTCATCACAAGGGAGGTGAGAGGCCTGCCCGACGACAAAAGCCACAACATAGACACTGGAGGCGGCACCATATACGCAGAGGGCTATCTCAGCATCCACAAGTCGGCGATGGACATCAGCCAGGCCACTCTGTATACGGCCAACGACGGGCGCATCGGCGACGAGCTCTGCTACTGGCTCTTCCCGTCCGGAGGCGCATCCTCGCCTGCGGCATACGACGCCGAGCCGGACCTGTATCACTTCAATTTCATGGGGTACAGCGGCTCTTTCGTCCTTGGGCCGGCTGGTGACGTGACCGTATACGGCACCAGTGTCAGTCCGTCCCTATTCAGGATAGAGATGGATTCGAACTTCAGCAACCACACGCCGATATCGATAACGGTGGCGGACGGGTATCGGTACGAGTTTGACGGCTATGCCGGTGAGGCCGGCGACACAGACCAGGATGATTATGACGGATACCGCATGATTTCGGCCTGGAAACTGAGCCGCATCGTGGCTCCGAATGGCAGGAAGATGGAGTTCGGATACGGGCGCACGGCCGGCATCCACGTGCAGCGGCCGTATTCTGTCTGCTACAGCGTCTCTGTCTTCGGGCCTTCCGGTTGGGGAGAGGGAGACTTTTCGGTTGTGAACGGACGAGGCCGCGGCCTGACGGATGCGCGCGGATACTATAGTTTCCCTGAGACGGTGCTCGTGGACGGGGACACGCTGGCGGTGCTTTCCTACCAGGAACCTTATCAGGAGAAATACTACAATGCCAACATGGGCCCCGACAACGAGGTCTCCCCACGCCGGTTCCTCGGCGTGGACAAACTCTCCAGCATCAGTATCCGCCGTGGCGGGAAGGACATCCGGACCTGCGACTTCTCATATAACACGGAGGCAAAGTCCGGAACGGGCTTCCTTTCCTCTGTGACGATATCAGGAGAAGGCACATACTCCATGGAATACTTCCGCAACGACCTCTGCCCGATGTACGGCACGTTCAAGATAGACCACTGGGGTTACTACAACGGGCGGGCGAGCACCAACGACTCCTTCCTCGGGGCGGTGTCCGTGAACGCCTCCAATGATGAGACCATTCTTCCCGACAGCCCGAGGCGGCCGGATGCCGCCTATGCAAAATATGGGACACTGTCCAGAATCACCTATCCGACGGGCGGGTGGACGACATTCAGTTATGAGGGCAACGACTATTCGAAAAAGGTTACCCGCCTGTCATCCGACGGGTTCAGGCCGGTTTTGGCTGGTGGGACCGGAACCTGCGGCGGCCTGCGGCTTGCCGGATATTCCAGCTACGGGTCCGACGGGACATTGCTGGACAGCCGGACGTTCGAGTACAAGGACGGGACGGCAAGTTCCGGAATATTGCTTCAGATGCCGAGATACCGCGTGGACTTCTCTGTGTCAGTGCTGGCGAACACAATGTCCGGCAAGATATGGTCGAACAACATGACCCGCTTCGGCGTCTCGCACATTGAGTACGGCACCGTGACGGAGCGGCACAGGGACGGCAGTGCTGTCCGCTACCGTTTCAGGACGGCGGCGGAAATACCGGACACACTCATAATGAATAATTTGTCGGTAGAGAAGATGCCAGGTTTAGGCGACTGGGGCGGCGAGTGCCTGCCGTTTGCCGGCCTGTTCGTCAACACCTCCCGGCAGAAGGGACGCGGGAAGCTTCTTTCGCTTGAGAACCTCCGCGCCGACGGTGCGCCCGTGTCGACAGAGTCTTCGGTTGTCCGAAAACTATCCGCGGCGGACGAATATATAGGCCTTAAAGACTACCTCTTCATCTCCACCGCCGACGTGGGCCTGTGGACGGGGCGCGAAGATGTGTCGTCACGCACGGAGAGTCTCGTGTTCGGCGAGCGGAGAGTCACTCGCACGACCTCATACGCGTACAACTCTGACTTCCTCCGCACGGAGGAGAGGGCGTCTGACAGCCGGGGGACGGAGTCTCTTCTGCGCCGCAGTTATGTGACTGAGGCTTCCTCCGGCGTGGCGAAGCTGATGGCCGACGCCGGGATGGTGGGCTTCCCCCTGTCCGAGACGCGCCTGGTGAGGCCCTCCGGCGGGCAGGAGCGGGTGGTGTCGATAACGGAGTACAGCTATGTGCAGCCGGCACAGGTGGCGCACCCGTCGCTCTTCAGGGTGGGCAGCGTCATGGAGACCGACTCCACGACCGGAGTGCGCAGCGTGACATCGTATACCTACGACTCTCTCGGCCATCTCCTCACGCGTACCGCCCCTGACGGCACGGTGACCGTCTATGTCTGGGGCTACGGAGGGCTGTACCCGGTCGCGGCCGTGAGCGGCACCACGCTGCAGGCTGTGCGCAACGTGCCGGAGCTGCGTAGTCTCCAGTACGGCCCCATCGAGGGAGCGCTATCTGTGGAATCGGAGTCGGGCCTGAGGGCCATCTCCGGAGCCGAGGTGACCGTCTGGGAGTACGAGCCCCTGGTGGGTCTGACCCGCGAGACCGGCCCTGACGGGACATCCGTCTCGTACACATACAACGCTTCCGGCAAGCTCCACGAGGTGCTGGACGCCCTCGGGAGGGCCTCAGGCGCATATCTCTACTCAACCGACAACAAGACAGATACTTCACTATGAGCGCGCTGACACACCTTATATCATCGGCCTTCGCACGGTGTTCCGGAAAGACCGTCCTAAGCGTCATAGCATCGGCGCTCCTTTCTCTTCCATTCTCCGCCACGGCCCAGGTGACAGTTGCGCCTACGTCTCTGGAGTGGTCATCCGGTGACACGTCCTGGGAAGCGGTCTACATCAACGTATACGGCCCATGGACGGCGGAGATCTGGCCGTTCAATCTCTTCGAGGTGGACTCCCCGGAGGGTGAGGACTCGGACTTCATCCACGTGCGTCCGCTGTCGGCGAACACTGGGGACAGTTCCTACTGGGCGACGCTGACGGTGCGCGACACGCTGGGGCACTTCGGGCCTGTGAGTCTGCTCCACCACGCCCCGGAGCCGCCGCCGTCCCCGGAGCCGGTGGACAGCACGGAGCGCCTGGACATCCCGGGCAACTGGATATTGAGGCGCACCTACACCTCGGCGGACAGGAGTGCGTGCAGCGAGGAGCTGACCTTCCACGACGGGCTGGGCTATCCGGAGCAGGTGGTGCGCGTGGGCGCTGGGGCCCAGACGGGGCGCAACATCGTGACCCCGGTGACCTACGACCTGATGCGGCGTGCGGACGCGAAGACATGGCTGCCGTATGTGTCGGCCGCCAACTCCGGCAGGGCCGAGGAGCCTCTCTCCGGCTTGGAGGCGGCGCAGGCCTCGTGGCACCGCTCCGCCGGTTACGGAGCCGATTCGGACCATGCCTTCTCCACTCTGGAGTACGAGGCTTCGCCTCTGGACCGTCCGCTGAAGTCATACAGGGCCGGGGCTGACTACGCCGCCGGCGCCGGAGCCCGGCCTGTGACGCACTCCTACTCCGCGAATGCGGAGGGCGAGGTGCGCCTGCTCAGCGTGGATGCGGAGGGGAACCTCGTCGTCTCTGGCTTCTACCCTGCGGGGGCCCTCGCGCGCACCCGCACGGCGGACGAGGACGGGAGGGTGACGGACGTGTTCTCCGACAACATGGGACGGACCGTGCTGGAGAGGCGCGTCTCCGGCACGGAGTCCCTCGACACCTACCGTGTCCCGGACTTCCAGGGCAACGAGGCCTGGACGGTAGGCCCCGGCGGGAGCGCGCTTCTCCCGGAGAGGGGGACGTGGGCGGCCCCCGGCCTGACAGACGCGAACGGGACGCCTGCGGCGCGGTTCTGCACCGTGCGTCGTTTCAGCGGCAGGGGCCTGCTCCTGACGAGAAAGCTCCCCGGCCGGGAGACGGAGGAGTATGTGTACGACGCCTCCGGCCGTCCGGTGATGGAGCGTGGCGGCGAGGCCCGCGCCGCAGGCAGGTGGATCACATACAGGTATGACGCACACGGGCACCTCGTGGAGCGCAGGCTGCTTTCGAGCGCGGGTACGCGGGAGCGTTTCCAGTCCCTGTTCGCCTCGTCGGCGCGTCCGGCGGAGGCGTACCCGGAGTCGGCCGTCCTCCTCGGGCGGACGTTGTATGGCGACAGGGCTGGCGAGACCTCCGCCGGTCTGGGGTTCGTCCCGGTGGCCGGCGTGACGGCGCTGTACGACCCTGACAAGGGCGCGGGCCTGCCGACCCGGTCGGAGACGGCGGTGCTCTCTCCTGATGGAGGCTTGGGTGCGGTGTCGGGACATGTCACGAGGGCATACCACTACGACAGTCTCGGGCGCCTTATCCAGACGGCGGAGAAGTGGCCGGACGGGACGGTATGCAGGACGAGCCTCGGATACGATTTCGCGGGCAATGTGACCGCGGAGCAGGAGACCTGCGGCACTCACGCGAAGCTGACGCTGCGCACATACGACAACGAGGGGCGGCTCCTCTCGGAGAGCGCGAGCGTGGATGGCGGCGCGGGGGCGGAAGTTGCGTATGCCTACGACGACCTCGGACGCCCGAGGGGCATGGCTCTCGGAGAAGGCGCGGGCGCGGTTACCGTCACGGACAGCTATGACATCAGGGGATGGATGACGGGGCGCGGCGCCGCGAAGGGTGTTACATCCCAGTCGCAGGGCGCGCCGGTGTTCTCGATGTCGCTTCGCCGTGGGCATCCGGAGCACGCGGGGACCGCTGCGGCGCGATGGTCGGGGCAGGCCTCGGAGTGGGAGTGGCGGCACGGGACGGACGCGGCGCAAGCGCTCTCCCTGTCCTATGACGGGTTCGGCCGCCTCTCGGACACGCGCAGGTTCGCGGGGACGTCTGCCGCGCCTCTGCGGACATACACAGAAGGGGACATCTCCTACACCAAGGACGGAGACATCGTCTCCCTGAGCCGCTACGGAGCCTCCAGCAACCTCCCGGAGACCCTCCTGTCGTATGCCTACACGGGTCAGCGCCGTGACGGCTGGACCTATGGCAGGGACGGGGGCGTGACCTCCGGCCCGCTCCCCGGCGTCACGGTCGGGCACGACCTCACGGGACGTCCGGCGGTGTTCCGCGAGGGCGGGACGGTGAAAGCGAGGTATGTCCGCCTCTCCGACGGGACGAAGGCGGAGGTGTCCTCCGCGGGCGGCGCCGTACGCAGATACCGTGGCGCGTTCGTGCTTCTCCCGGACGGGACAGTGGAGAGCGTCGGGTTCAGTGCCGGACGCATACTGAGGCGCGCCTCCACGGGTGCTGTCGATGACGTGCGCTACCACATCACCGACCACCTGGGGAGCGTGAGGGCCGTAGTTGACGCGCAGGGCGTCGTGCGCTCGCGGAGCGACTACTACCCGTTCGGGACCAGGACCGGCTCTTATGAGGAGACCGGCGGCGCGGACGGCAGGTGGCGCTTCTCGGGCAAGGAGTGGCAGGCGGAGCCGGCGGGGCTGCCGCTGCTGGACTTCGGGGCGCGGATGTACGACCCGGCCACCGCCTCCTGGCTCTCGCAGGACCCGATGGCGGAGAAGTACCCGTTCCTCTCCCCGTACTCCTACTGCGCAGGCGATCCGGTCAACCTCGTTGACCCTGACGGGAGGAATTGGTATTATAGTACTGAAGATGAGTCATATACATATTATGCCGGACAATACTCAAGCGAAGAACTTAAAAGCACAGGGTATGTTGATATGGGATATACTTTTACAAAAGACAACAAGTACTATAGTCTATTCGGGATGGTTCTTGACTATAATAAGGAAGCAAAAGGACCGTCAGTCGGAGTTGTCTATCAAAAAATTGATGACCTTATTATCAAATACTATTCTCAGACAACCAATCAATATGATGCCGGAACCGAATCGGACACTGTTCCCACTGTTGACTTTTCCATTCCGAACTCCAATCCAGGAATGTATTCATTCAATTATGTCGGACAAGACTTCAGCAGTAGCCCGGAAGGCACCTATTTTTGGGTAACTGTCCCTCATAGGACATTCCGCAACTTATCAATAAGGAGTGATTCTCGAACATACATAGAGAGGATGCCTTCGTATGGGTTAAAAAGCTACGGCGGTTATGGTCAGAGCAGTTTTGACAAGCAATTAAGCGGATATTATATAATTGGGAAATCAATATCAAGACCATTTGACTATTTCACTGTTCGCTTTGATGAGATCAACTCGAGGGCATTTCAAAATATGTGCAAACAACTATTCCGATGAACCATAAAATTCTCTTCTTGACATTTTTGTCCGTTTTCGTCAATTGGAATGTGGTGGGGCAGGCCTTTTCCGATGAAGAAATTGTTATCCTTGCCAAAAACTACGATGACATTGGGTCAGAAGTGCAGCGGGCCATCTCTACATATTGTTCAATATATTATAAACTGCCGGAGTCTGCGGGAGAACTTAGTCGTTTCATCAGGTCATATGAGCGTCATTATGGCCCATCCTTTTTCAGAGTCCCGACACAAAATGCCATTAAGGAAAGCCGGAGAGTCCTAAAAGACATAAATCGCCGCACGAGTGAGATGCTCTTACGAAAAGACACTTGTTTTTTCTTTATGGAAACTGGTCGTCAAAGAATAGGTAGCGTATTCGTATTTTCGCCACGTATGATTCTGAAAGACAGACCAAAGGTATTTGTCAGACCTGCTGTCGGATTTGACAAAAAGAATCGTCCGATTCTGTCAATGCTTGATAGGAATGAATTCTTAAAAGAATACGACAGCTGTGCCTCTAGGACTTTCGCTTCTCCTGTTCTGATTTTTGATGGCAGGGATACTGTAATGCTCCGGGCCGTCATATCATATACGCGACAGGATGGTATTGACTTGATATGTGACAACTCTGATTCCGGAAGCGGCGTGATTGTATCCGGCAAGCAGATAAAGGCCTCTCCCAAAGATATTGTACAGCTATACTGTAGGCAAATAGAACCGTTTCTTAAGGACTATCTGGAACGGAACAGGATATACAGGATTCAGTTTAAAGTAAGAGTTTGTTATAAAGAGTATGCCAGATAAAACATTCGTTGTCGTGATGCTGATGTTGTCAGCATCTTTTGCAGATTGCGGTCAATTGTCTGAAGCCGATGTGCCTATGTCGGTCAGGATTGTATATCCTGGATCGGATCCGTGGAGAATTGTCACGGAAAAACCACTCGAAGCATCGGATATTCTGGAGATGCCAAATCGGAGAGAGGTCTTGATAAAGGATAAAAAGTGGTTGAAAAAGCTCTCAAAAGTATCGGAACTTCATTTGCATGAGTCTGAAAAACAAGTCCAATATGAGGGTCCGGCACACCAAAAGAACATTGAGTCACCACGTTTGGTCGACGAAACAACAGATAAGGACATCCCTTACGATTATTATCTTGTAACGGAAAACACTGCCTATAAGACAAGTACGAAATTTGTTATGCTGATGCAATATGCAGAAAGGGTAGATACCATATCTTTATCCGATTGGGAGCGAGTCTACATTAGGTACAATGATTCATTCGTCTGGGATGAGAGATATTACTGCGATGTCATAGCTATAGCTTGCAAGTATGATAAGAGTCTCAAGGCGCAGGCGCGTCTGCATTATTATGATGGAGGATACCACATAAGAGCAAAACGATAATAGTTCGAATTCAATATGAGGTCAAACATTTTCACATACTCCTACTGCGCCGGGGATCCCGGCGAACCTCATAGACCCGATACAGGTCAAGGGATAATTCCGGGAATAATGTGTTGGGAGTGGATATATCCTAATTATGTAAAATGAGATTGTTTTGTATATTTTCCATTGCTGTCTTTGCCTGTACATCGCATCATATATGGGCAGGTGATTTTGATCCGTTCACTGTGTCAATAATCAAGAGTGCTGCTGAAAGGTGGAAATTGGACAAAGAACACGAGTATTTGGTTCTTAAGGCAGAGTCCGACTCTTCCCACTTCTACCTTCATGTTTTTGCTGACAAAAAGATACGGGATCAATTCCTGCCAACATATTATGGTGTGGAAGTGCTTTTATGCGGAGAAAAGAATAATCCATACTTCACATATGATTCATTGTTTTCCATATAGGGTAATGCGGCACAACAAGAAGATTCTTTATTATACCCTGAATATCCGGAATGGAGAATATGTAGGCACAGAGATGGTTCATTCTGCAAGATGCTAACTCAATTGGAGTCGCCATATGATGATATTCACTGGATTGAGGAAATAGCAAAAAAATATATGAACATTGGCCCCGAAATCCAAGAAGATCTTGATAGGATATATCCAGGATTCGAAGTGGAAAAACAAGCAGAATATATGTTCGGACGCGATTCTCTGTCTAAAATAACTCGTAAATTCCCTTGCTATAGGGGAAACAGACAAGAGTTCACTGGAATTTCCCGATACATAGTATTGAATATAGTGGTGAATAAAAATGGTAATTCTGAAGCCACTAAGGTTGGAGATATAAACATAGACAGTCTTGCCGTTGTTTATTTTAACAGTATGTTAAAGGACAGTTTTTATCCTGCTGAGTTGAGAGGAGAAAAAGTTAATTCGAACATTTCAATAGTTTTGCCGACACAATGTCCTGAACAAACCAAAATTGACAATGGTTATGGCACGATAGAGGAAAGAAGAGTGATCGCCGGAATGGAGCAGAAAGTTGCAAAGGCCTTGGGAGAGATAAATGAGGGCGAGGTTACCCGCAGGAGTCATAAAACGCACAGGGACAGAGTAGAGCCATCTCTTTCCCCGAAGAACCAGTCCAGCAAGGCGGCCCTTTTGAACAACAGGTTAACTAGAATAGAAAATGGATTCGATGAACGCGCACACACCGATATGTAGTATGCTTAGCTATGCGCTTGTCATACTATCTGCACTGCTGATACCTACACTGTCTTTTGGGCAAGGCAATGATAAAGCACTTCCCAAAGAGGCGGAGGCCTACTATCTACCTCCAGAAATAATGCCGCCATGGTGCATTGTCACCGATCTTTGTGTTACGCCTCTTGAACTACTGAATAATAAGTGGGTAAAGAGAATTAACATAAAAAACACAACGCATCTAAAAAAAATGATGGTCAGCTCAGATGAAAATTTTAAGGAAAATGATTGTTTTGACGGTGATTTAAGGTTTGTTATTATTCTTAAATATGACAAACACGCAGATACTGTGGCTTTGTCTTATTCTGAGCAAGTTGATGTCCTTTTTAACAAAAAGTCATTCTTTTCCCCGGAGTATTATTTGAATGTAATAAAAGTCTTGAATCATTATGACTGGAGATTGCGATTCTACTCGCAGCTCTATTTCTATGACAATCAATACCAATCCTTTCCCCGTGAGAACTGCCTGCAAAGATTCATAAGTCGCGAGCTGAGAACAGCTTGGTATAGGGATTATGTGCGTGCCATGAAGAAAGAAGACCCTGATTTTGAGGACTATTATAAGGGGGTTCTATATCATTAAATCGGAAACACGTGATATTCGAAACAGATCAAGAGAGGATACCATTGAAAAAATGGTCGCAGAGTCATTAAAGAATTGTTTTGACAAGAACCAATGAAGAGTGCCGTTATTGTGATGCTTTTGTCTGCACTTTCTTTTGCCGGGCCAAAAGAAATGCAAAACCTGCAATCGTGCAAATATGAGATTGTTTTACCGTGTCAGGACTACAAGATTAAAGTCGACGGATATGATGAAGGAATAATATATTATTACTATTTCAAGGATGGTGGTGTTATAATCATAACGGAAGGCTCGCTGCTTGAATTTGACTTTGAGACACTTGAACCATTGGCTTGCTCGTCAAAAACCGCTATTGGCATGATTGGTGAAAAGTATTGGAGACGGGACAATGTAGGAGGAAAAGTCAGAGCGTATTATGTTAATGTTCCCGAGAATTCAAAGAAGTCATATGATGCATCTCTAAATTCTATCATATTGTCCCGCCAAGAATCTTGGAGTAAAGGCCCCCGAAGAGCCAATCCAGCAAGACGATACTTTTGAATAACAGACTTATCAGAAAATGAATTCGATGATTTATATTGGTATCGTGCGCTCGCGGAGCGACTACTACCCGTCCCTCTCTCCCTACTCCCGCTGCGCCGGGGATCTTGTCAACCTCGTGGACCCGGACGGAATGGATAGGTATAAGAGCAAGGAGTATCAGTTCTATATATGGTCAACATTTAATGGCGCGAGTAAATAACGGATATGAAAGGATTCAGCATAAAAATCATAAAGACAATCAAGCTTATGTTTTTTCTGATGATGCTTATGTGGTTGAGCGGTTTTATACGCGAATATCAGTTGTATACTAGCCATCAACTAATCGTGGGGAAGAGTGGATACGCAATAGACCAGATAGACCGAAATAAACGTCCGTTTGTAAACGTCGCAATCAGTGGAGCTCCGCATCTTGTTTTTCTTGTCATTCCAAATGAGTCTTTGGATTACCGGCTCAGATTCGGATACGAACGCGGGTTTCCGGCAAGTAAGACCCTATATGTTGCCAAGTCCTGCGTGAACAAGGTGTTTTGGGATAATCAATATATTTTGTCATATTATGTTGATGGGACAGGTAAAGAATGGGCTCCATACTATATTACGACCGTTTATATGTGGAAATATCCTAAACACGGGCATGCCAAACAATCTGATTGTTTCAGCACAGTCGCTTATGATGACAGAGACAGTTTCAATCATGCTCTTGACAGCTTGCATTTGGAAACCGCTCAAATGGATTCCCTGTTCTACACAATCAATTACGAAGAAATTGAAGATGACTGTATCTATGACACAAAAGAGACCTGGAGACGATATGCCGGATAAGATGCCCAATGTATCACCATGTGACAGTGTTTATAACAGAAAGGTATTCAATATAATATATAATGTCCTTTTTTATGCTTTGTTAATCTTTTGGATCTTGAATGTTACTTTTGGATAGGATGTGCAGTTTATGCTTCTCCGCCTCCCGGCTCTCGCAGGACCCGATGGCGGAGAAGTACCCGTCACTCTCATCATACTCCCGCTGCGCCGGGGATTCCGGCGAACCACACGTCAGAAATATGCAAGAAAATGAATATTAGGTCTTTTATCTCCATCATATCCTTATTATGCTGCACTTTTATGATTAAGGCGCAGACGCTTGAAGAGATGCAACGAAAAACCGTCCCCGACTATATAGATGGTTCAATATCAGAATATTGGGAAATAAGCGTCAAGAATGTCACGGATGAGACATATTTCTCTTGGATTGCGACAAGGCCTTTGAGTGAAATGAAGACGACATTGTCGGTCATTAAGGAGTATTTTTTTTATCCCAAAGGGGACTTGAATCTATTTACGATACTTACGGACTCTGTTATTAGAGAACCGCATCATCCCACCATTGGGATTACATTTATCAAGATGATTCAGCCGGGTGAAACTTTTAAGTATGTCTTTATAGATAAGGACAAGGCCGAGCGTTATCTGGAAAGACTCGTGTCTGTGAGTTTAAGTGATATTGAAAAGTATCTCGACATAAAGTCTTTCGGGATTTCCGAATTTGGGGACTTGCTCTATAAGGATGATTATGTATTGATCAGATGAGAAGATTGATGTCGGAAATAAGTGATGTGGTAGCGATTCTCCTGGGCATTCTGATATCTCTTGCCGTATTGAATTCAAAATGATGTGCAAAGAGCTTGGAATAGGTCTTGATGATCTTAAACTTTTAGATTAAGTTCGTTCTTCTGAGTTTTCGCATATGCAGCGCTAAGGCGACATCTACACCGGGAACGTTCACGAAATATAGCAAGGAGACAGGGTTATGATAACTAAGCAGAAGACATGTGTATATATACTTGTTTGTTCTTTCGTTTTTTGTTGTTCCACCATAGCTGGAACAAGAAATACAGTACAGACCGAATACTCCAAAGTATGGTATGACTCCGATCTTAAGTTATTGGTAACATTCTATTCCAAAGAAGCTGCTGGTCCTGTCGTGGCAATGGACTGGCATCTGCTTAATGGCAGATTGTGTTCAATATCACCCAATGGCGTAGCCGATTTCAAGTGGAGCAGCGATAGTGTATCGGTATATTTATATCGTAGACTTCAGAATATTTTTCCTGGTTATGACGAATATTTTGGTGGAAGAAAGACAATAGCCGTACTTCTCGACAGCAGTATGAACATCATAGAATCCAGAATTGTCGCTATGCCTCTGCAGTATTACAAAAATGAGAGTAAATTCGGCAAGCAGATTGACTCTGTTTTCGCTGATTTTGGTCTGAAATCTAAAGGGATGTGGGTGAAAAAAGTCCCATCTTCCGAAGAAGAATATTATGTGGGGTTCATATCAGCATGGTGTTATTAGCCTTAGGCGCTCCTGTTTTCCGCACTTTTTCGTGACTTTTCGGAAAAACGGCCCTACAGCTGCATGAGAGGCTGATAAAGAATCAAATTTGGGTGTCCCGCGACAAATGGCTACCTTCG
>ERZ1026860.22-NODE-22-length-114041-cov-24.537320_pt1 | contig 114041 bp, 99 predicted proteins | sample MGYA00380160_ERZ1026860 | MGnify/ENA primary metagenome ERZ1026860 (study PRJEB33269, sample SAMEA4719796) | human gut metagenome | biome: human-associated habitat; feature: organic feature; material: feces | place: Cameroon | collected 2013-10 ... | reverse complement strand
GATGGTGCCGATGTTTACATGGGGCTTCGTCCGTTCAAATTTTTGCTTAGCCATTACAATGTCCTCCTAAGATGATTTTGTGTTTCACCCGCACGCGGAAATTGTAACGGCTGCGGGTATGTTTATAAAAGATGGAGCGGGTGATGGGAATCGAACCCACGTAGCCAGCTTGGGAAGCTGGAGCTCTACCATTGAGCTACACCCGCCTGTTTCTTTATCGCATTGTATTGTACCCGTTTTTTCGCCCGTTGTCAATACAGATTCAAAAATCCTGCCTATTTTCCAAGCGAAACCGGCATATGCCCAGGTTAAGCAGAAAAGAGCACATCTTTCAAAGCTTCTGCGGCTTTCCAACTTGCTGAAGCAAAAGTCCCCCGGGAGATTTATCCCCCAAAAAGCGCAAAAAAACTGTGGCATTTGCCCGGAAGCATGATATAATGCAGAATAGCATTTATTTTTCACAGGAAAGGGACACAACTATGAAAGTCAGTGAGCTTTTGGGCGAGCGGTATAAGGATCGGGTCTCGGATATCGAGAGCCAGAACCTGATGACCCGCGGCGGATATATCAAGCAGGTAGGCAATGGCATCTATTCTCTGCTCCCTCCCGCCAAGCGCATCCAGAATAAAATAGAAGCGATTCTCCGTCAGGAGATGGACCGCATCGACGGGCAGGAGGTTCTCTTCCCCGTAGCCATGCCCGCCAGTCTCTGGCAGTCCTCCGGCCGTTGGGAAAGCGTAGGCAAGGAACTGCTGCGCTTTAAAGACAGAAGCGGCGCAGACATGGTACTGGGCATGACCCATGAGGAAGCCGCCGTGCATATGGCCATGAACATAGCCGGAACCTACCAGAAGTATCCTTTTATGATCTATCAGATCCAGACCAAATTCCGTGATGAGCCCCGGGCTCGAGGCGGATTGATCCGGGTGCGGGAATTTACCATGAAGGACGCTTATTCCTTCCACACCTCTCAGAAGGATCTGGAGCGGTATTATAAGCGCTGTTACCGGGCGTATGAGCGCATTTATGCCCGGGCAGGCATCCCCGAGGTGGTAGCCGTAGCCTCCGACTCCGGCATGATGGGGGGTAAGGTCAGCCACGAGTTCATGCTGCTGACGGATATCGGCGAGGATACCATCGTTCTTTGCCCCGAATGCGGCTACCGGGCCAATATGGAGGCTGCGGAATGTATCGTACATAACGATGGCAGCCGGGAGGCAGCGCCTCTGCAAAAGATTGCCACTTACGAAAACAAGACCATCGAAGAGGTTTGCAGTTTCCTCCACAGCACCGCCAAAGAAAGCTGCAAGGCCGTAGTATACCAGCGCAATGCCGATGATTCCTATGTACTGGTCTTTATCCGCGGGGATCTGGAGGTCAACGAAACCAAACTGCGCAATTACCTCAAGGCGGAAGTGCACCCTGCTGTAGAGATCGATCATGTCGGTCTGGTAGCCGGATCCATTGGCCCCGTGGGACTGCCCGAAAATATCACCGTGGTCTATGACCGTTCTTTGGAAGGCACACGGAATCTGGTCTGCGGCGCCAATGAGGAAGGCTATCATTACACCGGCCTGAATATGGATCGGGATGTGCCCGGCGCCACTTATGTGGATGCGGCCAAAGCCGTAGCGGGCGGCGTTTGTCCCAAGTGCGGCAAGCACTCCCTGGTGGTCAAGAACGGCATTGAGGTGGGCAACATCTTCCAGCTGGGCCGCCGGTACACCGAAGCCATGGGGATGACTTATGATGATGAAAAAGGCAACCGGGTAAATCCCATTATGGGCTGCTACGGCATTGGCGTAGGCCGTCTCATGGCCAGCGTGTGTGAAGAACATCACGACCAGTACGGCCCCATTTGGCCCATCACCATTGCGCCCTGGCAGATCGAGCTCTGTGCCCTGCGGTCTGATCAGCCCCAGGTGAGGGAAACGGCGGAAAGCCTGTATACCTCCCTTACGGAGCAGGGATTTGAGGTGCTTTATGACGACCGGCCCGTTTCCGCCGGGTTCATGTTCTCTGACGCCGACCTGCTGGGCTGCCCCCTTCGGCTCATCGTTTCCCCCAAGACACTGGGCCGCGGCGTGGTGGAGATGGTCTCCCGGGACAAGTCTCTGAAGGAAGATGTGACTCTGGAGAATGCCGTCCTGCGCGCCAAAGAAGCAGTGGAAGCCATGTATGCCGCCATCAATGCCCAGGTGCCCGAAAGCCTGTAACACATCCGGTTCATAAATCCGGATATTTGTGAGTACATAACAAATCCTCCGTATGCCGTGAGTATACGGAGGATTTTTCGTTTTTGCTTTTCGCCGTCGAAGCATGCGGGCACCAGATTCAGCCAAGCAGGCTCAGCCTAACAGATAGCCATAGCGCGCATCGCCTTTTGCGGAGATACAGCCGATCCGCTCATACCTGGGTTTCAGCCAAGCGGTGATCCTGAGGCGGTTTCTCTGTCATATCCGATGCAAGGATCCCGTAAATACAGTAATCACACCATGTGTTTATCATTCTGCCCTGCCGGATCACGCCTTCCTTTATATACCCGCATTTCTCCAGCATTCTTTGGGAAGCGATATTTCGAACATCCACCTCTGCCCACAACCGCTGCAGCTCCGTGTTTCTGAAGCCGAAAAGAGTCATTTGCAGGAGCGCTTCGGTTCCATAGCCCTTTCCCTGCCAGGCAGCGGCAAGACGTATGGCCACGGAGGCCATGCGGTTTTTCTCGATTCGATACACCCAAACTTCCCCGATCAACCTCCCGGATCGCTTTTCCTCGATGCCAAGACGAAAGCTTTTCACCAGTTTTGGGGAGCTCTCAAACAGGAGCTCCGGATTCCTGTCTGTTTTCCCGGGGCCTTTGCCCCAGTAGGTATAAACGGATATATCCGTTGTCCACGTCTTTATGTCCGGAACATCCGCTGCCTGCAGGGGACGCAGGCGCACTTTCTCTGCATCGATCACAGGTTTTGCATGGATATACTCTGCAAGTGCCATCTTCTTCCTCCTTAAAAATTGAATTCGGAGGACCAGTCAAAAGCTCCGCTCTCTTCGCAGGATTTTAGCCAATGGCTGCACCATTCCGGAGTAAAAGGCTTCTCGACCCGATCCAGGCTGGGCGTATATGGTTTTAAATCGATTACCGGACTGCCGGAAAAAGCATCTATATAATCCAGCCCCACCGTGCCCGACTCCATGTCCACACAGGTGATTCCCGCGCAGGATACTGCAACAGGGTTTGGCCTCTCCGGCGACCGTAAGGCAAACACGCCGATTTCTTCCGGTCCATGGACATACGGTCTTTTTTCCACCAGAATATTCCGGCTTTCCGGATCATCACAGCCGTCCATCCACCAGAGGATCTGCACGTGGCTGAATCCTGCAAGGCCCTTCAGGCCTTCACGGTAGCCGGGCTTCAGCCGGAGCACTGTTTTGCTATTTTCGTTTTCTATCTTTCCGATGGGATATACTTTTATTCGATTCTTCATTCTTCTGTTGAACCTCCGTAAAATATTCTCATCAGGCGCCCGATGCCTTTATTGTAGCAGGTGTTTTTTATACTTCAACCCCAAATGCTGCCATATTCCGGACATATGCCAAGCGCTGTCCTGCCGGCAAAACGCCCGTAAATTCTGGTCCTTACCCGGTCGTCTCCGGTTTTTGCAGGCAAACCTGCGTTTTATAAACCTGATGCCGGAAGAATTGCAGAAAGTTTACCTTTTCACTGGTTGACGGCACTTGCAAAAGGGTGGTATCATGCCTTTGACTGGGAAAATTTCAGAGAAATGAGGTTTAATGCACATGCACAAGATCGATCTGAGCAAATACGGCATCACCGGCACCACCGAGATCGTCCGTAATCCCTCCTACGAAATGCTTTTTGAGGAAGAGACCAACCCCGCCCTCACCGGTTATGAAAAGGGTCAGGTCAGCGAGCTGGGCGCCGTCAACGTCATGACCGGCGTATACACCGGCCGTTCCCCCAAGGACAAGTTTATCGTCATGGACGATACCTCCAAGGACACCGTTTGGTGGACCAGCGAAAACTATAAGAACGATAACCACCCCGCTTCTCAGGAAGCCTGGAAAGCCGTAAAGGATATCGCCCTCAAGGAGCTGTCCAACAAGCGGCTGTTCGTAGTAGACGGTTTCTGCGGCGCCAACAAGGATACCCGCATGGCCATTCGCTTCATCGTGGAAGTGGCCTGGCAGGCTCACTTTGTAGAGAATATGTTCATCCGCCCCTCGCAGGAAGAGCTGGAAAACTTTGAGCCCGACTTTGTAGTCTACAACGCCTCCAAAGCCAAGGTAGAGAACTATAAGGAACTGGGGCTCAACTCCGAAACCGCCGTAGTCTTCAACCTGACCAGCCGGGAACAGGTCATCATCAACACCTGGTACGGCGGCGAAATGAAGAAGGGCATGTTCTCCATGATGAACTACTTCCTGCCCCTGAAAGGTATTGCTTCCATGCACTGCTCCGCCAATACCGATATGAACGGCGAAAATACCGCCATTTTCTTCGGTCTTTCCGGCACGGGCAAGACCACCCTCTCCACCGATCCCAAGCGCCTGCTCATCGGTGATGACGAACACGGCTGGGATGATAACGGCGTTTTCAACTTTGAAGGCGGCTGCTATGCCAAGGTCATCAATCTGGATAAGGATTCCGAGCCCGACATTTACAATGCCATCAAGCGCAACGCCCTGCTGGAGAACGTAACACTGGATAAGGACGGCAAGATCGACTTTGCCGACAAGAGCGTCACAGAGAATACCCGGGTCTCTTATCCCATCGATCACATTCAGAACATTGTGCGGCCCGTGTCTTCTGCTCCCGCTGCCAAAAACGTGATCTTCCTTTCCGCAGATGCATTCGGCGTGCTGCCCCCCGTGTCCGTGCTGACTCCGGAGCAGACCAAGTATTACTTCCTCTCCGGCTTCACCGCCAAGCTGGCCGGCACCGAGCGCGGCATCACTGAACCCACTCCCACCTTCTCCGCCTGCTTTGGTCAGGCCTTTCTGGAGCTGCCCCCCACCAAATACGGGGAAGAGCTGGTCAAGAAGATGGAAAAGAGCGGTGCCAAAGCTTACCTGGTGAATACCGGCTGGAACGGCACCGGCAAGCGTATCTCCATTAAGGATACCCGCGGCATTATCGACGCTATCCTCAACGGGGATATTCTCAACGCCCCCACCAAAAAGATCCCCTACTTCAATCTGGAAGTACCCACCCAGCTGCCCGGCGTGGATCCCTCCATTCTGGATCCCCGTGACACCTATGCCGATCCTTCCCAGTGGGAGCAGAAGGCACAGGATCTGGCCGGCCGCTTTATCAAGAACTTCGTCAAGTACGAGGATACCGAAGCCGGTAAGGCTCTGGTAGAAGCCGGTCCCCAGCTGTAAAACAAAAAACGGGCCTTCCTGAATAGGAAGACCCGAACCCATTAAAACATCGGTTTCAGGCGTCTGCTCTGCAATTTTCTGTTGCAGGGCAGGCGCTTTTCATTTTGCACATATATCTTTTTGAGTGTCTTCACTTCTTTTCGCACCGTTTTTTGCCCGTCGAAAAGCTCAGTCCTCCAGAAGCGCATCATACCCGACTCCCAGGGTATGGGCAATGGCCTTGAGCTCAATATCCGTAATGAACCGCTGCCCACTTTCCATGCGCTGCACGGCATTCTTATCTACATCCAGTCCCCGCAGCTGCAGCATATCCGCAAAAGCCCGCTGAGAAGGCTGGCCCGGCATTTGCCTGCGGAACTTCCGGATACGTTCTCCACACAAATTGTTCCGGCCTCCGGTCCCTTTGTTTTTATACATGCTGTTACCGCCTTTGACATTCAGTGATTGTCGTTGGCGGTAGTATATGGTATACTGTTCTCCATTATGACATTCAGCAAATGTCAAAGCAAAGAAAGGAGCGTCTCATGCCTCACCCTGCTATGGAAGATATTTTTCAAAAAATTGCCGCTGCTCATGGAATATCTGCAAACGAAGTAAAAGCACAGATTCAGGCCGCTATTGTTCAAGGCCTTTCCAACCCGGACCCTTCCGTTCAAAAAGCCTGGCAAAGCATTCCCCGCCAAGGAGAGACCCCGCTGCCAGAGGAACTGCTTCTGTATCTTTTAGGCACTTCTACGGATCCCACGCTTCGTACCCCTTGATTTCTACAAAAAAGACACGTTTTTAAGCCGAAAAACTCTTGACGGCAGGCCGATCCTCCTATATTATATATTTTTGTTTTTTGAAAGGAGGTTTTCCATATGGGTAACTGCGCAATCGTTGGAATTTGCTGGGGCGATGAGGGCAAAGGCCGCATGGTAGACTATCTGGTGCCACAATACGGCACTGTTGTGCGCTATCAGGGTGGTAATAACGCCGGGCACACCATTGTCAATGATCTGGGTGAATTCAAGCTGAACCTGATCCCTTCCGGTATTTTCCATCCGGATAAACTGAATCTGTTGGGTGCCGGCTGTGTGATCGACATACAGCATCTGTGCAAAGAAGCGGATGGGCTGCGGCAGCGGGGCGTATGCATTACCCCTGAAAACCTGCGCATCTCCGACCGGGCGATCGCGGTGCTGCCCATCTCTCCCCTTGAGGATAAGCTGGAAGAGAAGCGCCTGGGCAAGGCTCACTTCGGCTCCACCCTGCGGGGCATCGCCCCGGCCTATGCCGATCGGGCTTATAAAAAAGCCCTGCGCATGGGAGATCTGCTGCATGATGAGGTTTTGCAGGAACGCCTCCAACGTCTGGTAGCCTGGAAAAACCAGGTATATGTCCCCGGATACGGCTGCACCCCCTTCTCTTATGAAGAACTGCTGACCCTTTGCCGGGAGTATGCGCAAAAGCTCCGGCCCTATATCTGCGATGCAGGTGAGCTGCTGGACGGCCGCAAACGCGACGGTATTCTTTTTGAAGCCCAGCTGGGCGCTCTGCGGGATCTGGATTACGGCATCTACCCTTATACCTCCTCCTCTACTCCTTTGGCAGCTTATGCTCCCGTGGGCTCCGGATGCCCCTGGCTGAAGGTAGACCGGGTAGTGGGTGTGGTAAAAGCCTATTCCACCTGCGTAGGGGAAGGTCCCTTTGTAGGGGAGCTCCAGGGCGAAGAAGCCGCTGCCCTTCGGGAAGCCGGGCATGAATACGGTGCCGCTACGGGCCGCCCCCGCCGGGTCGCCTGGATGGATACGGTGGCCGCCCGCTATGGGGTAAAGGTTCAGTCCGCTACGGAGCTGGCACTGACCAAACTGGATGTACTGGATGGGTTTGATACCCTGCCCGTGTGTGTTGGCTATGAGCTCCGGGGCCGGGTGATACACACCTTCCCCTATACCGCCGATTTGAACGATTGCAAGCCCGTGTATGTAACGCTTCCCGGCTGGAAGCAGGATACCACCCATGTCCGCCGCTTCCAGGATCTTCCGCTGGCCGCCCAGAACTATGTGCTGTTTCTGGAAAAAGAGCTGAACTGCCCCATTCCCTATGTATCTGTAGGAGCGGAGCGGGAAGCCATGATCCTGCGGTAAAGCGCCATGAGCAAGCCTTATTACGAATCCCCTCTGGAAGGACGCTATGCCGGTGATCAGATGCGCCGGATATTCTCCCCCGACCACCGGTACGGCACCTGGCGGCGGCTATGGCTGGCACTGGCCCGGGGAGAACACGCTCTGGGTCTGCCTGTAACGGAAGCTCAGCTCAGCGAACTCTCACGCCATTTGGAGGATATCGACTATGAAGCCGTTTCCGCCTATGAAAAGCAGGTGCACCATGATGTTATGGCCCACGTTCTGGCCTGGGGAGATCAGTGCCCCCTGGCCCGGCCCATCATCCATCTGGGCGCCACCAGCTGCTATGTAACGGACAATGCCGATATTCTGCTGCTGCGGGAAGCTTTGGCTCTGCTTCGCAGCAAGCTTTGCGAGGCACTCCGGGCGCTGGGCGCTTTTGCCCTTAATACCGCTAAGGTTCCCTGTCTGGGGCTTACCCATTTGCAGGCAGCTCAACCTGTTACCGTAGGCCGCCGGGCCGCCTGCTGGGCGCAGGATCTTTTGCAGGATCTGGAGGATCTGGACGCCCTGCTGCCCTCCGTAAAGCTGCTGGGTTGCCGGGGTGCCACAGGCACCCAGGCCAGTTTTCTGGAGCTGTTTGAAGGAGATGCGGAAAAAGCCCGGGCATTGGAAGCTCACATAGCTCATGAATTAGGGGATATCCCGGTCTTTGACGTCTCCGGTCAGACCTATCCCCGGAAGCTGGATGCCCGCATTCTTCATCTCCTGGCTTCTTTGGGCATCAGCTGCTATCGTTTTGCTCAGGATGTGCGGCTGCTCCAATCCCGGGGGGAGCTGGAAGAGCCCTTTGGCGCCGGGCAGATCGGTTCCTCCGCCATGGCCTATAAGCGTAATCCCATTCGCTGTGAGCGTATATGCGGCCTCAGCCGCCATCTGATATCCTTGAGTCAGGACGGAGACATGACCGCCTGCACCCAATGGTGTGAACGGACGCTGGATGATTCCGCCAACCGGCGCATCTCCCTGCCGGAAGCCTTTCTTACCGCCGACGGTGTGTTGGAGCTGGTGATCTATGTAGCCCGGGGGCTTCATGTTTACCCCAGGATGTGCGAAAAGAATCTGCGGGAATCCCTGCCTTTTATCGCTACGGAGAACCTGATGATGGAAGCCGTGAAAAAAGGCGGTGACCGCCAGAGTGTCCACGAGGCCATCCGCCGCCATGCGCAGGAGACGGCTCTGGCCATGAAGGAAGAGGGCGCTCCCAACGATCTGCTGGAGCGGCTGGCTGCCGATCCGGCACTTCCGCTTTCCCGGGAAGATATGGATACGCTTCTGAAGCCCGCCGCCTATGTGGGGCTGGCCCCGGAGCAAACGGAACGCTTCGTTAAAGATATCCTGCTGCCTGCTCTGGGAAGCGATGGCTGCCCCGAAAGCGGTCAGGTGACCCTGTGATACATAAACACGGTGCAGCCTCTAAGAGACTGCACCGTGTTTTCTCTCTGCCGTTCCGCATGAAGGATGGGGTCTTCGTTTTTCTTCAGCAGGCAGTGTTTCGGCTGCCGGTATTCTTTTGATGCAGAATAAAAGGGATATGGAACAGGGATACCAACCCCAGCCCCAGAAGCAGCAGACGCAGAAAATATACATACCACCCCTGCTCCAGATTGAGATATGGCAGATCCTCCATGGGCGGCCGCACCAGATACATAAAATTTGTCCCATAGGCGGAAAGGGCTCCGTTCACATACAAAACAGCCACCGCCAGCAAAAGCAGCATACCGATATTGCTGCCCATGGCCTTCAGCCCCAGCTTTGCCCTGCCGCTCAAAATCAGGTACAGCGAAAACCACAGCAGTCCGCCATGATACACAAAGCACTGATACGCCGGAACCGTGGTAAAATCCGTTCCGTTAGTTGGGATCAGTATGGCACAAATGCTTCCCAGCGTGCCCATGACCGCCACAAAGTCAATGAGGCGCTGCTTGCACCTTCCTTCTTTCCCAAAGGTAATGTACAGTACGCCGAAAAGCATCAGACTGCACAGATGAAAAGGCAGTGCCGCCGGATCCAGATACATGCCACCCTGAGGACTCTCTACCATATTGCTCAGGATTTTGCTGCTTTCGCTGCAAAGGCAGATGCCGCTCATCACATACCCGGCCACTTTCAAAGATACCTTCTTGCGGATACAGAAAATGAGCATCCCCGCCACAAAAGCAGCGCACAGTCCTATCCATATAAAATGTTCCGTTGAAAACATATCTGTTTCTCCTCTTTTGTGCCGATGCTGCCCGGGTGACCAGACAGCATTTTTCATTTTTGATCAAAAATAGGATAAATACTGCGTATTATACTGTTCCCCATCGAAAAAGTCAACTGCCGCCCCATCGCCCCCTTGACTGCGCCGCCCTGGGACAGGTATACTTTTTTTACCCGGCAGAAACCCGCCATATCCCCGCTGGAGTTTTTATACAAGGAGTGTGATCTGACTATGAAAAAACATGCTGCACGGAGGCTTGTAAGTCTGTAAGCCTCCGAAAGGGCCGCTGCCCTTTCCTATTTTAATTCGGAGGAAGAACATGAACCAACAGATCACCATTTTGGAAGCCCTTTCCCAAGAGGATACGATTCGCTTCTGGGAAGCGCTGCACCAGTATCACATCAGAGACGTCTTCCCGGATCCTGCCCAAAAGGAGGAGCTGCAATACTTTTTAAGCGGCGAATATCAGGATGGGATCCAACGAGCACATGACCGGGCCGAAAACCGCTGCCGGTACTTCTTTTTCCGGCAGGAGAACCGGGAGATAGGCTTTGCTCTGGCTGCCCTGTTTACCGGAGAAGACGGAAAGCTCTTTATCCTTGAGTTCTGCATATATCCGGAATACCGGGGCCGGGGGCTGGGTCACGCCTGCGCCCGGACACTGCTGGATTGGAGCCGGGAGCAGGGCGGCCGCTATGCGGAGTTGAACTGTGCAGGCCCGGAGAGACGGCTTCGTTTTTGGAAAAGCATCGGCTTTATGCCCAACGGCTTCGACGAATGGGGGGAGCCTCTGCTTCTGCTGCCCCCAAAGGAACGAATTCCCTTCACCGTGGAACGGCTGACGGATCCGGAGGACTGGCAGCTGCTGAAGCTGGAAAACGGGTTTCGTCAGGAAGTGGGGGAACCCTGCCTGACGGAAGCGCAGCAGTCCTGGCTGCAAAAGGCGGTGCAGGAAAACCGGATCACCTTTTTCATGGCCAAGCGGGGCTATCGCTCCATTGGCATGTGCAGCGTGGCGCCTTTGTACTCCACATTTGCCTGCGGGGACATGGGTGTGATGGAGGATTTTTACATCGAACCCGCATTCCGCCGTCAAGGCGCCGCCAGGCTGCTTCAGCAGGCCGCTCACAGCTGGGCCGCAGAACAGGAATATGCGGATCTTTCCGTCACCTGTGCCCCCTGTGATGAAAGCATGTATCGTGCGCTTGGCTATGAGGTGCCCCTGGGTCTTACCCTGGCCCGCATGAGCTGATCCCTGCGAAAGCAGATCATCCTCCGCAGCCGATCCGGCTGAAGGGTTTCCGTTCAGTTAATTGCCAATTACATTGAAAAACGGATTTGCGGCCCGCTTAGGGTGCAAATCCGTTTCTGTTTTATATGCGCTTCACGCTTCCCATATATGGCCGGGAGCAGAAAAAGCCGGAAGATATATGCCTGTAGAAAAGGGCTTTTCGCGCCCCTTTGTTGCGGCTCAAGCCTGAGCCTTTGTGTAATACTGGGCCTGCGCGTTCCAGAGCTGCGCATATCTGCCGGAAAGCTGCCCCAGCAATTCCTCATGGGTGCCGGTCTGCAAAATCTGTCCCCCGTCAAATACTGCAATCTTATCGCAGAAACGGCAGGAAGCCAGCCGGTGGCTGATGTAAATAGCAGTCTTTCCCCCGGCAATTTGGCTGAATTTTCTGTATACCTCATACTCGGATACAGGATCCAGCGCCGCAGTAGGCTCATCCAGAACAATAAAGGGGGCATTCTTATAAAGGGCACGGGCCAGGGCTATCTTCTGGGCTTCACCGCCGGAGATCTCCACCCCTTCCGGATCAAAGTCTTTATACAGGGCAGTATCCAGTCCCTTGGGCATCCGCTCCAGACGGTCCTCAAAGCCGGCTTCCTTCAGGCAGGCAGCCGCCCGTTCTCTGTCATATTTCGCCCCGGCGGCCACATTCTGCCCCAGGGAGAAGGAGAACAACCGGAAATCCTGAAACACCACGGAAAACAGTGCCATATATTCCTCATAGCTGTATTTGCGTATGTCTACCCCGTTAAGAAGGATCTCTCCTTCGGTGGGATCATACAACCGGCACAGCAGTTTGATAAAGGTAGTCTTGCCGCTGCCGTTCATGCCTACCACCGCCAGCTTCTGCCCCACTTTGAATTTCAAATTCACATGGCGCAGGGCATAAGCTTCCGTATTCGGGTATCGGAAGGAAACATTTTTGAACTCGATGTAGTATTCATTATCCTCCCGCTTTTCCACCGACAGGGAACCCTTATACATGGGGTTGGGGATATCAAAGTAAGAAAAGAACCGTTTTGCATACCCATGGTTGACCAGAGAAAGCTGCACCGCACTGACGATACTGGAAATAGCGTTCAGCAGCAGCATGATGCAGGACACATATTGTGCAATGGAGCCCACAGAAAGCCCCCCGCTTAAAGCCCCGCCAATGAGAATCAGGTATACGCCGAATCGCAGGCCATAATTGGTCACTGTGGAGATCATGTCCAGCCAGGCACAGCGAAAGCGCATGGTCTGCTCTCCGTCGCACAATTCATCATATACCCGTTCCGCATACCCGGCAAGAAGCTTTTCCATGCCGTACAGACGGATATCCATGCCGCTGGTATAATGGTTCAAGTACTGCCAGTACTTAGTGAGCACCATGTTAAAATCTGTGCAGCCGGAAAAATACTCCATCTGCAGCTTGGCAGACCTGCCGTTGGTCAAAATACGCAGAACCATCGTCAGGATCACGCCGCCGGCAAAGACCAGCTTGATCCAAAGGGGCACAGCCTTTGCCGCAAAGAACGATGCCGTCAACGATACGGAAGCCAGGATCTGTACAACGGAACCTATGCTCCTGTCCAGAGAACTTACCAGATAAAAAAGATTGTAGCCGGTGTCGGTCTCATTCTGTACCCGCTCCCGTAAGCGGGCTACCTCTCTGTCCTCAATGGATGCGTAAGCCAGCTCCATGGCTTTTTGGGCGTGCATCCAGTCTATGCTCTTATAATCTTCATTCTGCCCGATCTGCTTCTGAGCCTTGAGCCAGGCATTTATCAGGCCGAGCAGGGCTGTAATGCCTACCGTCAGCGCCGCATACAGCGCCAGCGTCTGCAAAGGCGCCCCTGCAGCCAGCCCATCAATAAGCCGGGCCGAAAACCATATGGGCACATAGGGCATAAGGGCAGTCACCAAGCTGCTCAGCACCAGTGCGTAAAAGTAACGGTGTCCCAAAGAATACAGCAGCTTTACCAGCCGGCGGCCGATGTATATATGCTCCTTCAGCTTCATGCCTGTTCCCCTCCCTTATACTCCTTGCGGTACCAGCAGCTTTGTATCTCATACAGTCTGGCATACTCCCCACCTTTTTCCAAAAGCTGGCTGTGCGTGCCTTTTTCGGTGATCCGTCCCTCCTGCAAAAAGAGTACCCGGTCGCAAAACTGTGTGGAGGCCAGCCGGTGAGAGATAAACAGCGAAGTCTTCCCTTCCGTCATATCCCTGTATTGCAGGTAGATCTCGTTTTCCGCAATGGGATCCAGGGCTGCCGTGGGCTCATCCAATACCAGCACAGGTGCATTCTTATAAAGAGCCCGTGCCATCATCAGCTTTTGGGCCTCTCCGCCGGAAAGTTCTATGCCCTCTTTGTTGACCTGCTTATCCAAACGGGTATCTATCCCCCGGGGCAGCGAATCCAGCTTTTTACCAAGCCCGGCCCGGCGCATGCAGCTTTCGGCCCGGGCCCGATCCACGTTTTCTCCGGTGCTGCCTGCCACCGTTTCTGCCAGAGAAAAGAAAGCCGTCTGCACATTCTGAAAAACGGGAGAGAACAGCCGGTAATATTCCTCCCGGCAAAAGTCGCTCACCGGCACTCCGTCAATACGGATCTCCCCGGAAGTAGGCGTATACAACCCGCACAGAAGCTTGACCAAAGTGGTCTTGCCTGCGCCGTTCATACCCACCAGCGCTATTCGTTCCCCGGAGTGGAATGTAAGAGAAATATCATGCAGGGTGTCTTTTTCTGCACCGTCATAGCGGAAAGAAACATGATCGAACACAATCTCCGGCGCGGGAGAGGTATGTTCCCGAGCATGGGCCTTCCCGGTTCCGTCCCCATCGGACAGATCCAGAAACTCCCTGAAATCACTGACCACCAGGCTGGCAGCATGCATCTCGTTCCAGGCCGTCATGATGTTGCCGATATAGGTGGCAAATCCGGAAATGGCGGCAAAATACAGTACAAACTGATCCACTGTGATCTCCCCCCGAAGGGACATGGCGATCAGCACTCCGTAGGCGAGCCCGTCCCGCAGGAGGATAACGCCCAGATCCGCCAGCCAGGTAAGGAATTGCCGGCCGCTGAGCTTTTTCTGCCAGGCCACATCCTTATCGAACAACGCTTTGGACAGCTGCTTCAGCCAGTCCGCCATACCATAGATACGGATATCCTTTGCAGCGGCAAAATCTGCGGCGCGATCGTTCACATAATTCAGTCTCCGCTCGACGTCGGTACGCTCCGCCCGTGTTTCATATTCGTACTTCTGATAAGCGCGGACGCAGAACCAGTTGACCAGAGGCGCAACGGTAAGAAACAGCACCAGCCACGGACTTACAAAAGAGATCACCGTGCCAAACAGACCGTAGCAAAGCGCATTTTGCAGCAGATCCGTACTCTTTTGGGGTACCTCCAGTAATTTAACCTTGCCGTTGGACATCCATGTGGCACTTTGGGCACGAGCATACAGATCCCTTGTTTCTTTCTTTTCATACGTCTGGTAAAAGCAGTGCATGGCTTTTTTCTCCAGCCGGACGCATTGGCGGAAGCGATAACGGCTCACATAGGCATTCAGCACTATGCAGCAGAAATTGCTCAGGATTGTTGCCGTCAGGGTCGCTCCCAACAGTATGCCCACCGCCAGCGCCGCATGCCGGAAGGTTTGCCCGGCAGTTACTTCCGATACGACCAGCGCAGGCAGTTTGATCTCTGCCCATGCCAGAAAAACGGAAAGCGGCACCCCTGCGGCCATCAGCCAGAAGGACTGAGGCGTTCCCCTGAGCATTTCTTTAAAGCTCCATATGGCATTGCTCCATGCGGAACAATATGGTTTTTTCTTTTCTGTTTCAGATTTCAAAGGGCTTGGCTCCTTTCTTTTTCTGAGCGTATCCTATCACATTCGGCAGCAAAAAAGAAAAATCGTGCACCAAATGCTTTCTGTGGTGCACGAATTGCATTTATTCCACTGCGGGAACCAGAAATTCTGAAGTAAAGGCGCCCTCTTCGCTGTTATACTTTACCCATCCCCCGTGTTTTTCCAAGATGGTTTCTGCCCGGTGGAGCCCAAAGCCATGGGCCCCTGTCTTGCCGGTCTTGAAAAGGGAACCCAGCTTTGGCTTTTTCTTTCCGGCAGCATTGAGCAGATAGAAATACAGCATCCTCCCCTTCATGCGCAGAGACAGGCGGATAAACCGATCCCCCGCTGCCTCCCGGCAGGCCTCGATGGCATTATCCAGCAGATTGCCCAGCACGATGCTCAGTTCTACGTCCGTCAGCGTCAATTCCGGGGGAAGATTTGCCTCTGCCGTTACCGGGATCCCCTCGCTCCGGGCCTGTGCAAGCTTGGCAGAAAGGATGGCATCTACGGTGACGTTTCCTGTCTTGAGCAGGGTATCCACGTTTTGCAGGTTTTTATCCAACGCTTCGATATAAGCTATGGCCCGATCCACCTCTCCTGCCTCCAGCTGACCCTTCAGGGTTTGCAGATGATGATGAAAGTCATGCTTATAGCCCCGCATTTCCTGATGAATGCTGCGTACTTCCTCCAGGTGGCGTTTTGCCTGTTCCTCCTGGATCTCTACCAGCTTTATATAGGTTCGTTTTAACATAATATCTCTTTAGTTCCGCTGTATGAATGCACGGTTCACATCGTCATATTTTCCCCTGGCCAAAGGCAGTTCCTGCCCGCCCTCCACCGTGACGGAAGCACGGCCTATGCGGATCATCTTTTTCAGATTCACCAGATAAGAGCGGTGTATACGGAAAAAATCCGGGCTGAGGCGCTGGGAAAAGGCAGAAATATTCTCCTTGCATCTGTATTCCTTGGCTCCTGTATGAATGGCTATCTCATGGAGAAAGGCTTCCGTATACAGGATGTCCGATTCATAAAGCTTTACCCGTTCCCCCTGACAGCTGATGAGCACATGGGGCGGTTCTTCCGCCAGCTTTTGCGCAGCCTTGTCCAACACAGAAAAAAGCTTTTCCCGGGCCACGGGCTTGATCAGATAGTGGAGGGCATCCACCTCATACCCTTCCCCCGCCAATTCAAAATGAGAGGTAACAAACAATATCTGCACCCGGCTGTTCTCACGGCGGAGGGTCTTAGCCAGGTCTATGCCCGTCATGCCGGGCATTTCCACATCCAGCAGCAAAATATCAAAAGCGCTGTCTTCTGTACAGGCAAAAAGAAAAGCCTCTGCGCTGGGAAAAAGCTCCGTCCGGCAGGAAAGTCCCCTCTCCCGGGCCCAGGCTTCCGTCATATCCCGCAACCCCTGAGCCTGAGTCCGCTCATCATCACAGATACCGATCCTGTATCCCATACCCCTTCCTTTCTTTTATGATTCCTGCGCCCGCATCCAGGCATGCCGGAACCACTGCATCATAAACGCCCGCTGCGCCGGATCCCCGGCAAAAAAGTTGGTCTGCCGGATCCATTCGGCAACCTTATCCGTCAATGCCTGCTGCCGCTGCACCGGCTGCTCCAGATACCGGCGCACCTGCAAAGTCCCGGCGGTTTCACAGGCCGTCAGGGCGCTGTATACATCCTCCACCAGTTCTGCTTTTTCTACTGCCACAGGCAGGGAACTGTAAAACATATCCTCTCTGTTTTGCACCGGCAGATATTCTGCGCTTTGCGCAACGGTATACAGCCAGCCGGAAACGCCCTTATAAAAGCACTCCAGTTGGTTGGGGAATTGCTCCTCATATATGACCCGTCCCTTAACGATCCCTGCGGTGATATAAGCGGGCCCCATTGTATGCTCCCTGTCCCAAATATAAAAAAGCCCATAGACCCGGTTTCCCGTAAGGTATACCACCGATTCATTTGTGCCGTGGAGAATCGAACGGGGCTCCAGTACCTTTATGCCTCCGGTATGTGTGCCATGATACAGATATGCCATGGATGCCCTCCTGTTTTTGCTTGTTTGATGTTTATTGTACCACCCGTTTTGCCGGGAAGCAATCCGAAAGCACAACGCAAAAAGGCTCCCGCAGGAGCCTTTCCGGCCAGTACCTTTGTATGCGCCCGGCTTACTTTCCGTATTGAATGCCGTTGCCGTCTATCCCTGTTTCCCCTTCCAGCAGCAGTTCGGAAACGGTGACAAAGGTATAGCCGTTCTTTTGGCAGGTCTCAATGAGTATCGGCAGATAAGTCTCTATTTTATAGCCGTTGTTATGGCTGAGAATGATATCTCCGCTTTGCAGCTTTGGCAGAACTCCATCCAGAATGGTCTGGGCGCTGCGCTCCTTTTTCCAGTCCACGGTATCCCGGGTCCACTGGATCACCTCATATCCGGCCTCCCGAACGGTATCTATGACCGTGTTGTTGTATTCCCCAAAGGGCGGCCTGAAAAGCGTGCATCGCTTACCCGTTAGCTCTTCGATGGTATCATCCAGATCGATAAGCTCCTTTTTGATCTCCGATGGACTCAGTTTGCTCATGTGCGGGTGGCTGAGAGAATGGTTGCCGATCTCATGGCCCCGCTGAGCGATCTCCTTCACATAATCCGGGTAGGTGTTGACCCATACCCCGCACAAAAAGAATGTAGCCTTAATGTGATAGGTGTCCAGCGTATCCAAAATAAATGGGGTTTTATCTGCATCCCAGGCAGCATCGATGGTGAGCGCGATCTTTTTATCCTCCCGTTTTACCCCGTATACGGGCAAAGACCTGGCTTTCAGCGGCAATACGTTCAGTTCATATTCCTCCACCACCGCCATAGCCGGAGCAGCCTTTTTCTCCTGGAACCCGGGTCCCAGCGTAAAAAACAGCACGAGCCCCACCCCCAGCAGGGCAAGCAGACCCAGAGCCAGCAGCAGATGTTTCTTTGAGATCACAATGATAGGCATACATGGCACCTCCTGATGATGGTAGAGCATATGTGCCCAAGCCTGCCGGTATGCCCGCAAGGGCGCAAGACGTCAAATTCCTTAAAACTGTCGGTTAGATTGTCACAGTTTTTCCACACCGGCGAGCCTTTCAAAGTGATATAGTTATATAATCAGAATTTTGCAAGGAGTACTCCATGGTTTCTAAGTACAGTGTAAAAAAGCCTTTTACGGTGTTGGTAGCCGTGATCCTGGTCCTGGTGCTGGGATATGTTTCCATTACCAAAATGACCCCCGATCTGCTGCCGGAAATGAGCTTTCCCTATATTATGCTCATGACTACCTACCCGGGAGCCAGCCCCGAAGAAGTGGAAAGCGCCGTTACCAAGCCTTTGGAGCAGACCATGGCCTCTCTGGACGATATTAAAGAGATCACCTCCACCAGCGCCGAAAACTATTCCATCGTACTGCTGACCTTTGAGGATAGTGTGAATACCGATGTGGCCATGATGGATATCCAGCGGGGCATCAGCACCCTTTCCGCCTCCTGGGACGATACCATCGGCACCCCTGTGGTAACGGAGCTGAGCAGCGATCTGATCCCCACGCTGGTAGCGGCGGTCAGCTATGAAGGAAAGGATCCTCTGGAGCTGAGTGCCTTTGTAAACGATACCCTTTCCATTGAACTGGAAGGGATCAACGGCGTGGCTTCCGTGACCAAAACGGGCCTGGTGCTCCAACGGATAGAGATCGAACTGGATGAAGATAAGATCGACGCCCTGAACAAAAAGCTCTATGCCGCCATCGACAAAGAGTTTGAAGAAGCCATGGGCGAGCTTAACGACGCTCAGGAGAAGCTCCGTGAAGGAGAAACCACCCTGCAGGAAGGCAAGGAAGCCCTGGAAAAAGGCGAAGCCGCCCTGAATGCCGGCCGCCGCCAGGGAAACGCCGCCTTGAACGACGCCCAGGAGAAGCTGGATGAGCAGAACAAGCAGGTCACAGAACTGCTGGCTCAGTTGAGAGAGCAGCGAGCCCAGGCTGCCGCCGGTCTGGATCAGGTCATTGAAGGGCAGAAGCAGCTGACACAGCTGAAATACGCCCTTATGGAATTGGAAAAGGCTCAAGGTCTGTTTGATGAAGCCATTGCTGCCATTGAAAAGGATGAAAACCTGACCCCCGAGCAGAAGCAGGAGGCCATTGCCCTGATCCAAAACAGCGATGAGTATAAAAACCTGCAGTCCGCTCTGGCTAAAATAGATGAATCGCTGGCGGCACAGGGCATTGGCCGGGGGGATATCGACAGCACACTGGAAACTCTGAAGCAGACCCAGCAGGAATTGGAAGCCGCTATCCCCCAGCTGGATCAGACCATTTCGGATCTGGAAAGCGGCAAAGCGGAAATAGACAAGGGCTATGAAGAGCTGGAGAAGCAGCGCACTGCCCTGGCCAACCGTTTGGGCGCCGCCCAGAACACGCTGAACGAAAAGAAAAAAGAGCTGGCGGACGGGGAAGCCGCCCTGGAAAGCGGCAAAACCCAGCTGGATGAGGCGGAAAAACAAGCTCAGGAACAGCTGGATGCTGCAAAGGAAGCCGCCGACCTGCACAATATCCTTACCAAGGAACTGATCTCCCAACTGCTCACGGCCCAGAACTTTTCCATGCCCGCCGGATATCTCTATGAAGGGGATCAGCAATATCTGATAAATGTGGGAAATACGCTGGATTCCGTCCAGGCTTTGGAAAGCACCGCGCTCTTCTATCCGGGGGTGGAGGATCTGGATACCATCCGCCTTTCGGATGTAGCCAAAGTCTCTCTGCTGGATAACAAGGATACCACCTATGCCCGCATCAACGGGGAAAGCGGCGTGCTGCTCAGCTTCTCCAAACAGTCTTCCTATGCCACCGCTACCGTGGGAGACAATATAAAAGACCGCTTCACCCAGCTGGAAAGCCGGTATGAAGGACTTCATTTTGTTTCCCTGCTGGATCAGGGGGACTATATCCACATGGCCATGGGCACCGTAGTAGAAAACCTGCTTATGGGCGCCGTGCTGGCCATTCTGGTGCTGCTGCTGTTTTTACGGGATATCCGTCCCACGCTGATCGTGGGCATCAGCATTCCCGTCAGCGTGCTGTTTGCGCTGGTGCTCATGTACTTCTCCGGCGTTACCATGAATGTTATCTCCATGGCCGGTCTGGCCATAGGCGTAGGTATGCTGGTAGATAACTCCATTGTGGTCATAGAAAATATCTACCGGCTGCGCAGCGAGGGCGTTCCGGTAATAGAGGCGGCCATCACCGGGGCCAAACAGGTCACCGGAGCCATTATTGCCTCCACCCTGACTACGGTCTGCGTGTTTGTGCCCATCCTGTTTGTGCAGGGCCTTACCCGGAAAATCTTTATGGATATGGTGCTGACCATCACCTATTCCCTCATGGCCAGCCTGATCGTGGCCCTGACCGTAGTGCCCGCTACCGTGCGGGGGCTGCTGCGAAAGCCCGTTAAGGCAGCCCCCAAGAGCACCGTGGCGCTGCTCCACGGGTTTGAAAAAGTGCTGCGCTGGTGTCTGAACCGCCGAGCCCTATGCCTGGCGCTGGCTGTGGCCATTCTGGTCTTGTCTGCCTGGGCCTCCCTGCGCAAAGGCTTTACCTACTTCCCCGACAGCAACGGCAGCCAGATTTCCGTTACAGCCACGCTTCCGGAAGATATGGAGTTTGCGGATAAATGCGCACTGTCTGACGAGATCCTTTCCGCCGTCAACACCGTTTCCGGTCTGGGAGATGTAGGCGCCATGCTGGGCGGCGGCATGGCCGGAGCCATGGGACTGGGCGTTTCCGGCGGGGACAGCGACCTGACCATTTATGCCCTGCTGGATACGAACAGCGGCCGCAACGGCAACGATGTTACCGCTGATCTGAGAAAGGCTCTGGAGCCCTTTGCCGACCGGGCGGAATGCACCGTTTCCGGCATGGCCACCATGGACAGTTCCATGCTCACCGGGGACGGCATCACCGTAAACGTCTTTGCCGGCGATCTTTCCACCTTGCGCAAAGGCGCTTCCGTTGTCGCACAGGCGCTTTCTCAGGTAGAGGGTTTGGTGGATATAAACGATGGTTCCGAAAGCCTTTCCCCCGCCCTGCAGGTCACGGTGGACCGGGAGAAGGCCATAGAGCATAATCTTACGGTAGCTCAGGTGTACATGGCCGTTGCAAACGCTCTGAAAGATTCCGCTGCGGGGGCAGAGCTTAAAACTAGCAGTGCGACTCTTTCTGTTACCGTGTATGCCAAAGACGGGGTCCCTGCTTCCGTACAGGAGTTTGAAGACCTTGTGCTTACTGCCGAAAAGCGGGACGGTACCAAGGAGGACGTTCCCCTGAAGGACATCGCCTCCATTACCGAAACCGCCTCTCCTTCCTCCATCCGCCGCTCCAACCAGAACCGGTATGTATCCGTTACCGCCGCGGTAGACGATGCCCATAATGTAACGCTGGTCAATGCGCAGGTAGAAAAGATTCTTGCCTCCATTTCTCTTCCGGCAGGCTGCACCATGCAGCTGGATGGCCAGGGCACTACTATTATGAGCGCTATGAAGGACCTGACCTGGATGCTGCTGCTGGGCATTCTGATCATCTATCTGATCATGGTGGCCCAGTTCCAGAGCCTTTTGAGTCCTTTCATCGTCATGGGCACGGTGCCTCTGGCCTTTGCAGGCGCTTTCCTGGGGCTGCTCATAGGCAACTTTACCGTGAGTATTGTAGCCATGATCGGTTTGATCATGCTTATGGGTGTAGTCGTCAACAACGGCATCGTGCTGGTGGACTGCATGAACCAGCTGCGTGAAGAAGGCATTCCCAAGAAGGAGGCTATTGTTAAGGCAACGGTCATGCGTATCCGCCCGGTGCTTATGACCGCCGTCACCACCATTCTGGGTCTGCTGCCCCTGGCGTTGGGCATGGGCATGGGGGCTGAGATCATTCAGCCTGTGGCCGTAGTGTGCATTGGCGGTTTGACTTATGCCACTCTCACCACCCTGCTGATCATCCCCATTCTGTATGACATCATGCGCCGGGAAAAGAAGCCCGCCGCTTCCGAAGCGTCTTCCATTCCCGAGCCGGAAAAAGCTGACTGATATTCCATCCCGCAGAATGGAATTTATAAAGCAATTCCCCCTCCGTATATGCTCAGATCATACGAAGGGGGAATTTGGTTTTATGGAAGATAACTGCTTGAAACGGCATTCCGGTCATTCAGTTTTCTCTTTCTGAAAAAAGAAGGCGGCAGCATATGCAGGACTCTTGATAACAAATCCGCGCAATAGGCCCATCGGTTTCTAAATGGACTTGCCTCCGCACAACGAAGTCGGTTTGCTGACAGCTAAATCCTTATGACCCCGCACCCAAAGCCAAGGATATCCGGATGTTCCATTGCCAGCCTTTGCAATGACGTAAGATTGTCGGAAGCATTGGGCTTTCCATGATCAAAAAGATTTTCCATAGCCTGCTTTGAGTCATTGCATGCACCAATGATCGAAAAAAGGCCTGTAAACCGCTTTATGTTCGATTCATTCGCCAGGCTTTTTAGCATGGGGGGATAAAGCAGCCAGCTATAACAAAGAAAAGCCTTATATTGAATGTTTGGAAAGCATTTTGCAAAAAGCAGCTTTGCCTGTTCAAGAGATTCTTTTACCAGATCCAAGCTTATATCCGCATCTCTTTGAATATGACAGTTTATTACAGGCGCACCATTGGGCAATTCTTTCTTCTGCTCTTCCGCAAATTTCATATATGCTTCACCGATTGTTTCTTCGTCCAGATACAGCATCTCAAAATTCTGAAACTGTAATACGCCGATTTTGAAAATCGATACATGCATAATGTGGCGAAACCAGATAACATCCTCTTTTGATATTCCGATTTTCCCGTTTCGCTTCCAATAATAATTTGCGCGCAGTGTCACATCTCCAAACGTATCCCAGATAACGTCATCCGAAGCGCCAATGGCCTTATATTGGGAATATTTCAGCTTCAGGATATATGTAACTACCGCTAATCGGGTTAAGGGCATTCGTTTGCATAAGGGGAAATCAAAGTCACTGCCATCATATGCAGTTTCCGCAATTTCCCCGATCAGCCGCTCGTTCTTTTTTATTTTCTCAGCTACTGCTTTTCCAATTACGGGTTTAAAGTGCAGTTCTGACAGCACGGTTTCCAAATCCATTATTACCCTCCATAAAGCATTTTATCTGTTTCTATGCAGGTAAATGCACCTTTCTCATACTGCCGGTAGGCTATGTGCTTCTTTTGCAGCAAAGGCAGCAGCTTTTCTGTCATCACTGCTTTATCCATCTTGAATGAGCTGAGCAGCAGCATACAGCCTTCCGGCTTCAGTACCCGCAGGCATCCTTCAAGCAGAGGATCCAGCACCAGTTCCACATGAGCCAATGCGTTATAGAGCACAACGATGTCAAAGCAATTCGCCGGATATGTCATGGCGGCGGCATCCATTTGGTCAAAGACGACGTTAGGACAGTTTTTCAGCCCGGGCAAGAGCCTGTCCGCATCCAGATCCAGGCAATGAATCTCCCTGGCCAGCCCTGTGGCCGCCAGAGAAAATTCCCCACAGCCGCAGGCAACCTCCAGCATCACTTTATCCTTCAAATGCGTCTCCAGACGCTTCACCATTTGTTCCGCTCTGGTCATACCTTTCCTCCACCGTTTTGCAACAGCATACCACAGCCTGAAAGAGAAGACAACCAACGCAGCAAAACATGGCCCAGCGAAAACGAATCTGCATCACGGGTGTTGCCGGCTGCACTTCCTGCGCCGTTGGTACTGCCATTTACACAGGAAGCGGCCCGCTTGAGACGCTTTCACTTATTTATGTGTACAATTTGACAACCCATACTTTTTATCGTATTTTATAGACAGGATTGTGAGGTATTGCACATGAATGTAATGGAATTTCAAAACTATGCAAAAGACAGCGCAAAAACCTACTATAAATATTTGGAGGAAAACGGGAAGGGTCTGTCTGAAATCAGTGTCCGTACGATCCGGCACGCTGAGCCCTATTTTCATTTGACACTCTCCAAGCGACTGCCTGCTTTTGCAGTGGGAGAAAGCCTCAAGTCTATGAAGTTTCGCATTCTCGGCAAGCTGTATTCCGGTTCGGATATGAATCCTTATGAATATGACTCACAAAGTGCAATTCTGACGCTCGATCCGCAAAAAGAGCGTCTGCGCAACCTCCTTCTCTCTGTGTCTGTCGAGGATATTTTTGTCATTTCGGATTTGAAATTCCTTGTAAAGCGGGTATTCGATTGGTATACCAGCCATGGAGAAAAAATCCAGCTGCCCCCAAGCGGCGCTTTTCGTGCCAACATGGCATTCAGCTACTACGGTGCCCTTCCGACCGATGAGCAGAAGAGGGCCATTCACGGCGCCTTGACTTCACCGTTCTCCTATGTATGGGGCGCTCCCGGCACCGGCAAGACCCAATGCGTCCTTGCTAACTGTGTACTGAATGTTCTCCTCCATAAACCGGATTCACAGGTCCTGCTTATTGCTCCCACAAACAACGCGGTAGAGCAGATGCTGTTTGGTATATTGCCGATCCTTGAAGGAGCCGGCATTCCCAGTAGTGCGGTACTCCGGCTTGGCATCGCCTCTCCCAAGTTTGCCGAAAAATACAAAGACTCCTGTGAAACCTATTATCTTCAGCAGAAAATAAACTCGATCACCACAGAACGTGGTCATCTCTTAAAGTACATCGCTTTTCTGGAATTCGAATCCAAACTGTCAGCATTCAGAGAACGTCTCCCCGGTTTCCTGTCTGACTTGAATGATGCCCGCCAAAAACATAGTAACCTGGTTGGTACGCTGAGCAGTCTCGAATCAAAGGAAATCTCTTTGAAGACCACGCGGCTCCTGTTGGAAAACGACATTGCCCAGCTGCAAAAAAGCATTCACGCCAAGCGGATCGAGATCGCATCGTTCCGTGGAAAACTTAAAAAGTTGTTTTTGCCATCATCTTATGATACTATGCAGCGTCATCTGGATACCTGCTATGATATGCTTCGCTTCAAAGACAAGTCTATCGCAGATACACAAAACAAACTGTCTGATTTATACAGTTCTATTGCGGAATGTAAAGATTCCTTCGAGATTGTCGAATACACCGTTTCGAATATAAAATCACATATGATGGATGTTTCGCCTGCATACGCCCCGCTCAAGCACGCTATCAAAACATTTTCTATTACTTCCTTCGCTGAATCTGCCGACAATCTGTTTCGGTCCATAGAAGCTGCAGGTCTGTTGCTCGATGAACGACGTTCCCGATACGCCGCTTACGAAAACGTATCCGTTAGTGATCTTACAAAACGTCTTCAGTCGCTCACAAAACAGTTGGATATCTTGCAGGAAGAATCCCAAAGTATCTGCCACTGTAAGAAACGTATTATTGCCGCCACCATCGATCGTTTTATTTCCATGTTTCCCATGCCTGCTGAATCCGATTTCTCCCCTCAGCATATTTTTATGGATGAGGCGGCTTACTGCTCACTTATTAAAGGAGCGACTCTGCTTTCTTTACATGTTCCTGTTACTTTTCTGGGTGACCATATGCAGCTTCCATCCGTCTGTGAAATGGAGGATCGCCTCTTCATCCATGAAAATAATTGGCCGGTTTTCATGTGGGCACAGTCGGCAATTTACCTCGACAGCATTTTTCATAAATCGCTTTACGATGTCTGCGACGACTACATTTCCGGCAACGCTCCGGACTATACAAACATGGTAAAGTATACTCTCACATTGACTCATCGCTTTGGAAAATCTATATCTTCCGTTCTCGCCGGTTCTGTTTACGACTGTACCTTCAGAAGCATCAATGCCTCCGGCACCAGCATTGTCGTGCTGGATGCTCCGCACTCCAGCAAAAAGCCTTCTAAAAAACGCGTCAGTATATCCGAGTGTGACGCGATTACACAATATTTGGAGGAATACAAGCCCACTGATTATGCCATTCTCACCCCCTACCGAAATCAGGTTGCCGCACTGACAAGTATGCTCCCGAACGTTGCGCATGAAAACCGCATTCTCACCGTTCACGCATCCCAGGGACGTGAGTTTGATACGTTGATATATAGTGTGGTGGATACATCTGACATGTATTTTGTGGACTCCGCCAAGCCTATCGGAAAACGGGTGACTAATACGGCTATTAGCCGCGCAAGAGAAAAATTGGTGATAGCCTGTGATTGTCGGTTCTGGCGCGGCCAAAGTGGACAGCTTATTGCCAGCCTGGTAAACTCCGCAGACGAAGTACTATATGAAATTAGCACGACCAATCCGCCGGCTTAACTGGCAGATCGGTCGTGTTTTACAACCGCTTTGTTAAGTTCTTTTGGATGAAATATCAGCCAACTTTTCCGATTTGAGACTGGAAAGTGCTTTAGAAGCGGCGTAGCCATTCTTGCCCATTGACTCAACGAGCGGTTTTGAGGCATAAAAAGGATCCGGCGCTTATAAACGCCGGATCCGCAAACAGATCACTTTCCAAGCACAACGGAAAGCCGGATCTCCCGTTCGGCTTCGCTCAGATCCAGTGCGCCGCCATCGGCAACGGTGATACGAAGCTCATACAGAGTCCCTTCCGTAAGCGCAGTGACCGCCTGGCCACCCTCTCCTGTGATCATCCACAGTTCCCGGGCAACTTCCGTCAGTTTTCCGTCAGTGCCATATGCGTAGAGCTTCAGCTGGGAAGCATCTCCGGAAAGATTATTCATACGGATAGCCACCGTAGTGTTTGGGTGAACGTTGCGCACCGTCACCGTGTTGCGCCATCCCATTACGTTCCCGGCGCCTCCGTCGGCGGTAAACTGTTCCTGAGAAAGAACATTGCGCGCCGCCTTATCCAGGTCGACCTTGCGGTAGGGCATTTCGGGCAGATAGACAAAGCGGTCCTGCAAGCGGAGCAGCTCCAGATAGCCGGTGGGGCAATAGAGTGCATTGCCGCTGTTGCCTGCATACATGCCGATGGCCATGTTGTTGTATCCGTACTTATTGGACACATCCATGGTAAACACGGTCTCGCCGGTCTCAAAGTCCAGCAGGATATACTGCCACATGCCGGTATTCACGTCCTGTACATACCCGTAGATATAACCAGTTGCAGTGGAAAGCTTCAGGATCGATGTATCGCTCAGGTCATTTCTGCACCAGATGCTCTTCATCTCGTATCCATCGGCAGTCTTTACGGTATCCACACGCTCCACGCCCGGGGCAATCATGACGTTGCCCTTCATCAGCCAGTTCCTGTCGTAAATGTTGGCATAGCTCTGGATAGAAGAATCGCTGTTCGGATCGGCAAGGCCTGCATTGCCTGCCCCGAACCAGTTGCATACGATGGTGCTGACGGTACCTTCGCCGTCATCATAAACGATGGCGGAGTTTTCAACGGCTACCTGATACCCCTCCGGCAGATTGGCCAGCACCGGGCAGCTGGCCACAACTTTTCCGGTCTTCATATCCAGTGCCAGCAGATTTACCGGATCCTGATTATCGGTAAACAGAACCAGATTCGGCGTCAGAGTGGGGGAACAACCGCCGCCCCAGGCAAGACCGCCTCCGGTAGTTTTATCACCTTCACCGCTGACCTTGGCGCCCACGCTTTCATAAGGCGTGCACCACACAACATTTACTCCGTTTTCTGCACGGAGAAGATAACAGTTCTGATTGGTCAGAATGACCGCTCCGTCTTTGGAAGCGGCAATGCCGTTTTCCGCCCCTTCTCCGGGAGTCAGTTCATGCACGAAGACTGCCTCGGCAAGGTTTGCCTGCTCGCCGCTCAAAATGGCATCGATGGCCGTGCGGGCAATATAGCCTATCACGCCCTGCTGCCCCCGCTCCGGATAAATGCGGAAGCCGCCGGTAGCAAACCAGAGATTCCCCTCATAGTCAAAGACTACAGACAGAAGATTCTGCTCCAGTGTTTTGCCCAGCACTGCCTCTGCCGCCGCTTTAATATCGATATCCAGCACCTTTTCAAAAGTTGGCAGCACATTGCCTGCTTCGTCCGTAGCACGCAGCATCAGCACATGGTTGTTGCTGGTGGGACAGACAATGCGGTTTTCCGCATCCAGGAACGTATAGGAACTCTGGATCACATACCCGCCGCCGTCATGCTGCTTCGGGGAAAAATATCCGAGCGTCCTGGTCTCTTCAGCGTTCAGATCGCGGATGGCGATACCGCCCAACAACGGAACAACTGCATGGCCGTAGCTGTCAAAGTAAATGGCCGGCGAGGCATTGGCGTTGGTCGTCTCATAGGAAACGTTGATTTCCGGATAGATTCCGATGGGAAGGATTTCGTCTGTAGAGTCGGTGTTGTATCCGTCATGGTGGATGTTGGCATCGCTCTTTGCCATGTAGGGATTTTCCTCCACCTGTTTGGGCCGCAGCGCTTTTACAGGCAGGGCCGCCTGGGCGGTCTCCTGTACAGTTTTCTCCTCAACGACCGGCTCAGCGGTTTTCTGTTCCTGGGCAGTTGCTTCCGGTGCGGCCGGCTCTGCGGTGGGGGATTCCTGCACCTGCTCCGGGGCCGTCTGGTTGCCGCTGCATGCCGCAGCAGACAGGCAAAATGCCATTGCCAGCAGTAAGCTCAGTGCAGAACGGATCATGTTTCTTTTTTTCATTAACTCCTCCTTGTAATGTGCGCCGCAGCCGGTTCAAAACCGGTAAAGCGGCATTTTTTCCTCAAACCAGATTGCAAGTCCTTGCCGGAGCGCTTCCTCCGTTACCGGTTCCAGCAGGAAGTAATCCACGCGCAGCCGAAAGGCATGCAGGGAAAAATCCAAATCGCTGCACCAGATGCTTCTGCATGCGGGGCAAAGCGTTCGCAGATGCTCCGCCGCATTCAGACCGGCTATGCCCTGCAGTGCAATTACCGCATGGCTCACGCCCGCCAGCTGTACGGCTTTGAAAAAGCTTTCCTGATCCCGATACTGCCGGATCTGAGTGAAAAGCCCCTTTTCCCTGCAGAACCGGGATATCTGTGCTTCCAACCACGTCCCCAGCGGCTCCTGCTCTGTCAGCACGGCGATCCGATGCACGATGCACCTCCTTTCCAGCTTCGCTGTCGATTTCCGTGTTTAGTATACGGATATGCGCTCCATTTGCAAGACGGTTGGCACGAATGACCCGATTATGGCACGAAATTCCATTCACGCATCGTGTCAGTTCCAACGGCTTGTGGTATAATTCTGTTGGATGTTTGTATGAAGGAGCCTTTCGATCATGAGAATAGCGATCGTGGACGATCTGGCCGCCGAGCGAGCGCTGCTGCAAAGTCGTCTGGAGCGGCAGTTTAGCCGCCGTAATGTGCAGGCAGCGTTTTATGGGTTTGAAAGCGGGGAAGCATTTCTTGCGGCGGAAAAGGCGCAGCATTTTACCGCTGCGTTTCTGGATATTTATATGAACGGTATGAGCGGGATGGAAGCGGCCCGGGAGCTTCGAAAGCTGGATACGGACTGCATGCTGGTTTTTACCACCACTTCAACCGATCATGCGTTGGAAGGGTTTCAGGTGCGTGCCATGCACTATCTGGTAAAGCCGTTTACAGAAGAGGAACTGGAACAGTTGACGGATGAAATTCTCGCAAAAGTCCCGCATCCGGAGAAATATATGGATCTGAAGGTAAACGGAAGCAATATTCGTTTGGAATACCGGGATATCCTCTACGCAGAACATTTTGCCCATATGATCTATATTCACACCCCTTCGGGAAAGCCCCTTGCCACCCGTCAGGCCTTTAAAGCATTCATTGAACCATTAAAAAAGGACCGGCGCTTTTTTATCTGCGGCCGCGGCGTGATCGTCAATTTGGAACATACCGAAGATTTTGAAGGCAATGCGTTTCGAATGGACAACGGGAGCAGTGTGTATGTCAGTCAGGAGCTTCTGAAAAATGCCCGGCAGGCCTTTATGGAATTTCTGCTGCAAAGAGGGCGAATATCATGATGAACATACTGCGGCCGATTCTGGAGCTCTCGGTTGTGATCCCCGGTCTTTTGCTTGCATATTTTCCGGTGAGATCCTTTTTGAAACAGACACCCGGGAAACTTGCAGTAAAGCTATTGCCGTTGATACTGGTGCTTTGCATGGGAGGAGGGCTGCTTTGCTGGCATTTTCGCATTTCCACAGCGCCCCTGCTTGCGTTTACTACTCTGACTGCAGGCATTCTGTATATCAGGACGCTTCGGATATCCCTGTGGAAATCCGGAACGATCGTCCTTTCCGTATGTGCGGTTTTTGCCTGCATAAACAGCCTGTCCAGAGCTATTAACGCAGTCGTTCTGATGCATATGCATAAAGTACCTGATGCACCATGGTTTTGTCTGCAGGCATGCGTTTTTTATACCGCCCTTTGCTGGCTCAGTGCAGCCGCCGCATATTACCCGGCGACCCATGCAGTACGTGCGATGATCGAAGATGATAATTTCGCACGAACCTGGTATGTGTTCTGGATACTGCCGCTGGTATTTATCCTGCTGAATCTGTTTATGATCCCCCGCTACCAGAGCACACTTTATACCGGCCGGGTTTTGCAGGGGTACATTGTGCTCAGCATTGCGCTGCTGTTCCTTTTGTTCTGGTTCAATACGATCTTTCTGCTGATGGCAACCAGTTTGAACCGAAACGCCCGATTGCAGCAGGAAAATCAGCTTCTTTCCATGCAACAGCAGCGGTATGAAAATCTCAAAGCCGCCATAGAAGAGGCACGACAGGCGCGGCACGATATGCGGCACCAGCTGAACCAGATCTCTGCGCTGACCGAAGACGGCAACTTGGAAAAGGTCAAAGCATATCTGACCGCCTGCATATCCAGGATCCCCAGTCTGGATATGTGTTTGTGTGAAAATCGTGCAGCAGACAGTGTGATCGGCTATTATTACACGCTTGCAAAACGGGAGAATATTCCCTTTTTTGCAAAGATCGATCTGCCGGAAACGCTCCCTGTAGATGAGATCGACACTTGTCTGGTGCTTTCCAACCTGCTGGAAAATGCGCTGGAAGCCTGTCTGCGCACTACCCCCACCCGGCGGCAGATCCAGGTGACCGTCTACCTGCATGGAGAACGTCTGCTTTTGATCGAAGTGGAAAACACTTTTGACGGTGAGATCAAGGAGAAAAACGGTATCTTCTCCTCCTCCAAACGAAGAGGCAACGGCATTGGTATTCAATCTGTAGAGCACCTTGCGGAAAAAAACGGCGGAGCAAGCACTTTTACCCACGAGGATGGCGTCTTTTCTGCAAAGGTCATGCTTTGCGGTTGCACCGAGTCGTCAGAGCAGGAACAATGTGCCCTTAAGTGAATCCAAGTTACCATCAAATTGTATTCTTTGCTTTATATGAACGTTTTATCGTTTATCCTCCGATCAATGTCATTTTCACCATATTCGCAACCCGCGGCTTTATGCGGATAGGGTTGGAGTCGGATCCCTGGGGCGCACGTTCCGACGCAGCCGGAACTCTGCGGGGGCATTCGCCCCGCAGGCGTGCCGACAGGCACGCAGTGTGCCCCCAGCCTCGTCTGCTGCGTTTCCCCGACAGCGGCGGGTTCGTTTACAGTCAACAAAAAAGAAAGAACTATCTTCGATTAAAAAAGGCCCCTTTCAGGGCCTTTTGCTTTGCTCACGTTGTCTCCCGCTCCACGATCTTAAAAATGCACTGCTTCAGCAGACCAGACCTGCCTTTGCTTTTCCTCTTGCAAACAGGCGCAAAGCAAAGGCAGCAGAAACGCCTTCTGATACAGCGGGAGCCAGCCAGATACCAGTTTCTCCAAAAAGCGCCGCCAACAGTATTCCGATCAGCGCGATTCCTACAGAGCCTCGAAACAAAGATAAAAATTGCGAGTACTTCGGCAACTCCATAGCAGAAAAATAACCGATTGAAACTATGTTAAACCCTACCGGGATCAGTGACCCGGAAAAAATCAGCAGTGCGCGTCTGGCCTGTGCATATATATGGGTATCACCTGGGGGAATAAACCCGGAAACCACCCAATCTGTGCCGAACACGCAGATTGAAAAAATCGCCGCGACAATAACAACCGAAAAGATCCTTGCGAACCTCAGGTATAATTTGCAAAGCGCAGGATCCTTTTTCCCCTTTGCAAAGCTGACCAGAGGCTGCATCCCTTGCGTTGCGCCAAGGAGCATTTGGACCGCCAGCAAATTAATGTAGTTTATGATGGAGAAAATAACGATTCCATCTTCGCCCATGGTACGAAATGCCAGGTAATTGAATATAATTGCAAACACACCGGAAGAAGCTTCACTTAGAGCATCCGGTATACCCAATTGCACTATACGCCCTATCTCTTTCCAGCTGAAAGTAAACCGTACCAGTTTAAGTGTGGAACGTTTGGTTAAAAAATGTGAGAAGTATATAATAGAAAGAACTACCTGTGCCATGGCGGTTGCCAATGCCACACCGGCAATGTCCATATGCATTACTTTTACTAAAACAAACAATAATATAAGATTTGTTCCGGATGCGGCAGCCGAGCCCGCCAATCCCACCAGGGGATGTCCATCGGCTTTCAACAGCATGCTTAATGAATAGGAGAATCCGTATGGAAGCGTAAAAAGTGCTGTGATACGCAGGTACTGAATCACATACTCCATATTTTCCGGCGTTGCGCCTAAAAGCCTCGCCAGCTGGTTTGCAAACAAAAAAGCCGCAGCAGCAATTGCCAGGATCGTAGCCACCATAAACGTCAGGTTCAGTGTGAAGGCCTTTTTAGCAGTTTCTTCCTCTCCGCGTCCACGATAAACGGATACGACTGTTGCTCCGCCCACACCGTAAATAAGACCATAAGCATAGATGAAGGATACATAAGGCGAAGCAACACTCACCGCCCCCATTGCGGTTGCATTAATCCATTTGCTTGTCATCATACCGCTGATCATAGAACAAATGGAATACACCGATAAATCAAAGAGGGAAGGGATCATGTACTTTATATATATAAACAGATGTCTACGTTTTTCCTTCCAGTTCATTTTCTCTTTTCTCGCTTGCGTCGGATATGGCTTTAACCGTGGGCTGAAGCAGGAGCTGCAATACATATACAGGTCCGGATAAACCTATAAGCATAAACAGGATAAACAATTGGTAAAATTTAGTTGGGAACAGGAACAAAATTGCCCAGGGCAGAAGAAGCATCAAAACACCTAAGAAAATATGCGGGACCCGTGCTGTAAACAGTTTGCCTCCATTTACCCACGTCTGCCATATTGTATTGTCAAACTCCACAAACATCTGTAAAGTCCCCAAATACACTCCGCTACATGCAACAGCAGCCGCAATAAGAATTCCTGCATCAAAAACGGAAACCGTCTTTTGCCTGTATAAGTAGAGTACATCTAAAAGAATCACCCCCAGCACAAGCAGCACCGGCACAAACAGAACCGTCGCTTTGCCAAAGTCCTTTATCCAATGATTAAAATATCTGCTGATAATTTTGCTGTCTCTTCCTTTTATAATATCCCGAATGGAAGCAAATAATGCCGCGGCAGATGCTCCGACCGTCAATATGGGAATACAGCATATAAGCGTAAGCAGATTCAGACAGATCAGATCCGCAATTCGCGACAGGGTGCACATGATCCTTGAATCCGTGTCAAATATCTTTGCCATTTTCCCATCGCCTCCCTTGCATATACCGCTTCTATACCCCTAGGGCATCGTATGCCTTTTCCATAAATGCGGTGGTCCGTCTGTATCTATGAAAATATCAGGTGCAGCTTCAAACCGACCACCGCATTTGAATTCAAATTATCGCCGCGATCTATTTGAGATAAGAATCGCAAAAATCCATATAACAGGTCCAATCATAGAAGGTCAGATCGTGGATCCCTTCCCTGATATGATATCCGATACGTCCAATATGGAACGGCTGATTGGCTGCCGGACGGCGTTCCGGCAAGATCAGCCCCGGGGTATACAGTGTATAAAGCTCCGAAGCCAATCGCAGTGCTGTATATTCCGCCTGAATATCTGCCCAAACATCCACGGATGCACTTGCCAGATACATGGGCCGCGGTGCTGCCATGGCCAGCAGCATATGTGCATCTACAGGCATGGCATCTTCATCTGCTGCATAAGCGGCATAATTTTTGCAGAACCAAAACGGATAATTTGTAGTGATATCCGAAATATGCTCCCCAATCTTGCCACGTTCCAGCGCCGCACCGCCGGTTCCGGAAACATTGGACATCACCACCGCAATTCTCTGATCCTGCGCGCCACACCATAATGCAGTTTTTCCTGCGCGAGAGCACCCTGAAATGGCGATTTTCTGTGCGTCAAATTCCGGCTGCGTTTCCAGATAATCCACACAGCGGCTTCCGGCCCACGCCCATGCACCGATAGCACCCCAACGATACTCCTGCGGAATACCTTCCTCTTCACCGGTAAGAATGCTTAAAATGCCATTGGCATATCGCTTCTTGTCGTCCGGACAGATAGATGAAGTCAAAACCTTTACGGCGGCAAATCCCCTGTCAGTAATCATATCTGCGGGGAAAAAACCATACAGATATTCCGGCGGCTCTTTTGCATGGAGCTCTTTTTCAAAAGGATCGATCATCATTTGAACCGGAAACGGTCCCTCTCCATAGGGAACCCAGGTCCAAATCTCCAACGCTACGCTTTTTGCGCCAAAGTACAGGTGATACCTTACCTTTTTATGATGATTCTTGCAGCCGCAGGCAGTGGGCACATCTTCAAAAACTTCGATCTCTGTCCGATCAGGTTTTCTGGCCGGTGTAATGCCATAAATTGTTTCCGCAAGCTTTGCAAGAAGTTTTTCTCTCCTTCCGTTTTCCCATGCTGCAATGCTTTTCTCGGTGTTTTCAGAAAAAAGCGGGGGAATATGCCATTGAGGCTGTTTCCATATCATGCTAAAACTCCTTTCTTCTCATCCTTTTACTGCACCAGCCGTAATGCCGCTGACGATATGCTTCTGGAAAACAAAGTACAAAGTCAGAATAGGCACCATGGACAGCAGGAATACGGCAAATGCATAATTCAAATCAGCCGTATTCTTCCCAAAGAAGTAATACTGTGTGACCGCCAGATTTTTCACCGTATCGTTCTGCAGGAACACAACGGATACCTGAAAATCATTCCATGTGCTCAGGGTAGCCAATACTGCAGCCGTACAGATTATCGGTTTCATCAAAGGGAACACTATGCTCCAGAATATTCGGTAGGGGCCGCACCCATCTATCTGTGCCGCTTCCTCCAGTTCCAAGGGAATCGACTTTACAAACCCGGTGATGATCAGCGTAGTGAATGCGCTTTGAAATGCGATCTGCACCGTAGAATACCCCAGAAGCGTATTCATTAAATTCAACGCACGCAGTTCAGAATAAAGCGGAGAAATAATTGCCTGAAAGGGTATAAGCGTTGCCCCCAGCATTACAAAATACATCGCTTTATAAAACCGGCTTTTCCTGCGGGCAATAATATAAGCGGCCATGCTGCAGATAATGAGCAGCGTGACAACCGTAATAACGGTCGTTACCGCACTGTTTTTCAATGCCAGAAAGAAATTTGAGCGGCGTATACCTTCTGCAAAGTTTTCCCAATGTATTGTTTGAGGAAAGTTTAACCTACCTGCCGCAAGTTCCTTTCTGGATTTGACCGCATAACACAAAGCAATGTAAAACGGACTTACAAACACAAACAGAACAATTACTTTTAACAGGGCTCGCAGAACTTTGATCCAAAGTTTTTCTCCTACCATTACAGTTCCACCTCCCTCTTCCGTAAAAACTTGGCCACGATCGCAATAATGACAAATATCATTACCGTATAAACAATTGCAAGGGCCTGACCGTATCCCGCTTTATGATGGCTGAACAGGTTCTTGTAAATCAGCATTGCGATCGTTTCACTTGCCCGCCCCGGGCCGCCCGAAGTGGCTGCCATGGGATAGTCATAAACCCGCAAGCCCCAGCCCAGATAAATGATCACATTGGATACAACGGCCGGCCAGAGCATAGGCAGCGTGATCTGCCAGAATTGCTGCCATTTGTTTGCTCCCGCAATTTCTGCGGCCTCATAGTAATCTTTAGAAATCCCCTGTAAGGCCGCCACGTATATGATCATGCAATACCCGGTATCTGCCCAGATGCAAATAAAAGAAATACCGATAATAGCCCAAAATTGACTGCCCAACGGGTTGGGAATGGCCAGCAGCCCGTATAGAACATCGCTGTACATGTATTTCCATACGTATGACTGGAGTATCATACTGAGGCAATAGGGCATAAAAACAATGGTTCTGGTAATATTGTTGATCCTGTTGCTTTTTTGAAGCAGCATGGCAATGAGCAGCCCCAGCACATTGGAAATGACCAGCGTTAAGACAGCAAATACGCATGTATTTTTAAGGGCATTAGGAATGTGCGGATCCGAAAATATGTTGATATAGTTGTTCAGCCCAATAAAATTTTTCACTGCGCTCAAGCCATCCCAATCCGTAAGGGAAAGGGGTATCCCCCAGATAAACGGAAGAACAACAAAGGCTATAAACATGAACAGAACCGGGAACAGAAAGGAAAAATCCACCAGTTTTTTCCTTATTGCATTTTTTCGACTTGCTTTTGTTTTCATACACGCATATTCCTAAAATGTACGGCACCGCACGGGTCTCCAATGGGGGCTGCGAGCGGTGCCGCAAATGTTTTTATTACGGTTGTTTTCTGCCTTATTTGTTGCAGAGAGCGATCTCATCATCCAGCATCTTTAAGAAGAGTGCCGGGTCATTCATATTCTGCACAATGTACGACTGCATCACGCTGATCTGCGCATCGCTGTATGCGGCGGTGTAATCCGGAACGTTTGCCTTTGCCGCAATATTTCCGGCATCAATATAGGATTTGATCGCCTGCACATAGGGGTCTACATTATTCGCATCCGCATTTTTAGAACTGCTCATGAGCTTTGTTCCGGTCATCCACATTTCGGCGGCTTCATCGCTCATCATGTAAGAAAGGAATGCAAATACTTCGTCTTTATGCTGGGTCGTGTTGTTAACAATAAAGGCATCGTCCAAAGCAACTTCCAGCTTATTCTCGCTGGCCGTGTTGCTCCACGGAACCGGGAAGAACCCAAACTCGTCCTCGGACGCAGCTACAACATCTGCATAGATCCAGCCGCCATTGATAAACATGGGGCGGTCCCCTGCGGCAAAACGCTCAACTGCCGTGGGCTGATCCATGGTCAGATCCTGATCCTCCTTGTAAGAGGCGATCAGGTTCCACATGGTCGCAGCTTCCAGCGCTGTGTCATTACCGGTCAGCTGCGCCACACCGTTCTGAGAATCCATCAGCAGATTGCCGCCTCCGCGGGTTGCGCACATGGAGGTCAGTATGGTATCCAACTCATGATAGGGAGCCCAGGTAAAGGCATAGTCATGGATCAGCGGGGTAATACCTGCATCGTTGAACGCTGTCAGTACGGCTTTGAATTCATCCAACGTAGTGGGCACATTCAGATTCTGGGCAGCAAACATGTTTTTGTTATAAAACACGCCCTTGATCTGTACATCGATGGGAACCGCGTAATACTTTCCGTCCACCGTGGTTTCTTCCAGTACTTCATCCACGATTTTATCCAGAAAATCTGCGCCGGTCAGATCCATAAACAGCCCTGCTTCTACAAATTCAATCATTTCGCGGGGACTTCCAAACAGCACATCAGGAGCATCGCCGGTGTTAAAACGGGTCTGATAGGTTTGATATACTTCACTGGAATCGATCTGTTCAAGTTTGACCTTAATGCCGGGATTTGCTTTTTCAAATGCTTCTACAATCGCGTTCAGCGTTTCACGCTTCGATTGTTCGCCCATATAGTGCATGATGGTGATCGATACGGTTTCCTGCGCATCGTCTTGCTTATCCACTTGTTTTTGCGCACAACCTACCAGGCTTCCAAGTACCAGCACCATTGCAAGGAACATAGCTACAAGCTTGACTTTTTTCATGAATTTTCCTCCCTTTTATTTTATCCCAGTTATTTTTTTACCAGCGACCTCCTTTCTTTCATTTTACGTTTCGGCCGATTTCTACACAATTCATTTTTTTGCTGCAAATATTAGTTTTTTTCACCTTAAAAAGTTATTTTATCTAAAAAGCAGTCTCGCTTAAAACGGACGGGTTTGCCTATGCCTTTTTATTTTCCGGCATGCCGCAGACGCTTCCCTTCTCCCGGTATCGTCATTGTTCTCCTGAGTCAAACGTAAAACAGCGCAGCATATTGCTGCGCTGTTTTACGTTTAATCGATTTACCCACTGCTCAATTTATAAAATGGCCGGGGGCATATCCATAGTATTTTTTGAACACCTGAAAAAAGTAACTGTAGTCTTTATATCCTACCTGATATGCAACCTGTGAAATGGAGGTATGTCCGCTTTCAAGCTGCTTTTTTGCCTGAACCAGCCGCACCATGGTCAGAAATGAAATGAACCCTATACCGGTTTCTTCCTTGAAGTGGCCGGAAAGATACGAAGGGGATACAAAAAACTCCGCTGCCGTTGCCTGAAGGCTTATCTTCGACTGGCTATAGTTTTCGTTGACATAACGGATCACATCAGAGGTGAGTTTGGAATAGCTGCCAATTTTGCAGTAAACGGCAGATAGCGCTGCTTCTACCACATCATTCGGTTCCTTTTGCGAAGAATTATTGTCCTGACGCAATGCATCTATGGCCTCCAGAACCACTTTTACTATCTCCTCATTGTCAACCGGTTTGCTGATATAATCAAACACGCTTAGCCGTACGGACTGGCGCGCAAATTTTGCATTGCTGAATCCTGTGATAATGATAAACTTTGTTGACTGATGCGTTTTCTTGGCCATAGCCGCCAACTCAAGCCCGGAAAATCCTGGCATCAGAATATCCGTGATCACAATATTCGGCTGGGCGTTGTTAATAACTGCAAGTGCATCTGTGCCGTTTGAAGCCACACCGCAGATGCTGCAATTTATGCTCTTCCAATCTATGGACCGGCACAGAGCATCCACTACGACCTGATTATCATCAAAAATTGCGACTTTCCACATAGACAGCATATCCTCTCACACCGGCAAACTTATTTTGCAAACAGTGCCTTTTCCTTCTTCCGTTTGGATTTCTATTCCATACTCCGGTCCATAAAAAAGCTGTATACGCTGCTGCACATTATATAGACCGATCCTGGGCTTACGTCCCGCTTCATCCGACTTATGAGCAAAAACGGCTGCCAAACGTTCCTGTGAAAATCCACATCCATCATCCTCAACCTGAATTATCAATCGCTCCCCATTAAATCCCGTTGTGATCCGAACGCATCCGCCCTCTGCCTTGGGACTGATCCCATGAACGATCGCATTTTCCACGATGGGCTGCAGCAAAAAGGCAGGAACCGCAATATCATCCATGTCCGGATCGTGTTCGATAACATATCGGAGATGCTGCGGATACATGATCTTGTACATTTCAAGATACATCCGGATATACTGGATCTCATCTATAAGCGGACACAGGCTTCCTGCACGCTCCAGATTTTGCCGGAATATCCCCGCCAGACATTGCGTGGCATGGCTGGTTTGCATATCGTTGTTTAGCTTTGCCAATCCGCTGATGGATTCCAGTGCATTGAACAAAAAGTGCGGATTGATCTGCGCCTGCAGGGCGCTGTATTGAAATTCAAGCTGGCTGTATTCAGCCTGACGTCTCAAAAGAGACTCCTCTTCCACTTTTCGCATGAGTTCCTTGATGTTTCCAGCCATCGAATTGATAGAATTGCCGATCATGCCGATCTCATCCATGGCATCGGGGACGATCACGCAGTTCAGATCTCCTGAGGCAATCGCTGTTATGCCATTTTGCACCGTGGTTATGTTGCGCTTGATTTGCCGGAAAATTGCCAGCATCACCGAAGATGCCAACAGTAAAATGCCTGAGCATGCGGTAACATACATTCCGATCAGCCGCCGCATTTCCTGAGGCGCATACCCCAGATTCACAATTTGGCAAAGCCACAGGCTGCTGTTGGTAATAGATTCCCAGCTTAGCGAATAAGTTTGTGTGTCTATGGCTGGATCGTTCCTGGACTCCGGATCCAGTTCCAGAAGCGGCAGCATGGAATCATTCAGGGTATACAGCATGGGCGTCCCATAGGAATCAAATACAATGGAGCCTGCATTGGCCAGCGGCTGTGCATCCTGTCCGAATACATCAGCGTCTATATTGACAATCACATATCCGGTATAGCGCATGGAGGGCAATGCAAAAAGCATCCGACTGACATTGATAGTGCCGTCCTCCTGCCGCCGCCACAACAGCCGCCCCCGGAAGTTCATGCAGTCTGCTTTATCCCGCTGAAGATTTTCACGATACGCATAGTTGATCCTCGGAGAAAACCTGCGGCTGCTGTAAAAAGCTTCGTCGTTTGCATCTACCGCAACGATCCAGTTTACATTGTCTGCCAAAGACAGAAATTCGATCAATGAGTTTTGAACCGAATACGCATAGGCATAATAGTTCTCGTTCGCATCTCGCCCGGGCAGGCAGCTGGACAGCAGCCGAACGTTGTAGGTATCAAAAATCGCCCGCATTATGTTGTCCATGGACGTGGCGAGAGAGCTTTTTGTTTGCTTGACCAGTATGTCTGACAGCATCTGCCCCTCCCGTACAAGGGCATCATAACTTCCGCAATAATACAGTACGGTGCTACCTACAAACAGCAGGATCATAACCACATACAGGGCCAATAATTTGCTTGTAAGCTTGACATCCTTGATTTTACAAAGAAAAGATCGTGCTTTCATTGGCTCTCCCTTGCGCATGACATGGTGCTATTGTAGCACACGGTCTCTTTATCCCGCAATTGAAAATCTTGCAAATCCCCCTTGACAATATATATTTTGTCTGCTACCGTAAAAATGGTTTTAACAAAACATAGTGTTTTTGCACTATAAACCAGAAAGGAATTTTATGTGTACGCTTAACCGCATCCCGAACATGCGCGGATGCACCATCGGTTCCCCTTCCACTTCCTCTGTCTTTTCCCTTTTCACGCTGTATTTCCGTATCAAAAAAACCGGTTATGCCTGACTGCATGATCACCCCTTAAATTCTTTCTTCAAAGACCCCTCCTCGCCTTTCTGCGCGCAAAAAAAGAAAAACTATTTCCAATACTACCCCCGTCCGTTATTTGTATTTTAATACATTTTTACAAATAAATTACGGAGGTTTATATGAAATTGGATTTATTAGCGGATAATCCCGGTAAGCTGTTTTGGCGTTACCTGATTTCTACCGTTCCCGCTTCTCTGCTTATTTCTCTTAACTTTTTTGTTGATACCATCTGTGTGGGACAAAGTATCGGCGAGTTGGGCCTGGCTTCCCTTAACATAGCGGTTCCGGTCACAGGTTTTCTTTACGCACTAGGAAGTCTTTTTGGTGCTGGCGGTGCAAACCTGTATTCTTCTTCCCTTGGAGAACAACAAGAGCGCCGCGCCAAAAGCATCTATGGCGCTTCGCTTCTTGCCTGTACCTTTGTAGGGATCGTTATCATGGCGGTGGGGCTTTTGTTTCTGGAACCTCTTGCCACTTTTCTGGGTGCAGTAGGCAGTTACCGCCAGGGCGCTGTAGATTATCTGTATTACGTGTTCGTTTTGGCGCCATTTTACATGTATGAAATGTTCTTTACGCACTTTCTGCGAAATGACATGGCACCACGCCTTGCGGCTATTGGCAACAGCATTGGTGTAGGCATCAACGTTGTGCTGGATATACTGTTTATCACCCTGTTTAACTGGGGTATGTGGGGCGCCTCCCTTGCCACCGGTATTGGAGTTGCCGCAACCACTTTGATATTATTTACCGGCACATTTCGAAAGGGCTCCGGCCTGCATCTCTGGCAGTGCAAACCAGATGTAAAGGAGCTTGGAAAGGTCATCGGCATAGGTGCCTCCAGCTGCCTTCGTGAACTTGCAGGAGCCCTGATCGTTCTGGTCATCAACATGATCCTCGTTGCCCTTCCTCAGGCAGGCGAACTGGCTGTGGCGGCATACGGTGTTATCGCCAACTTCGGCACCGTTATTCTTAACACACTTTCCGGTGTGGCCAGCACGATGCAGCCCCTTATCAGCTACAATGACGGAGCTGGAAAAAATCACCGGGTACGCAGTTTTCTTCGTGCCGGCGTGATTGCCTCCCTTGTACTTGCCGGTATTTATGTTCTCGTAGGTGAACTCTTTCCTGATCTGCTCGTCCGCATACTGGTTAACTCCTCTGACCAGACGTTCCTTGCTATGAGTCGAAACGGGATCCGCATTGTCTTTCCGTGTTACCTGATGGCAGGCGTGACCCTTGCATTTAATGCCTATTTTGAATCCGTCCAGGCAACCAGTGAGGCATTCTGGGTTTCCCTGCTGCGTGGTATTCTTATTCCCGTTCTTTCCGCGTTTGTATGTGCATTTTTCTGGGGCGTAACCGGCATATGGTTCTCTTTCCTTGTTTCGGAAGGGATTTGCCTGCTGATCGTTCTGTTTACCGCCCGCCGTGTTCGCATGCGCATTGCCGCATGGAATCTGGATCAGCTGGACTTCTATGACAGCGATGGGGTAGATGACAGCATTGAAGATGTATTCCGCCGCATTGGTGCAGATGAGCTCAGTTCCTTTAAGGAGCGCATCATGCGCTGCCGTAAGGAAAATCCGGAGGAAATCGGTATTCCCATGTATCTTGGCCTGGAAGATTTCGGTTTGTGGGATAAGGAACCCTGCGAATCTGCAGAAGCGGATCCATCTATGGGTCTGCTGCTGGCTGTCGGTGCTGCGCTATACACCAATCTGTACGAACAGGAAGTAGATGAATCGGATGAAGCCCCCATTGAGAGAGCCATGCGAGCCCTGGCTTCCCATTGCTTCTTAAGCGTCCCTCCGGAAAATAATGAGAATGAACCGGAATTGAAAACCCATTCGGAAGTTATAAGAATGTACCTGGAAAAGCATTTGAGCTTGCAGGAGGCCTGTCATGAGTAACCTGGATATTAAAAAATTCGCCGAATCCCTTACCAGAGATAGGCGCACGTTAGAAATGTTCCGCTATTTGGTTACGAATTCCTACATCCGTATGATCCAGTATCAAAACACTGCCTCTGTGGATGCGGATCGATTTGAAAATGAAATCGCCGCATATGCAGAACATTTCTGCCCTGTTACCACAGAAGACCTTGACCGCTTTTTTGAAACCCGTAAATGGCCAAAGAAAAAGCCGGGACTCGTTATTGCCCTATTTGACGGATTACGCAATCAGTATGACGTAATGTATCCATTATTGGAGAAATATGGTTTCTGCGGTTGGTTTTTCATTCCTGCTTTTTTCATAGATATACCCTCAGGCAAGAAGCTTTCCTATGCGCAGACCCATGAACTGGCAGATATTTGTGCCGATGAATATACCGATGGCCGTTACGCGCTCAACTGGTGTGAAATACAAGAGCTTTCCAAGCATCACGAGATCTGCTGTCATACAGGAAGCCATGCAGAGCTGCAACTGAATGCCTCCCCTGAAATGCTCCAGCACGAAATTGTAGATGCAAAGCGATTGATCGAGCAGCACATCGATAAACAGGTAGATGTGTTTTCATGGAAATATGGCGGTGAATACAATACAAGCATCCGCACCCATCGGTACCTTGAGGAAGCTGGCTATAAGTTTATTGTCAGTTCTCTTAAGATCGAAAAGATTGGCTAATCCTGCATTCTGCGCTTTTCCTTATTCGCGCAGCCCGCGGCTTTATGTGGATAAGGTTGGAGTCGGATCCCTGGGGCGCACGTTCCGGCGCAGCCGGAACTCTGCGGGGGGCATTCGCCCCGCAGGCGTGCCGTCAGGCACGCAGTGCGCCCCCTGCCTCGTCTGCTGCGTTTCCCCAACAGCGGCGGGTTCGTTTACAGTCAACAAAAAAGAAAGAACTATCTTCGATTAAAAAAGGCCCCTTTCGGGGCCTTTTGCTTTGCTCACGTTGTCTCCCGCTCCACAATCTCCGAGCAGAGCACTACGCGCTTGTTTACTCTGTTTCCGCCCAGTATATCCAGGATCGTCTTTGCCGCCGTCATGCTCTGGTCATACAGCATATTATCCAGAGACGTCAATGCCGGCGTGGACATCTCCGCATAAAACGAGTTGTTGATCCCGATCACGGCTATATCCTCCGGAACCCGTTTCCCCATTTGCTGCAGTGCCCGGATCCCTACGGAAGCCTGTACATCGTCTGCGTAGATAATACCGTCAGTTTCCGGATGCTGCTTCAGCAGATCGGCTGTGGCTTCCAATGCGCCAAACCGGGTGGAGTTCCCCGATACTACCACAAGAGGTGACTGCCCGGGCAGATCGTGAAGTACCGCAAACTCAAATCCCTGCTGTTTTGCCAGGTTGCTGGGGGTAGCACGATCCATCAAAAAGGCCAGATGCTTCTTTCCCTTCCGGATCAACAGTTCCACACAGTTGGCCACGCCAAAGCGCTCATCGGCAATGACTCCGTATACATTGGGCAGATCCAGGTATCCGTTGCACAGGATCACCGGTGTTTGGGACATATAGGTGGTGATAGCCTGCTTTACCGTTTCCGTCTGGTAAATGGAGCCCATAAACACAGCTGCGTCCACCTTCCTCTGACTTAGCAGCTGGATATGCTTGGCCATGGAGGCCTCTTCCACGCCGGTATTGAGGATCAGGCACAGATATCCGTGCTCTGCCAGTTCCTGCTCTACATAGAATACACCATCAGCATGGTGGGTCAGCCGCAGATCCGAGATCAAGATCCCGATCAGCTTGCTGGACTGGGTCACCAGCCCCCGGGCAGTCTCATTGGGCACATAATGGCACTGGTCAATGTACTTCTGCACACGCGCTCGGGTCGCCTTGTTTACATGGGGGTTGTTGGTAAGGACCCTGGATACCGTGGTGGCCGATACATCCGCCATCCGGGCTATGTCATAGATTGTATATTCCTTCTTCTCCTGCATGCTTATACCGGTACTTTTACAACGATCTTCACCACCGCTGCGGGCTCTCCGGCCGCACAACGGGGCTTGTGGGCGTCTTCCGGTGCTAAGATGATATACTCTCCCTTCCGAAGCAACACCTGACCGGGCAGATCCGGATCCTCATAAAAAGTCACGTCATTATCAGCATCATAAGGTGTTTTGGCCTTCAAACCATCTCTGCTCGCCACACCCATATACTCCTGTCCTTCCACCACGTATTGCACATCATAAAAGCGCTCATGGGTCTCAAAGGACAGTTCTTCCGCCGGACTGGTCACATACCGTTGCACGCTGGCCCGCACACCCTCGCCCAGGTCGTACCAGCCATCGGATATTTCGGCTAAGTCTAACCGACAAAGAAAAGAAATAGCACGTTTTAATTTCTCCGTTGAATGTTCTTTCTTTCGCAAATCAATAATATTTCCGCACTCCATATATTCTTCTTCTCAATACCGTTCTTTCTATTATTCACTTTGTGTGCAACGTTGCATTTCCTGCCGTCGGATTCATCTCCCCTACTAAGCTTTCTGCCATAAGCACTACAGAAGCAACAGAAACAGCATTGCGCAGCGCTGTTAGCACTACCCCTGTCGGATCTATTATGCCGCATTCCAGCAAGTCGCACATTCTTTTGCTTCTCGCATCAAATCCGTAATTGGGATTCGAACTCCCCAATACTCGTTTTAAAACCACACCACCTTCCACCCCGCTGTTTTCTGCAATCTGCTTCAACGGGGCATATAATGCCCGCGCTACCACCGTACGTCCCATGTTTTCACTTTCATCTTTACTTTTTCCAACAGAAAATATTTTCTTTGCAGCCTGTATGAATGCCATAGCGCCGCCCGGCACAATACCTTCTTTTTTTGCGGCTTCTATGGCATGTACCGCATCCTCTATGCGAAGTTTCTTTTCCTGCATTTCCACTTCAGTAGGCGCACCGACTTTGATGACAGCAATACCGCCCAAAAGCTTGCTCAGCCGTTCACTGAGTTTCATTTTGTCATAATCAAATTCCGCCATTCCAAGCAAGTTTCTTATATAAGCTATTCTATTTTCTATGCGATTTTTGTCACCTTTTCCACCGATAATCGTGGAATTTTCCCCGGTACAAATTACTTTATCCGCTCTACCGAGCTGATTTAGCGTCGTCTCCTTGAGCAGCATCCCTAATTCAGCGGAAATCACCGTCGCCCCAGTGAGCACCGCCATGTCCTCCAGCAGATCTTTTTTCCTTTCACCAAAACTTGGTGCTTTGGCGCATACACAGGAAAATTTCCCACGCATGCGATTTACTATCAAAGCAGCCAACGGCTCGGTTTCTATAGAGTCGCTAACAATAAACAGTGATCTGCCCGCATGCTTAACTTGCTCTAAAATTGGCAATAGATCATCTATACTTATAATTTTTTGATCTGTCAGTAAAATAAGCGGATCCTCCAGCACCGCTTCCATATGTTTTGTATCCGTTACCATATGGCTGGTCAAATACCCTCGATCAAACTGCATCCCTTTCATAACTTCGCATGTGATTTCTAAGCCGTTGGACTCCTGCACTTCTATTACGCATTCTGGAGGTAGCTTCTCTAAGGTGTCCGCAATCAGTGCCCCGATCTCTTCACTTCCGGAAGAAATTGATGCCACCTTAGCGATATCTTTTTTCCCTCTGACGGGAGCTGAGATAGAAGTGATTGCTTTTTCAGCCGTTTTAAGTGCGTGCTGCATTCCTTCCCTTAATCTAATGGGATTATATCCCGCTTCCACCAAACGCACACTCTCTTCCATCATAGCATACGTTAATACAATGGCGGATGTGGTTCCATCTCCCACAAGGTTGTTAGTTTTCAAAGACGCTGATGTTACCAGCTGCGCACCCATATTCTCAAAAACATCCGGCAGAAAAATTTCTTTTGCAATTGTTGCGCCATCATTCGTCACCAACGGTACACCAAAGTGACGGTTCAATACCACATTTCTCCCACAAGGACCCAAGGTTATTTTTGCCACATTGGCCAATTGTGCAGCGCCTCTAAGAAGCGCCTGCCGAGCATCAATCCCGTATAAAATCTTTTCCTCCATAAGTGCCTCCAGTTTCCTGTTTATGCCACGCTAGACTTCAACTCTGCATTTCCTTTTGAAAGCTGTTTTAGTTCAACAACCAATAGAATTCCGGAAATGGCGAAAGTAATGGCGTCCGCAATAGGTTGCGCCCAAATAACGCCATCCAAATAGAACAACTTCGGTAGAACCAAAATCAGCGGAATAAATACGATACCGTTTCTTGCCAATGTTACAATCGCCGCTTTCAATGCCTTCCCGCAGGACAAAAACATCATGTTTGCCACCACGGTAACAGTGTAAAGCGGCATAACCACCATATGTGCCCTCATAATTCTTGAACCAACATCGATCACTTCTGCGTCACCAGCTCTAAACAGAGCAATGATTTCAGGAGCAAGTATATAGCTAATTGCAGACAATGCAACAATAATAGTAAGTCCCGCTTTTAAAGTGAACCAAAGGCCTTCTTTGATACGGTTATACAGTTTGGCCCCATAACAATATCCGCACATGGGTTGGAATCCCTGACCGAACCCATTCAGTGAAAGTATAATTATATTCGATACCTTGGTGACCACATTCATACCTGCTAAAGGTCCATCGCCATACACTTTTGCTGCGTTATTCAGCATAATCTGTCCTACGACCAGCAAGGCACTTTGAAATAGATTGGGAGCACCCACTTTACAAATCTCCCAGAGCCGTTTCCACTTAGCGGAAAAGTACTTCCAAGAAAGCTTCAGTACACATTTTCCACGAATAATATGTGTAAACATAATGGTGAAACTGACAATCTGACTCAGACTTGTTGCAACAGCAGCACCTACAATCCCCCAATGAAAAACATAAATAAACAATGGATCCAGTACACAGTTGACTACGGCTCCAGTAATTGTTCCGATGGTCGCTAACCGCACATTACCCTCTTGACGTATGACATAACTGAGCACAAAGGATGCACTATAAAAAGGTGTTGCAAGAATAATCCAAAAGGCATAATCGCAGGCGTATGGGAGAATCGTGTTTGTTGCACCACAGAGGATCATGATGGGTTTAAGCAGGATTAGACAGACTATTCCCAAAAACGTCCCAATAAAAACAGAAAGGAAAAAAGCCGTAGAAACGGTTTTGTTAGCCTCCTCGTTATCCATTGCTCCTAGTTGCCGAGAAGCTAGACTTCCAGCACCTACGGCAAACATTAAGGATATTGCCTGAATGATCAGTAGAATAGGGAAGGCTACACCGGGCGCAGCCGTTGCCGCCGTTCCAATGCTGCTGACAAAATAGGTATCGGCGAGACTATACAGAGAAGATACGATCTGACTGATGATAGCTGGAATGGCCATCGAGATAATCAGTTTGGGAACCTTCTCAGTGGTCATCAATTTATAACGTGTTTCCGAATCTGCGTTATTCTTCTGGAACAGTTTCATTTTTCTCCTTTTTCAATCCCGGGCGGTCGAAACATCAACCGCCCGGAAAACAGATATTGCTTTTCTTATCTTGGAGGATTATAGCAGGCCAACAGATGACCGCTTCCATCATTTTTCAGCGGTGGCATTGTGTTTTTACACGCTTCCGTAGCATACCGGCAACGTGGATGGAAGGGACAGCCTCCGGGCGCATGGATAGGACTGGGAACCTCGCCCTCCAGCAGAATACGCTGTCGCTTTTGCTCTGCATAGTAATCCGTAGTCGGTACAGCAGAAAGCAATGCTTTCGTATATGGATGACGGGAATTGTAATACAAGTCTTTCGAGTCCAACACTTCTACCAAATGTCCAAGATACATGACACCAATGCGCTTTGCTATGTGTCTTACAACAGCCAAGTCATGCGCTACAAAAATATAGGTAAGGCCTAGTTCTTTTTGCAGCCGTTCAAACAGATTGATGATTTGAGCTTGAATGGACACGTCCAGAGCAGATACTGGCTCATCGCATACAATCACTTTTGGATTACATGCCAAGGCTCGTGCAATTCCCAACCTTTGACGCTGCCCACCAGAAAGTTCGTGAGGATAACGTGCAATCATTTCCCGGCTTAAGCCTACCATTTCCAGCAACTGCACTATTCGATCTCGAATTTCTGCTGCCTCGTGAGGCTTTCTGTCTGCTACTAATGCTTCCTTCAAAATGGTATATACAGATTGACGCGGATCCAATGAACTATAAGGATCTTGAAAAATCATCTGTAGCTCTCTGCGATACTGCTTCATCTCATTTTGAGGTATTTTTGCAATATCCTTGCCTGCATACCAAATTTTCCCGTCAGTAGGATCCAATACCCGCAGTACACACTTGCCTGTTGTGGTTTTTCCACAACCAGATTCACCTACTAACCCAAAGGTTTCCCCTTCATATATCTCAAAGCTAACGTCATCCACAGCCTTAACGTGGCCGTATACGCGAGATATCAGACCTTTCGTAAGGGGGAAATGCATTTTCAGATTTTCAACCTTTACGAGAGGCTCCTTTTTCTCTTGAAAGGTACTCATTTTACATTTCCTCCTAGGTCAAAGTGGCAGGCAATATAATGTTCATTCCCATCCGTTTGGCGTAACGCAGGATAAGGATCCTGACGACATTTATCACAGGCATAAGGGCATCGTGGCAAAAAAGCACACTGGTCCGGCAAATCTACCAGAGAAGGAGGCGCACCATCGATTGGGATAAGTTCCGCATCATCATTTTCTTCCAACTTAGGCACCGAATTTAAAAGTCCCATCGTATAAGGATGCTTTGGCTTCGTGATAATTTCCTCCGTCGTACCAGATTCAATGATACGACCTGCATACATAACGTAGATTCGCTTGGTGTGGCGGGTCACCAACCCAAGATTGTGAGTAACAATAATCAGCGATGTCTTTTTTTCTTCTACAAGGTTCTGCAAAAGCTCCATAACCTGAGCTTGAATGGTTACGTCAAGAGCTGTGGTGGGTTCATCCGCTACGATCAGTTTAGAATTACAGGCTACCGAAATGGCAATCAGCACACGTTGACGCATACCGCCCGAAAGCTCAAATGGATAGTTCTTCATTCGACTTTCTGGATCCGGGATGGCGACATCCTTCAATGCCTGAACCGCCAAATCGTACGCCTCCGCTTTACTACACTTTTTATGCTTGCGAATAACCTCCATCAGCTGGTTTCCAACCGTATATACAGGGTTTAAAGCTGTCATGGGCTCCTGGAAGATAAATGCTATGCCTGCGCCCCGAATCGCTTGCATTTCTTTTGACTTGGGTCCATATTCCAGTATGTTCTTTCCATCAAAGATCACCTCGCCTCCTAAAATTTTTCCCGGAGGCGACTGAATCAATTTGACCATAGACATTTGCGTGACAGACTTTCCACAACCACTTTCTCCTACAATTGCAATAATCTCCTGCTTATTTACATGGAAAGACACATCGTTAACAGCTTTTACCTCACCGGCAACTGTAAAAAAGGAAGTTTTTAAGTGTTTTACTTCAAGTAACTTTTCGCTCATTACAGTTTTCCTCTCAATCTGGGATCCAGCGCATCGCGCAAACCATCTCCAATTATATTCAAGGTGATAATCAGCAACATTAGCGCAATGCCGGGTACCAATGCTAGAATTGGTTTAAACATAAAATAGTTGTATCCTTCAGAAATCATGGTCCCCCACGCTGGTGTCGGAGGTGTAATGCCTATGCCTAAATAAGCTAAACCCGATTCAATCATTACTGCTGAACCCACACTACCTGTAAACATTACAATTACCGTAGGAAAGGCATTGGGGAACAGATGCTTGACCATTATCTCCCATTTGTTCTGTCCCACCAACAGTGCAGCCGCCACATAGTCATTTTCTCTGAGAGAAAGTACCTGTCCATAGATCATTCTAATATAACCGGGCAAAGAGGATATACCGATAATTACACTTACGGAAAGAATAGATCCGCCAAAGATCGCAACCAGGCACATAGTCAAAATCAATCCTGGAATGGAAAGCTGCGCATCCACCATCCGCATGATAAGGCCACTTACAAATCCGCCCGAGTAACCAGCCAGAAGGCCTAGTCCCGCTCCCAAAACAAGTGCAATAATGCTGGATAAAAGACCAGTGCACAAAGATATCCTTGCCCCATACATTGTTCTAGTCAGCAAATCACGTCCTAAGTTGTCCGTGCCAAGCCAATGTTTGGCGGAAGGTCCTTGCAGAGCATCTGCCAATGACTGTTCATAGGGAGAGTAAGGTGTTACTATTGGCCCGATCACTGCAACGAGGATAAACAGGATAAAAATTATGAAACAAGCTTTTGCCAAAAAACCTCTTCCAAAGAAAACACGCCAAAACTGTTTACGCGAAGCAATTTTCCGTTCTCTTTCTTGTTTTTCGATCAATTCTTCCAGAGTCATATTTCTAATCTGATCGTTCATATTTTACCTCCGGGTCAAGCGAATACGTGGATCCACGAATCCATAAGCGATATCCACCAAAAGGTTTGCCGCTACTGTGAACAGTGAAATCAACAAGGTGCAGTTTTGAACAATAAGATAATCTCTGTTATTCAACGCCGTGGTCAGCAGTGTACCAAGACCCGGAATATTGAACAACTGCTCCACCAGCATAGAACCACCTACCACAATGCGCACCTGCATGCCTACGATAGTGATTACCGGGATTAATGCATTTTTCAACGCATGCTTATAAACAACGCTTCCCTCAGACAAACCATTTGCCCTGGCAGTTCGAATATAGTCCTGAGTTATGGAATCCAAGATATTGGTGCGAGTCTGTCTGCTAAGCCCGGCAGACATTCCCAGCGACATGCACATAACCGGAAGAATAGCATGGTAAATAAAATCACCGAAATCCTTTGTGGGTGGCGTGTATCCCTGAATCGGTAATACTCTCAGCCAAATGGAAAATATCAAAATGCCAAGAATCCCCATCCAGAAAACAGGCATCCCCATAAAGACAGTCATGAGGAAGGTAATGATCTGATCTACCACCTTGCCTCGCTTTACAGCGCATAAGATTCCAAAGAGAATCCCCAAAGGTATGCCTACAATAAGAGCACAGATACCGATATTCACCGTGCGCGGCAGTCTCTCTGCAATCATATCAGCTACCGGACGCTTGTAGATTACGGAATCACCCAGATCTCCCTTAAATAGATTCTTAACCCACAAACCGTATTGCACAAGTATCGGCTTATCCAAGTTCATCTGCTCCCTCAATGTTTGCACATCTTCTTCGGATGCCTCATACCCCAATGCCAAACGAGCAGGATCCCCTGGCATAATCTGCAGCAAAGAAAAGGAGAAAACGGAAACGAGGAATACGACTAGTAGGGAAATCAGGATCCTTCTGATAATATATGTTGTCATTACTTATCCCTCAGCATGATGATTTACTAAAAGTTGCCCCTGTAGTTCCAAACGGTTTACTGATCTGCAGGAGCAACTTTTATTTTGCCTAACTTTTTCTCAGCACTATCCTATATGCTGCCGAGCAATTACTTTGCTAACCAAGCCTGCCAAACATCAAAACGAAGATTCTGCACATCACAGAAATGATGATTCTGAACCTTATCGCTTACGAAAGCAACCGCCTGTGAACCGAAGATTACTTTAATCATGCAATAATCGTCAACAACCATCTTGGCTACTTCCTGAGTCTTGGTATTACGCTCGTCAGAAGTCTTTGCACTGGTAATGGACGTCGTCACGGCATGGAGTTCATCAGGAATGACAAAGGCATTTACCCCCAAGCCGAACCCCTCATACTGATAGAAAGTGGAAGCATACTGAGAAGCTGCACCAGCTTCTGCACCCATTTGGTGAAGGAACATCCCCTGCTCCCAGCCGCCGATGTAGTTTACAAATGCGGCGCCTTCGATGGACCGAAGCTCCACGTTGATGCCGATCTTGGAAAGCTGCTCCACAATGATCTGACAAACATTCACAGCAAGGGTAGCACTGCCGCAGGTAATCATCGTGTCGAAGCCATTGGGATAGCCAGCCTCTGCCAACAATACCTTTGCCTTTTCCACATCATATACCTGTCCTGCCACATCCTTGTTATAGAAGGGTGAGGATTCAGGTGCCCACTGATTAGTCTTGATGGCATAGCCAAAACACAGAGTGTCAATGATAGAATCTACATCAATGGCATGGCTCACCGCTTCACGAACCTTTTCGTTTGCAAAGGGATCGCCCTCTTTCATATTAAAGCAAAGCGTGTAATAATAGCTGGGCAAATCTGCAGCCTTAGATGTGATGTCCTGATATCCCTTCATCTGCTCTACCATGCTATAGTTCTCGGTAAGCAATGCACCAATCTCACCGGCGTTTAAAGAAGTGGCCGCTACCAGTTCTTGCTGATAAGTGATTAAGTCCAAACCATCCAGGTACACCTCACCCTGCCAGTAGTTCTCATTGCGGTCCAGATACCAGCTGGTGTCCGCATTGAACTCAGCCTGCACAAAGGGACCGGTACCCACGGGGTTTTCGCACAGCCAATCCTGTCCGTGCTCGTCAAACGCCTTCTTGGAAGCAATTAGAACCGTACGGCAGAGAGAGTAATCAAACAGTGCATCCCACTGAGTGAAATGACAGACCACGGTCTTGGCATCTTTAACTTCCGCATGATCATAATACTTGAAAAAGGATGCAGTCAGAACGCCGTTTGCTTTGTAGAAGTCCAAGTTCCACGCCACAGCATCTGCATCACAGTCGCTGCCATCGGAGAACTTGATACCGTCCCGCAGTACAATGGTCCAAGTCAGAGCTTCTGCATCAGGAGTAATACTCTCTGCCAGAAAAGGTTCAGGAGCACCATCGGAACCATAACGAGCAAGAGGCTCGTAGATCATGCCGAACATAGCCACCGCCATGATCCCACGAATGTCATACCAAGCTCTGGTGGTAGGGGTGGCAGCAGAAATTTTGAGTCTGCCTCCTTTGACGGGCTGAATTTCCGCTGTGTTGACATCGGTCTTGCTTTCTTCCTTACCGGTCTCGCTGTTGTTCTTAGTCTCATTGTTTGTGTTAGGTGTGCTCTTGCCGTTGTTTTCAGGCTTTGCCGTACAGGCCACGGAGAGTGCCAATACAAGCACTAAGAGAATTGCAACAATACGTTTCATCTGGTATCCTCCTTTTTATTCGAACTGATCGTTTGATTCAGTTCAGTCCTCGATTTTCCCCAGATAGGGATGATTCAGTCCCTTCCAGTACTTTGCTTCCCGATCAAACCACTCTTCATCGTTCTCCATGTGGAACAGTTTTTCAGTCTCTTCTTCTGAAATTCCCATGTCATGATCATCGCAGAATACGGTGGATTTATCCTTGAGAACCCGTTCCCCCCAGGATTTCATGCCGTAGTTTGCCCCCTTTGTGATACAGTGAGCAGTAATAAAGTTAAAGCCCAACTTCTCGATATCTGCAAATTCCACATCAGGGATGCCGCCCGGTGCCATGACATCAGGCCACATCTTCCACCCTTTAACATACTTGGCAATTTCCTTGCCTTCTTCTAAAGTACGAAGGCCGATAACCAAGGTCATCTCTGCGCCCAATTCTTCGGCACGGATACAACGCTCAATAGCTTCTTCAATTCCATATTCCAAAGCAGATTCCGTTCTTGCAATGAGCATGCACTCACTACCTGAGCAGGCATCTAAAGACGCACGAGTTTTAGCTAAGAAGGTATCCCGCGATACGCAGGGATGTGGAATAGTGCCAAAGGGATCACCTCTACGCAGTTGCTGCGCCCAACGCCCGTATCCTCTAAATCCCGTTGTATCATCTAAGGTCAAAGACATGGCACCCGCATCTGCCAATCGTTTTGTGGTTCTGTATGCATGCAGAGGTGTTTCACCATATCCATCGTCTGCATCGATGCAGCAAGGGAGTTTGGATGCCTGGCAAACATATCCTGTAATTCTTACCAAGTCATCGGCAGTAATCAATCCGATGTCAGGTGTTGCGCAATTGCCTGCAACTACACCACCGGAAAGAAGTGTTGCTTCGAATCCAGCAATTTCAGCACACTTGGCAGACATAACATCCCATACAATAGGAGCAAATACCTGCTTTTGTGCGACCAGCTCTCTGAGAGATTTTCTTTCCATATTCTTCTCCTTTGTTGAAATTCACTTGTGCATCAATGCTCAATTCTCTCCAGGTAGATTCTCCCAAAAGCCAGGTTCCTTGGACATATAAGGATCCGGCTTGAATTTCATGTTTCTGGGCTGCATACCTACAACACCTTTCTCCATATCTTCAGGCCTCATGCCCATAAGATGTGTATCGTGATATGCAAGGCTCTTTTCTTGGCAGGCATGTTTACCGAAATCAATCATCCCCCACATGGCGGCTTTCTCCAGGATGTGCATGGTAACAAAATTAAAGCCAAGTTTTTCAATGTCTTCCAGTTTTACATCAGGGATACCATTGGTAGAACCCACATCCGGCCACATCTTCCAACCTTTTATATTCTCGGCAACCTTTTTTCCCTCTTCCAGATTCATAAGACCAATAACAAGGGTCATTTCGGCACCCAATTCTTCAGCCAGTATGCAGCGCTCGATAGCCTCGTCCAAACCGTATTGTAATTTACTCTCCGTCCGGGCAATAAGCATGCAGTCAGATCCGGAACATGCCTCCAGGGAGGCTTTGACTTTGGCTAACCAATTTTTGCGAGCAACGGTTGGATGCACCATGGTCCCATCTGCAGCGCCACCCCGAAGTTGTGCTCCCCAACGATTATATCCCCGGAATCCTGTAGTATCATCCAATGTCAAAGACATTGCACCAGCATCCACCAAACGTTGTGTCAACCGATAGGCATGAAGAGGAGTTTCCCCATATCCATCATCAGCATCCACGCAGCAAGGAAGCTCGGAACCTTGAGAAATATACTCCATGGCGCGAACTAAATCATCCGCTGTAATTAGTCCGATATCGGGCATACCGCATACCCACTCAGCCAAAGCACCACCAGAAAGCAGGGTCGCCTCATAGCCAGCTTGTTCTGCCGCTCTCGCAGACATCAAATCCCAGATGCAAGGTGCGAACACTTGCTTTTGGGCCACCAGTTCGCGAAGTGTCGTTCTCTTCTCCATAAAGGCCTCCTTAATTTTTCTTTGTTCATATTTCGAAAAAATACAGACATCAGCTTATTTGCTGGTTCCAATGTGCCAAAGTGCCATTTATTTGTTTGTATAAAAAGCTTACATTCAATACTCCCGCAATTTCTCTGTGGTGCAGGTAATATCATGATCTTGTGGCGCAAATAATTCTTTTAGTTATCTCCGCACTTTCTTTTGCTTCTATAAACGGAGTTAACGTTGCAGTTGCGAATATGGAATTTTATCGAACAGTACCGTCAGTACACATAAATATCTGCCCCTTTTCGTCGTGCTCTCTGTCTACATCATTCGAACTTCGCTGAATATGTATATCCGAAAGCCCTAAATTTGCACTTTTCGGGCAATTCCTATCTTATTCTATGGTTTTCATAACGACAACCGCTTAAGTTGTTCTATCGCTTTTTCCAAATAAGATTCGATCTGAATTCTAGAACTCAGTTACCCCTTCAATGGCATAAACCCTGACGGGGCAGGAATCCAAGCCAATGATGGGCAAGGGAGCAAAGCTGATGAAGAAGGTATCCGTTCTGAGCAGTTCCAGGTTTTCCAGCACTTCCAGGAAGGTAACATTCTTCGCCATGAGGATATCGTGGAAGGGCTTTACGTTTTCCAGGCAGTCTTCGATAGATACACCATCTCCAAATCCCACGCATTTAACATCGTGGTCCGCAAACCACTGTGCGCTGTCAGCCCCTACTACCAGCCGATGATCTTCCGGGCTGTTGGTTGCAGGCGTAAAGGGTGGAATCTTATGCGGGCTATCCAGGATCACTGTATCTCCCGGCCGTATGCGGCTGCCGATAGCCGCCTCCAGATCTGCTCCGGTGATCTGATGGTTGGCAGGAAGATCCAGCACCGCATAGATCCCGCGCCCCATAAAGTTGGTCAACGGCAGTTCCGCCACGCTGGCCCAATTATCATCATGATGATAAGGACATTCGCAGTGGGTCCCCAAATGGCTGGTCAGATCCATAATGGTATGGAAATCCGGAATGCTCCCACCGGTATTGAAGCGCCACAGACGGCAGCGCCGGGACTCCGTCTTGGGATCCAGCACCTTGGTCAGATCCACAATGTGGAACTTCCCCATTTCAAATTCCTTGGGAGGCATTTTCTCCGGTATCCTGGAAGGATATCCCGCCGTCCAGTTGTACTCAGACATATTCGTATCTCCTTTATATTTGCTGCCTTACGCTCGGTTTCTGTCTTCAAATGCGTGGATCAAAGTCACCACCACCTCATGGCAGGGAGTAGGTATCCCCAACCGCTTGCCGGTTTCCACTACAGAGCCGCTGATGGTATCCACTTCGCTGCGAACACCCTGCTTTACATCCGCATAGATGGAGGTGTATCCGTTGGGTGCATTCCGGCATACAGTATCCACACCATCTACGACCTCTTTTTCGTCAAACCCGCCGCCGCAGTCAGCATTGGCTACAGCCACTGCTTCCTTTGCCATCAGCTCCATAAGCTTATGGGCATTAGCATCCTCATGAATAAACCCCAATGGTACCTGCAGCACTGCCGTCAGGGAGCTGGCTGCGGTATTGGTGAAAAGCTTTGTCCAGATCTGCCGCTTTATCTCCATGCTTATGCAGCAATCCAACCCACAGGCAGTAAAATTCTCTGCAATGGGCTGTATCTCGTTGCTATGTCCGTTCAGCAAGCCGATGGAGGTTTGCCCGCTGCCTCCATGGTTCACATGTCCGTTGGCAATCACTGAGCTGTTGTGTTGGGTAGAACCAATGATCACGTGCCCCTCATCGGCAAACTGCAGCAGTTTTGCTTCGTGGCCGGCGCCGTTCTGCAAGGTCATAAGATAGGTATCCGGGCCGATAAGGCTGCGGTTGTTCTCCAATGCGGACACCGTAAACATGGACTTAACAAAAACGAGGACGAGATCCATAGTGCCCAGACCCGCAGCACTCGCCGCAGCCAGGGGACGATAGATCCGGTCCTCGCCATTCTTCTCGCAGACGGCCACGCCATCAGCGTTGATCTTTTCTATTCTTTTTTCATCGATATCGATCAGCCACACCTGATTATGTTGGGACAGATAGCTCCCGAATAACATTCCCATGGCACCAGCACCGAGTATTGCAATCTTCATTCCGTCTTTTCCTTCTTCCGGTTTTATCATATAGCGCCATCATTTTTCGATGCCGCAGAAGCAGTGCGTCTTCTTTTGCTGCCCTACTTTTTGCGCCGTTTTGCAATCGCTTGCAATTATCTTAGCATATCATTTTACGTAACGCAATATCTTTTTTACGAAAAAATGCTCATTTTGTTTTCAATTCTTAATTTTCTTCGGAAATTCTCCTTATTTTATCTGTTTTTCACATCATTTTATCTTTTTTGCTTATGCTTTTATTTTTCATGTGATTTGGCATCGATATCTTTTTATCGAAAGATTTCATGATGCATTTTGCATTTTTATTTTTTCATTTTAGAATCCATCTTTTTCCAGTGCAACGTCGATTGCATCTTTCCCGCTTCGACGTATCTCGTTTTCTTCATTTTTCCAATAAACAGGCGCATTTCTCATTTCCCGGCAGATACGATAGAGTTTGTCCAATTCTGCTTTTCTGTTCTTCTCATTTCCAAGCAGGGCTTTTAGATCCGCAAGGAAAAGTTTTTATTGACATTTTTCTGTGCAGGAAGTACAATGTACGCACAGTTTTGATATCGATTACAAAAGAGGTGTGCTATGATTCGTAAAGGTTCTGATCGAAAGATCGAGGTGGCGGAGCACAAATTCGGCGCGGATGGCTTCATTACCGTCCGGAATCTGATCAATGGCAATGAGGAGCTTAACGGGAAAGGACGGGTGTTTGCCCATACCACCGTTTTGCCCGGCAGCGGCATTGGGTTTCATCTTCATCACGGGGATACGGAGATCTATTATGTATACAGCGGCACCGCCGAGTACAACGACAATGGCACCATTGTGCAGATTTCTGCCGGTGATGTGACCTTCACTCCCGATGGTACCGGGCATGGTGTCTATAATAACGGAACAGAGCCTTTGGAGCTTATTGCCCTGATCATATACAGCTAACCCGACAGCCTCTGGTATATATGCTGCGCAAAGAGGGACTACATATAGTCCCTCTTTGCATTTTCTCTTTTGGGGAAAGCTGAAGTGCAAGGCGATTCCGGATGTTTACAGGAGTTTGCGTTAATCCTCGTTTCTCACCCCCACTTATTCCTTCCATAGGCAGAAAAAGCCGCCCCAAAGGGCGGCTTTTGTGTTTACAGAGTTAGATGGCCTTAGTCCAGGCTGTCCAGCTTCTTGTAGTAATCGATCTTCTCCATGGCCTCCTTCTCGGCCCGGGCAAAGAGTTGAGTAGCCACTTCGGGGAACTGCTTCTTGAGAGCGGAATACCGGCCTTCACCCAGAATGAAGTCCTGGAAGGAAGACTTGGGATCCTTGGAATCCAGAGAGAAGGGATTCTTGCCCTCGGCAGCCAGATCGGGGTTATACCTGTACAGGGGCCAATACCCGGCTTCTACGGCCTTCTTGGCCTCCAGCTGAGAATGGTTCATGTTGATGGTATGGTTGATGCAGGGTGCGTAAGCGATAATAAGGGAGGGACCATGATATGCCTCGGCCTCGTTGACCGCCTTGAGCAGCTGAGCAGGATCGGCGCCCATGCAGACCTTGGCCACATACACATAGCCATAGCTCATGGCCATGAGACCCAGATCCTTCTTCTTGGTGCGCTTGCCGGCAGCAGCAAACTTGGCGATGGGGCCGGTAGGCGTGGACTTGGAGGCCTGTCCGCCGGTGTTGGAGTAAACTTCGGTATCCACAACCAGCACGTTGACATCTTCGTCCATTGCCAGCACATGATCCAACCCGCCATAACCGATGTCGTAGGCCCAGCCGTCGCCGCCGAATACCCACACGGAAGGCTTCACCAGCTGATCCTTCTGCTCCAGCACCTCACGGGCCAGCTTGCAGGCATCGCAGCTGCAGATCTTGCCGTTCTTGATCCACTCGGCCTCATAAGGCGTGCCGGTAAGATCGATACCCTCTTCGCAGGCCTTGACCAGCTTGTCTCCTGCCACGCGGGAGCCTTCGCCGTCATTCATGTTGTCCAGCCATTCCTGACCGGCGGCCTTGATATCTGCAGAGCACCACTCCACAGCGATGAGCTTTTCAACGGTATCCTTGAGCATCTCACGGCGATGCTTGCTGCCCAGGTTGATGCCGAAGCCGAACTCTGCATTGTCCTCAAACAGAGAGTTGGCCCAGGCAGGACCCTGTCCCTTGCTGTTGGTGCAGTAGGGCGTGGTGGGGCAGGCGGCGCCATAGATGGAAGAGCAGCCCGTAGCGTTGGCGATGAGCATACGGTCGCCAAAGAGCTGGGTAAGGAGCTTGATGTAAGGAGTCTCGCCGCAGCCGGCGCATGCACCGGAGAACTCGAACAGAGGCCGCAGATACTGAGAACCCTTGACGGTCTTGCGATTTACCTTCACATCCTTTTCGGTGAGGGCAACAGCATACTCCCAGTTGGCCTCATCGGCCTTTGCTTCGTGCATGGGCACCATCTTCAGGGCCTTGTCCTTAGCCAGGCATACGTCTACGCAGTTGCCGCAGCCGGCGCAATCCAGGGGGCTGACCTGCATACGATAGGTGAGGCCCTCAAAGCCCTTGCCGGCGGGTTTGGTCACAAAGCCCTCGGGCTTGTTGGCCTCTTCTTCGGCATTGAGCAGGAAGGGACGAATGGCGGCATGGGGGCAGACCAGTGCGCACTGGTTACACATGATGCACTTTGCGGCATCCCATACGGGCACTTCCACGGCGATACCGCGCTTCTCGTATTTGGTGGTTCCGGTGGGCACGGTGCCATCGGGAGTCATCCGGGATACGGGAAGGCTGTCGCCCTGCTGCGCCTGAATGGGCTTGATATATTCATGGAAGTAAGGATCATCGGTCACGGGAACGACCACTGCGCCTTCGGTGGTGGTGGCCCAGCTCTCGGGATACTTGATCTCTACAACCGCATTGATGCCTGCATCGATGGCGTCGTAGTTCTTCTGCACCACGGCGTCACCCTTCTTGGCATAGGACTTCTTGGCAGCAGCCTTCATGAAGGCAACGGCATCCGCTTCGGGGATCACGTTGGCCAGCTTGAAGAAAGCGGCCTGCATGATGGTGTTGATACGGCCGCCCATGCCCACATCGTGTGCCAGCTTGATTGCATCGATATTATAGAACTTCACATGGTTCTTGGCGATGGCATTCTTCATGGAGGCGGGGAGTTCTTTCTCCATATCCTCCAGAGTCCACTCGCTGTTGAGCAGGAAGGTGCCGCCCTCCTTGATACCCTCGGCTACGGGGTAACGGGTGACATATACGGGGTTATGGCAGGCCACGAAGTCGGCGCTGTCGATGAGGTAAGGGCTCTGAATGGGGGTCTTGCCGAAGCGCAGATGGCTTACGGTCAGGCCGCCGGACTTCTTGGAGTCATAGGAGAAATAGCCTTGGGCATACATATCGGTATGGTCGCCGATGATCTTGATGCTGTTCTTGTTGGCGCCAACGGTACCGTCGGAACCGAGGCCATAGAACTTGCAGCTGATGGTGCCGGCGGGCGCGGCATTCACCAGGGGACCCATGGGCAGGCTGGTGAAGGTCACATCGTCTACGATACCCACGGTGAAGTGGTTCTTGGGCTGAGCCTGATCCAGATTGTCGTATACGGACTTGACCATGGTGGGATTGAATTCCTTGCTGCCCAGGCCATAACGTCCGCCCACGACCTCGATATCACTGCGGCCGGCTTCCTTCAAAGCGGTGACAACATCCTCATACAGGGGCTCACCCAGACAGCCGGGCTCCTTGGTGCGGTCCAGAACGGCCAGACGCTTGCAGGAGGCGGGGATAGCGGCTACAAACTTGTCGGTTACGAAAGGACGATAGAGACGAACCTTGATAAGGCCCAGCTTCTCGCCGTGTGCATTGAGGTAATTGATGGTCTCTTCGGTGACGTCTGCGCCGCTGCCCATGACTACGATGACCTTTTCGGCATCGGGAGCGCCCACATAGTCAAAGAGATGGTAGTGACGGCCGGTGAGCTCGCCTACCTTCTCCATATATTCTTCCACAATGGCGGGAACAGCGTCATAATACTTGTTGGCCGCTTCACGATTCTGGAAGTAGATATCGGGGTTCTGGTTGGTGCCGCCTACATGAGGATGATCGGGGTTCATGGCACGGGCGCGGAACTTCTTCACGGCCTCGTAGTCCAGGAGCTTGCCCATATCTTCATAGTCGATGGCTTCGATCTTCTGCACCTCATGGGAGGTACGGAACCCGTCAAAGAAGTGCACAAAGGGCACGGAGGACTTGATGGCGGACAGATGGGTCACCAGGGCCAGATCCATGACTTCCTGTACGGAAGCGGAGGCCAGCATGGCAAAACCGGTCTGACGGCAGGCCATAACGTCGCTGTGATCGCCGAAAATGGACAGTGCATGGGCCGCCAGTGCACGGGCGGATACATGGAACACACCGGGCAGCAGCTCGCCGCTGATCTTGTACATATTGGGGATCATCAGAAGAAGTCCCTGAGAAGCCGTAAAGGTAGTGGTCAGAGCGCCCGCCTTCAGAGAACCGTGCACTGCACCGGCAGCGCCGCCCTCGCTCTGCATCTCAGCGATGCGCACTTTCTGTCCGAACAGATTTACTCTGCCGTTTGCAGCCCATTCATCTGCCACTTCCGCCATGGGAGATGACGGGGTGATGGGATAGATGGCAGCAACATCTGAAAAAGCATATGCCACATGGCTTGCCGCAGTATTGCCGTCAATCGTCATGGTCTTTGCCATACCATATCCTCCTACAAAAAATAATTCAAGGCATAGTGTCTCTCCCTGCTATACCGAATTAGATTATATTGTTTTTGTCCCCTTTTGTCAAGAAATCCGGGCTTTCTTTTCCAGCAGCCCCTCGGGATTCACAGGGTTTTCACAAGGCCCGTGCAAAAGAAATCCCCGGAGATTTTCCCCGGGGAACAGCTCAATAGGCGTTTTCCAGCACAAAAGTCATTTCATCGTCAGACACCTTCTCATAGGTGTCCAGATCATATACCGGTGAATAAGTGCGCACATGCAGGGAGCGATCCTCCGGCTCAAACCGCAGCAGCCGGATGTATCCCAGCCCCGCCTCCTGATCGTCCTGAAAGTTGCACATCATGGTAGCGACGGTACGCTCCGGTTCTCCGTCCCCGTCATCATCATAGCCGTCCACCCTGTGTATGGCGCCCCGGTTGTGGCCGCAGACCACCAGCCGCACATTGGGGCACTGGGAAACCACATCCCATATAAGCCGGTTGCCGTCGGCAGAGAAAGTGCCGTCTTTTTCCAATGCGCTGTGGATACCGATAATGGCCACTCGATCCGCATTTTCATCCAGAGCCGCCTTTACCCATCGACGGGCACCGGGCGTGTTGTTAAATCCCAGGGTCACCAGAATAAAGTCCGTTCCTCCGGCGGTAAACAGCCGGCAGGTTGCCTCACCCCGCTGATATACCTCCGCCCCTTCCCAGGATCTTTGAATCACTTCCCGTTTGGCGAACAGATCATACTGTTTGTTTCCTTTTCTTTCCCGAGCCAGATCATGGTTTCCTGCCAGAATGGACAAAGGGATATGCTCCATAATAGTCAGCAGGGGCGGAGAAACATTTTCCCATTGCCAAAGGGTGCCGCAGCTGTCTACCACGTCTCCCGTATGCACTGCCGCCACGATATTCTGCTCCTGCTGCTGGCCGACGAGATACTCCGCCATCTGCTGCAGTTCCTCCGGATAATGCCGGGCCATGGCCTGGGTATCCGATATCCAGGCCAGTGTGAAGGGCGTAGGTTTCGGTTCCGGCGAAGGAGTCGGCTCCGGTGTGGGGGTAGGCGTAGGAACAGGCGTGTCCGTAGGTTCCGGGGTGGGGGTAAACGTCGGCGCCGGAGTGGAAACGGCCCAGGCCACCTCTTCCACCGCCGGAGCAGAAGCCGGCTCCATCGCCGTTCCCGCTGCAGAGAGTGCTTCCTGTGCGCCTTTGTCCGGCACAGCAGCGCAGCCGCTTAACAACAGACAGGCCAGTATGGCGGCCATCACTTTCAATTTTACAGGCATATTCGCTCCACGAGAGAAAAAAGCACCGAGGGGCTCTCGGTGCTTTTGCTGTTCAGGCAGTTACTCCTCTACCTTGAAGCCGGCAAACAGGTCGGCCAGAGAGGTGGTGGTGCTGCTCACAGGAGGCAGCTCATAATCGCCATCCTCGCTGTTGCGGCGGCGGCGGTCAGGCCGGGACTCGCGGCGGGGCTCCTCGTTGGAGGAAGCACGGCGCTCTCCAGCGGGGCGTTCGCTGCGCTGGCGGCGCTGCTCACCGTTATTGCTCTGCTCGCTGCGGGCTTCACGCTGTGCTTTGCGCTCCTGATAGACGCGCTCACGCTCGGCCTTCTCGGCAGCCAGCTGCTCGGCGATCTCGGGATTCTCCTCGAGAATGGCCTCTTTGCGGCTCAGAGAGATACGCTTGGCTTCGGGATTGACTTCCAGAACCTTGCAGCGGACGATGTCGCCGACCTTCAGCTCATCCTCTACCTTCTCGATGCGGCGCACGGCCACCTGAGAAATATGGATAAGGCCATCGATGGTGGGCTCCAGAGCCACAAAGGCACCGAAGGGAACAATGCGCACAACCTTGCCCTCTACGATGGAGCCAACGGGATACTTCTCGCCCGCCATGGTCCAGGGCTTAGGCTGCAGCTGCTTATAGCCCAGAGAGATGCGCTTCTTGTCTTTATCTACGCCCAGGATAAGAACGTCGATCTCCTGATTGATGGAGAACACGTCGGAGGGGTGCTTGACCCGGCCCCAGGCTGCATCGGTAACATGGACGAGGCCGTCCAAACCGCCGATGTCTACGAAAGCGCCGAAGTCGGTGATCCGGCGAACGATGCCGTGCACCTTGCTGCCCACTACCAGAGCATCCCACTTGGCCTGCTCCTGCTTGGCGGCTTCTTCCACCAGCACCTGCTTGATGGAAGCAACGATACGCTTGCGCTGTTTGTCTACTTCGAGGACCTTGACCTGCACGTTCTTGCCAATGTACTCACCCAGGTTCTCCACATATTTGACGGAAACGTGAGAAGCGGGGATAAAGGCGCGTACGCCGCCCTCGATCTCAGCAATGAGGCCGCCCTTGACGACTTCCTTGACCACTGCGTCAAAGGTCTTGCCCTCGTTCTCCTCGGAAAGAAGAGAATCCCAGATCTTGCGGCTCTGGATATTCTTCCGGGACAGCAGGACGTTTCCTTCGCCGTCGTTGACCTTGACTACTTCCACGTCGATGATATCCCCTTCCTTTACGAGATCCTCGATCTTGGTTTCATCATTGGTTTCAAACTCCCCGCGGGGGATATATCCGTCAGACTTGTAGCCAACGTTTACCAGGACTTCGTTATCGGTGATGCCGATGACGGTGCCCTTGACTACCTGGCCGGGACGGATGCGCCGGATGGAATTGTCGATGGCAGTTTCAAAATCCTCGGCAATGTCCTTGGGCTCTGCGGCGGGGGCAGCTTCCTCTGCGGGTACTTCCACAGCTGCGGTCTCAACGACAGCCTCTACGGGCTGCTCAGCGGTTTCGGCGACAACCTCGGCGGGAGCTTCCGCTTCAATGGTTTCAATCGTCGTCTGTTCGAGTTCGCTCATTCCTTGTATAACCTCCCTAATCATGGGGTCTGGCGTCGATGCACCTGCGACCAATCCTATTATATCATTTGAATGAAATAATTCAAGAGAAATTTTGCCGATATTTTCTATTGTTTTGGTGTTCGGACAGTTCTTTTGGCACAATTTGGCCAGCTCCATGGTGTTGGCGCTGTTCGCAGAGCCCAGCACCAGCATCTTATTGCACCGGCGGGAAAGAGCCTCCGCCTCCTGTTGACGCAGGCGAGTAGTGTCGCAAATAGTGGGGCAAATGGTCAGATCCCATATTTTTTCTTTCAGGATCTCACCGATTTGCCGGTAGGTCTCCCGGCTGAAGGTGGTCTGGGCCACCAGACAGCCTTTTTCTCCGGGGGGCAGTGCTTCCGCTTCCTCCGCCGTGCCCAGGATTACGGCCCCCCGCCCGGCCCAGCCCTCTATACCGATGACCTCCGGATGGTGTTTTTTTCCCGCAATGTATACGGGGATCCCCGCCTCTCTGGCCCGGCTGACCAGATGATGGATCCGTTTTACAAAGGGGCAGGTGGCGTCCACCGTCTCTATGCCCCTTTCCCGGCAAAGACCGAAAAGCTCCGGCACGGCTCCGTGCGCCCGAATGATGAGCGTAGCCCCGGCAGGCACCTGCTCCAGACTTTCTACCGGATGCACGCCCTCCCTTTCCAGATCCTCTACCACCAGTTCATTGTGAATGATCTTACCCCAAGAATAAACGCAGTCTTTAAGGGCGGCTTCCCGGTGGCATATATCTACCGCCCGGCGTACACCAAAGCAGAATCCGCTGTTTTTGGCTACCAGCAGCTTCATTTTTGCAGCTCCCACTTGAAAATGATGGATTCCGTCTCCTCCCGCAATGCCTGCAGAGAAGAGGTGATAGCCCGTGTCATAGCCTCCACCGGCTTAATGCCCTTTGCTTCCCGAAAGGTATCCGGGCAAATGGGCTCCCCTACGGCCCCGCGCACCCGGAAGCGCCGCCAGCTCATGGGGTCGATATACACCGGGATCACCGAAGCACCGCTGCGCAGAGCGATAAAAGCGGCCCCACGCTCCATTTCGTCCATCTCCAGAATGCCGGCGGAGCGGTGTCCCTCCGGAAAGATGCCAAAAGCCTTTTCCCGCTTAAGCAGAGAAAGAGCCCGCTTCACCGGTCCCAACCTGGAGCCTCCCTCTTCCCCTGCGGGAAAAACAAATATGCTCCAAAAGAAAAAACGGGCGATCGGGGATGAAAACAGCCCCTCCCGGGCCATGAAATGGATGGTTCTGGGGCATAGGGCCGCCAGAGCCACAGGATCTGCCAAAGAAAAGTGATTGCACACATAGATGACTTTCCCTTTGCTCCTGAACCGCCGTGAGTGGAGCATCCGGGGCCGGAAAAGCAGATAAAAAAACGGGGCAATAAATATCTTGCCGAACCAGTAAAGCATTTATGCCTCCTTTGCCAGCACGGCAGATGTTATTTGTTCCGCAGCCTCCTCCGCCGTCAGATGCGTGGTATCGATGAGCACGGCGTCTTCTGCCTGCTTCAGGGGTGCATACGCCCGGTGGGAATCCTGATAATCCCGGGCTTCTATATCTCGAAGTATAGTGTCGAAATCACCCGTCTCTCCTTTTGCTTCCAGCTGCAAAAGCCGGCGGCGGGCCCGTTCCCGTGGATCGGCAGTAATGAAAAATTTATGCGGTGTCTCCGGAATGACAAAGGTGCCGATCTCCCTCCCATCCAGCACGGCTCCTGTCTCATGGGCAATATCCCGTTGAAGCCCCGCCAGCCTGTCCCGCACGCAGGGCAGTTTGCTGACCAGAGAAGCGCCCTTACCCATTTCTTCCGTGCGCAGGTACCCTGTCACATCGTTCCCGTTCACCCACACATGCTGACCGTCGGAAAGGTAGTTCACCTGAATATCCAGCTCTTTCAGCAGGGCGGCTACGGCAGGCTCGTCCTCTATATCCGTATGGGTCTGTTTGCAGGCATAGGCCATGGCCCGGTACATGGCCCCGGTGTCTACATAGGGCCTTTTCAACCGCTGCGCCACCATTTTGGCCAAAGTGCTTTTGCCTGCCCCTGCGGGACCGTCCAGCGCAATGCCGTTCCTGTTCATACTGTTTCCTTCCTTTATAAAAGTTCTGCCGGGCAGAGAGCCTCCGCCCGCCACGCTGTGTCTTACACGCTTTGCCCCGCCAGTGCTCCTGTAGACCAGGCGATCTGCAGGTTGAATCCCCCGGTAAATCCGTCTACATCCAGCATTTCCCCTGCAAAAAACAGCCCGCGGATCCATTTGGACTCCATGGTGGAGGGACTGACGTCCCGGACGGAGATCCCTCCCCGGGTGACCACTGCCTCGTTAAACCCTCTGGCCCGTTTCACCGTCAGGGGCATGGCTTTGAGCAGACTTCCCAGCTTTTGCCGCTGAGCCCTGGTCAGGTTGGAGGCAGTCATCTGCCCCTCCAGTCCGGCCGCCTTAAGCACCGCTTCCAGCAGCCGGCCGGGCAGCAGCCCTGTAAGAGCGCCTTCCAGCGTTTTACGAGGGTTCTCTCCCAGATCCCGCACCAGACGCTTATCCAGCTGTTCCGCCGTAAGCCCTGGCTTAAAGTCTATATACAGTCTGGCACCTTCGGCTCTCCCCGCCAGGTAGGCGGAGGCCGTGAGCACCAGCGGGCCGGAGACCCCAAAGTGGGTCAGCAGCATTTCGCCCAATTCCCGGCAAAGGACCTTTCCTTCCTTTTCTACGGTAAGAGATACGTTTTTCAGTGTCAGACCGGACAGGGCAAAGGGCCAGCTTTCTACCGTTTCCAGGGGCACCAGAGAAGGATAGAGCTTGGTAACGGTATGCCCTGTCTCCTGCGCCATAAGCAGTCCCTCCCCGGTAGACCCGGTGGAAGGATAGCTGACGCCCCCCGTAGCCAGAATGATCTTATCAAAAAAGAGCTGTTCCCCCTCCCGGGTCACAAGGCCCACGGCCTCTCCGTTTTCCGTAAGAACAGATTTGATCTGGGTATGCAGGCGCACCTGCACACCGGCTTCCCTGCCTGCCCGCTCCAGCGCGGCCAGCACGTCGCTGGACTTATCGGACACAGGGAACACCCGCTGCCCCCGCTCCACCTTCAGCGGGGTCCCCGCCTGCTCTATCAGTTCCATAACGGCTCTCTGATCAAAGGCGGTATACGCGCTGTAAAGAAACCGGGGATTTTCTATGATGTTTTCAAAAAAGTCTTCCCGGCTGCAGTCATTGGTCACATTGCAGCGGCCCTTGCCGGTGATATAAAGCTTTTTGCCCAGTTTTTCGTTTTTCTCAAACAAAGTGACTGCCAGCCCCCGGCGGGCCGCCATAATGGCCGCCATCTGCCCGGCTGCTCCGCCGCCTACCACAGCGATCTTTTCCCGCACGGCCATGGTTTACAGTCCCTCGGTCTGATCCGTCAGGTAGACCTTGTCCCGGCCCCAAACGCCTTCCAGTTCCTCCAGATGCGCCTGCACTTCCGTGCCGCCCCTGACACCTGCAGCGGCAATAAGCGCATTGATGACCGACAGGGGCGCCGTAAGAGAATCGGCAAAAGAAGCCATATCGGATTTGGCCAGCAGCACCACATGCCCCAGCTGGCCGATGGGCGAATCCATCTTGTCCGTCAGAGCTATGATAAAAGTGCCCTTTTCCCGGGCAAAGCGAATGGCTTCCGCCGTACGGGTGGAGTATCGTGGAAAGCTGATGCAAAAGAGCACATCGTGCTGATCCATGCGTACCATAGCCTCCTGCAGATCCTCCTGCCGGCCGGAAAGGTTTACCACGTTCCCACAGATATAATCCAGATAATAGGACAAAAACTCTGCCAGAGGCATGGCCGAGCGAAGACCCAGTACATACACGCGTCTTGCCTCCAGCAAAGCGGTAACAGCCCGGTCAAACTGCCCCTCATCCACCATCTCCATGGTGGCCCGGATGGAGTTGATATCCGTGGTCAGTACCCGCTTGAATACATCCTCCTGAGGGATGCCCGAAGCCAGCTGAGCCCGCTGTACACTGGTAAGCTTCCCCAGCACCAGTTCCTGCATACGGTCCTGAAGCTCCGGATACCCGGTAAGCCCCAGTGCATAGGCAAAACGCACCACGGTGCTTTCGGATACATGGGCGGCTTCCCCCAGCTTGGCGGCGGTCATAAAGGCCGCCTGCTCATAATGATCCGTAATAAAGGCTGCAATGCGCAGCTGCCCTTTGGACATCTGCCTCCGGCGGGCCTGGATCTCTTTCATCAGACTGTTCATGGCTTCCCTCTCCTCCCGGCTGCTCCGGGCTTATATTCTGTCAGCAAAAAATTCTTTCTCAGTGATGGGTTCGCCAGAATAAACCCCGCAGTCATATCCCAGCACCGTCAGGGTCACATACCCTTCCTTGATCCATCTGTCATCCGTATCCCGTTCCTGCTCTCCGGGCAAGGGACCGCCCTTCACCATGGTAAACGCCCGTCGGCCTTCCTCCTCCGGCAGCTCGTCATATCCTTTGGGATACAGCACCAGCCCCAGGGGGCAGTGCTTAAATCCCCGGATCTCCTCAAAAGGAAGATTGGGCACGTTGACGTTGTAAAACAAACCGAAAGGCAGCGGATGCGCAGCGGCATAGGCCAGTGCATACCGGCCCACCCGGGCAGCGGTCTCAAAATGGCGGGTCGTTTTTTTATCCCACTGCAGGGACAGCGCCAAAGCGTTCATCCCCTGCAGCGCTCCCTCCTGCGCAGCGCCGCAGGTACCGGAATACAGCACGTCCGTGCCCAGATTCCCCCCATCGTTGATACCGGAAAGGAGAATGTCTATATCCCGAAAAAGATTGGATTCCCCCAGCCGTGCGCTGTCTGCCGGGGTGCCGGAAACGGCATAGGCCTCCACCTCCGGAGCAAAGTCATAGATATGGGGTTGGGCATACAGGGTCCCGTAACAGGTCAGGCAGCGGCTGGTAGCGCTGCGCTGCCTGTCCGGCGCAGAAACCAGCAGGGTATGATCCTTGTGAAGCTCCTGCACCAACGCCTCCATACCGGGGGCACAGATGCCATCGTCATTGATAAGCATGATGCGCATACAATACGTTTTCCTTCCTGTTTGTCTACTATAGTACCCTACAGAAGAAAAAAATGCAAGAAGGACTGCACGAGAATGCAGGTCTTCTCTGCCCGCAGAGGGACCGGCAGGTTTCCGGATGCAGCGGTTATAAACGAGTGAAAGTTCTTTTCAGTTCCTTTGCCCTGCATCTGCTTCTTTATGGAAACGTTCTTCCATACGTTGTTCATTTCATCCTGCGTTTTCCGCAGTTTGGGATCCGGCTTTTCGAAGGTGGAGCATATATGAGGGCAGGGGGCGCACTGCGTGCCTGCAGCACGCCTGCGGGGCATCTGCCCCGCAGAGTTCCGGCGGCAAAGCCGCCGGAACGTGCGCCCCCTTACTCCGGAAAGCTATACCATGAGTCTTACAGGATCCACCGGATCCCCAGTGTCAGCAACGCCGTAATTCCATAGGCGAAGAGGGTCTGCCACAGGAACCTCCCCAATAGCCTTTTGCCGGTTTCGCCCCGAATGACCAGCTGCGCACTGATGCAGGGCGGCAGCAGCAATGCCAGCATCCCCAAAGAAAAGGCTTCCAGCGGCAAAAGACCCCCGGTCCCGGGGCCATACAGCAGCCCCAGCGCAGCGGCCATGGTCTCCTTGGCCCCTATGCCGGAAAGAAGCACCACCGCCCCCCGCCAGTCTTTCAGTCCCAAAGGATGCAGCAGGGGCGCCAGTGCCCTTCCCAAAGGCGCCAGCAGACTTGTCTCCAGACTCTCCGTATAGCCAAAGGCCGATGTCAAGTGCATGAGCAGCCACAGACCCCCGGCAGAAAGCAGCAGTATCGGCCCTGCCCGGAGCACAAATCCCCGGGCCTTTGCCCCGGTTTCCCGAAGAACACTGGGCATATGGGGCCGCCGGTAGGGCGGCAGCTCCAGAGTCATGGAACCGGGAACCCTGAAATGGGAGGGGCCCAGGCATCCCCATATCACCCCCGTCAGCAAGCTCAGCCCATAGAACAGCCCTACCCCCGCCCATGGCTTTCCCGGAAACAGTCGGGATGCCAGCACCCCCGTCAAAGGAAGCTTGGCCGTACAGGGCACAAAGGGCAGCAGGCGCAGAATCCGCTCCCTGTCCTCTTTCCGTTCCAGAGAACGGGCAGCCAGGGCCGCCGGCACCGTGCATCCAAAGCCCAATAACAGCATAATGGCGCCCCGGCCGTCCAGTCCCAACCGCCCCATAGCCCGATCCAGCAAAAAGGCGGCCCGTGGCAGGTAACCGCAATCCTCCAACACCCCCAGCAAGAAATACAGCACCGTCACCTGCGGCAAAAAAGCCAGCACCGTGCCCACGCTCTGCCACAGCCCTTCTCCCAGCATGCCCCGAAGCAGAGGGGGCAGCGTCCGGGGCAGTATTCCGCGCAGCAGAGCCCCCAGAGCCAGCAGTCCCTCCTCCAGCGGCCGTGAAACAATGGGCCCCACCCAAACAAAAGCCGTAAAAAACACTGCTGCCATGATACACAAAAAGCAGATTACACCCCAGAAAGGCCCACACAGTATTCGGTCTATGCCCACTGGCCGGCGGCGGCCGGGTACCCGCAAGCAGGCTTCTGCTATGCGCCCGGCACTTTTATGACGGGTTTCCGTGCCGCTCCATGCCGGGTCCCACCGGGGGATCCGGGCTGCACACAAAAGCCCCCGCACTTTCTCCAGGCATCCAGGATCTCTGGCACACAGAGGCAGGCAGGGAACCCCCAGCATTCGCTCCAGTTCCGGAACATCCAGCTGCAGTCCCAGCCGCTCCCCCTCATCGGCCATGTTCAGCAGCACCGCCATGGGCTTTTGATACCGGCACAAGGCCAGCGTAAGGGGCAGGCTCCTTTCCAGTGCGGTCATATCCAGCACATTCAGGATCAAATCCGGAGCATACGCTTCCAGTTGCTGCCGGGCCAGCGCCTCGTCCGGACCTCCCCCGGACAGAGCATACAAGCCGGGGAGATCCAGAAGCATATCCTCTGTCCCCCGGATGATCCCCCGAACCGCCTCCACCGTTACCCCGGGCCGGTTTCCTGTAGGGGCTCTGCGTCCCGTAAGTGCATTGAATAAAGTGGTTTTACCGCAGTTAGGCTGACCCGCCAGTAATATGCGCATGAAATTGCCTCCCCATATACATATATGGAAGCATATGTGTCGGAAGGTCATACCATGCCGCCCCTGATTTATACCTGCATGGAACCGGATCATACGTCTCTTTGAATCTGCACTTTTTGTCTGCTCCTGGCGGCGGACAGGTATATGTACATAATAAAAAACCCTCGGCCTTTAAGCCGAGGGAAAGGAAAAAGGAGAATCCCGGAATAAGAGGAGGGCTCTTCTTCCGGGTCAGGAAGAATGCTTTTTTAATATGTTAAAATAATAGCATGGTTTTTCCCACTATGCAAGAGGATAATGTAAATGAATCGTGAAGAAATTTCACTTTTTTCGTTTTTTCAGAAAATGCGGCGTTCAAAGGCTCTCTGTTTTCCATAAGTTTATAATAAAATCATATAGGTGCTGGACTTGCCCCACCCAAAAAGAGGCTCTCATAATAGTGGGGGCGCCATACAACAGTTAACAGGCATAGCCGCTGCGGCTGTTCTTGTGTTCTCCCCGGCCATGTGGTAACATGAGATCAAACAAACTTGCAAATCGATTTTTACAGAGGAGAGATCAGGTATGCAAATCAGTCAGTTTTTTCTGAACGGAGACATAAAAGGCGCCATTGCATACATGCGCGATCACGAGGAATTCAAAGATATCCTTCCTGCATATGTCGCGATTTTTGAAAACTGCGAATACCGCACGTATGAAATACCGGACCGGCTCAACGATATCCTGCGTTTGTATCAGATCTATTTCCGCGATACCTTTTATTGCGGCTTGCCGGAGGCGGAAGCCGCAGAAAAGCTGCTGGCGCAACTGAAGATACTCCTGGATATGCCGGATGCAACGGAAGCGCTTCTGGCTGAACAGCTTCAATCGGTGTTTGAAGCAAATGGCTATCATGCACTTTTCGGAAAAACTCAGGGATATTACGGCCCATATATCTGGCGGGATACGGTTCCAACCGTCTACCGTGTCGAGCTGCCCGATGGAACGGCAGAGTATACGGTCAATATTCTCAAAGGCTTCGTGTTTCGGAGCTGGATGGATTATCTGACCTTCGGCAGATTCGGTACGGGTGGCTGGGCTTCGCCCGATGGCACGATCAACTGTATTGAGCAGGGATATGATTTTGAAAGCGAACGGTTTCTTGTTTCTCTTCTGAAACACGAAGCACAGCATACTGTGGATATGAATCAATTCCCGGGAATCACCCCCGCGGAGCTGGAATACCGGGCAAAACTGGTGGAGCTCCATTACTCCAGCGATTTGGGGTTGCTGCAAGAGTTCTTATCGGTAGCGGATGAACGCAGAACCGGGGACAGTCATGGGGCAGCTTCTGCAAAGATCAAGCTGGAGTTTGCAGATACGGATCAGCAGTCGCTCTCCTGCATCCAGGCGCGGGCGCTGGAACTGCTTCATGCGCATACGAAAGAAATGGAAGAAAAATATGGACGGCAGAAACCGGTGCCCAATGATTGATCGCCGTAATTCCAGTTTGCCTAACAGATAAGGCCGCACCTCTATATGGGCTGTGAGCCAAAGTTCCCCGAGTACAGAAATATCCAGAATGGGTTACACCGCCTTGCCCCGGATTGCAGAAACAGCGTGACCGCAAGAGTCACGCTGTTTTTTCTTGTCTTACAACTATAGGCTTAAGGCCCATTCCCGGTTCTTCAGCTCAGACGGATGAAGAAGATCTTCTGATCCCCCCGGCAGCCCACTACCATGTAGTTGCCATACAGAGCAGGAGAAGCCTCAAAGTTACTTTCCGTGGGCTGGATGGTATCCAGCACTGTGCCTGTACGGCCGTCGATAAGATAGATATGGCCGCCGCTGTCTGCCTGGATGATATAGCCGTTTCCGTTGGTATTGTACACCACTGCCGGAGAGCTCCAGCTGTAGTGATCCAGGGGCATCGACCATGCCTCGGTCATGGTATCCTTATGAAGCGCCACCAGCACGCCCTTGTCCTTGCCGCCGCCGCAGCGGGCAAAGTTTACGAACACCAGATCGGAAAGGTTATTCTTGCCGACCACCGCCGTATCCTGAATACCGCCGGAAACGCCGGAAACCGTCTCTACGGTCTTCCCGTACTGCCCCACGATCTCGCCCGTCATGGCGTTGATCTTAAAGAAGGGCGTCACACCGGTGGCTCTGCTGTCCTGGGTAAAGTGCAGGGAAGTGCCCACATACAGATAAGCCTCCGTATCGGAGATCACATCCAGCACAGGGGAAGCGTTGGTGTCGTCCAGCGTATCGGCTACCCACTTAATCTGCATGGTGTTCAGATCGATGCACTGGAAAAGCCCGTCGTTGGAGGAAAGATAGATAAACCCGTTCCACACGGCGGCGCTGCCCTCATACCCCAGCCACTTATGGGTGGAATCCGCTTTGTCCAATGCCGTATAGGAAATGTTGCTGTCATAGCGGAACTTGACCATGTTGCCTGGATTCACGGAAATAATACCGTTCTGCCGGTCAAAGTTGGTGTTCAGCTTAACAGTGTACAGAATGCCGTTCTCGCCGGGCCAGATGAGGGTATCGGTCTTTTCATCAATCAGGGGCGCACTGTCATAAGCGTACCACTGACGCTTGGCAAAGGAATCGGAATCCTGAAGACCCAGTTCATAGATCTTCTGCCCGGTGAGCAGGTTGATGACCATAGCCCTGGCCTTGGATTCCGGCTCATCATATTCGTCTCCCGAGCCTACATACAACAGAGGGTACCCCCGGGGATCCACGGTACCGGTGCCCTTAAAGGGCATTTTCATGACCAGCTTGTCTCTGGTCTCCTTGCCGGATTCCAGATCAAAGAAGTAAATATTCCCGTCTTCGGTGGGATAGATGACCTCCACCAGATCCTCTTTGGCCTTGGCCCAATCGTAGAGGTTCATCATCTGGCGCACATCGCTTTCCCACTTTACGATGAGGGGCTGCCCCGTCCAGCCGCAGCCGGACCAGTAGCCCTTGGTAAAGCCCCGGCCTTTTTTGATCTTATCGACCTTGACTTCCTGATACACGGTCATCTTGTTCTCGGAAAGATTGACCGCTCCATAGCCCGAAAGATCCCGGTAATTATTCCCCCGGAAGCACAACACACCGGGAACCCGGGAATAGGAATCCCCGCTGCCGAAGCGGATCTTTTCCGTGCGCTCATAGGTGCTCACTTCCGTGCCGTCCACCTCGATATGCCCCACATAGCCGTATTTCTCCGGATTGCTCTCCGCTACACAATAAGGGGTGGGTTCCGGCGTAGGGCTGGGAGTAGGCACCGGGGTAGGCGTAGGCTCCGGTGTGGGGGTGGGAGAAGCGGTGCTGAACAGCTGCTTGATCCAGCTGCCCTGTTCCGTCTGCTCCGGCTGCCCGCCCTGAACCTGCTGCTCATTGCGGCTGCCGCCCATAAGCAGCGTGGCGATCAGCAGAAAAAGCAGCCCCAAAGCCACTACAAAAACGGCCAGAACGGCATAAAACCGGGGCTTGAAAACCAGCTTTCTGCGCCTGGACTTTTTCTTTTTCTTCTTTACTTGAGACATAGATTCCTCCGTATGGATCTCCGGCGGTATATTTAGCTATTTTCCGCTCCCCGGCACGCTCCGCATGCAACAGACCGGCCCGCCGAAGGGTCTTTGTTTGGCTGCAAAAATTTCTTCCTGCAACCGCCGCTTTTCCCTCGAAAAAGAGGATGCGTCCTCCCCATTTTGACGGAAAACCACGTTGAAAAACTATATGTTGCGAATGGAAAAGCCTCCTGCCGAATGAATATACTTCCCCAACATGATTACATTTCCACATTATAACAGCCATTTTTGAACAGTTCTTTGTGCATTTGTGAACTGTTATAAGATAAAATGTGTATAAAGTAAATACGGATACTCATGCATTTGGGCGTATTTTTATAAATCAGCCAGACAATGCAACTTCTCCGTGTTGTGCGGTATGTCTCCGTGCCGCCCTTTTCAGGAGCATATGCGCATTCTTCCCGTTCTGTACTGCCCTGTATTTCACCTTCCTTCTGCAGCAAAAAAGCAGCTTCCTCCGGAGGAAGCTGCTTTATATCCGTATTCTGTTGCCTTACACGTTGAAACGGAAGACCACCACGTCTCCGTCCCGCATGACATAGTCCTTGCCTTCGCTGCGGATAAGGCCCTTTTCTTTGCAGGCATTCATGGAACCCTGCTCCACCAGATCCTGAAAGCTGACCACTTCCGCCCGGATAAAGCCCCGCTCAAAGTCCGTGTGGATCTTTCCCGCCGCCTGAGGCGCCTTGGTGCCCTTTTCAATGGTCCAGGCCCGGACTTCTTTTGGCCCGGCAGTCAAAAAGCTCATCAGGCCCAACAGATCATAGCAGGTTTTCACCAGCTTATCCAGACCGCTTTCTTCAATGCCCAGCTCCGTCAGATACTCCGCCTTCTCCTGAGGGGAAAGTTCGCTGATCTCTTCCTCAATGCGGGCGCAGATGGTCAGGCATCCGGCATTCTCCCCGGCGGCCAGCGCATACAGCCGTTTGACCAGAGGGTTTTCTTCGTTGCCTATATCTTCCTCGGCAATGTTGGCCACATAGATCACCGGCTTGTCCGTAAGCAGAAACCAGCTTTTTATCTGCGCTTTTTCTTCTTCGTCCGCTTCAAAGGTACGCACCGGCTTTCCGCTTTCCAGATGGGCATATACCCGCTTCATGAGCGCCAGCTCTCCCGCCAGCTTTTTATCGCTTTTGGCCAGACGAGCGCTTTTATCCATGCGTTTTTCCAGAGTTTCCATATCTGCAAAGATCAGCTCCAGATTGATGGTCTCCGCATCCCGCACGGGATCCACGCTGCCGTCTACATGAATGACATTTTCATCCTCAAAGCAGCGCACCACATGGACCACTGCGTCCACCTCCCGGATATGGGAGAGAAACTTGTTTCCCAGGCCTTCGCCCTTGCTGGCGCCCCGCACAAGACCCGCAATATCCACAAACTCAATGGTGGTGGGGGTATACTTCTCCGGATGGTACATTTCTGCCAGTACATCCAGCCGCTTATCCGGCACGCTGACCACCCCTACGTTTGGCTCAATGGTGCAGAAAGGATAGTTTGCCGCCTGGGCACCCGCCTGCGTAATGGCGTTGAACAGAGTGCTCTTGCCCACGTTGGGCAGACCGATGACGCCCAGTTTCATTGCAGCTTCTCCCTTCCCAGCTTCAGGCGGCGGAGCGCCTCCTCCTTGCCCAGCAGCGCGGCGATCTCCATGGCGCCGCCGGGAGTCACCTGCTTGCCGGCCAGAGCGATACGCACGGGCCAGAGCATGGTGCCGTTTTTAAGTCCCTTCTCCGCTGCCAGTCCCAGCAGGGTATCATGCAGGGTCTGCACGTTCCAGTCAGACAAGGCTTCCAGCGCAGGGATGGCCATGCCCAGCACCTCTCTGGCTACTTCCGGATTGGTCTTGGATTTCTTGTTGGTAAACAGCTCGCAGTCATACTCCGGCAAAGCGGTCAAGAAGTCTACCATACCGGGAATCTCCCCGAAATACTGCACTCTGGCCTGCAGGATGGCAAAAAGCACGGAAGTATCCATATGCCCGATGCCCGCTTCCTCATAGAAAGGCATGGCATGAGCGGTAAACTCCGCCTCAGACAGTTTGCGGACATACTCCCCGTTCATCCACTGAAGCTTTTCGTTATCGAAGATGGCCGGGGATTTGGACAATCCCTTCAAAGAAAATGCCTCTACCAGTTCCGCCAGGGTAAAGAACTCCCGCTCGTCTCCGGGGTTCCATCCTAGAAGAGCCACATAGTTGAGAATGGCCTCTTTCAAGTATCCTTTGGCAATAAAGTCCTCATAGAAAGCGTCCCCATACCGTTTGCTCAGCTTCCGGTGGGCGTCCTTCATGATGGGGGACAGGTGGATATACACAGGCTTTTCCCAGCCGAAAGCCTCATACAGCAGGTTGTACTTGGGTGTGCTGGAAAGATACTCGTTTCCCCGCATGACATGAGTGATATGCTGGCTGTGGTCATCGATAACGTTGGCAAAATTGTAGGTGGGCATGCCGTCCGCCTTGATGAGGATCATATCCTCCAGATCGGCACAGTCCACTTCAATATGGCCGTACAGCACATCGTCAAAAGAAGCGCTGCCAGTCTCGGGCACGTTCTGCCGGATCACATAAGGTTCTCCAGCCTCCACACGCTTAATGGCCTCCTCATAGGGGATGTCTGCACAATGCTTATCATATTTCCACACCTTGCCTTCGGCCTCCGCCTGAGTCTTGCGCTCTTCCAGCTCCTCTTTGGTGCAGAAGCAGTAATAGGCCTTCCCCTTCTTTACCAGCTCCTGGGCATAGGGCAGGTACATGTCCTTCCGCTCGGACTGCACATAGGGGCCGTAAGCGCCGCCGATATCCGGGCCCTCATCCCAGTCAAGCCCGATATCCTTCATGGTGCGGTAGATCACATCCACTGCACCTTCTACATACCGGTTCTGATCCGTATCCTCAATACGCAGAATGAATACGCCGTTGTTCTTTTTTGCCATGAGATAGGCATACAAGGCCGTGCGCAGCCCCCCCAAATGCAGATACCCGGTGGGGCTGGGGGCAAATCTGGTTCTGACGGTTTCCATTTCTTTCTCCTTTTATCTGTCTGTAAAGGCTGTTTTTAAAACTTACTTGACCTTGAAGGAATCTTTCAGCCCCACGGTGCGGTTGAACACCGGCTTGCAGGGAGCCGTATCCGTATCTGCGCAGTAATAACCCATGCGCAAAAACTGATACTTGGTGCCCGCCGGCGCCTGCGCTGCCGCCTTCTCCACATAGCCGTGAAGGATGTGCAGGCTGTCAGCGTTGATGGTCTTGAGGAACTCCCGATCCTTGGCGCCGCCCACATATTCTTCTTCCCCCTCGGCCTCGGGCTCTTCAACGGGGGTCTCCGCTTCTGCGGAGAGCAGGGGCTCATAGTGCCGGAACTCCGCTTCTGCGGCATCCTCCCGGGAAAGCCAATGGATGGTGCCCTTCACCTTCCGCTGACATTCTCCGGAACGGGTCTCCGGGTCATACGTACAGTGGATCAACGTCACTTCCCCGTTTTCGTCCGTTTCATATCCCTCACATTTGACGATGTAGGCCCCTTTGAGCCGCACCTCTCCCTCAGGCTTGAGACGGAAGAATTTTTTGGGAGGATCGGCCATGAAGTCGCTTTTTTCGATGAACAGTTCCTTTCCGAAATGCAGGGTGCGGTTGCCGGCTTCCTCGCTGCCGGGAAGATTTTCCAGCTCCACTTCCTCTGTTTTTCCTTCCGGCCAGTTATCGATGACCAAACGGACAGGCTCCGTCACCGCCATCATCCGGTGAGCGGAGGTATTCAGGCTGTCCCGAACGCAGGCTTCCAGCAACGCCGTTTCCACCACGGAATCTGCCTTGGCTACGCCGATGCGGGAAAGGAAATCCCGTATGGCTTCGGCAGGATATCCCCGGCGGCGCATGGCGCACAGAGTAGGCATACGGGGATCGTCCCACCCGGAGACGATGCCTTCCTCCACCAGCATCCGGAGTTTGCGCTTGCTCATGACGGTATTGGTCAAATTCAGCCGGGCAAACTCGATCTGCCGGGGTTTATGGGCAAACTCGCACTGCTCCACTACCCAATTGTACAGGGGCCGGTGGATCTCGTACTCCAGGCTGCACAGACTGTGGGTCACGCCCTCCAGCGCATCCTGAATGGGATGGGCAAAATCATACATGGGGTAGATGCACCACTTATCCCCGGTCTGATGATGGCGCACATGGAGAATACGATACAGCGCCGGATCCCGCAGATTGATGTTGGGCGAAGCCATGTCTATCTTGGCCCGAAGGGTATGGGATCCATCGGGAAATTCTCCGTTCTTCATCCGGGCAAAGAGCTCCAGATTCTCCTCTACGGAGCGATCCCGCCAGGGGCTGTTCTTTCCGGGCTGGGTCAGGGTGCCCCGATAGGCTTTCATTTCTTCTTTTGAGAGGTCATCCACATAAGCCACGCCCTTTTTAATGAGCTTGACCGCCAGTTCATAACACTGATCGAAATAACTGGAACCGAAATTCAGCTGATCCCACTGGAATCCAAGCCAGCGAATGTCTTCTTCTATGGCATCTACAAACTCCGTATCCTCCTTGGTGGGGTTTGTATCGTCATACCGGAGGTTGCAGCTGCCGCCGTACTCCTGCGCCATGGTAAAGTCAATGGTCAGGGCCTTGGCGTGGCCGATGTGCAGATAGCCATTGGGTTCCGGAGGAAAACGGGTCTTGACCACGGGCTCCGTCTGCGGATCCTCCCGGCGCATGCGGGCCAGATCCTCTTCAATGGCTTCCTCAATAAAATTTCTGGTGCGTACCTCTTCCATATACAGCAGCTCCTTTATTTGCATCTGAATAAATCAGTATATACTACTTTTTCTTCTCTTGGCAATACTTTGCCTTGTTTTACAGTATCCAATACAGGATCAGGGGCATAAAAACCGCCGGTACATACTCCATGACCCTGAATTTGCCCAGTCCCATCATGTTAAAGGCAATAGGCACCAGCAGCAGAGAACCCACGGCCCCCATGGCTCCTGCCGCCTGCGCAAAGAAAGCGGAGAAGAATACACCCAGCAGGGTAAACAGCCCCTGATACGCCAGCAGCGCCCCTGCCGAAAGAAGCACCCCCGCTCCCATGGCAGAAGCCAGAAAGCAGGCGGAGATCCCATCCAGAAACGCCTTGGTGAACAGTATGCTGTGATCTCCCGTCAATCCGTCTGTCAGAGCGCCGGTAATACCCATGGCCCCCACACAGAACAGCAGGGTGGCCGTTACCATACCGTCCTTCCATTCCCCCTTGCCCAGTCTGCCCGTCAGCTTTTGAGCCAGAGCGCCCACCCTGTCATCCAGTTTCAGCGCCGTACCCACGGCAGTGCCTATGGCCAGAGAGGCAATGGTCACCAGGGGCTTTTCCATGTCCCAGGCTCCGGAAAGCCCAAGATACAGCACCGCCAGCCCCAGCGCCTTCATCACTGCATCGGAGACCCGCTGGGGGATGCCCTTTTTCAGCAGCAGTCCCAGCCCGCCTCCCAGCAGCACGGCCCCGGCGTTTACCAGCGTACCAAGGCCCCGCATATTATCTCTTTTCCACGGAAAGCGTTACCGTCTCTCCGTTGATGTTCCATTCCTTCTCATAGCCGGAAAGGCCCTCTTCCACCGCATCCGCCAGGGTATCCGCCCCGATGGCCGCGCTGTTGGCCGCCAGAATGGCTGCCAGCTTCCCGCCGCCGGCATAGCCTATGCGGATATGGTCAGCCACTTCAAAGCCTGCTTCCTTACGCATGGTCTGCAGTTTGCTGGTGAGCTCTCTTACCAACCCTTCTTCGATAAGTGCGGGGGTCAGATTGGTATCCAGCACCACGGTAAGGCCGTTGTCTGCAGCAGAGACCAGCCCGGCCTTCTGCACGGAGGAAACCAGCACGTCCTCCTCCGTCAGCTCTACGGTGCTTCCCTGGGCTTCAAAGGCATACCGCCCTTCCGCCTTCAGGGCGCTGACGATCCGGTCTCCGGCTCCCTCTTCGTTCATATGGCTGCGGATAGCGCCCAGAAGCTTGCCATACTTGGGGCCCAAAGTCCGGAGCTGAGGCTTGACGCTGTAGCTGATAAAGCCGGAAGCGTCCTCCACAAAGCGGACCTCCTTCACATTAAGCTCTTCGGCAATAATGGCTTTGTAGCCCTCGGGCAGGGGCGCTCCCTGCACATACATGGCTGCCAGAGGCTGACGGATCTTCATGGCCGCCTCGTTCCTGGCACTGCGGCCCAGAGTAACGATGGCCAACGCCTTTTCCATATCCTCTTCCAGTTCCTTATCCACAAAGGAGTCATCGGCTGCGGGGAAGCTGCAAAGATGGACGCTTTCGGGCGCATCCTTTTCCACCCGGCGGACGATATTCTGGTAGATCTCCTCGCTCATAAAGGGCACAAAGGGAGCAGACAGCAGCGCCAGATTCTTCAGCACCGTATACAGGGTCATGTAGGCCGCTTCCTTATCGTCAGTCATTTCACTGCCCCAGTACCGATCCCTGCACCGGCGTACATACCAGTTGGAAAGCTCCTCGACAAAGGCCTGCAGTTCCCGCCCGGCTTCGGTGATCTTCAAAGCGTCCAGATCCTCATCCACCGTATGGATCAGCGTCATGAGCCGGGAGAGCACCCAGCGGTCCATAAAGGAGAGATTCTCTTTCTTCAGGCTGTGTGCGGAAGGATCAAACCCGTCGATATCCGCATACAGCACATAAAAGGCGTATGTATTCCACAGAGTGCCCATGAACTTCCGCTGAAGTTCGGAGACCGCATCCCCGGAGAAACGGCTGGGCAGCCAGGGCATGGAAGCTGTATAGAAGTACCAGCGCACGGCATCGGCCCCCTGATGAGTAAGCACTTCGGCAGGGCTGACCACATTGCCCAGATGCTTGCTCATCTTTTTGCCGTTCTTATCGCACACCAGCCCCAGCACCAGACAGTTCTTAAAGGGCGCCCGGTCAAAGAGCAGGGTGGAAATGGCCAGCAGGGTGTAGAACCAGCCTCGTGTCTGATCCACGGCCTCGCTGATGAAGTCTGCGGGGTACCGGCGCTCAAAGAGCTCCTTGTTTTCAAAGGGATAGTGCCATTGGGCAAAAGGCATGGAGCCGGAATCGAACCAGCAGTCCATGACCACGCTCTCCCGCTTCATCTGTCCGCCGCACTGAGGGCAGACAACATGGATATTGTCGATATAGGGCTTATGGAGTTCCAGATCCTCCGGACAATCCGGAGACATGGACTTCAGCTCTGCCCGGCTGCCCATTACATGGACATGACCGCAGTCCTGACAGATCCACACGGGGAAGGGCGTACCCCAGTAACGTTCCCGGGTAACGGCCCAGTCGATAACATTCTCCAGGAAGTTGCCCATGCGGCCAGTGCCGATGGTCTCCGGGATCCAGCGGACGCTGCGGTTAAAGGCCAAAAGCTTGTCTTTAACAGCGGTCATCTTGATGAACCATTCCTCCCGGGCATAATAGATCAAAGGCGTATCGCAGCGCCAGCAGAAGGGATAGCTGTGTTCAAAAGCCGGGGCGGAAAAGAGCTTGTTCTGCTCCTGAAGGGATTTCAATACGGGCTTATCGGCTTCCTTGACGAACAGACCGTCAAAGGGAGTGCCGCCGCACAGATGCCCGCTGGTGTTTACCAGCTGCAGGAAGGGAAGTTCCCATTCCCGGCCTACCCGGTTGTCGTCTTCGCCGAAAGCCGGGGCAATATGCACCACGCCGGTGCCCTCGCCCAAAGTAACGTAGTCATCGGCTACCACCCGGTACCCCTGCTTCTTGCCGAACTGGGCGGACATATCGAACAGAGGCTCATATTCCATACCCACCAGCTTCTCTCCGGGGAAGCTTTCCAAAATCTCCGCGTCCTCACCCAATACGCTCTGTACCAGTGCCTGCGCCAGGATATAGACCTGCTCTTCCTTCCTGGCACGCACATAGGTCTCATGGGCATTGACACACAAAGCCACGTTGCTGGGCAAGGTCCAGGGAGTGGTGGTCCAGGCCAGGATGCACTCCCCGCTGCCGTCCTTCAAAAAGAACTTCGCAATGGCAGAGGTCTCCTTTACGTCCTTATAACCCTGAGCCACCTCATGGCTGGAAAGAGCGGTGCCGCAGCGGGGGCAGTAGGGAACGATCTTGTAGCCCTTATACAGCAGGCCTTTATCATAAATGGTCTTCAGTGCCCACCATTCGGATTCGATATAATCATCGTGATAGGTGACGTAGGGATGCTCCATGTCTACCCAGTAGCCCACCTCATCGCTCATTTCCCGCCACTGGCTCTCATACTTCCAGACGGATTTTTTACACTCTTTGATAAAGGGCTCCACGCCGTAATGCTCGATCTGTTCCTTGCCGTCCAGACCCAGAGATTTTTCCACCTCCAGTTCCACAGGCAGGCCGTGGGTATCCCAACCGGCCTTACGCAGCACATCGTACCCTTTCATGGTGCGGTACCGGGGGATGATATCCTTGATGCTCCGGGTGAGCACATGGCCGATATGAGGCTTGCCGTTAGCCGTGGGGGGACCGTCAAAAAAAGTATAGGCGGGGGCGCCTTTGCGCAGCTCCACGCTCTTTTCAAAGATGCGGTTCTCCTTCCAGAAGGCCAGCACCTTCTGTTCCCGTTCCACAAATTTCAGATCCGTTGAAACTTTGTCGTACATTGTTTTCCTCCGTATGCATGCATAAATGAAAATAAAAAGCCTTCCGCCCCTTCTACGGGACGAAAGGCAGACTTCCGCGGTACCACCCGAATTGCCGGGGTATCCCGGCCTCTCCTGTGCGAACCTGTAACGGGGCTCAAACGGGCGGGCTTACCCGGGTAAATACCTTTGGGCCCGCCGCTCACGGGGGATACGGGGCGCTCTTCCCTGCCTCCTTTCACCGGCCGGAGGCTCTCTGCCAGGGAGATAAACGTACCGCCTGTCCCGCTCCACGTTTGGCCATAGTATATCCGAAAAAATGCGTTTTGTAAATGGTTTTATTTACTTTTTCACGGCCCATGCATGACCGCCGGCGGCCCGGTCCGTATACCGGAATGTTTCTTTTGGGGAAGATGCCTTTCCGGCATACAAAAAAGGCTCCCCGCGGAGGGAGAGCCCTGTAAATTCTGTTTCCGCTGCGCTTTGCGCCCGGGGAACGCCCTGTATCCTCCCGATTCCGGGACATTTGTTCCCTTTCGCCGGGATTCGCCGGATTTTAACCCTGTACAGGAATGTCCCAATACGTCAAAATACCGTTGTAGATCCCCTCCATCATCTTCTGCTGGAAGGCCGGATCCTGGAAGTTCGCCTGATCCGTCTCGTTGTTCCAGTTGCCCAGCACCAGCACGGCCACGGGGCAGTTGCTCTTTTTGCATACGTCGTCCGACTTGTTTTCGTAGCCGTTCTTCTTGTCGTTCCCCGTCTGGCGGCTCATACCCGTGGCAGTGAGATATCCTTCCAGAATGGTCCGGCAGAAGTCCTCGTTCTTTCGGGTGCCGTATACGAAGCTGGCGGAAGTTTTGGCCGTGATATGGTTGGCCATGAAGCGGATGACTACCTGACTGCCCCCTTCATTCAAGGTTCTGGCCCGGTCCACCAGTTCATAGGTGGCGGAGGAATCCGTCCGTGTCAGCACCACGGTAGCGCCCCGCTGCTCCAGATAGTCCTTGAGCTTATAGGCAAACTCCAGGTTATAGGCCGCCTCCTCCAGATATTTGGAAGAACCGTCCCGGCCGGGGTCCAGACCGATGACCCGCCCGTACAGAGGAGCGCCGGGATCCTGCTCCGCCGCTGCCGTTACCAGCGCGGTAGGTTCGGCGGAAGGCGTTTCCGGAGCAGTATCCGGGGTGCCCGGCTGGGGGGTATCCACTGCCGGTGTGGCGGAGGGGCTGTATTCTTCTATGGCCGGCAGGAAGGAGGCTTCCGCACTGCCAGTGGGGGCCGCATCGCTCTGCACGGCGTTCTTGACGGCCTGCGCTACGGTAGAGCCATGGCGCACCAGCCAGGCAATGCCCACATACAGCAAAGCCAGCACCGCCAGGCAGCCCAGGCAAAACAGAGAGAACCCCACCGGGTTTCCGATGCGGAGTTTTCTTCTTCTGTGTTTGATCTGTTTCATACAATCTCCTAAAGCCCGAAAGGGGTATTTTCTGTTGAGTACGCTTATTTTAGCATGGGAGTCTCCCCCTGTGGAGAATTTCAAAAAAGGTTAACAAAAAATATAAAATAATGACGAAAAAGCCTTGCCAAACTCTGGTACAGTAAATATACAGCCATTACAGGAAGCCACGCTTTTGCTTCTTTGATGATAAGGAGAACCGCTTATGCCTTACATTCTGGCACACACCTATTTCGGTTATGAAGCGCTGGAAGCGCTCGGAAAGGATCCGGAATCCTTCTCTCCCGCTTTTTATCTGGGCTGCTGCGGCCCGGATCCCTACTTTTTCTATCACCCCCTGCACAACCTGCTGCACAAGGGCAGCCCGGATCTGGGTCACTTTATGCACGGCCTTCCCGGGGATAAGCTTTTTGCCGCCATGCTGCCTGCCATAGATAAAACGGAGCAGGAATTTCTTTGGGGCATGGTGTGCCACCTGTGCCTGGATGCCGCGGCTCACCCCTACATCACCTCCCGCACCAGGGGCATGGATCACAGCCGCATGGAGGTAGAGATAGACATGCAGCTTTACGCCACCGCAGGCAGCTGCACTCTGGCCCCCACCCTTCGGCAGAAGGGAGCGGATCTGGACCGGCTGGATCTGTATATGGCCCGCACGGTAGAAAAGCTCACCGGCCGGCAGACCCTGGGCAAATACCGTTCCGCTGCCAGAACATATCTGGCCCTGCAGCGCATGAGCTATGACCCCCACGGCAGCAAGCGGCGGATCGTTTCTCTGCTGGAGGCCCCCTTTACCCGGCGCGGGACTCTTTCCGGCTTTATGATGACCCCCGGCATTGAAGATACCCGGGATGCCATGAACCGCAGCCACACCCCCTGGCGATCCCCCCGGCAGCCGGAGCTGCTGCGGAGGGAAAGCTTTACGGAACTGTTTGACCAGGGCCTTATGGAAGCCGTGCGCTGCCTGCGGGCTTTGGAGGGGGGGGATACGACCGGCTTTTTGGCCATGGTCTCCCGTTTCTGCATGGAATACGGACCGGTGGCGCCCCAGGCGGCTTTGGGCAAGGAGGCTTTATGAGCCTCCGCACCGTATGTTTTACCGGCCATCGGGATATGCCCCCTGCCGCGTCACCGGAATACCGGCAGATCGTCCGGGATACCCAATACGCCATCACACAGGTCATCGAGCAGGGAGCCACCGTTTTTTATACCGGCGGTGCCCCGGGCTATGATCTGCTGTGCGGGGAGATGATCCTGCTTATGCAGCAGCGGCTGCCCACCCTGGAGCTGCACATTCTCCTGCCTTACGGCGGCTTTGCCCGGGGGCCCCGTTACCGGCCCCTGCTGGAAAAAGCCCAGGAAGTGCTCATCCTCTCCTCCCATTATTATCAGGGCTGCATGCAGTTCCGGAACCAGCGGCTGGTAGAGGAAGCGGATGCCTGCATTGCCTATCTGCGCCGTGCCCCCAGCGGCACCGCCTATACCGTGTCCCGTGCCCGGCAAAAGGGGATCGAAGTGTTTCTGGTTTGATTTTCATCCGTGTAAAGCGGTACAGCTTCGGCTGTACCGTTTTTATTTCCCCGTATATTCCAAATCTCCCGCCTCCGCCGTCAAAGCGGGCATACCCGCACACGCCATGCTGGACGGCCAGAGGGTGGAAGTAGACAAGCCCTTTGAGGTAGACGGGTACAAGATCATGTTCCCCGGGGATACTTCCGCTCCCGGGTATCTGGTGTACAACTGCCGGTGCAGGATCGTTGCCGCCTTTGATGATATGCCCAAAGGGAAAAGACGCGCCGAGGATCCGGTTACGGGAAAGAGCGAAATTATCCCGGAAATGTCCTATCAGGAATGGGAGGCGAAAAAGAGAGCAGAGAATGCCGAGGTATGGGACACCTACATGAAGAAGGGGCGGAACCGCTCGGCGGATACCAGACAATGGAACGAGTATAAATCCGTTTTGGGCAATAAAATACCGAATACGATTGATAAGTTCCAGAACTTGAAGTATACTGAGCCTGAAAAGTGGGAACTCATGAAGCAGGACAAGCGGAGGCGTGATACACTGATCGAGCACCCGGAGCTTGCACTGCCGGGAGAGAAGAAAACCATTGCCACAGAAAAGTTTACCGGGTATCTGTTTAATCCGAACAGCAAAAACGGATGGGCAAAGGGAAAAGCGTTATCCTCCAGACTTGGATATACCATAGACAACTATGAAAGCCTGCGAAGCGAAATTCTTGCCGGAGCGAAACGGTATCCTGCGGTTAGAAAAAGGGAAAACGACCATGGTATACTATATGAGCAGAAAATGGTGCTTTATGGGAAAACCGGGAATCCCGCAAATGTTATCGTGGGCTAGCTTTATAAGGACGGAAAAGCGCATATGACTACGTTGTATATTACGGAGGTGTAAAAATGAAGGTAAAGAAATACGATACCGTTCTGCTGAAAGACGGAAGAACGGCAGCAATCGTTGAAGTGTTTGATGGGAAAGACTTCATTGCGGATGTAGGAAGCAGCGAAAAGGATTGGGAAACAATCACCATCACCATTGATGACATTGAAAAAGTGCTTGTGAGCAATGCGCATTGACATCCAAGACAACAGCGAGGAAGTATTGGCGGCGTTCCATGAAGCTTTGCTGCGGGGGCTGGAAAAGTGCGATGCGATACGAAAGCGCCGCAAGCTCATGGCCTGCGGCGCATTTGTTTACAGCTGCAAAAATGCTTTCCAGCGGTCAATATATCCCTGCGCCACGGAGGCATCCGATGCTTCGGCCGCCATACGCAGTAAAGGTTCCGTGCCGGAGAAGCGGCAGATGACCCAGCTCCCATCCTTGAAGTAGGTCTTTACTCCATCCTCCCGGCTGATATGATCGATCTCCCGGTCAAAGTCGGGACAGGCCAGCTTTTCAAAAAGAAGGGACTGCAATTCCGCCTTTCGCTGGGGTGTCATGGTAAAGTCCGCTTCCTTATAACTCAGTTCCCCATAGGTGTCCAGTATTTCCTGATACAGTTCAGAAAGTTTTTTGCCCGTTTTGGCCAGCATCTCCACCAGCAATGCGGCGGCATAGATACCATCCTTTCCGGAAATATGTCCCTTCACTGCCAGACCACCGGAGGATTCCCCGCCGATAATGGCGCCGGTCTCCGTCATCTTAGCGGATACATACTTGAAGCCCACGGGCACTTCGTAGCACTTCTGCCCCAAACCCTCCGCCACTTTATCCAGTAGATGGGTGGTGGAATTGTTCCGCACGCAGGGCCCCTGCCATCCCCGGTATTTGACCAGATAGTAATACAGCAGCACCAGCAGCTTATTGGGGTGGACAAACCGCCCCAGGTCGTCTATGACTCCCAACCGGTCGGCGTCTCCATCGGTGGCGATACCAAGATCGCAGCGGTACCGATCCAACACCACGGCGCTCAGGGGGCCCATGGTATCCTCATTGGGCGCCGGCAGTTTACCGCCGAAAAGGGTGTCATGGCGGCTGTGTATGATGGAAACATCGCACCTGCAGGTCATGAGGATAATGCTCAGGCAGGTTTCGCTGACCCCGTACATGGGATCCAGTGCCACCCGCAGCTGGGCATTTTTGATGGCTTCTACGTCTATGGAGGAAAGGATGCTGTCTATATAGGCATTGGTGGGGTTCGCTTCCTGCACCAGCCCCTGTTCCAGCGCCCGGTCATAGTCTATGCTCAGGATATCTTCCGGGCAGATACTTTCCATCTGCTTCTCAATGCGGTTTGTAACGGTCTTGTCTGCATCCCGGCCCCCGGCGGTGAATACCTTGATACCGTTGTAAATAGCCGGGTTGTGGCTGGCCGTTACGGCAATGCCATAAGGCATCTGCCGCTGCTTTATCGTGAACATGATAAGAGGCGTAGGCGAAGAGCGGTTGATCATATATACCCGGAATCCGTAGCCGCAGAATACTTCTGCCGCCCAGTGGGCCGATTCTTTGGAAAGGAAACGCCTGTCGTAGCCTACGCAGATCTCCCGGCCTTCCAGCCCCTCTTCCAGCATCTGGCTGCACAGCCCCGCCGTAAGCAGCCGGATGTTTGCCTTGGTGAATTCATCGGCAATGATTGCCCGCCAACCGCCTGTTCCGAATCTGACCATATATCCTCCTTATCTCCCGCAGGAGTCTTTTATGAGGGACGCCCTTTGCGGGCGGCTTTGCATGCAGACAGTATAGCAGATTTTTCTCCCCTATACAAGGGAATACGCAAGGCACAGCAGAGCAGCAGCGCAAAAAAGAAATCCTCCGCAGCCAGGCATGGGATGCGGCAATTCGAAGCCAGGTTTGTATCCGAAGCACGGGGGCGCACGTTCCGGCGTCGAAGCCGCCGGAACCCTGCGGGGCATCCGCCCCGCAGGCGTGCCGCCAGGCACACAGTGCACCCCCGCCTCCCGATCCCCCGCAAGTTTGTTCCTTCGGGTACCATCCGGCAGACAGTTCCTGTCTTTTCCCAACGAAAAAGCAACCGCAGCATCCAAAGGCACGGTCTACCTGCCAAGTATCCCCAGCGCCTCTTTCGATGCCCCCTGTGGCAATACGGTAGGCCTATCTATTCCCAGGCATAGCAAAAGCCGGGGAAGTGCTGCTCCCCCGGCCCGTTTTTCTTCTTCTCCGGTTTAGTGTGTTTCCAGATACTCGTTCAGTGCATCGCACATGGCATCCGGATCGATGCCGTGAACGGCGCAGGCCTCTTCCAACGTTTCAAAATGGCTGAGCATGCAGCCCAGGCAGTGCATCCCGGACTCCATCAGCACATCTGCCAGCCCTTCATCAATGCGAAGGATATCCAGAAGGTTCATGTCCTTGGTGATCATGGTTAAATCTCCTTTTTATTTCTATTTGTACAGAGTATACCCTGTTTTTCAGCTCTTGGCAAGGAATTGATTCCGGCATTTGGTGCAGGTCACCCGGATGCGCCCCTTTCCCCGAGGTACCCGGAGCTTTTGCCCGCACTGCGGGCACGTCAGGTAGCGGTATTCCCGCCGCTCCCGAAGCTTCTGCTTCAGGGTTCCTCCGGCAGCGCCTCTCTTTTGACCCAGATTCCGGAAGAAATCCCGTATTTCCGTGACCATGCGCAGAAAAACCATATTTTCCTGATTCCGTTTATCCGGCCGTCCGCCAAAGATACGGTATACGGCCAGCAGCACACACAGCGCAAACAGCAATCGAAACACCAGTGTCAGCGTCTGGTTCCCGCCGGCTACAAAAGCCGCCAGCAAAAGCACTACCGCCAGCCCCAGCAAAGTCTTATTCAGTTCATCCAGTTTCTCAAACAGACGCATTTACAGGATATCCTTTCTGAAGATTTTATATGTACCGGGAGCCAGTTGTGTTTGCAGTGTATGGTACACTTTCAGGACTTCCTCCGTCCCCAGTTCCCGATACACACCGGAAAGCGGTACCGGCACGTCCCCATCCGGACCTGCATACAACAGTGCCGGATAAAACAGGGCCTCCGCCGGAGCGTCGCTTCCGTTCACCAGCAGCACCATCACATTGCTCTCGTCATAGCGCACCAGGCACAGCACCTGGGGAGATAAAGCCCCCAGCCGCATATGCCCCCCATGGAGCACCCGCTCCCCGTTTCGCAAGGCGATCAAGGCTTTTACCTGTGCCCGCAGAGCTTCGTCCTCCCGTCCCCAAGGGTATGTCCGGCGGTTGAAGGGGTCGGCACAGCCCTGAAGCCCCGCCTCATCCCCATAATACACGCAGGGCACTCCGGGCAAAAGCATCTGCAAAGCCGTAGCCGCCAGAAACCGCTCTTTTGCCCGTTCCAAAGCTGCGGCAGAAGGAACAAAGGCTGCCTGCTCCTCCCGGGAAGAGTGGAACCGATCCGGGCATCCCGCCAGATACGACAGCGCCCGCACCTCATCATGGGAGGAAAGCAGGTGCAAACAGGCTTCGTAAAAAGGCTTTGGATAATGGCTCAAAAGCGTCCACATGGCTTCCGCAGCATCAAAGGCATCCAGTTTTCCAGCGCAAAAATCCAAAATGGCCCAGCGCAGAGGATAATCCATAGCGGAATCCAGCTCATCTCCGTTTACATATCCCCGGCGGCCCTGAGGGCCCTGCTTATCGGAACAGTCTTCCCATACTTCTCCAAGAAGCACATTGTCCGGACTTTGGGCTTTGATGCGGCGGCGCACATCCCGGATAAAGCAATCCGGCAGCTCATCGGCCACATCCAGCCGCCAGCCGGAAGCCCCCGCCTCCAGCCAATGCTGCAGTACTCCCCCCTCTCCGTGGATAAAGGCGCCATAGCTTGGTTCTGTTTCCTCCACGTTTGGCAGAGTAGCAAAGCCCCACCAGCTTTCATATTCCTCCGGATACCGGCTGAAGCGATACCAAGGATAATAGGGCGAGGAAGGAGAATCACAGGCACCGTTCCCATACGTTCCTTTTTTATCAAAATACCGGCTGTCGGATCCCGTATGGGAAAACACCCCGTCCAGCAGGATCCGTATCCCCCGTTGGCGGGCCTGGGCACACAACCGGATAAAATCCTCCTCCGTCCCCAGCATGGGGTCTATGCGCCTGTAGTCTGCCGTGTTGTAGCGGTGATTGCTGTCGGCCTCAAAGATGGGATTCAAATACAGGCAGGATATCCCCATCTCCTGCAAATAGTCCAGTTTCTCCTCTATGCCCCGAAGATCCCCGCCGAAATAGTCATTGGGGCTGTAATCCTTCTCCCCGGAAGCCGGCTGATATTCCGGCTCCTCCTGCCAGTTTTCATGCAGGCGAACAGTTCTGCTCATGGAACGATGATAGGCCGCACCTTCCTTCCAGGGGCTTTGGCTGCTTCTGCAAAACCTGTCGGGAAAAATCTGGTAGCACACGCCGTTTCTAAACCAGTCCGGAGTAGAAAAATACCGGTCATACACGGTGATCTGCCAGCTCTGCCGCCGTTCCGGGCTGAAACTGCCTTTCCCCGTCCGGCCGCCGTACCAGCGTATATTCTCTCCGTTTTTCAGCAGAAAGCTGTAAAACAGCAGTCCCGGGTCCTCCGGCGCCGTAAAAGAGACGGAGCAAAGCCCCTTCTCCGTGGTCATGGGCAGCTGCTCCTCCCGGTTGCCGGGGTACACCAGCACCAGGAAGACCTGCGTCCCTTCTTCCTGAACGAGCCTGCCCCCAATGGTGATCTTTTCTCCGGTGGGTACCGCCCCCTGGGGGCTGCGCAGGGCGATATCCAGCGAATCATGTTCAAACATGCTGGTATTATACACGATTGCTCCAGCAGATAAAAGCCATTTTCGGTCTTTATTGCCCCGCCGTCACAGATTTTCACCGTGATTTCACACTTTTCCCGTTCCTTCCGCCTTTGTTGCCTTTGACGGAACCTCCCTGTGCTGATATACTGATGTTATGAAGATAGATGCATATAGAGACAAGCTCATTCGGATCGGATACTTTTTTGGTATTGGCCTGCTGTTTTACCTTTTCTTTGCCCATGCTTTACCGCTGCTGCTGCCGTTTTTACTGGCCTTTCTTTTTGCAGTGCTGCTTAAAGCCCCGGCCGACTGGCTGGCCCAGCGGCTAAGGCTTCCCAACCGGCTGGTGCGCACCGTACTGGTGACCCTGTTTTTTGTGCTTCTGGCTGTTTTATGCCTGTTTTGCGGCAGTCAGCTTATAAGCTTTGCCCGCACGGCCGTAGCTCGGTACAATGGGCGCATCGTCCCGGCCTTACAGGATATTACCGCTGCTCTGTCCCGCTTTTTTGAGCAGATGGATCCCCAGCTGGTGTCCCTTTTGCAGGATTTCTCCTCCAATCTGGTGAATACCCTGGGAGAAAAGGTGGCACAGTGGTCTACTGCTCTGGTTTCCGGGGCTATGACCGGGTTGCCTTCCATGCTACTGGAAGTGCTTTTTATGGTCATTGCCACTTATTTCATCTCTCTGGATTTCGGCATCCTTCGCCGGGGCATCCAAAGGCGCATGGAGCAAAAGCGCTTTGATACCCTTTCCACTGGCTTTTCCTATTTTTGCCGCACCATCGGTAAATATCTGCGTTCTTATTCTTTGATCTTTCTGATCACCTTTGGAGAACTGGCCGCAGGTCTTTTTCTGGTAGGTATTGATCACTGCCTGCTCATCGCCCTGCTTATCGCCCTGTTTGACATTTTGCCTGTAGTAGGCAGCGGCATGATCATGCTGCCCTGGGCTCTCATTACTCTGATTCGCGGAAACACGCCTACAGGTATTGGCCTGCTGGCCGTCTATCTGGTAGTGGTCATTGCCCGTCAGTTCCAGGAGCCGGCCATTGTAGGCGAGCAGGTGGGGCTGCACCCGCTGGTGACCCTGATGGCCATGTTTATCGGCTACCGGCTCTTTGGCGGTCTGGGGCTTTGGGGCGTGCCCATCACCTGCGCCATGCTTCAGAGTTTGGAAAAGGATGGGATCATTCATATCTTTCCCACCCGGGAGCTGCCGGAAGAACCCGAAGAAAAACCCCGCAGAAAAAATATCCTGGAAAAATTTAAAAAGTCTGAAAATGCCGCTCAGGATGTTACAATTCGTCCACATTCGGATGATACAATATAGACAGGTTCTTTCCTTGAGAAAAGCCGAAAGGAGTTTGTATGATCCGCATCCTTATCGTAGATGATGAACTGCCCATTGCCAACCTGCTGCGCATGAACCTGACCCGGCAGGGCTATGTATGTACCTGTGCTTACAGCGGGCCGGAGGCGGCGGATCTTTTAGAAAAGAATGCGTATGACCTGGTGCTGCTGGATATCATGCTGCCGGGTTTTGACGGTTATGATCTGCTGGCCTACATCCGCCCCATGAATATTCCGGTGATCTTCCTTACAGCCAAAAGCGATCTGAATGACCGGGTCAAGGGGCTCAAGCTGGGTGCCGAGGATTACATTGTAAAGCCTTTTGAGATGGTGGAGGTTATTGCCCGCATCGAAGTAGTGCTCCGGCGCTACCACAAAAGCCAGGGCGTGCTCCATCTGCTGGATATCGATGTGGATCTGGATGCCCGCGAAGTGCTGCAAAACGGCGTTCGGGTGGATCTGACCCGAAAGGAATTTGACCTGCTGGTGATTTTTTGCCAGAATCCCAACACGGCGCTCTTTCGTGAGACCCTTTTCGAAAAGATCTGGGAGACAGATTACATTGGAGAAAGCCGCACACTGGATTCCCATGTGCAGCGGCTGCGCCGAAAACTGAATTGGGCCGATAAGATCCGCACCGTCCATAAGATCGGCTACCGTCTGGATGTGCCTGAAGATCAGCTGCCGGAGATCTTTCTGGACGGCCGCGAGGACGTCCCCTCTAAATAGCATAAACGGAGCGGATCATCTTTTCCGGTTGGGCTCGTTAAGGGCTGGGAGGCTTTATGCGTTTTGCCTTGAAGATCTGCCTTTGCACCGTACTTATTGTCGCGGTGCTTTTTGGTGTGGCCGGGCAGATACTCATTGGCCAGAGCTTTAATGCCAACCTGGATTTTCAGGTAGACAAAGCCCAGTCTCAGTTTGCCGCCCTGTGTTCTGCACTGGATGCGGAGATCTACGGCATGGAGCTGTATTATGAAACGGCTACTCCCCGCATGTTTCAGGAGGTACTTTCCCGGGCGGCGGGCAGTTTAGGGGATGAGGCTATCTGCGCCCTGTATGACAGTCAACGCACCCTTCGGGCCGCTACGGATGAAGGCTTTGATCCCCTCTTGCAGGGTATCCCTCCGGAAAAGGGCGAGTTTATGTACTGCCTGCTGGATACGGATGAAGGTGTCATTCTGGAGAGCGCCGGGATGCTTACCATAGAGAACACGGTCTATTACCTGTATACTCACCTTTCCGCCCGAACACTGACGGACTTGTATGACCGGGAGGTTCAGGCCTTTGTACTGCTTCATTCCCTTACGGTGGCCATCTGCATTGCCGCCATGCTGATCCTTTCCTACTTTAATACCCGCTCCATCCGCGCATTGAATCGGGCCACCCACCGCATTGCCGCCGGTCAGTACCAGCAGCGGGCAGAGGTGGAATCTCTGGATGAGATAGGCGATCTGGCGCTGAGCTTCAATGCCATGGCCGGCGCCATTCAGCAGAAAGTGGGGGATCTGGAAGGCTATGCCAAGCAGCAGAAAGACTTTGTGGCCAGCTTCTCCCATGAGCTCAAAACCCCCATGACCTCCATTATCGGCTATGCGGATATGCTTCGCAGCCACGAAATGGACCCGGAGGACGCTTTTATGGCCGCCAACTTTATCTACTCCGAAGGCAAGCGGCTGGAGGCCATGTCTTTGAAGCTCATGGATCTGGTGGTATTGGATAAGAACGACTTTACCCTTGTCCGGGGGTATTCCCGCCGGATCATGGGGCACGTGGTGGCGGTGGTCACTCCCATGCTGGAAAAGAACGGCCTGACCCTTTCCACGGGTATCGAGCAGCAGCTGATCCTTTATGAAAAAGATCTTCTGCTGACCATGCTTACCAATCTTATTGACAATGCCCGCAAAGCCAGCGAACCCGGCAAGATCATCTTCCTTTCCGGCAAAAAGCAGCAGAACCGCTACCGCATCACCGTGCGGGATCAGGGCATCGGCATTCCCGAAGAAGATCTTAAGCGCATTACCGAGGCTTTCTTTATGGTGGATAAATCCCGCGCCAGAGCTCAGCACGGCGCCGGTCTGGGACTGGCCATCAGCAACCGCATTGCCCAGCTTCACGGCAGTGAACTGCACTTCGAAAGCAAACTGGGTGTGGGCACCACCGTCTGGCTGGATCTTCCCCTGTATGACGGCCCCCGCCGAAAGAAGGAGGCACCGGAAGCATGAAGCAGCGTACCCGTCAGGAAAAAGTCCGTCTGGTATATGCGGGCATTGCCCTTGGCATTGCAGGCCTTGCTTTGACCTGCGTGCTCATAAGCAAACTGATTCTGGATGCCCGCCGCAGCACCTTTCTCAACACCCCCGGCTATCGTCCCCTGATAGTGGAGAACAACCGGGAATTGGGCGCTCCCCTGTCTTTGCCCACGCGGCTGGATCTGCTGCGCCAGTGTGAAATCGAGGGGCCGGAGCGCCTGCCCCTGCCGGAGGAACTGAACAAAAAGCAGATCCTGCTCAAAACCCGCACCCTGTGGGAACAGCTCATTCGGGAAACCGCCCCCGATGCTTCAGAAGAAGATCTGACCGCCTTTTTCTCCGCCAGCAAGGTATCGGCCGTCCTCCGTGACTTTTATAATGAGAACACCGGGGCCCGGCTGGCCCTGTGGTGCACCCAGGTCTGGTATGAATCCCCAGGCAATACCATCTGCCTTTCTTTGCAGCTGGATAGCCGTGTGGGTGATCCGCTGACCCTGAACGCCGCATTTTATACCACGGAATCCCCCCTGCTTGGTATTCAGGCCTATGCGCAGGCTTTGGGCTATACGCTGACGGGGGAAGATCTGTCCCATGCCGTCTCTGCCCCGCAGGAGGACGGCTCCACTCTCCTCACCCTCTCTCTGGATGAATCTCTGGTTCTGGAAAAACGCATTCAGCCCGGCGTGCAATTCACGCTTTCCGTTCGTCTGGCGGAGGCATAAGCTTTTGCATACTGTCCCGGTATGATTTTCCTCGTCTGCCTGACAAGATATACCGTTCCTTGCATACATGTTGATATAACAAAAATGTGCTTGCTTCCATCTTTTTTACGTGATACAATAGCAGCAGATCAACGAAAAGAGAGTATAGTATGGCTGCAAACAACAATGTTACAAAAGTAGTCAAGCTGGGCGTGTTGGCCGCTGTGTCCATCGTTCTGGCGGCTACCGTTCACTTCCCCATTTTCCCCGCTATTTCCTTTATAGAATATGACATGGGGGATGTTCCCATCGTCATCGGCGCTTTGGCCTATGGTCCCTGGTGGGGGCTGGCTTTGACCGTAGTCACCGCCATCATTCAGGGCGTAACCGTCAGCGCTGCCAGCGGTCCCATCGGCATCCTTATGCACATCCTGTCTACGGGCAGCGGTGTGCTGGCCGCCACACTGGTCTATAACCGCCACAAAAGCAAAAAGGGGGCCGTTATCTCCCTGCTGGTCTTTGTGCCCGCCGTGACCCTGACCATGCTTATCTGCAACTACTTCCTGACCCCCCTGTATATGGTCAGCCCCGATTTTCCCTATCGGGCGGCTCAGCAGACGGTGGTATCCCTTATGGGATTTATCCTGCTTATCAACCTGATCAAGTGCACCGCCAATGCCGTGTTCATCTACTTCCTGTATAAGCCCATGAGCCGCTACTTCCTGAAGCGTGAGTTCTTCCGCCGGAAGAAAGAACAGCCCGGCGCTTAACGGATCCCTCTATACGCAAAAAGCTCCGTACACACGGAGCTTTTTTATATGCGCTCAACGAAAGGGTTCTTCCACTACGGGGCTGTCGGCATTGCGGCGGACGCTGTCGATGCCGTTCAGGCACCCGGCCCGCTGCTTATATCCCTCCCCCACCAGAATGATCTGGCCGTTCCGGGCCCGGAGCCGATAGCGATACTCCCCGGCCCTGTCCACATACAGCTCAAACTTGGGGTGCTTCTGCCTTTCATATCCCGCCGCCGTCTGATCCTCCAGCGCGGCTGCGGGTGCGTTTCTGCGCACGCTTTCCAGCCCCTTCCGGCAGGCAAGGCGATCATTATATTGCTCGCTCAGGCCGATGATCTCCCCGTTCGCCGCCCGCAGCTGAAAGCGGATCCCCTTTTCGTTTCGTTTCACCACATACTTGCCCATGGCCCCTCCTCCTTCGGGATAAGTTCTAAAAAAGGGAAGCGCCTGCACGCTTCCCCGGAGTGGTTCTATAAGGTTAGTTGCCCTGTGCGCTGAAGGCGGCCCAGGCTGCATCGGCATTGCCGAAGGTAGCGGCCTGGATGGCTTCTGCGACCACGGTGATCTTGAAGTTCTTCAGGGCGTCGGCCTGCTCCAGAGTAACCCAGGTGGGGATCCTAACGGAATCAAACAGGACAGGGAGCTTCACATCGGCGGTGGGAGCAGCCACAGTTTCGGTGTAGTAGAAGTAATAGGTGAGGGTATCTTCCTTGGCGTCATACGCAAAGTACTTGGCATCGGCCAGCATTTCCTCGGTATCTACCATATTGTCGGGGATAATGCCATCCCACTTGGCAGCATTGGCTTCCACAAAGTTGACCATGCGGATGAGAGGGAATGCATTTTCCACACCGGTGGGGCCGTCATCGGCAAACTCCGGATCGGTGCACATGGCAATGATCGCCTTGGCATTGTTGAAAGTGACCTTCAGCCGTACATAGCTTTCGGCGCTGCCCGCTTTTACGGTGACGGTGGGGTCTTTGGTATAGGTCATGCCGGGCATGAGCTTGTACTGGTTCTCTTTTACACGCGCCTCGGGCTCAGTGGGGACGCCGTTTTCATCCACTTTGGCTTCGTCCAGAGTGATGGCGACCTTGCCGTTGGTGAAGGTATTCTCTACGGTGTCCTTACCGGTGAAGTAAGCGGCGGTGCCCAGCACAGACAGGGCGGCCACCAGCACCACCAGAGCCACTACGGCCAGTTTCTTCTTCATAGCAGATTACTCCTTATCCTTCCTAATATGTGGTTTGCAATATTCTGTACGATTATTATACAGCAGCCGGGGGCAAACCGCAAGCCCTTTTTGCACCCTGCAGGCAGCAAAAAAGGGGAGCGACTGGAGGGCACTCCCCTTTTGGGAAATGGGCGGACGTCGCCCGAGGGTTGGTACTATTATTTGCTGACTTCTGCCCAGGCAGCTGCGGCAGTGGTAAAGCCGTCGGCCTGAATGGCATAGGCAGTGACCTTTACCGCTGCATTTTCATACTTGGAAACATTGGCATCCCCCTTCAGCTTGAAGGTTCCGAATACCGGATAATTTATCGCATCAGTAGTAGTATTGGCATCAACTTCTCTGTAGTACACACCAGTCACGCCATCCACGCCAGTCAAAGCAGTCCAGCCATTAGCGGTGATCTGATTGGCAATCGTTGTATCGGCTTCGATAGCAGCAATGCCATTCTCCACCTTTACAAAGAGCCAGCTGGCTTCGCTGCCCGCGGCAAAGTGGACGGTAGGATCCTTGGTGTACTCATGACCGGGGATGAGCTTATAGGTGTTTTTCTTGACACGAGAAGCGGACGTATCAGCTTCGCCATACTCATTTACCTTCGCTTCATCCAGCGTAATAGCAACCTTACCAACGGTAAAGGTATTCTCCACGGCATCAGTGCTGGTCAGAAAAGCCAGCGTGCCCATGACGGAAGCGGCTACCAGCAGTACGGCCATCATGACCAGTGCAATACTCTTTTTCATATGCGTTCTCCTTCTTTATAGTTTTTTGCACAAATCCCCCTGCGGACGAGCCGCAGGGAGTGGTTTGTTAGAAGTTATTTGTCGAAAGCTTTCCAAGCCTCGGCAGCGTTAGCAAAACCGTCAGCCTGAATGGCATCAGCCTCTACCAGCACGGGGAAAATGCCATTAGCATAGGATTTACCCTCGCCAAAGAAGCTAGCAAGTTCCTCATTGGTTACGTCTGCGTCCATATGAACAGTGCCCCATACGTTCCAGTAGGTCAGTTCGCCAGCCGCCAGAGGATCGATGCGAGTAAAGGTGTAGACGTTGTATTTAATGCCGTCACGGTCAACCGTGCCGCTGTTGTCATAAGCCATGGTGAACTCTTTGTTATTCAGAGCAGTAGACGTGTACATGCTGCTGTTCAGAATCGCAGTGTCCAGATCAGCGGGGATCATTACACGAATGCGGATATAAGCAGCGTTAGCACCGGTGTTCTTCACATAGGGCATCTTGTGGTAGGACTGGCCGGGGTTGAGCTTCACATTGTTGCACTCATACTTAGCTGCATCAGCTTCGATCTGCGCATCGGTGTAGAATGTGTCGCCAGCCTTGTACTTGCTGGTGTTGCCGGTGCCTTCCTTTGGTACATTAGACCACAGCTCAGAGGTAGAGGTTTGGCCGTTAGCAACGCCTGCGTTCTCACGGTGCAGGCTGGATTCCAGCAGCTCGATCTTCACGTTACCTACGGTGAAGGTGTTCTTTGCAGTCTTGGTATCCGTCAGGTAGGCCAGAGTGCCCAATACGGACACAGCGGCTACCAGAACCACCAGCATTACGATTGCAATTGTTTTCTTCATTGCTCTTTTTCCTTTCCGCTTTTTTCTTGCCGGGCCCTCCCCGGCGGGTATTTACAGGCCCTGCCCCTCTTTGCAAAGGGGCAGGACACCGTATTTCTACTTATTTATTTGGCATCAAAAGCTGCAAAAGCCGCTTCCCAGTTATCAAAGCCGTCTGCCTGCATAGCCTGAGCTACCACCTCAACAGAATTAAAGCTTTTTGTATTTGCATTGTCGATCCCGGCAGGAATGGTAACAGTCTGGAACATGGCAGTCGTATCATTGCCGCCCTTCAGTACACCGTCATACTTCAGGATGAACTTTGCATCGAACTGGCCAATGGTAAATACATTACCGGCCTCTACGCCCACAACGCTCCAGCCTTTGCCAAGCTCGCCTACCAGCAGATTCAGAGCTGCCTTGTATCCCTCATTGGGGAAGGTTTCCTTAAAGTCAGGATAGTAAGCAGCCACCAGATTCATCCAGTTGCTTACATTAACGGTAGCACGGATATAAGCCCCATTTGCACCAACATTGTGTACGATAGGATCCTTGGTTACAACCGCACCGGGGTAAACGGCATAATCATTCTCGGTTACACGAGCACCTTCAGGGTTGTTTACGTCGGTTTCATCCAATTTAATCTTTACATCACCCATGGTGAAAGTGTTATCCACCTTCTTGGTATCCGTCAGATAAGCCAGAGTGCCCAGCACGGATGCAACTGCCACCAGAACTACCAGCGCTACGATTGCAATTGTTTTCTTCATTGTTCTCTTTAGTTCCTTTCCCTTATTTGTTATGACCATTTACTTCAGGCCATAGGGCAGGGTTCGCACGCAAGCCCTCTCCTATGGCCTGCCCCCTCCGTGGAAGGGGCAGGCAGGTTTGCTTGATATGGGTCAGCCCTTACTGCCAGTTGGAAGCAGTGGTGCCCCAGGGATTGTATTTGGCGCCGAAAGCAGCGTTGATAGCATCGGCAGCATTGTCGAAGCCCTCAGCCTGGCAAGCCACGGCGAACACGGGGCACTTCACGTTCTTCCAGTCCCAGCCTGCATCAACATTGAATTCCTTACCGAATGCATAGGGCTTACCTTCCTTCATGTCGAAGGACTTGTCCAGATACACACCCTGTACGAGCTGTTCGGTGGTGGCACCGGCGTCTACAGCCTGATAGTAATCAGCGTAGTAAACGTTGTACTTGATGCCATCGCTCAGAGTAGTCTCGAAGTAGTTCCACTTGCCGCCGTGCGTCCAGATCCACTCCACACCCTCGGTGGAGGAAATCGCACCGTTCACAACCTTGTTGCCAAAGTTGAAATGCAGGACGTTCATGCCGGCGTTGAAGGTTTCATAGCCATCATCCAGAGCGGAGGGAATGGCAAAGTAAGCGCGGATGTAAGCCTTTTCAGTACCGGTGTTCTGGATGGTGACCATCTTGTCCACATAGTTCTTGGCAATAGGCATACCATACTCGTCCTTTTCGCCCTGAGCGGAGCCTACGATGGGGTACAGCTTCTTGTTCTGCTCAAAAGGCACAAGGCCGTTCTCGCCGCGCTGCTGCTCGATCAAGGCGATTTTTACGTTTCCGACTGCAAATGTGTTGGTGGCTTCATCAGTATCGGTGAAGTATGCCAGAGTACCGACGGCGGCGATAGCTACCAGTGCCACAACCAGGGCGATGGTGACTATTCTCTTCTTCATAGTTCTTGTTTCTCCTTTTCCTTATTTTTCAGACTTTCGTCTGTTGAAAACGAATTTTGGGGTTTGGGCTGCCGGGGATGGGGTTGCCGTTTTCATCCAGCTGGGGCTTGCGCTTCTTTTTCTTCTTCTTCTTTTTGCGCTTTTTCTTGCCCTTCCCGTCGTCAAACAGGTCGGGGATGAACACCAGCATCAAGATCACGGCTCCGGCCGCCAGCGAAATATACAGCCCCGGGGGATTCTGGATGTAGTTGGCCACATACCCCAGATAGGGGATGGTGAACACGGGCTCGCCCAGCACGTTTTTGTAATGGACAAGGCTGCCGTCTTCGGCTTCGTTAGCGTCCCCCTTGGTGCGGAAGCGGATCACGGAAGGATCCGTTTCATCCTGCACTATGCCAACGACCCGGTGGGTGGCCACGGTGTTTTCATCCAGCATGAAGGTGATGGCCTGCCCGGGCTGGATGGTGTAAGGATCCACCTTTTTTACATAGATAAGGGAGCCGGTGTGGTAAGTAGGCTCCATGGAGCCGGAAAGCACCGAAAACACCTGCAGACCCACCACCCGTGCGCCTACCAGCAGCAAGGCCAGCAGCACCACCAGACCCACCAGCACGGTGGTAAGGATGTTCCAGATCTTCTTAACGGTTTTGTTCATGCACACTTCCTTCTTGCCGGGGAAGGCACGAAAAAACCCGCCCTTATGGCTATTGGTATTCTATCACTGATACAAAGCATTTTCAAGGCTTTTATCCTTTTTTGTAATGGATTTTCTAAATATTCCGGTATTTCACACAAAATACAAGAATTATCGGATAATCGGTTATGGGTTCTGGCTGGCCCAAAAAATGTATATTATTTTTTTAACATATATGAGCGGGGTCGCAGCCGAAAAAAAGCGCCCGGCGAACCGGACGCTTTTGCCTTTAGGATGGATCAGAACTTCAGGGGGTTGAACTTGACGCCGGGGCCCATGGTGGTGGAAACTACCATGCTCTTGATGTAGGTGCCCTTTGCGGAAGCGGGCTTGGCCTTGATAACGGCATCCATGAGGGTATCCAGGTTCTCCAGCAGCTTGTCTGCGCCGAAAGAAACCTTGCCGATGGGGCAGTGGACGATGTTGGTCTTGTCCACACGATACTCCACCTTACCGGCTTTGATATCGTGGATGGCCTTGGTGACATCCATGGTAACGGTGCCGGACTTGGGGTTGGGCATGAGACCCTTGGGGCCCAGGATACGGCCGATGCGGCCCACAACGCCCATCATATCGGGAGTGGCTACGCACACGTCAAAGTCGAACCAGTTCTCGTTCTTGATCTTGTTGACGGTCTCCTCGTCGCCGATGAAGTCTGCGCCGGCTTCCTGTGCTTCGCGGGCCTTTTCACCCTTGGCGAATACCAGAACGCGGACGGTCTTGCCGGTACCGTTGGGAAGAACCACGGCGCCGCGGACCTGCTGGTCAGCGTGGCGGGAGTCAACGCCCAAACGGAGGGAGATCTCTACGGTCTCATCGAACTTGGCGGTAGCGGTCTTGAGGACGGTTTCCACGCCCTCACGGGGATCGTACTGCTTCAGGTTCTCTACGAGAGCCTTGCTTGCATTATATTTCTTACCGTGCTTCATGAACCATATCCTCCTTAGTCTGCGATGGTGACACCCATGCTGCGGGCGGTGCCTTCCACCATGCGCATGGCGGATTCCACGGAAGCAGCGTTGAGGTCGGGCATTTTGAGCTCAGCGATCTCGCGGACCTGTGCCTTGGTCATGGAAGCGACCTTGGTCTTGTTGGGAACGCCGGAAGCGTGCTCCAGATTGCAGGCCTTCTTGATGAGAACGGCGGCAGGGGGGGTCTTGGTGATGAAGGTGAAGGAACGGTCGGCATACACGGTGATGACCACAGGGATGACCAGACCGACCTGGTTCTTGGTGCGCTCATTGAACTCTTTGCAGAAGCCCATGATGTTGACGCCGTGTGCGCCCAGAGCGGGGCCTACGGGGGGTGCGGGGGTTGCTTTGCCGGCATTGATCTGCAGCTTTACATACCCGGTAATCTTCTTTGCCATTGCTGTTTTCTCCTATTTTGGTATAGTTTGTGGTACGGGGTGCCTCCCCTGCCACAGGTTGGATATATACGGGCCCCAAGGGCCCACGGGCGTTTGCCCGCTATATCTTATTGAATCTTCTGCACCTGGATAAAATCCAGTTCCACGGGGGTCTCCCTGCCGAACATGGATACGGTGAGCTTGACCTTCTGCCGCTCGGGATCCAGCTTTTCCACCCGGCCGACGAAGTTTTCCAAGGGGCCGGAAACCACCCGAACCTCTTCGCCCACCTCGATGTTGAGCACGATGGGGATGCGTTCCACGCCCATGGCGGTGACTTCCTCATCGCTCAGGGGCACGGGCTTGCTGCCGGGACCCACAAAGCCGGTAACGCCCCTGGTGTTGCGGATGACGTACCAGGCCCTGGGATTCATGACCAGATCCTTGCTCACGCCGCCGCCCCGTTCTGCCGGGCGTTCCTTTTCCACCACGTCCACCAGCATCTTCACCATGACATAACCGGGGTAGACCTTGCGGGTCGTGGTTTTCCGCTTGCCGTTGGGAAGGATCTCGATGGTCTCCTCCGTGGGATACTTGACCTCCAGGATGATGTCCTGCAGGCCGGCATTCTCCAGAGACTTTTCCAGGTCTTCCTTTACCTTGTTTTCATACCCGGAGTAGGTATGAACCACATACCATCTGGCTTCCTGGCTCATGGCGGTTACTTGGCGGTGTCGGCAGCGTCGGTAGCTTCCGGAGCATCGGTGCTGCTGGGCGTATCCACAGACTCTTCCTGAGCAGCCGTGGGATGCGTCAGGGCGGTAAGGCCCTTGGTGGCGCCGCTGAAGGCCAGATCCAGCACCCAGATGACCAGGGACATGGCCAGCACGAACACTAGCACCATGGCGGTGTTCTTGATCAGGTCGTTCCTGCTCAGCCAGGTAAGCTTTTTGACCTCGCCCTTCATCTCGTTGAGATAGCGGCGAAGCTGGAACCTGGGCTCCTTCTTCTTGGCGGGCTTGCCGGTATCTTTCTTTTCAGTCTGTTCGTTTGCCATTTTCGTCCTCTTTCAGTCAGAGTTACTTTGCTTCTCTGTGCAGGGTGTGCTTGCGGCAGAAGCGGCAATACTTGTTGAACTCCAAACGATCGGGGTCGTTCTTCTTGTTCTTGAAGGTGTTGTAATTTCTCTGTTTGCACTCCGTGCAGGCCAAGGTGATCTTCACGCGCATGGTCTCATCCTCCTAAAGGTTTTACATCAAAAACAAGCCCCCTACGGGGGCACCTTGCATAGAGTACCACAGAGAAAGCGGCTTTGTCAATGAAAAATCCAACATTTTCTTAAAAAATCCTGTGTCCGCAGCCATGGCCTCCCGGCGGATTTATATAAAGTGCCTCTGTACACGGAGGGTGCTTTTAAGTTACAATAAGAAAAAAGCTTTTTGCAGACCAGGTGAAACCATATGGATGAGATCTTTGTAAACTATGAGCATAACGATAAGGGCGTGCTCCTCTGGGCCGCCCGTTTCCCGGGGGCCTTTGCCCGGGGAAAGGACTTTGAAGAGGCTGCCGCCAAAATGCCCGTTGTCTGCCGCCAGTACCGGCTATGGGCGGGGGCAGGCTGCCCCCAGAGCGGTGAAAAGGTAGAAGTGCTCCACGAGTTCAAAACCGCTCTGGCCGTGGAGGATGCCGACAGCGATGCCCTTTTCCCCGAAGAGCGGCTGCCCATGACCATGGCCGAGTATATCAATCTCAAGGCGCTGTGCCTTAAGTCCGCCCGGGATTTTATGCTTGAATACCAGTCCATCCCCCAGAAGGACCGGGCGCTGGTAAAGTCCCGAAAAACCTTTTACGGAAAAATACCCGCTTCCGCCCGGGAGATGCTGGAGCATACCAACAATACGCTGGCTTATTATGCCGCCGGAGTGGGCATAGAAATGGATACTCTCCCGGATTTTGTGGAAAACCGCCAGCAGCTCCTGCAAAAGCTGGAGGAGCTGCCTGCCTTTTTATCCAACCGGGTGTACACGGCCGATGATAAGGAACTGTGGACGGTAAAAAAGGTTCTGCGCCGCCTTCTGTGGCATGACAGGATCCATGCCCGCGCCATGTACCGCCGGGCAGTGAGTTTCTGGTCCAGAGAGCGGATAGAAAACCCCTTCGGCTTCAGCAAATAATGGGAATAGAGGAGTCTGTATGCGTCTGATCCAGCTTATCGTGGCCGTTGCCCCTGCCCTGTATCTGATGAAAAAGGTCTATGATCTGGATACCATTGAGAAGGAGCCCCCCGCTCTGCTGCGGCGGCTGTTTTTAATGGGCTGCCTGTCCGTGATCCCCGCTGTGATCCTGGAAGTGCTGTTCTCCCGCTTAACAGACCCTTTGTTTGCCGGCAAAAGCGAGCTTCTCTACCTGGCCGTAGATAATCTGCTGGGCGTAGCTCTGGTGGAGGAGGGCTGTAAGTTCTTTTTCCTCTATAAAAATGCCTACCGGCACCCGGCCTTCAACTACCGGTTCGATGGGGTGGTTTATGCCGTATTTGTCTCTCTGGGGTTTGCTCTTGTGGAGAACGTGCTGTATGTAGCTCAGTTCGGCCTGCAGGTGGGGCTGGTACGGGCTTTACTTTCCGTACCTCTCCACGGCGTATGCGGAGTATACATGGGCATTGCATTCGGACGGCTTAAAGCCCGCACGCTCCACGCTCCTGCAGGACTTCTTTCTGCCGGGGGGCACTGCCTGCCCCTTCCGGTTCTGATCCACGGGTTTTACGACTTCTGTCTCAGCCGCCAGAGCCGGTACAGCCTGCTGCTGTTCATCCTTTTCGTGGCCGTTGTATTCTTCCTTTGCCTGCGCCGGCTCCGAACCGCTTCCCGTCAGGATGCCCCCTTCAACGGATTTACGATCTGACGTCCCGGCCGCTTTTTGACAGCGGCCTTTTTGATTCATTCCGCAGGTAGAAGCCTGCATGTGCACACCGGAATCGCCCGGATGTGACTGCCTTTACAAAAGTCGGGGCAGAGCACGATGAGAAAACGCCGGAACAGTATCTGAAGCCATATTTCAGTACTTTTAGGCGAATTATCGCTTTTGAGCACACAAGCGGGATCAAAAACTGAAGCTGCCAGGCGGATCCGTCATTGCCCGAAAAGCAATCAGCCGGGGGCCCTGCCGAAGAATGCGAACACGGTTTTGAGCTGAACATTCTGAAATGTTGCACCCGCACATGTAAGTGTGCGCACTGTAATTTGGAATCTGTAAGGATCCACAACGCAGAAACAGCTGCCGAAACTTTTCGGCAGCTGTTTTATATTCCAAAGAGTAGCTATGCAGGGCAGGGCGCAGCGGTGGCTCTCTTTCCCAGGCGGCGAAGCTCAGTCCTCATCCTTTTCTATCACGTATTGCAGCCGTTTCCCCAGCAGCAGCAAGCCTCCGCCGCCCAGAAGCATCAGTACCAGCGCCAGTCCGTGAAACAGATCCCAGGAACGCAGTTTCAGTTCCTGAGCCGTGCAGACGAAGATCACTGCGGTTATCAAGGCAGCGCCTCCCAGCGCCAGCATTCCCAGGGAACAGCGCCACAGGCGGCGGACGGAACGCCCGTATACGTCCTTCGTCATGGGGCGGTTTTTGCGGGGAAGGGCAGCAGCCCCCAGCAGCCAATAGAACCAGGGGATCAGCCCCAGCGCCACGGGGATCAAACTGTATACCCCTCCATACACATATACCGCCAACCCGCCCAGCAAAAGCGGCGGGAGCAATCCTGCCGGAAGCAGCATCGCCCCGGCGTATGCGGTATATCGAAATGTATTGTAAACTTCGTCCGTATGACGGGGGGTATAGCAAAGCTCCTCTGCCTGTGCTTCCGCTGTGTGCTGCCTGTTTTTATTATTCATGAAGAGACTCCTCTTTCCGTTTTGAATGATTATAGCATGAGCCTCCGCCTCTCACAAGCAAAGAAAGCGGATTTGCCAAACAGGGCACACCGAGCATCGCAGGGAAGCGCGCCCGCACGGAAGCTTCAAAGCAGTCCTCCCCGGCATAGGGTACAGATGCCTGAAAAAAATTTTCTACGACAGCTTGGGAAAGAATCGGCTGCGTCTGCATACAGGACTGATCTCTCTGCTCCGCTTGCACGCCGCTTTCGCAGGATCCGCCTCCTTGTCACAGGTGAAAAACCATGGTATCATAGGTGTGAAATACAAAAAAGGAGGTGCCCCATGTCCAAGGAGCTGCCTTTGACACAGATGACAGCTTCAGCCGGGTGAGCGGCCAAGCTGGGACCGGGAGTCCTCAGTGAAATACTTACGGGTCTGCCCAATATCTTTGATAAAAACCTGCTGGTTGGCTATGAAAGCAGCGATGACGCCTGTGTATACAAAGTCAATGAAGATACCGCCCTTATTCAGACGGTCGACTTTTTCACTCCCATCGTGGATGATCCCTATACCTTCGGCCAGATCGCCGCAGCCAACGCGCTCAGCGACGTATATGCCATGGGCGGCAGGCCCACTCTGGCCATGAACCTGCTGTGTGTGCCCAGCTGCCTTTCTCTCGCAACGGTGCGCAAGATTCTGGAGGGGGGCCATGACAAGGCCGTGGAAGCCGGCTGTCTCATTGCCGGGGGACATACCATTCAGGATAACGAACCCAAGTACGGCCTGTGCGTAGCCGGTTTTGTTCACCCGAACAGGATTCTCAAGAACATCGGCGCTCAGCCCGGAGATGTACTGGTGCTGACCAAGCCCCTGGGCAGCGGCGTGCTGAGCACGGGAGCCAAGGCGGATCTGGTGGAAAAGAAAGACATGGAGGCTGCCTATACCCATATGTCCACCCTGAACAAGGCGGCAGCGGAAGCCATGACGGGACTGGAGCATATTCATGCCTGCACGGATATCACCGGCTTCGGGCTGTTGGGCCATGCATATGAAATGGCAGAAGGCAGCGGCGTCACTATCCGGCTGCACAGCGGCTCCCTGCCCCTTATGCGGGGCGCCAAAGCGCTGGCCCAGATGGGCATCGTTCCCTCGGGAGCCTACCGGAACATGGATTATGTGAAGCCGCACCTTTCCGTTATGCTGGGCGTGCCGCAGGAGCTGGTGGATCTGTGTGCCGATCCCCAGACCAGCGGCGGTTTGCTTGTTGCCCTGCCGCCCAAAGAAGCGGCCATACTGCTGGAGCGGCTGGCTCTGTGCGCCCCCTGGAGCGCCCTGGTGGGCGAGGTGCTGCCGTTGGGACAAACCTCTCTGGTGCTGGACTAAAGCTTTGCAGCAACCTGAGAGCTCCGTCATACAGATTTATACGCAAACATCCGGCTCCGGAGAAAACTCCGGGCCGGATGCTTTTTATATGGGATCGTCAGAACCGGAATTTACTTTTTGCGCTTACGGCTCATATACTCGTCCAGTTCCGTGCGCACTTTTTCGGGAATATCCCGGCCCACGGGGCACTTGACGGCATCGGCCATGGCTGTGGTAAAGGCGGCGATAAAGGCGGTATCCTCCTGCATCCTCTCCATGGAAAGCACCGCCGCCGTATCATAACGGTTGTGGATCGGTGCAATGTTCCCTCCGGCCAGCCGGGCAAAAGACAGCGCCGGTACGCCCTTATCCGCAAAGGGTGTGGAATCGCTGGAGTATACGCTCTGCCGGGCTTCCATGCCCCAGCCCCGCATCCGGGAGAAGTAGGCAATATAGTCTACCAGTCCCTGCTCCGCCGAACAGCAGGCGATAAACTTCCCCATAAGGGTGCCGATCATATCCAGGTTGATGTTCAGAGCGATCTTGCTCAGTTCCTGCTCGTGGGCCGCCACATAAGCCTTGGAGCCCAGCAGCCCGCGTTCCTCGCTGCCGCAAAACACAAACCGCAGGCCATAACGGTGCGGCGCCTCTTTCTTCAAAGCCTCCAGAATCCCCAGCAGCCCCACACAGCCGGTCATATTATCATAGGCGCCTCTGGAAAGGGGCGTGGAATCATAATGTGCAGAAAGAACGATCCATTCATCGTTTTTCCCGGGAAGTTCCGCCACCACGTTATGACTTTCCCCCTCATATTCCCGCTGCCGGATCACTATGCGCACGCTCTGGGGCTTACTCTTTACCAGTTCTACGGCATCGCTCACATGAATGTTGACTCCGAGGATTTTTTCCCCGCCGGATACATACGCCCGGAGCTCCTTCTGGTCTATGTCCCGATCCTTGAAATTCACATTGCCGTTATAGGTGATAAAGCCCACGGCTCCGTTTTCCAGCAGATCATGATAGCCGAAATAACCCACGCCCGTATCCAGCAGGACGATCTTTCCCCGAATGCGGGAAAGGGAAGCTGCATCCGTGTTGGGCAGATAGACAAAGGGGGCTTCGATCTCCCCGCTTCCGCAGTTGAAAAAGCCTTTACAGGGGATCTCCCTGTCTCCCGCAAACAGATACGCTTCCTGCATCTCCGCCATCTGGACGGAGAAAGATTCTATATGCCCCTGAGCACCCAGCTCCCGGCACCTGGCCAGCAGATATTCAGCGCAGCGCAGTTCCTCCGGGGAACCGCCGGTACGGATGTAATCAGTCTCCTTGAAGATCTGGCGAATGGTCCTTTGCTGCATAGTTCCCTCCTGTATGTCTCATTAAAATAAAGGCAAAGCCCTTCTTCTGGATTGATTTTATCATCCCCGGCAGAAAAGGGCAAGTAGGCCTTGCGCATTGTGCGGATATATGACTTTCCCCCGCACAAAGGCAATTTCTTTAATCCAGCATGCTTCCGCATCAACGCTCCGTGCAGCATATGCAAGCATTATATTCTGATACCTTTTCTGTTAGAGCAAATAAATACTGTTGACTGCGTCGTGTTCAAAGTGTATAATTCTCTTACTACATAGCAACGCTAAATAGTAAAGCTAAGATAGAGGGAAAAATGGATAACCGATATGTGCAGCAATTCAAAAAAGGTTCTTTGGAAATGATACTCCTTTGCCTGATTGGGCGCAAAGAAACCTATGGATATGAAATCATAACAGAGTTAAACAACAGTGCTGCATCCGTTTTGGGATATGCAAGAGAAGGTACGATCTATCCAATCCTGTACCGTTTGCAGGAAGCAGACCTGATTCAATGCCGGTTAGCCCCTGCCATAGCAAACGGCGGCTCTAAAAAATATTATTCCCTAACGCATAAAGGCCGTGAAGCATTAAATGAACTGATCCGGTTCTGGGCCAATTACGAGAACTGCGTCAATTGTTTCATTACAGACTATCAGCAGACGGAGGAGTTAAAGTGATGCATCCATACATAAAGCAGGTGAAAAAAAGCCTGAATATATCCCATAAAACCAAAGCGGAAATCCTGCGCGATTTGGAAGAGGCCTTTGCATCTGCAGCCGAACATGGAGAGACAGAACAGCAGGTCATGGACCGATTGGGTACACCGGAAGAATTTGCAGAAAGCATACAGGAACAACTGGGCCTTTCCTGCACAGAAAAAAGTAGCTGGAAAGGGCGGACTGGCATTGCCATAGCGGCCCTTATTTCTATTATTGCCTTTGCAGGGGCATGGGGGATTCATGCATCAAAACCGGCCAAGAACATGATCGGACAGGCGGATGCTGCCACAACCATTCAAATTGCCGGCAGCGGCATGGATCTGTTCTTTTGGTTGCTCCTGATTGGAAGTGTCGGATGCATCACGGCAATTTGTCTTTTTACTCATTATGTTCATAAGAATAAATAAAATTTGAAAGAAAGCCCATATGCACGATAGAAAAATACTTGCTCCTGCAGTTCTCTCCGCTCTGCTGGTCTGTCTGCATTTTTCAGGATGCTCGATTCCGGAAGAGCGCAGGGATGCCCTTGATAATATCGAATGGGATGCAGCCAGTGTGGAGCCAGAGTACCTGACGGAATGGCCCGACAATGCCTTTACGGAGAAAATTTCTCAGCCGGAAAGCGGCACAATAGCGTATGTGCTTGATTATACCGAAACCGGCCGATATGCGATTATCATCAAAGATATCTCACCGGAAGAATCTGATAGGTATGTGAAAGCGTTAAAAGACAACGGCTACTCTGAAATACATTCCGCTGCAAACAATGTATCGCTTGGAACAATACTGAAACGGGAGGATACCTATTTAAGCATTTCGCACACCGATGGCGTGCTTGGAATAGTCATATTTCTAAAATCAATTACAAATCAAGCAGGACCTTACTTTTCAGCTTGTACGAATAATAAGCTATGAACTACGGCAAGTCAACGACGCAATGCCATATCGCCGCAATTATTATGGCATCTAAAAAACACAAGAATCACGTGCATCAAAAATGCTCTCTGCCGAAAGAATCGTCCTCGCTACATTGAAACAACCGATAATGGCAGAGAAGTCTGCAGTAAACCACCTGAATTAAAGCAGCACGAACTAAAAGGCCGCTCAGCCCCATTGGGGGAGCATGAGCGGCT